>Ga0272448_1008302_pt1 | contig 10826 bp, 9 predicted proteins | sample YNPCB0191_FD_202220 | JGI IMG/M metagenome (GOLD analysis project Ga0272448, IMG submission 202220) | Hot spring sediment microbial communities from Yellowstone National Park, WY, United States - YNP-CB-019-1 | ecosystem: Environmental > Aquatic > Thermal springs > Hot (42-90C) > Sediment... | reverse complement strand
GCGGCACGCAGGGACTCGGCGGAACTGCCGTGCAGGCGCATGCGGGCGGCGAAGCGGCGGTGCAGGGAAGCGACGGACTGCGGATCGGCGGAGCGTGAATTGGCGACCGGGTTCAGGTGGATGCTCGAGGCCAGGGGAAAAAGCTGCCGCCCCATGCCCCGCAGGTCCTTGTCGCGCAAGGCGCCGAATACCAGATGGATCTCCTTTGGGCCGCATCGCTGCAGGAAGTCGCGCAGCGCGCGGGCGCCCTCGGCATTGTGCGCGCCGTCGACCAGGGTCCGCCGGGCGCAGCGAAACTCTTCGAGCCTGCCCGGCCACCGGGTCTGCCGGAGCCCGTTACGTATCGCCCGCGCCGGGACCTCGAAACCGCCGAGGGCCTCGACGGCGGTCACGGCCAGGGCGGCATTGCGGACCTGATGTTCCCCCGCAAGGGAGAGCCGCAGGCGGCGGTAACGGCGGCGCGGCGTTTCCAGGTCGAGGCGGCAGCGGCCGCCGCGGATGCCGGTCACGGCCATCCTGCACGCGCGATCGATTTCCAGGAGCCTGCAGCCGGCCGCGCGCGCGTGCTCGCGTATCACCCTGGCCGCTTGCGGCTGCCGCACTCCCGAGATCACGGGAACACCGGGCTTGATGATGCCCGCTTTCTCCCGGGCGATTGCCGGCAGGGTGCGGCCGAGCAGTTCCTGATGATCCAGGGAGATCCCCGTGATCACGCACACGGCGGGCCGGACGATATTGGTCGCGTCGAGCGAGCCGCCCAGCCCGACCTCGACGACGGCGACATCGACCCGGGCAGCGGCGAAGTGCAGGAACATGCATGCGGTGACGAGCTCGAAGTAGGTCAGCGGGATGTCCAGCGTCCCTTGGCGCAGCATTTTCACTTCCCGGTCGTGCACGCGCCCCACCAGCTCTGCAAACGCGGCGGGGCCGATCTCGCGGCCGCCGACGCGAATGCGCTCGAGCGGCCGCCGCAGGTGGGGGGAGGTGAACAAACCGACCTTGAGCCCGGCCGAGCGCAGGATCGAGTCGGCCATCGCCGCCGTGCTTCCCTTGCCGTTGGTGCCCGCTATATGAACCGACGGGACGAGCAGGTGCGGGTTTCCGAAAGCCTGCATCACGGCCCGGATGCGATGCAACCCCAGGTGCAGACCGTGCACTTCGTTGCCGCGCGACTGCAGTAAGCTGAGAGCTTGGCGGTAATTCAAAGGATCAGGCGAGAAAGAAGTTCAAGGCATGGATCAGGTATTCGCGCAGATCGCGGCGATCCACGATCGCGTCCAGCATCCCGTGCTGCAGCAGAAACTCGGAGCGCTGGAAGCCCTTGGGCAGCTTCTGCCGGATGGTCTGCTCGATGACGCGCGGCCCGGCGAACCCGATGAGCGCGCCCGGTTCGGCGATGTTCAGGTCGCCCAGCATGGCGTAGCTTGCCGTGACGCCGCCGGTCGTCGGGTCGGTCAGAACCGATATGAAGGGCACGCGTGCGTCGTCGAGACAGGCGAGCGCGGCGCTGACCTTGGCCAGCTGCATCAGCGACAGGGCGCCCTCGTGCATGCGCGCACCCCCCGAGGCCGAAACGACGATGAACGGCCGCCGCTCGCGCAAGGCGCGCTCGGCGGCGCGGGTGAACATCTCGCCGACGACCGAGCCCATGGAGCCGCCGATGAAGGAGTATTCCATCGCCGAGATGAGCGTCGGCCTGCCTCCCAGCATGCCGAAGGCGTTGACCATGGCGTCGTTCAGTTTCGTCTGCCGGCGCGCGGCCGCGAGCTTCTGGGAGTAGGGCTGCCGGTCGAAAAACTGCAGAGGATCGGGCGACACCAGGTCCATGTCGTAGGTTTCGAACCTGCCCTCATCGTAAAGCAATTCGAGACGGCGCAGCGACGAGATCTTGAAATGGTAGTTACACTTGGGGCAGACCATCTGGTTGACTTCCAGGTCCTTCTTCCAGATGATCGAGCGGCACCCCTCGCACTTGGTGAACAATCCCTCGGTGCGTACGGTCCGTTCTTCTTCTTTGGGCGGGCTCGGCGGCCCGCTCTGCTTCCTGAACCATGCCATGGAAAGGCGCTCCGGAACCGGCCAACTGTCCGGCCATGAATACCGACCGCGAGATATTATCATCGGGGCGAGATCATAGTCCAGCAAGCAATGGCGCGGGCTAATGGGAGCGCCGGCCGCGGCCGATGGGAAGCAAGCGGGCGGCCGCTCGTTGCAATCGCGCGGCGGCGCGCATAAACTAATGGCGATGCCGGCTCGTGCGTTCGCAACGGGGCATGAGCCCATGCAGTCTCGCAGGATTCGCGCTAGGAGGACGGCAATGAGGAGAGCGAGAATCGTTTTTTCCTGTCTGCTCGTCTTGGCTCTGGGCGGCGCTTCGGCTTCGGCGAGCCAGGGCAAAAAGCGGGTGGCACTCCTCGACTTCGACTTCACGGCGGTGCATCGCTGGTGGGGCGGAGACTGGGATGTCGGCCGGGGAATCGCCGATCTGATCGTCACCAGCCTGGTCAAGGACGGCACTTATTCGGTCATCGAACGCAAGAAGCTCGACGCGATCCTTCAGGAGCAGAACTTCTCCAATTCGGACCGCGCCAATCCGACGACGGCGGCCAAGATCGGCAAGATCCTCGGGGTGAATGCCATCATCGTGGGATCGGTGACGCAGTTCGGCCTCGAGGATAAGAAGCTCAGCCTCGGCGGCATCGCGGGCACCTGGGGAGGCATAGGCGCCGGAAAGATCGGCACGACGAAGGGCAAGGCCCAGGTAGCCATCGATGCCCGGTTGATCGACGTCAATACAGGCGAGATTCTGGCCGTAGGCAGCGGCAAGGGTACGTCGCAGCGCTCCGGCCTGCTTCTGGGCGGCGGCGGGGCCGGCGGGGGCGGGTTCGGCGCCGGCGGCATCGACATGTCGAGCAGCAACTTCCAGGAGACGATTCTGGGCGAGGCTACGCGTGCCGCCGTCGAGCAGCTGGCGGCGCAGCTCATCGCTCAGGCGGAAAAGGTGCCGAGCACGACCGTCGCCGTCGAGGGTCTGGTTGCCGACGTTTCCGGCGGCAGCGTCATCATCAATGTCGGGAAGAGCGCCGGGGTCGAGGTCGGCATGAAGCTGGTCGTCGAACGTGTGGGACGCGAGGTGAAAGACCCGGCGACCGGCAAGGTATTGCGCCGGATCACCACCCAGGTGGGTGAAATCGAGGTCACGGAGGTGGATGAAGTCTCCGCGGTCGCCAAAATCGTTTCCGGCGAAGGGTTCAAAGTCGGCGATATCGTAAAGAACAAATAAGCGAACTAGTTCAAGCGGGCCACAAGCTCCTCGGCGGTCGTGGCGGGCGCCGCGCACACACGTCCCTTGCAAACGTAGGCCGTCGGGCGATCGCCGATCTGCGCCCGGCCTTCGAGCAGCCGAGGCTCGCCGGCTGATCCGCATGCAATCACCCGGTCGGGCAGGTAGCGTTCGTAGATCACCCGGAGCAATTCCCGGGTGCGGGGATCCTGCGCGTCGCCTGCCACGGCGATCTGCAGGCCGCCGGAAAGATGGAAATCCAGGGCGCCGAGCAGATGGCAGAATGCCGCCGGGTGCCGCGCAGCCGTGCCGGCCAGCCTCTCGAAGATCTCCGCTGCCGGCTCCAGCCAGCGTTCTTCGGCGGTGAGGTGCCACAGGCGCAGCAGGGCATGCGCCGCCAGCGAGTTTCCGGAGGGGGTGGCGTTGTCGAAGATATCCTTGGGCCGCTGGATGAGCTTTTCGTGGTCGTCGGCGGTGAAGTAGAAGCCGCCGTCCTCGAGGTCGCGGAACCGGCAGAGTATCGTGTCGGCCAGTTCTTCGGCGAGGCGCAGCCAGCGCAGGTCGAACGTCGCTTCGTACAGGGAAAGCAGGGCATCGGCGAGTGCGGCGTAATCTTCGAGGCAGGCCGGGTGCTTTGCCGTTCCCGCAGCGAAGGTCCTCAGCAGCCGGCCTCCCCCCATGAGCCGGGCGGTCAGGAATTCCGCGCTGCGCACCGCGGCGTGCAGGTAGTCGCTGCGGGCGAGCGCGCATCCGGCCTGCGCGAAGCTCTTCAGCATCAAGCCGTTCCAGGAGGCCACGATTTTTTCATCCCGCGCCGGCCGCGCACGGCGCAGGCGCGCTTCGAACAGAACGGCGCGCCCGCGGGCGATCGCCTCGCCGAGCCGTTCCGCGGAGACGCCGTTCAACCGTGCAACCAGAGCCGCAGGCCGGGGCGTGTTGAGGATGTTGCATCCGTCGAAGTTGCCGTCGGCCGAGACGTCGAAATAGCGGCAGAAGAGATCGCCGTCGTCCTCGCCCAGCAGGGCCATGACCTCGTCGCGTCGCCAGGTGTAGAACGCCCCCTCTTCCCCGTCGCTGTCGGCATCCTGTGAGGAGTAGAAGCCGCCGTCGGGCGCCGTCATTTCGCGCAGGACGAAGTCGAGCGTCTCCTCGGCGACCCGCCGGTAAAGCTCGTTTCCCGTGAGCAGAAACGCCTCGAGGTAGACCCGGCTGAGCAGGGCGTTGTCGTAAAGCATCTTCTCGAAGTGCGGCACGAGCCAACCGGCGTCCACGGAGTAGCGGTGGAAACCGCCGCCCAGCTGGTCGTAGATCCCGCCGGCTGCCATCTTCTGCAGGGTCGTTTCCACGATCTCGAGCAACTGCGGATTTCCGGTGCGCGCATGGCGCCTCATGAGAAAATCGAGCGCCATGGAGGGTGGGAACTTGGGCGCACCGCCGAAACCCCCGTGCCGCGAATCGAAATCGGCTGCCAGCCCGGCTGCGGCGGCATCCAGGAAGCCGGAATCGGGCTCCTCGCGGGATCCCGCGATGCGTGTCGCTGCAGCGATCTCGCGCGCGATTCGCGCGGCGTCGCGCCGGATCTCTTCGCCGTGCTCGCGGTAGGCGCGGGCCACGCTTTGCAGCACGCGGGCAAAGCCGGGGAGGCCGTGGCGGTCCTCGGGCGGGAAATAGGTCCCGCCGAAGAACGGGACCTGGTCCGGGGTGAGAAAGACCGTCAGGGGCCAGCCTCCGCGGCCGGTCATCAACTGGACGGCGTTCATGTATACGGCGTCCAGGTCCGGCCTCTCCTCGCGATCGACCTTGATGTTGACGAAGTTCTCGTTCATGAGGCGGGCGATCGCCTCGTCCTCGAACGACTCCCGCTCCATGACGTGGCACCAGTGGCAGGCGGAATATCCGATGCTGAGGAGAATCGGCTTGTCTTCCTCGCGCGCGCGGCGCAAGGCTTCCTCGCACCAGGGATACCACTCGACCGGGTTGTGCGCATGCTGCAGCAAATACGGGCTGGTCTCCCGCGAGAGGGCATTGAGGGATCGTTTCTCGGACATGATCGGCTCCGGACAGCTGGAAAGGTTTCGCCGGCCCGCGCTCGGGGCGCGGCCTATTTTCGGGCACGCCTCCTGTAGCGCGCCTCGACGACGCTCCGCATACCGCCGCGCGGCGTGAACTCGCCGCGCACCGTCATCCAAACCGGCTTGCAGGCGGCCACGAGGTCCCCGAGAATCCGGTTGACGGCGTTTTCGTAAAAGATGCCCAGGTTGCGGTAGCTTTGGATGTATTCCTTCAGGGATTTCAGTTCCAGGCACCAGCGCGCGGGTACGTAGCGCACCACGATGGTGCCGAAATCCGGCTGTCCGGTCTTGGGGCAGACGGCCGTGTATTCCGGTATCACGATCTCGATCTCATAATCGGGGAACTGGTTCTCCCAGCACTCGACGGCGGGGAGCCGTGCGTCCAGACCCGCACGGGCATGCTTTTCGGAGTACCTGCGCATCGCCAAAAGGTAGCACAAAACGCCGCAGCTTGGTACGGGTACCCGTGCGCCCTGCCGGTCCCGTCCAGACACTGGATGAACCTCGAGGATGCGCCGATCCGCCGGCCCGCAGCCCCGGGCATCAAAGCGTAAAGACGGCCCAATTTGCGGCCGATGAGAGGATTACCGGGCCGCCAAGGGAAAGCGCCCGGCCAGGCGCAGACACTTACTGAGTGAAGCGTATGCACAACCACGCCCCCGAAGATTTCTACATCCGCTCTCCCAGGTTGAATCAGCTTCTGATCCTGAGGGAGATATCCACGGACCCGAACCTGACGCAGGCCGAGCTGGCGCGCCGTTGCGGGCTTTCCGTAGCCATGGTCAACAACTACATGAAGGAACTGAGCGGCCTGGGCTGGCTCCAGTACCGGCGGCGCAGCTCCAAGAGCGTTTCCTATCATGTGACCCCGGCCGGCAGGCAGCAGATCGAGGCCGTCGAGGCGGACCTGGTCCATGAAATGGTGGAGCGCTTTGCGGCGGGCAAGGCGCGCATCCGCGAGCGCATCTTTTCGCAGTCCGAAGGCATACTCCAGCGGGTTGTTCTGGTCGGAAGCGGCGATCTGGCCGAAATGGCCTTCCATGCGCTCGAATCGGCCCAGATAGCGGTCGTGGGAGTCTGCGATCTCGAGCCCGCCAGAATCGGCAAGGACTGGTGCGGGAGAAAGATTCTCGACTGTTCCCAGATACCGTATCTCAAGCCGGACGCCGTCGTGATCGCCGACAGCCGCTTTTCCGCCGAACAGGCCGGCCGGCTGAAGCAGCTCTTCGACTACGGAATCCGCGTGATATTCCTCGGCGGCAGGTTCGAAGGGCGCAACGGCAGCGGCTCCGCCCGGGGGCATGTCGATCCTGCGCCGGCCCCCGGCGATTCCCTGGGCATGGAGCCCGCGGTCAAACTGTCCTCATGATCCGCGCAGGCGCGGCACCTCTCGGGCTCCCCGGCGGCGGGCCATGCCGCCCCGGCGCCTGTCTCGATCTGGCATCTCGGAAATCTCCCGACTGATCGAATCCGGATCGATTCCCGTCCCGCACTCTCAAGTCCTTCCGAGGGATCGAGAGACCGAGGGGCAAGGGAAGCGGCGAGCCGAGTTCCATGCCTGTGCCGCCCGTTCAGGGCGCGCGGCGGGGCGGTCGCGGTCTCTCCATTTGTTTAACCGTAGGCTTCGTGATAAACATGTCGCATGGACCTGTATGCGCCGCGCAAGGTTTATACCGTCGGCGAGATCACGGCCGAGGTCAAACGTTCCGTCGAGGCGCTGGGGATCGTCTGGATCCGGGGAGAGATCTCCAATTTCAAGCATCACTCTTCCGGGCACATGTACTTCAGCCTCAAGGACGACCGCGCGCAACTGCGGGCGGCCTTCTTCCGCAACAGCAACATGTACGTCAAGTTCCGCCCCGAGGACGGACTGGAAGTGATGGTGCGCGGGAGGCTGACGGTCTACGAACCGCGCGGCGACTATCAGGTCATCGTCGAATATATGGAGCCGGTCGGACTGGGCTCTCTGCAGCTGGCTTTCGAACAGCTGAAGGAGAGGCTGCGCAAGGAGGGCCTGTTCGACGAGGCGCGCAAGAAAAAACTGCCTCTGCTCCCGGCCAAGATCGGGATCGTAACGTCGCCGACGGGGGCCGCACTGCGGGATATGCTGCGCATCCTCGAGCGCCGCAACGCCTCGCTGCACGTGCTCGTCTATCCGGCCAGGGTGCAGGGTCAGGGGGCGGCCGACGAGATCGCCGCGGGCGTGCGCTATTTCAATACGCGCGACGACATCGACGTCATCATCGTCGGGCGCGGGGGCGGCTCGATCGAAGACCTGTGGGCATTCAACGAGGAGGCGGTCGCCCGCGCCGTCTGCGCCTCGCGCATATCGATCATCTCGGCCGTCGGCCATGAGGTCGATTTCACCATCTGCGACTTTGTCGCCGATCTGCGGGCGCCCACGCCGTCGGCGGCCGCCGAGATGGTCTCGGGCGCGCGCGACGACCTGAAAGCCACGGTGGGTTCGCTCGCGCGGCGCGCGCTGCAGGCGATACGCCTGGATCTCGAAAGGCGGCGCTCGAAGCTCCAGCGCCTCGCCGCCAGCCGCGCCTTCCAGGCGGCTCCCGGCAGGATCCGCGAATTGCAGCAGCGCTTCGACGAAGCCGCCCTGCGGCTGGGGGAGTGCGTGCGCCGCTACCTCGCGGCGCAGCGGCATCGCGCGCAGATGCTCCACGTGCGCCTGGCCAAGGTGGATCTGTCGCGGATCGTCGCCCTCTCCGCCCGCGCGCTGGCGGGATGCCGCAACCGGCTCGAGGCGGCGCTGCTGCTGCGATTGGAGAAAGAGCGCTCACGCCTGGGCCGGGCCGCGGGCCGGCTGCGCGCCCTGAGCCCGCTGGCCGTGCTGGAGCGCGGCTATGCCATCTGCCGGGATGCCCGGGGAAACATCATGACCGACGCCGCCCGCGCCGCCCCGGGCGACCTGGTGGCGGTCCGGCTGGCGCACGGTGCGCTCGACTGCCGGGTGCAATCGATCAGGGAGGATTCCGATGGATCTCAAGATCAAGGACTTTGAGTCGGCCCTCCAGTCGCTGGAGGACATCGTCCAGCAGCTCGAGAGCGGGGGCTTGACCCTCGACCGCGCCCTGGAGCTTTTCGAAGAAGGCACCAGGCTGAGCCGTTTCTGCTCCGCCAAGCTCGAGGAGGCCGAGCGCAGGGTCGAACTGCTGGTCAAGGACGCCGAGGGCGCCTGGAAGGAAACGCCATTCACTCCGGGGCCGGAAGGCGCGCAGGACCGATGAGAGTGCCGCCATGGACATGAGGGCGTATATGGCGGAGGTCAGGGACGAGGTCGAGCGCTGCCTCGACCGGCTGCTGCCGGCCGAGGATGAAGAGCCTGCCACGATCCACAAGGCGATGCGCTACTCAGTGTTCGCGGGCGGCAAGCGCCTGCGGCCGATTCTGGTGTTCGCTGCGGGCGAGAGCGTCGGCGGCGCGCGCGCTACGCTGATCCATCTCGGCGCCTGCTTCGAGATGATGCATACCTACTCGCTCATCCACGACGACCTGCCGGCGCTGGACAACGACGATTTGCGGCGCGGCATGCCCACCTGCCACAAGGTTTTCGGGGAGGCGATGGCGATCCTGGCCGGCGACGCCCTCATGACCCGCTGCTACCAGCTGCTGGCCGAGCTGCCCGAGGTGGACGACACGGTGCGCCTGGCCGTGATCCGCGAGATCGCCCGCGCAACGGGTACGCAGGAGGCGATGATCGGCGGGCAGGTGGTCGATCTGGAGTCCGAAGGCCGGGCGATCTCCGAGGCCACCCTCGAGTATATTCACCGCTCCAAGACCGGGGCTCTGCTGACCGCCTGCGCCCGCTGCGGCGGACTGGCGGCGGGAGCCGATGACTTCCAGCTCGATGCCCTGACCCGATACGGCCGGGACATAGGCCTGGCGTTCCAGATCGTCGACGACATTCTCGACGTCACCTCCACGAGCGCAGCCCTGGGCAAGACCGCCGGCAAGGACGAGAAGGTCAAGAAGGCGACCTATCCCGCCCTGTACGGCCTGGAATCGTCGCGCGCCAAGACCCGTGCCTTGTGCGCGTCGGCCGTCGCGGACGTCGAGGTGCTGGGTGCGCGCGCCGAGCCGTTGCGGGGGCTGGCGCATTTTATCTGCGAGCGCTCGGCCTGACCTCGCGGAAGGTTTTCCTTGAAACGGCGGATCGATCAGGTGCTCGTGGAGCGCGGGTTCGCGGAGAGCCGGCACCAGGCCCAGGCCCTGCTGCTCGCCGGCCTGGTCTTCGTGAACGGACAGAAGGTGGAAAAGCCCGGGCAGCGCATCGACCCGCACGCGTCCGTCCTGGTGGCCGGCAGGATGCCGTTCGTGAGCCGCGGCGGCCTCAAACTGCAGGCCGCCCTGGATCGTTTCGCCGTACGCGTGGCCGGTCGCGTATGCGCCGATCTGGGGTCTTCGACGGGCGGCTTCACGGACTGCCTCCTGCAATACGGCGCGCGCGAGGTCCATGCCTATGACGTCGGCAGGGGGCAGATCGCGTGGAAGCTGCGCACGGATCCAAGGGTCGTGCTGCACGAGGGTTGCAACGTCCGCTATCTGACGGCCGGCGATCTGCCGTCCGGAGTGACGCTGGTCACCGTCGATCTGTCCTTCATATCCCTGACGAAAGTGCTCGAGCCGCTCCGGGCGGCGCTGTGCGAGAAGGCAGGCGCCTCGCCCGTCGAGCTGATATTTCTGGTCAAGCCGCAGTTCGAGCTGGGCAAGGGGCGGGTCGGCAAGGGAGGGATCGTCCGCGATCCCGAATCGCGGCTGGCTGCGGTGCGGGCGGTGGCCGATCATGCCTGTGCCGCAGGCTATGCCCTGGGAGACGTGATCCCGTGCCCGATTCCCGGAGCCGAAGGAAACCAGGAGTTTTTTATGTATCTCATGCTCGCGCCTGATCTATCATCCGTATCATCATGAACGCCGCCATCCGCAAGGTGGGCCTGATCTTCAAGCGCCACGATCCGCACGTGCGCAGCATCGTGACCGAGGTCGTACCCTGGCTGCAGGCGCGCGGGATCGAGGTCTTCCTCGAGCAGCCGCTCACGGACCAGTATCCGGTCAAGGCCACGGTGGCTTCGCCGGAAATCATGGTCGAGCGCGTCGACCTGGTCGCCGTTTTCGGCGGCGACGGCACTCTGCTGTATGCGGCCCGCCTGGTGGCGGGAAGCGAAAGGCCGATCATGGGGGTCAACCTGGGCGCTCTCGGATTCTTGACCGAGGTGCGGCTGGAGGAGATGTGGTCGGCATTGGAGGCCGTTCTTTCGGGGAACTATCTGCTCGACGCGAGAATGCTGCTCGACGTCGAGGTCCTGCGCCGCGGCAGGCCGTCGGTTCGCTACCTAGCGTTGAACGACGGCGTCATCAACCGCGGCACCCTGGCCCGGATTATCGACCTCGAGATTTCCGTCGACTCGGAGAAGGTTACCCGCACGCGCGCCGACGGACTGATCGTCGCCACCCCGACGGGT
>Ga0272448_1008301_pt1 | contig 10830 bp, 11 predicted proteins | sample YNPCB0191_FD_202220 | JGI IMG/M metagenome (GOLD analysis project Ga0272448, IMG submission 202220) | Hot spring sediment microbial communities from Yellowstone National Park, WY, United States - YNP-CB-019-1 | ecosystem: Environmental > Aquatic > Thermal springs > Hot (42-90C) > Sediment... | reverse complement strand
TAGAACCAACGCAAAACTCTTGTATGCATCTGCCATCTTACCGAACGCCAGCGACCTCGAAGCAAGTTCCAATATACTTTGGCAGCGAACTTGATAACTTCAGGACCACACAGCATTTTGATGCATTCGTAGATGCTATAGAAGCGCTTCATGGCCTTGAAGGTCTCTTTTTGGAGCTCATAAGGACTCATCTTGGCCGGTTGATATAGCACGTGCTGTCCGTCGTAGAAATGCCATTCCTTTGTGAGCAACCTACCCTGACTTTCCAGTTCATCAAAGTATGGAGTTCCCGGAAGCGGCGTTAGCATCAAGAACTGAACAGTGTCAATATGATTCTTAAGAGCGAACTCTGCGGTCGCACGTAAACTTTCGATGTCGTCGCTATCTGCCCCGAAGACGAACATACCATGCACCATTATACCTAAGTCGTGAAACCTGCGCACCGCTTCCACCATATCCTCTACGCTCTGCTTCTTGTTGAACTCTCGAAGCGTTTGAGGATTAACGGACTCAAACCCTATATACACTACATAGCAATTTGTGCGCCGCATAAGATCAAGGAGCTCTCGATCTTTTGCCGCGTCCACTCGCACCTGCGCGGTCCACGGCGGCGTGACACCTTTAGAGAGCATGCGTTCCAACAACTGTTTAGTGCGGTTCTTATCTGCTGTGAAGTTGTCGTCGTAGAAGAATACGCTCGGAGGCTGTAGGTATTTGAGCTCTTCCACTACGCTCTCAATGCTTCTCTGGCGATAAGCCCTCCCAAACATTCGTATCACGCTGCAAAAGTTACATCCATAAGGGCAACCGCGCGAGGTCAGAATAGGGGTCAGCTTAATTTTGTCGCGCCCTTTAATCAGTGACAGGTCCGGGAACGGAAGCGAGTCGAGGTCCTGTACCAATTCCCTTGGCTCATTGTGTCTAATCTCATCACCGATCTTATATGAAAGACCACGTATTCCACCAAAGCCAGAACCGGAATCAATGGCGTCTATGAGTTCCATAAAGGTGTATTCACCTTCTCCTCTAACGCAGTAGTCGGCGTGCTGGAGTGCTTCCTCGGCAAGGAAGCTAACGTGTGAGCCTCCCATCACAACTGGTATACCTGCTCCCCTCACACGCCGAGCAATCCTATAACCTTCGGGAGCTGTGGACGTAGTGGTCGAAATACCCACTAAATCGGCAGACAATACGTCACTATAATCGATCCCGTAAAAGCCCTGGCAGTAGATCGAGACCTCGATTCCTCGCTGTCTGAGCATAGCACCCAGCAAAGGCAATCCTAGCCTAGGCAGTGCAATGCGACTAAAAACGTGATAACCTGGAGGCTCAGGCTCTATTAGCGCTACTTTTCTAATCTTTGACAACTTTAATCCTCCCTTCAACGGGTAGGCAAGTCCGCCTGTCCCGTGATAGGAGCAACACTTGATAGTAGCGACAGGGAACAAGCCTACTCGATTATCAGGTACGTATTCGCCGATGTATCAGGTTCGGCCTCGCGAAGCTCTGCGGCCTTTTCCTCAGCCACCGTGTCGTTTATATAAGACCCCGCCCCGGTTTCGCATCCCGCCAAATACTTGAGCTTTGTCTTTGTCCGATTTGGCGGATGAAACTCTACATGGAAGTGATAATACCCATAATCACGTCCATCCGTTGGGGCCTGATGCATTATCATCATATATGGTAACGATATACCCCATAGGTTGTCGTACTTTTGCAGAACTACCTTCAGTATATTTGCAAAGTGGTCTCGTTCACGTTCCTCAAAAGACAATATATTCTGATGGTGCCTGCGCGGGAACACGTATACTTCGTACGGAAATCGAGCAAAGAATGGGATCACCGCTAGAAATGAGTCGTTTTCAACCACCAATCTGCGTCCGTCACGTAGCTCTTCATCGATAATGTCGCAAAATAGACAGCGACCTGTCCGACTCATATGATTTCTTGCTGATTGGAGCTCTCTCTGAATCTTTGGTGGTATAAATGGAAACGCATAAATCTGGCCGTGAGGATGGGTTAGCGTAACTCCTATTTCTTTGCCTTTGTTCTCGAATATCAATACGTATTCGATGAAGTCCTTACTGCCAAGTTCCTGGAAGCGGTCGGCCCATACCTCGACAAGGTTACGCATTTCCTGAAGCGTAGCATCTGTAAGAGTTCCGCTGTGTATGGGAGTATAGCACAGAACTTCGCAAATCCCCTCAGCAGGTCTTACCCTGTAGAGATCGGTACTTTCGACTGAAGGCTTAGGCGCAGGATGCTGTAGAGACGGAAACTTGTTTTCAAAGCATACGATCTCATAGTCCGACTCGGGCACCTCAGTCGGAAACGCACCAGGAGCAGTTGGGCACAACGGACAGTAATCATCAGGGGGCAGAAACGTCCGGTCCTGCCGATGTGTTGCCGTAATAACCCATTCTTCGAGAATTGGGTGCCAGCGCAGTTCAGACATCGGAGCCTACCTCCGAAGACTCAGATTTGAGAGACGAGTTTTGAGAAACAATCCCCTTAGCTCCGACCATTTCCTGCGATGCAGTAGTTTCTGTTCTTCGTTCTTCGCTCTCAGCTTTGTCGAAAGTGAAGTAGACTATGTATCTTCGCCCATCAGGCATTGTTTCTTTACGCTTGATCATTCGCATAGTTTACCCCGAAGTATTTCCTCGATCAAAGCAAGCTGCTCGGGCGTGTTAACTCCCAACAACTCTTCCGGATCGCATTGAACCGCCGATACTTGTAGATTCTGTTCGGCCGCCACTCTGACCATATCCGTAAGATTATACTCTCCAGATTGATTTCTTGTCATCAGACGGATATTGCCAAACAACCATTCCGCGTCGAAAACGTAAGCGCCTCCGTTTACCTCTCTGATCAATCGCTCTTTATCAGACGCGCACTTTTCCTCGACTATGCCTACTACACGCCCGAAATCATCGCGTAGAATCCGACCGTAGCCAAAGGGATCATCGAGAGTTGTTACGGCAAGAGTAATGCTTGCTTCCGTTCGCGTATGCTCATCAATCATCTTATGTAATGTGCCGGAGCTAAATAGTGGGCTGTCTCCGCACATCACAACCAGGCTGCCCGAAAAATCTGCAAAGTGTTCTCGAGCACACATAACCGCGTGTCCGGAGCCCAATTGTTCTAGTTGGTGCACATAGTAAAATTGTGACCCTAGCGCGCCGATTACTTCGTCCGCACCGAAACCAACGACAAGAGTGATATCCTCGACGCCCGCCCCACGCAAACTCTCAATAACATAAGAAACCATCGGCCTGCCAAGCACAGGCCGCAGTACTTTTGGCATCGGCTGCCCGCTTTGGAAGCGAGTCCCCTTGCCTGCGGCGAGCACAAGACCTTTGATCTGTTTTGTCTCATTATTCACTTCGGACCGTGCCCATCGTACCTCGACGAAGGAGACTTTCGAAGCACATCCTTGTCAGCCTACCGCCTTGGCAGCACACGCTCGGCTTTAGAACCGTCCTTATTAATGACGCGTATATCGATTGCGTTCGCCAGCGCCGAGACTGAGGTATAGTTGCCGTCCTTGCGAGGATACAGCCTCCCATCCTGGACCTGTTCGCGCCAGTAGCCGGTCATCCTGTCGAGTTTGGTTAGATCGAACAAGCGCTTGGCGGCTCCCGTCTCCAAATCTAGCTCATAGCCGCCGTTGTAGCTAACAAACATCATACTTTTAGGCGCATCTGGCCAGTTTCTCGCTAAGTCTAGCTTGGTCTTAGGCTTCAAATCCTCGATCTTACCGGTCGCCAAATCGTATTTCACCCGATGAAATTTGTCACGTTCGGACACAACCAAAAGTATACCTGCCGGCGAAACCCAAATACCTTCAACGCGACCAGGAAGATCTTCGGCACGGAATATTTGCCTCACATTTCCGGTCTTTGTATCAACAAGGTAAAATCTATCGTTGCCGCCGATTTGTCCCTCCACAACTGAAAAAACTACATACTCGGCTCTATCGTGATCGACTGCGGCAATACGACCCGGGCGATTAGAAGCGGCAACATCAACAACAGCCTCCTTGCCAGCGACGCTCATATCCGAACCGTTTAAAACAGCAATTCGAAATCGTCCTTGTTCGTCTGTAAGCAGCACGGCAAGCGCCTGACCATTAGACGTTGCAGCACGCGGAGATCGACCTAAAATTCGCATTATTGTCGGTGAGATTTCCTTCGCCTCGCCTAACTTCCCCTTGTCGGCATCTATCGACATCATGTGAGACTTCCGGATCTCACTCGGAACGTCGCTATTCAAAGTTAGGACGCGAACCGAATCGTTATCCTCCCAATAAAGGTCTGATACAAACAAGCCATCATCCATCTCATACGGTGCGGCTTTCTTGTTTACCAAGTCAATTATCCAAACTGCAGAACGTATCTTTCCATTCTCTTTCTGATTCCAAGCACCCGCCCACATTGTTCCAGACGGATTCACAGCCCACGGGCCCATCTCGCCGACCTTGGTCATGCTGTCCCAATGGGGCATTTGTCCAAGTGGACCCGGTATCGGTGGCTTCGGTGGGTTGGCCACTCGGTAGACGAGCGCCAACAAAACCAGGAGAGCAAGAACATAATAAGGCAGACGATTATTCCTATTCACAAACAGCCTCCACCAAATTACCAAATAACTTCAGGGTCACGAATCAAACCAAGCAGATTCTCGCGATAAGTCGGAACTTATCGCCATTTCGCCGATCTACTCGATCAGGCGAGAAAGAAAAGCCATCTTCGAGCGTTGTTTGTTACAGCCCTCTTATTCTACTCCAATACTTTGCGTATAGTTTCTCGTTGTGTTCGTCACCACCATCTACGTTGGCACTAATGAAAACCGGCGGTATCTCGCCGCGCGCAGCCAGGTTTTCGATGGTTTGTGCGATTATGGAGTCTATAATAAACATGCCGGCTATACCCGACGTCGGAATTGCGCGTCCCGGTAGACCGTTGATCTCTAAAGCAGCGTCGCCCGGTATCCCGCAGTTGTCGATTACAATATCCGCAATTTCGAAAAGACGCTTACCACTGGAATGCCGGGACGTAACGGACTTTGAATGCGAAAGCGATGTAATCGCAATGGTAGTTATGTTGTGTTCTTTGCACCAAAGAGCCGTCTCGATCGGAAGCGCGTTCCTACCGGAATTGGAGATAATAACAACAACGCCACCCGGAGGTATATTATAATCCTTGAGGAGTTTTTCTGCATAGCCTTCGAGCCTTTCGGCCCTTCCAAAAGTGCGATCGTAGATTACATCGACCGGAGCTAGACCTCCTGCCCGATGATAAGCCTCCATAGCTACTGCCAGCGAGTGACCACTTCCCAGCAAATAGAGGATTCCGCCATCTGCTATGTGATCGGCGATAACGTTTGCCGCCTTCCGTATTGCTTCTGCCTGAGTATCCGCAATTCTCTTCAGCAGCGTGCTTATCGCGTTGCAGTAAGACTCAAATATTGACACTGTGAAACCTCCCGCAGTGACCCATTTCTTCCGGCCGAACAGATTATCCCATCAACCGTTTCAACGGTCAAGGCAAGAACAAATAGAAGCATCACACAAATCGACTCGTTCACGCTCGAGATGAGCTTTAAATCGACTGCCTGTTAGGTACCAACCCGCCAACATTGAGGAATTAAACAGCTTTTGCAGATTCTTCTGTCAGTGAACGGTGGCAAGATGGAATGATACTATTGAGCGGCGAGCAGGGAAAGGAGAGATATATGGCGGCTGTCGGACTACCAAGCGTCCACGAAGACCGATCCGTTCGCCTCACCAAGCGCGAGCTCGAAGTACTGGCCCTCGTAGTTGAGGGAAAATCCAGCAAGGATGTAGCTGATGCCCTTTATGTGAGTAAGCGGACCGTGGACTTCCATTTGGCCAACATATATGACAAACTCCAGGTGTCCAACCGTGTCCAAGCATTCCGTCGAGCGACCAGGCTGGGCCTAATTCCGCTTGAATCGGCGCTCTCGGACAAATGAGCGGACACCGAGCCCAATCTCGTTGGTGCAGCGACCGTGCTATCTCCGCGCGGTCGCTGCGTCGTTGTAAGAAGCACTAAGGATATAGAGACCTCCGTCACGACACTGCAGCAGAATTTGCGAGCTGTTATAAGAAGCTAATGTGCGAGAGATAGGCGACGGCAGCTTTACAGCGTGTTCGAGATGTCCTTTAGGGCTCATCGTGAAGATCTCTTGTTTCGGATTGCTTAGAAGCACGTAGCCGTGCATAGTTACTAAAATTGGATCGACTTGGAAGAACGGCGAACCCTTTTCGCAAATCACGTTTCCGGAAGCATCGAGCAAGACGGCATGCCTCTCTCGCATCGATTTGCCCTTGTGGCGGATTAGCTTATCTAACCCAATACACAAATACTGGCCGTTCGATGCCACAAGAACTCGGGCTTTTCCGTCGGCTGATAATTCGCCGTCCGATATTCTATCACCGGCTCCGTCAAGAAGCACATAGGAGCCGTCTGTTCCGAACCTATTGGGCACGACACGGACCAAAATACGATCCGCCTGTTTCAGCCGCTCGATATAATGCAAACTTGACGATTCTGCGTTTTGTTGCCAAATGTTGCCGCTACGTAACGTGCATCGGCCTATAACTGAATCTTGCCAAGTGGCATATATGATTTGATCGCCTTGCTCGGTGAACGCAACCGATGTGACCGCCCCAGGCACCCTCCATCGCCTAAAGTTTCTCCGTCTGCCGGCAATATCGATAACATAGATGTATCTCTCGCCTGTGCCGACTGCAAATCGTGCCCCATTATCAGTAGAGCATGCATCGGCCGACCAAACAGCACCCGCAACCTGCAATTGCCAACAAACTCGGCCTTGCGAATCCAGAAACGTCAAGTTTCCATTCGTCGGATTCAGTCGCGAATAAGCCAAAGCAAAGCATCCGTCGTGTGATAATACGACATCCGTCGCCTCGGGAACTTTCACCGAGAAAAGTTGCCGTCCTGATGCATCATAAACCGTCACTACGCCGTCATCTTTTACTGTTGAGAAGAATTTGCCACAGGGAGAAAATGACACCGACCTCACTTTCCCTGCGTCGATCCTTGGTGAAAGTCGAACTATTGGCGGGCCAGGGTCTTTGGCGATATTGGTGTTGCTCCCTGTGCGGATCAGGGATACTATAGAGCAACACATCAAAAAGCCGATGGCAAGCATTGCCATAACTATTATGCGTCTTGTAATTCGACCTCGCAGCATACTGATATTTTATTTCTCCAAAAAGGTCAGTCTTAACGGCAACGAATCTATATTATAATTCGTCAGATATATTAACGTGCATAGAATTCTCTGTTCCGGGGCACTATGAACTTAACCGGAATATCCTCGGATGTTTCCCGAGAAGAAATTAATTCGGAAAGGATACCGCTTATGTTAAGAAGACGTTTCTTTGTTGGCGCCGTCGCTATCGCTATTTTTGCGATAGTATCCGTAGCGGTCTACGCAGACCTTACTGCGGGCACTAAAGCTCCCGATTTCACGTTACCCACTCTAGCGGGAAAGTCCTTTACGCTATCGAACTGCTTCAAGAACCCGCCGCAGGTTGTTGTTTTGGATCTGTGGGCGACTTGGTGTCCGCCTTGCAGATCGGAAATACCGCACCTGGTCAACTTGCAGAACAAGTTCAAGGGCAAGAATGTGACCATAGTGGGGGTAGCGCTCGATGCGGATAAGTCAGTTGTAGCGGATTTCGCCAAGCAGCAGCGTATTAACTACACAATAGCCCTCGATGCGCAGGGCGCTAAGCTCGGAACTCCTTACAAGATAAAGGGAATCCCCGCAACCTACATCATCGACAAAAAGGGCGTTATTCGCTACGCTCATTCGGGCTTCCCCAGAGATACCGAGGCGGGTAAAGAAGAAGCCGCAAATATGGAGAAAGAAATCAGAACGCTGCTTGCACAAAAGTAACCCAAAACCGTTGCTGTGCTGCTGGCAGGGCAAACAACTGTAGTACTTGGTGACCGGCGACAGCTCGACCTGTTGCCGGTCGCTCCTACGCCGGGATTAACTCGACAGCCACGTCGTTCATCAATAGTAGTCCCTTGTGCGTTACCCGAAGACGATCCTCTGAAATCTCCACTAAGCCATTCCGAACCAACGAAGATATCTCTTCGTGAAACGCATCTATAGCATCTACCCCGGTATCATCCCTAAATCTGCGCAAATCGACGCCTTCTAAAAGTCTCAAACCCTGGATTAGTGTTTCGGCAAGACGATTTCGGCCAGTAAGGCGTTCCGAGAATTCGACGGGATCTTCTTCTCGATTAATTGCTTCGACATAGCGTCTGGGATCGCTTAATCTCACGGATCGAACTCCGTTCACATAACTTGTTGCACCGGCGCCAAAGCCGAAATAGGGCTCATTGCGCCAATAGACCTGGTTATGACGCGACCGAAAGCCCGGGCGTGCGAAGTTTGAAACCTCGTAATGCTCGTAACCCGCCGCAGTGAGCATAGCAATAGCGGCCTCATACATTTCTAACCGCAGCTCTTCGTCTGGCAGATCGAGTTGACCTTTGGCGCAAAGTTCCGCAAACTTTGTGCCTTCTTCTATCGACAGCTCATACAGCGATATGTGCTCCGGATCCATACTCACAACCGTGTTTAGAGCAGACTTCCAATGTTGGAGAGTCTGTCTGGGTAGAGCGAAGATCAGGTCTATGCCGATATTGGCAAATCCGCTCGATCTTGCCCATACGTAGGCATCAAGCGCCTCGCGGGCCGTATGGATTCGACCTATTGCCGACAAAAACTCATCATCAAGAGACTGCATACCTAAACTCAGCCTGTTGAAGCCGGCACTTCTGAGCAGTGCCAACTTGCGCTGATCTACCGTACCAGGGTTAGCCTCCAATGTGATCTCACAATCTTCAGCAAGGCCGAACGTATCGCCGATAGCTGCAAGAATATTAATCAGTTTGTCCGTCGGCAGCACAGTAGGTGTACCACCGCCGAAGTATACGGAGTCTAATCGATTAGCGTGCTGCTGTTCTCGGCCAGTGCGAATAATTTCCCTTATTAACGCATCAACGTAGTCATCGAAAAGCGACTCCATCCCAGGGAATGAGTTAAAATCGCAGTAGCCGCACTTGAAAATACAGAAAGGAACGTGTATATAGGCCGCTTTCTGAGGAGATCCTGCGGAGTCGGGATAAGGCATCATTGCTTATTTATTTTATCACTCCAGTCAAGGCTAACCGGCAACCGGACTAGGTAGGAATACGCTCCTAACGCTGCTTTAGCGCCGTCTCCCGCAGCGCAGATAATCTGTTTCTCAGGCACGTCCGTTACGTCTCCTGCCGCATAGAGCCCCGGCACTCCCGTCCAAGCTCCGCAATCTACAGGAATCTCGCCATATCGGTTAAGAGCTACAAGCTCTTTGACGAAGTCTGCATTGGGTACCAAGCCGATTTCTACAAACACACCTTTTACATCGATAGTCCGCCGATCGCGGGTTTCCAGATTCTCCACTGTTATGCCGGTGACGAAATCATCCCCGTGGATTTCCTTGACAAGAGTTCGGGTCAATATTTCTACGTTTTCCGCCGATCGAACCTTCTCTTGCAATATCTCGTCTGCTCGCAAGTTCGGAGCAATTTCTATGAGATAAACTTTGGGACATATTCTCATAAGCTGGATAACTGCGTCCAGTCCTGAGTTGCCGCCTCCGACGACCGCCACATCCATTCCGGCAAACAGAGGAGCGTCGCAAGTGGAACAGTAGGTGACTCCTCTGCCCGTAAACTCCTTCTCACCCGGAACATCGAGCAAACGTGGAGACTTGCCCGCAGCAACAATCACAGCCCGTGCGGTGTATGATTCGCCGCCTTCAGTGTCAACTCGGAACTCCCCACCAACCCGATGCAGGCCGATAACTCGGGCGAATTCGAGTTCGACATCAAACGTTTTTAAATGCTCTTCAAACTTCTGAACCAGTTCTGCGCCGGTGATATAGATGTAACCCAGATAATTCTCTACCCCGGAGCTCCAAAGAGCCTGTCCACCCACATTCTCAGTAATAATTAGAGTGGATATTTGTTTGCGCGCGGCGTAGACGCCTGCAGTCATTCCTGCAGGTCCTGCCCCCACAATTATGAGGTCATAATGAGTTTTCTTCGCCATTCGCTCCCTGCCGATTATGACTTCGACAACAGTTCTTCGAGTTTGCTTCGATTGAAACCAACTACAATATTGCCGTCTACGTCAATGACAGGAACCCCAAGCTGACCGGATTTTTGGACCATGGTGTTTCTTGCGTCCATATCTGCTGCTACATTGTACTCTACAAATTCGACGCCTTTGTCTTTTAGATACTGTTTCACTTGGTGACAATAAGGGCATGTTGGTGTTGAATAGACTACTACATTCTTAGCTGACATAGCTACCCCCTTACATAATTCGGATCTAGTGTGCATATACCCAGCTCAGCAGCTTTCATAACATATTACGACCATCGGCTTTCTTCATCGTATTATATCGGTGGGCAATATTGATATCAAACCTCCACCCTTGGAGAACTCCATCAGGAATTCTCGCATCTCTGTTTAAGCAGAGGGAAAATGTCACTTTATCTGCAAAGGGATTATGTCACGTTTGCTGTATTTACGCTATCCTTTTTCTGCATAGTGACATTTCCGGTTTGCAATTAGAGGTGACATAGTTGTCAACGTCCGCCCGGATGTGCACCACCCATGGTCGGGTCATGTGCACCACTTAGAATGCTCGTGAGCCGCTGCTGAGAACTGCTGTCAGGCGGTTTGCGAAACCGCGTTTTCTGGCGGCTGTGCC
>Ga0272448_1008300_pt1 | contig 10830 bp, 6 predicted proteins | sample YNPCB0191_FD_202220 | JGI IMG/M metagenome (GOLD analysis project Ga0272448, IMG submission 202220) | Hot spring sediment microbial communities from Yellowstone National Park, WY, United States - YNP-CB-019-1 | ecosystem: Environmental > Aquatic > Thermal springs > Hot (42-90C) > Sediment... | reverse complement strand
CCGCCCGGGCATTGATCCGCCCGTGCCTGGGGCCTGAGACCGACGTGCTCGCGCTGATGAACGGGCTGGGGGTGGAGGATCGGTTTGCCGAATGGTTCCCGCCGGAGCATGTCTTCGGCGGTCTGGCCTTCGTGTGCATCAATCGGGGCGAGCCGGGCGTGGTTCACCATTACGGTTACGGCCGCGTGGTGATCGGGCACCTGCAGAACGACGTCGCGCGGGCACGGGCGATTGCTGACCTTTTTGCGGCCGCGGGTTTCGAAGCGTCCGTGGCGCAATCGTTGCTGCGGGCACGGTGGGAAAAACTGGTCTGGAACATTCCGTTCAGTACGCTGACGGTTTCAGCCGGTGCGGTGACGACGCGGCACATCATGGAGGACGATGGCTTGCGCGAGCTTGCCGGGGTGCTGATGGCCGAGACCATTGCGGCAGGCAACGCCGAGCTGGCGGCGGCCGACCGGATCGCCCCGGAGCCGCTTATCGAGAAGATGTTCGCGAACACGGCGACGATGGGCGACTACCGTCCCTCGATGCTCGTGGACTACCGCGCCCGGCAGCCGCTGGAGGTAGAGTCGATCCTTGGCGAGCCGGTTCGGCGGGCGGCGGCGCACGGGGTGGCCGTTCCCGCGATGCGGATGCAGTACCGGCTCGTGTCGTTTCTGGATCGGCTGAACCGGGGCATCGTTCGCCCGCCGGAGTAGGTCCGCCGTCGGGACCGGCTTCGGCCGGCAGACGCCCCTGGCGAGACGACAGAGAAGTTGCTATCCTGATAATGAGTTATGTTCGCGCGGGACGGCCGCTTGACGGTGACGCGGATGGTGTGTATCCGAACCCGGGCGCCCCGCGAAAACAGGAGTACGTGTGGCAAAATCGGATGTCATTCAACTTGATGCAGTGGTCGTAAAGGCCTTGCCCAATGCGATGTTCCTCGTGGAGGCGCAGATGGGCGAGATGAAACACGAGGCGTTGTGCCAAGTGGCCGGCCGGATGCGGCGGAACTTCATCCGCATTCTGCCCGGCGACCGCGTAACGATCGAGCTATCGCCGTACGATCTCAAGCGAGGTCGGATCGTTTACCGGCAACGATAGCCGGCGGGCGACCTGCGTCCTCCCCACGACAGCCTACCCCTCACATCGGCAGACCGGTGATCTGCGTTTCAAAGGCCATACGACCGTCAATGAATCCCTGCACGGAGCAGATGGTCCGTCGGGGCTTGATCTCGTCCGCCTTGCCGACGAGGTAAAGGCGGGCCGGCGGAGAGACGGCCTCGCGAAACTTCGTCTTATCGATGCCGCCGAAGCCGAGGAACTTGATGCCCAGCAGAAGCGACACCGAAACGTAGCTGGCCAGGTGGGCCGCCGTTTCCACCATCAGGACGCCGGGGAAAAGCGGCCGACCCGGGATGTGCCCCTTTACCCACCATTCGTCCTCGCGGATATCCCGATACCCGACCGCGAGCTTGTTCTCAAGATCAAGGTGGATGATTCCGTCGAGCTGCATGAACTCGTATCGGTGCGGGAGCTTCTGATAAATCTGCTCCCGGGTGATGAGGACGCGATTCAGGTCGATCGTGCTCAGATCGAGGAACGCAGGTGGCGGCATCTACGCTTTCTCCAACGGTTACGAAAACTCGGGCAGCCCACACCAAGAGTGCCGGACGGCCCAAAGCTGCCTCGCCGACGCGGGCCGCATCGGTTGGCGGCCTGGTGCGGTTTGCCGATCGTCACCGCGACGCAGGCAGCCCTCAGAAACAACACGCCCTCCGGCCCGTCTCCAGAGGCAGGCGGGCTGCCTGGTTAACTCTCCCGGCTCGATCACGCCTCAAGGAGTCGTTTGCGAGGAGCGGGATTCGAGGATCTTTTTTCGGACCTCTTGGGCAGCGGCCTTGATGTCCTGCATCATCTTGCGAACTCGCGTACCCGCGGCCTTGTTCCCGCCCTCTGCCTTGGCGATATCTTCGCTGGCGGACTCTACCAGTCGTTTGAGTTTTTCGTATTCTTCCATCGTGCAGTTCTCCATCACTGTTTGGATGTACCCTCGGGCAACCACATCCATGCGGCCGGGAGTGTACCAGATAGCCCCGCGACTGACAAACCGCTATCCGCTTTTTTGAGCGAAAAACCGGGCCTACCTCCCGTGTGCCGCAGGGGGCGAGCGTTTGTAAAACCTGTTGGCAAAAGCACTTTCGGCAATCAGCAGGGTCAAGAGCACTATCCCGGCTGGTATCGCCGCATCTACCCCGACCCGCTGGCGGCGCTGGACCTGCCCGAGTTGGCTGGCTGTCCGGGTGTTCGTGGCCGTGCCAGGGGCGAATCGTGCGATGATTTCGTCGGCAGCCAATCGCCGCAGATCGGATTCCTCATCGGCGACATTTACGGCACAGAGGAGCAGCGGCTCGCGCGTCGGCTCGACCGGTGTGATTATCACGTGCCCGGGCAGGTTCGTTGGAACAGGTACCCGCCGGTTCGCGGCCGTGACGTTGACCCGCACGGTCTGCGCCTCGCCACTCTCGCTCGAGAACCGTACATCTACTGCGGGGCCTGTCTTCGGAGGAATGGGTACGCTCTTGGCGTCTCCGGTCTCGGCCGTGGCGATCCGGTCGGGAGCGTTAGACGTTGTGGCGACGGCCGTATGGAGCAGGAGGATCATCGGCGCCGCCTGCGCGGCGAACTCGCTCCAACCGCTCTGCGGGCTGAACGTAAGCAGGATGCTTCGCCCGGCGCCGACGGGCCGCTCGATCAGTCCGGGGCCGCCCGAGGCCAGCGGTGCCACGACGACGGCGCGATCACCCATGCGCCGTATCGTCCAGGCTCGCAGGATCGCCCGGTCGGCCAGCGAGTCGACGCCCGGGTTCGCAAACGGCGCGAGCAGCGGGTTGGCAAGATCGGCGGGGGCGAGATGCGTCGGGGGCTGGAAATCGACGATTTCACCCGGCATGCCGGGCAGCAGATCGGCTCCCTGTTCGTAGCGGTCGGCCAGGACCGCGCCGCCGAGGATCGTGATCACGGCGCCACCGTCGTGCGCGTATCCGTGGAGATTGCGCCAGGCGGCGTCATCCAGCGACGGAACGTCGGCCAGAAAGACGCAACGAAAGCCGGCCAGGGCCGCCGTGCCCAGTTCGCTCGGTGCGATCCTCGCCACCCGCAGTCGTTGCCGTTGTTCCGGAAGGGCGGGGGGGGCGAGCATTGCCGCGATGAGGGCCCCGGCGGAGTCGGCCCCGCCGTCGCGGCTGACGACGGCCACCTCGGGCAGGTTGCCGGCCTCCACGCATGCGTAGCGGACGTTGTCGAAGGGGAGCGGGTCGGAGGGGCTGAGCTCGATGGTAAGGCGGTGAAGGCCTTTCGCCAGTCCGGGCAGGGTAACCGGCACGTTGGTCGTTTGCCCGGGCATGAGTTCGCCCGCCGGTCTGTCCGTACCCGTGGGCGGGATCGGACATCGCAGCCGAGGCTGGTCGTCGACGCGAACTTCGATGGTCGGTGTGATGCGGGCAGGGCCGTCGCGGCCCGTGCGGACGGTCAGCTCCAGGCGGATCGGGATATCGGCGGGTACGGCGTGTTTCGGCACCGAGGCGAGCGTGAGCGCCGTGTTCAGGTCCTCCTCCGCGCCGACATCGATACAGAAGACGGCGGCGTTGGAAGTCAGGGCGAGCGGCGGACCGGTCACATCGCGCCAGGCGCGGAGCGTTGAATCGCTGAAGACGTAGATCTCGCGACGAGGATGGCGGGCCTTTGTGAGAAGCTCGTCGGCCCGGCGGATCATGCGGCCGACGGGCTGGTCGTGGGCGCGCTGCCGGACGGATTCGATCTCGCGCAGGATCGCGTTGCGCGCGGCACTCCACGCGCCCGTCCTCGGCTCGCCGGACTCCGGGGCGGCGGTGAGGACGACGAATTCGGAGTCCTCGCCGAACCGCGAGTGGTCGTTCACAAGGGATGCAGCCCATTCCTTCGCGACGTCCAGGCGTGTCTTGCCCTCGAAACGGTAGGCCATGCTGGCGGAATCGTCGAAGCAGATCGCCACGGAGATCGGGCCGCTGTCGACCGCCACCCAGCGGGCGGCGCGCACCCGGGGTTGCGCCAGCAGCATGGCGAGGCATGCGATGGCCGCCATCCGCATGAGGAGCAGGAGCAATCGCCGGAGGCGGTTGGTTCGTTCGGAGACCTCGCGGCTCTGGAGGATGAATCGGATCGCGGGAAAGGGCTGCCGCCGCGGCCTTGGCCGGAGCATGAGATGAATGAGGATCGGCGCCGCCGCGCCCAGCGCGCCCCAGAGCAGCACAGGGGCTCCGAATGTCAGCGGGCCCAATGCCCAGGCCACGACGCACATGGAGGCATTATACCCCCGAGTGGCGGGCGTCCTACTCCGGCAACGTGAGGGCCGGGTCGACGCGGTTTACCTGAATGAAGTGCCAGACGGCGTTGTAGAAGTGGTAATACCCGCCGTCGTGTTCGAGAAAGAAGCCGTAGGTGAGATCCCGCCACCTGATCTCGGGATGAAAGTCGGTGATTTCGCAGAGCAGGCGCGGCGGGGTAAAGGCGAGCGGCTGACCGGGCCCCGGCGCCAGTTCGTGGCCGATGGCAATGTAGATCGGCTGGCGGTTCTTCATGTGGTCGAAGGGGTCTTTACCGCCGAACGCGGTTCCGTCGTTGTTGCAGTAGAGCAGGGCGTAGCGGCCCTTGGACAGCCGTGTGAACGGGCAGGGGGCGTTCGGATGGGGGAGGATGTCGCCGCCGGGTCGGTCGCGCAAGGGCTCAGTCGGCTGCCACGTGCGCCCGTGGTCGTGCGAGACGGTGTAGTACATGCATCCGTTGCCGGTGCGCATCACGCACATCAGCCGCTTGTCCGAGAGTTCCACGACCTGCGGTTCCTGGGCAAGCGAGGCGCCGGGCACGCTTCGCAGCGGGGCCGTGACGCCGTGCGGCGGCTTCGGAAAGAACTGGAACTTTATCCTGGGGGGATCGGGTTCGGTGAAGATGTTGCGGCTGATCGCGAATACCAGCTCGCTGCGGATGTCGGCCAGCGCCGGGGGATCGGTGGAGACGTTCATCGGCAGGAGCAACTCGCCGTTCGAAAGCGCGATCGGCGGGGCCATCAGATGCCAGCCGTTGTGGTTGGGCGCGAGCTCGTACGAGGGGGTATCGAGGCGATAGGCGGAGTTGGGGCCGCGCGGGCCCATCCACGTCCGGCCGTCATCCTCGCTGATGGTGAACACAAGCCGGCCGAAACGGGTTCCCGCAGCGGTGTCCCGGAGGATGTGGAACTGGTAGATGCGGTGCGTTCCGGCCGGTCCGAGCGGCTCGGGGACGGCGAAGAGTTGACCCATTTCGCAGCAATGCCCGGGTCCGGCATCCTTGCCGTCGTATGCGACCACGCGTGGTTCCCATGTCCGGCCCTGGTCGGTGCTGCGGCGGGTGTAGGAGAGGGTATTCTCCCCGTGGCCGGCGGTGACGCTGATCAGCCACGCGCCGGTTTGCGTGACGCACACGGAGTTGATGTACTGCTTGTCGCTCAGATCGTCGATGACGGCCATCGGCCGGGACGCGCTCGTGCTGTACGCGGCGGGGGCCGGCTTTTCGGAAGCAGGGTTTGCCGTCTCAGCCGGACCGTCCAGCCGGAGCATGACGATGGTGTCGGCGCTGTTGCGGTAGACCGGCGGCAGCGTGATCTCGATGCCGTCGTCGCCCTGGTCGATGATGGCGATGCCGCCGGTGAGGACCGTGCTGGAGACGATCCGCCGCTGGATCGGCGGCAGGCGGACGCTGTGTCCCTCCCAGGACAGGATGTGCAGGTAGATGGTGTCTCCCCGGCGGGTGCTTGCGCCCCACGTACCGGGGCGGAACGGTCCGCCGCGGGTGCGGTAGATGCTCTCGCCGTACCGGCTGAGCCACTCGCCGATTTCTCTGAGGCGTTCGACCTGACGCGGCTCGATCCGGCCGTCCGGCATCGGGCCGACATTCAGCAGCAGGTTCCCGTCACCGCCGACGGTCCGCACGAGGATTTGGATGCACTCCTTCAGCGATTTGATCTGATCGTCGGGCTTCCAGGCCCATTGCGTTCCGAGCGTCATGCAGGTTTCCCAGACGCGATCCGTGCGGTACTCGCCGATCTTCTGCTCGGGCGTGTCGTAGTCGCCGGGAAGACCGCAACGGTTGTTGATGAGGATGTCCGGCTGGAGCTTGTGGATCATCGCGAAGAGGCGTTCGGAGTCCCAGTCCTTCGCGGTCCCGCCGAGGCCGTCGAACCAGAGCACATCGACCTTGCCGTAATTGGACAGAAGCTCGCGGATCTGGCCGTGCATGTATTCGATGTAGCGGGCATGATTCGCGGTGCGGTAGTCGGGGTGGTGCCAGTCGGGCGGCGAGTAGTAAAAGCCGAGGCGCATTCCGTTCGCATGACAGGCCTTCGCGAGCTCGGCAACCACGTCGCGGCCGAAGGGCGAGTTCGTGATCTTGTAGTCGGTCAGCTTGCTGTCGAACTCGCAGAATCCGTCATGGTGCTTCGTGGTGAAGACGAGGTACTTCATGCCGGCGGATTTTGCGATGCCGACCCATTCGTTTGCGTTGAAGGCGGTCGGGTTGAACTCCTTGTAGAGGTTGTCGTACTCCTCGACGGGGATAGCTCCGGGGTGCTTGTCGTTGCGGCCGCGGCGCTCCCCGCCGCGCGACCAGCCGATCTCGGTGCCCTTCAGACTGACCGGGCCCCAGTGGATGAACAGGCCGAACTTGTCGTCGCGGAACCACTGCATGCGGTCCGGCTTCGCGCAGCCGGAAAGGGCAAACGTTGCCAACAATGCCGCGTACATCCCGTGGCGGGCCGCTCGGGCACAAGAGATCCTGCTTCTCGACACCTTGAAATCCTCCTCTGATTCTACGGGCCTACTCCAGCACGCGCATCAGCTCCTCTGCAAAGAACGCGTGGCCACGGTCGTCCGGGTGGTTGATCCCGTTTCGCAGAAGCGTCTCATATGGGACGCCGAGGTCTTCGAGCTCTTCCCACCGTTTCGACGCGTCCGCCAGCGGCACTCTGTGCTCCTCGGCGAACCGGCGGAGGAACATCACACCGCGCCGCCTTTCCGGGCCGCGCCCGTGCGGCAGCTCCATCCATTCCGGCATGGTGAAGTGCGGCGTGATGAGAATCAAGTCCGCACCGGCCTGGGTCACACGACGGAGGATCTGTTCGTAATTGGCCTTCAGGACATCGTCAGGCAGACCCATGTCGTTCACGAATTCGAGGGTCACCAGGTCGGGCTTGAAGTCCAGCACTTCCTTCTGGAATGCCGGCAGCCGGCCCGGCGTACTCGTTCCGCCGATGCCGGCATTGACCACGCGGACCGTTGCCTTCGGATAACGCTCGCGGAGTCGGGATTCGAGCAGGTTCACATAGCACTTGTCCGGCGTGCCGGCCTCCCCGCATGCGGTAACGCTGTCGCCCCAGCAGACGACCGTGACGGGCTCGCCGTTGCGGAGTTTCTCCAGGACGCGGGCGGGCCTGGCGCCGGTGCATGCAGGCGGCACCCCCGGCGTTTGCGCGAGGATCGGATAGATCTCATACGGCTGGACGGATCCGGCGTTGAATGGCCGGTAGACGTTCGCGAGATGAGCGGCAGTCGCAGGGACTGGCGGCGGCAGGGGGCAGTCGGCCGATGCTTCACCGGGAAGGTAGAGCAGCTTGCCCGCCTCGTTCACGACGAGCGCATCCACGCGTCGCAGGCTGAATTCGTAACGGACCCGAACGCGGTCGCCCGGCTTGAGCCGCCCGGCGGGCGTCAGGGCGAACGCCCCCCAGCGCACGTCCACGGTATAGTCGCTGCCTTCGTCGAACCGCGTGCGGGCATCATCGCGCGATTCGATCCGCAGGCTGCCGGGAACGAACGACCCCGGCAGGAGGTTTCGCCGGTCGCGAACCGGATCGATCCAGAGCCGGTTGCCGCCTATCCAGTGATTGACGGGGCCGGCGGTCAGCGTGTAATCGTCGATCGTGAAGCGGCGGGTCTCGAGCGGCGGCACGCTGAGCGTCGCGGCGGCGGTCGTGACGGTCTTGCCGTTCACGGTTACCTTGCCGGGAAAGACCTCGAGGCGGTCGGTGATCGGTACGATCGCCGGGCCGCCTCTTGCTGTTTTGACGGTGCGAACATCATACGGTCCGAGCCCGACGTCCTGCGGCCCGATGTTGACCGGCCAGTCGCCCGGCCGGGCAAACGTTCGCCGGACGGCCTCCAGGTCTCCGAAGCCGAATTCGCGGTTCGGTTCGATGTAGGAACCCTCGCCCCACTCATTCCATGCTTCGAGGATGCCGACCTTCTCGCCCGTCTCGTCGAGGAACGCCCGCATCCGCTTCAAGCCCGCCTCCAGCCGGGCCGTCGTGCGGCCGAACCTGGCGTTCGTGAATGGACCGTGCCACGGGCGGGCGTCCCAGTTCGACGTGAGCAGCGGGATGTAGCGGAGGACGCCGGCCTTGCGGGCGGAACGCCAGATATCCTCATGGGCACGGATGAACGGCTCATAAGGTGATTGTGCGGTGGCCGCTCCGGCGGGCCAGTAGTTGTATGCGGTGACGGCGTCGAAGCCGACCTTCTTCGCCCACTCCTGCGAGGGCTTGCTCGCGTCGCCGCAGATGACGATGTACAGACCGGGCAGGCCGGCATCGCGGACGCGTTGTCGCATTGCCGCGAGGGCGTCTGCGAGCTTCTCCTCCGTGCCGAAACACTTTTGCAGCTCGCCGACATGGAAGAAGCTGACATACGGCCGGCCGTCGATGCAGTAGTAATTCGGCAGGCGGAGGTAGTGCTCGACCCAGTAGTCGGCGACCTGGATGAACTGCTCCTTCGTATGGTTTGAGAAGGGCGGATGGTTGGCCCACATGATGCAGAACTTGAGCCTGTCGCGATAGCAGGCTTTGAGGAGCCCGTCGTGCAGGCCCTCCTGCAGCGCGACCTTCCCGTCGCGCCAGTACCAGTCGTAGATGAAGAACCGGATGCCGTTCTCGACGGCCCACTTGATGTGCCAGTCGGCCACCTCCGGGTCGCCCTCGCGGTACCAGCCGAGCACCGGGTCGCGCTCGGGAAAAGCCGCCTGCTTCTCCCATCGGCTGCTGGTCCCGTCCGGTCGGTCCGGCGCCCAGCCGGGGAAGTAGTACACCCCGATGTCGTAGTCCGATGCGGCCGGCCTGGGGATCGGAACGTAGTCGGCCGGCGCGGCAGCGACGGCCTCGGCGACGTACGCCGCCGCCGTCACTTCGAGGGCGGGCGTTTGCGCGTCGCCGGTGGCGCGGGCCTTGAGGCGGTGGCTTCCCGCCGCGCGGGGCCGCACGGTCCACTCGACCGTCGCCCGTTGCCCGGGCAGGGTCCGTTCGAGCCGCTTCGGCGCCAGGATCGTTGACTCCCCGCCGGCGTCGGGCGGGTTGGCGGTCGGCGCGTCGGAAGCAATGGTGAGCCGTACGTCGCACGCTTCGGTCGGCGCACCGGACGCGTTCTCCACGGTCAGCCGCACGACCGCGTCCGCTCCGGCGCGGATGATCGTCCGGTCAAAGCCGAAATGGCGGACGATGAACGGTTCTCGCGGTGCGGGCGCGCTCAGGGCAAGATGTTGCACCGAGATCGCGTCTGCCGCGGGGCCGATTCCGATGTGCGTTACGGTTCCCGTCCACGCGGGTTGCGTTCGAAGGTCTTGCGTCGCCGTGAGCGGCATGGATGCGTCGAGGCGCGGGTTCTCAGGCGGCATCGCAATCTGCGTACCAAGCACCCCCTTGCCTTGCTGCGTCACCCAGTAGAACGCAACGTCGCGAGCGCCCCGGGCGGTGATTCGGAGCATCGGGCGGGTGGCGGCGTCGAAGGGCCGAACCGGGGTCAGCAGCACGCCCTGCAAGCCTTCAACGGTTCGCAGCCGGATGCCGTCGTTCGCCGTCGTTTCGATCGGCGCGAGGCCGAACATCGGCCGCCACGTGCCGAGGCCGCCCTTCGCGAAATCCCATTCGCAATTGTCCGACGCCTGTCCCGAGTCGTCCTCGATGCGGATGGATACCAGGCGGCACTTCGCGCCCGTCGGCGGGTCGAAGCGGAGCCGGATGATCCTGCCGAGCTTTTGCCAGAACGGCCAGATCACGATCGACTGCACGCGGCCCGGCGTGCCCGCCGTCGGCAGGAACGCGCTGGTCATCCACTCAGGCTCGAAGCCGCCGTACCGGCCTTCGGACTTGTTCGTGTAGTAGAGCTCGCCGGTGACCGGCCGGTCGCACTCGATCTCCACCACCACGACCTGGTTGTTCGTCGCCGCGACGGCATCGAACAGGGGGCCGACGAGGATCGGGTCCGTGCCCGTTGTTTCAAAGTGGAGCCCGTCGCTCCGTGCCTGGAGGTCGCGAAGGTCCCCGCCGGCCGACCACCCCTGCAGGTCGCCGGGCCTATCGAACGTCCACGCCTTCAGCACGGCCGGGCGCGTCGCCTGCGCGTGCGCCGCCGTGGCGGTTGTCAGAATCGCCGCCGCCGCTAAGATTGCGAGCTTTGTTTTCGGGTCCATGCCCGGCAATTGTGCGGGCTTCCGGCGAAAAAGGAAAGGTGAGCATGGCCGGTGAGGTTCGATACGAGCGGCTGCGGCCGAAGCAGATCGTCGAGGCGAGAGAGGCGTGCCCGGTGGCATACCTGCCGATCGGGACGATCGAGTGGCACGGGCTGCACAATCCAGTGGGCGCGGACACGCTGGTCTCTCACGCCCTGGCGATCCGCTGCGCCCGGGCGGGCGGGGGGCTGGTGTTTCCGCCGCTGTACTACGGCGAGCCCCGCGAGGAGGGGCTCATGGAGGCGAACTCGGCCGAACGCGAACAGATCGCGGCGGCGA
>Ga0272448_1008299_pt1 | contig 10831 bp, 8 predicted proteins | sample YNPCB0191_FD_202220 | JGI IMG/M metagenome (GOLD analysis project Ga0272448, IMG submission 202220) | Hot spring sediment microbial communities from Yellowstone National Park, WY, United States - YNP-CB-019-1 | ecosystem: Environmental > Aquatic > Thermal springs > Hot (42-90C) > Sediment... | reverse complement strand
GGTCCGCCGCCATGCACGCTCAGCGTGTCCATTATACCCTCAATCAGGACATCTTTCCCATAACGTTCGACATATTCCCTGGTCATACGGATATTGTCCCTGTAGGGATATTTCTGTGCGTCGAACATTACGCTGGCCAAATAAGGCAGTCCCTCGGTCAGCGCCCATTTGTCCCTGACAGGGTCTGCATGGTCCAGGTGCGGAAGCACGACGACATTGGAATAAGGCGCATCTTTTCCGTCGCACAATATCCTGACATGTTCCATCACCGAAACAAACCCCGAGGCAGGGTCGCCGCTCCGCGTTATCCTTTCGGCCTGCGGCATGTGGCCGTATGTATAGGTCATGGAAACAACAACGGGTATGTTCCTGATATTGTGCCTTTTGGCAAATCTATCCGCCGCGAGGATTGCCGCCTCTGCGTTCCAGTGGCTGGCGGCGCCGAATATGCCCAGGCTCACACGTTTATTTACAGCGTTGTCCAGTACTTCCTGGACTTTTTCCCTTTCCGTTATTACAGGCATATGTTCTCTCCTTAATAGCCGGGCTGTCTTTCCGGCTTTAAACAAATATTGTTTTTAAAGCGGGATAAATGCGCTTGTAAACCTCATATTTCTCCCTGTACTTCTTGCTATACTCGTCGCGCGGATAAAACACCTTCCCGGTTTTCACAACCGCGCCGGCCGCAGACTTGAAATCCGGATAGTCCCCGCACGCCACGGCGCAGAGCATGGCAAGCCCCATTATGCCGGATTCGCCGGCGAGAAGCGTTTTAACCGGCCTGTTCATTATGTCCGACTTCAATTGGAGCATAACATCCGACCGCGCCCCCCCGCCCACGGCCGTAATTTCATTTATCTCTATCCCGCATTCGGACAGCAGCTCGACATTTACCAATATTTCAAAGCATATGCCCTCCAGCACCGCCTTATATATGTCTCTTTTCCCTGAATCCAGTTTCAGGCCCAGAAGCGCGCCGCTTGCGAAAGGATCCATATACGGAGTGCCGCTTCCGGCAAAATGCGGCAGCAGGAACAATGGGGAAGGCTCTTCACCGCACTCGCTGTCCAGCAGCCGGTATATGCTTCCGCCGTCGGCCAGGCATTCCCTGTGCCTCTCGCTTTCAAAGGCATCCCTGTACCATTTGATTACAGCTCCCGCGGTTGTATTGAAAGCAAGGGTGATGAATGTATCCCTGCAAAGGTGGGGCTCGCAGCAGAAGTTGTTTTTATAAAGCGATGTTCCCTTGAAAGGCCCGTTTACCGCTGCGGTTATACATTCAGACGTCCCCATGCCGTCCACGGCTTCCCCCGGGTTTATCACCCCGGCCCCCAGAGCTGCGCATGCCTGGTCATGGCCTCCCGCTATTACAAGCAAGGCTTTCGGAAGGCCGAGTTCCTCCGCAGCCGAGCTACTGATGCTCCCTATTATCGTTCCTGCGGGTACCGGAGTGGAAAACTTCCCTGCGTCTATTGAAAAGCCGTCAAATATTTCAAATGACCACGACATGCTGGAAATATCAAGCGCCATGGTGCGCGAGGCCAGTGAATAGTCTATCCTTCTTTCTCCCGTCAGCCTGTAGGCTATATAGTCACCGAAAAGAAATATCTTATGCGCCTCCCGGTATAAGCCCGGCTTATGCTTCATTATCCACAAAAGCTTGTTGAGCGAATACATGGGATTTGAGGGCATTCCGGTGATTCTCTCTACCTCTGCCTTGCCTATGCGCTGGTTGATATCATCCACTTCATCCGTTCCGCGTACATCGGAATAAAATATGCTGTTGTCCAGGACCCGGTCGTATTTGTCGAGAAAAACCAGGGCTTCTCCGAAGGACGCGATGGACATCGCCTTTACTTCGGAACCATATCGCAAAGACACGCGCATGAGCACGCTGCATACGCTTTCCCAAACCTCGGACGGATTTATTTCAACCCACCCCGGCCTGGGAAAAACAAGATTGTATTCTTTATAGCAATAGTCCACGATATTCCCGCATGTGTCCACTACCATGGCCTTGCATCCTGTAGTGCCGACATCAAGACCTATATATGCCATAATACTGCTTCACTTTCTTTATTCTGGTGTAATCTTTCTTTATTTAAGCACGATCTACTGCATCAACTCATTCCGCTAAGCCTCGGTGCAATCGGCGGCATCTCGCCTTGCATCTCGTATGACCCGGACGTCCAAGGTAAGGGGACACACCCTCTGAGTCACGGGTATTCCTTACCGGGAGGGAATGTCCCCGTTAGCGCATCCTGGCTTCAGATGGTCTTTTCAGCGGCGTCCGGCAGCTGAATCATACTCGATTGCCGCGGCTTCGACGGCTGATTTTGCAACCCGGCTTCAAGCTGCATTCGTTGATTGGCAGCAGAATCAGTTAATGCGGTGGAATCAAGCATAATATCAATCGATAAGCACCAGGCCTTTAAGTTTGTCCCCCTTGCCGTATTTCATGAATCTTATGCCCTCTTCGCACTCCTCCAGGCTAAACCTGTGCGTGAATATCTTTTTGACGTTTACAAGACCTGCGGCAACGGCTTTTATAGCGGTAGGCCATACCAGCGGCGCCAGCCATGAAAATTTGATCGTCTTGTCGGAAGTTATGCAGGACAGCGCAGGTACCTGTATCCTGTCGTCGGGACCCGGCAATCCGAAATACACTATGGTGGAACCGCTGCCGGATACGTCAATTGCCGATTGAAGCGCGTCGAGCGAGCTTGTCGGAACCACGACCTTATCAGCCATGCTTCCCCCCGACAGCTCCCTGATTTTTTTAACGATATTATCGGTATAATATGGAGAATTTGCATCCCGGGTATTTATTACATAGTCCGCGCCCACTTCTTTTCCTATATTGAGGGGAAAATCCCTTCTGCCGACCAGCGCCACCTTTCCCGCCCCCGCCGCTTTTATCAGCTGCACCATCATTATTCCGATGGGTCCGGGGCCGAAAACCACAGCAAAATCCCCCAGGTTGATCTCCGTTTTCTTTATCGCGTATGTAGCGCAGGCCAGAGGTTCGACGACGGCGCCTTCCTCAAACGACATGTTGTCAGGCATCTGGTATACGTGGGTATAATTGAGCTTGCAGTATTCGGCAAACCCGCCGTTGACCGTGACGCCCGGAACTACGCAGTTAGGGCAGACATTGAACATGCCCCTGGAACACATGTCGCACGAGTTGCACTGCTGAACCGGGTTTGCAATGACCCTGTCGCCTTCTTTAAACAGTTTCATAGATGCGGGAATCTTCCCGACTTCTACGACCTCGCCGCTGAACTCGTGCCCCAAGACAAGCGGACCCTTCCCATCGGGTGTGCCAAGCGGGCTGTGGCCGTAATAGTACGACATGTCGGAGCCGCATATGCCTACGGCCTTTACCCTGACAAGCACTTCGTTGTCGGATATTCGAGGGATGTCTATCATTTCCATTTTCATAACTTCAGGTTCATAATAGACCTGGGCTCTCATTTTACCTTCCATATTGACACTCCTTCCAGAATTAACCTGCATCGGTTTCGAAATCGCATCCTGCGATGTACCCCTGAACAAGCCCTTACTTGCAATACTTCGCATTAAGCTTTTGAACATATTCAAGGCATTCCTTCATGACTTTCCAGGCATCCGGCCATTCGCAGAGGTCGACGGCCCACCACTCGGCCCTATAATTCGCCTTGTCCAAAATGGCGGGAATCACCTCGTCAAAATTGATTACCCCCGCCCCGAAAGGCGCATGGGTACTCGTTTGCGCCTGGTTCAGCGAGCCGTCGGAATCAATCAGGTGGACGATCCCGATTTTATCCTTCAACATTTCACAGTATTCCGGGATCCCTCCCTTCAAAATTTCCTTCTCACCGAAGTGTCTTGCTCCCACAACGGCTCCCATGTGTGCATGGCAGGTATCGAACAGTATTTTGAAGTTGGGTTCGCCTACGTCTTTGACGATTCCGACGACTTCGCCGGGCTTGTTGAACATGAAACCGGGCTCGAATTCCCATACGACTTCAATACCTTCCCGCCCTGCTATTTTTGCGCATTTTCCGAACATGTCGACGATTCTTGCCCTGGCCTCGTCATAGCTCATTTTTTCGGGCAGTACCGGCGGAGTGCCGCTGTCGACCCTTATAAATTCAAAGCCCATGTCTACCATAAAACGGATATTTTTCTCATACAGCTTGAAATACTCGTCGATCTGGAGCAGAGGATTCACACTCCATAAATCCGGGACAAACTCGGCGACGCCAAGCCCGTTGTCGGACAGCATCTTTCTGAGCTTCTTCCGCAGTTCCGGCGTTGAGTAGTCGTCCGGATGCGCATGCGGCTTAAACCCGGCCAGGCTCAGCCCGTCATAGCCCATCCTCCCAAGCTCTTCGCATATCTGTGACAATGGGATCGGATTCTGGGCAAACGGCCCGAACACGAAAGCCCAGGTGCCAATCGAAATCTTCTTTTTCATGGCGAATACCTCCTGATAGTTTATTTTTCAACCCTGTTTAATTGGGTAAACCTAATACCGCCAAGCATTCAGGTTTCTGATCGTAGATTTCCTGACAATCAACGAAGGCTCCATGACGATTCTTTTGTTTTTTATGTCCTGCCCTTTGATGATGCTCATTAACAGGTCTACTCCCATCTGTCCCATGGGGTACTTAGGCTGGGCGATTGATGTAAGAGCCGGTGTTACCAGCTTTGCCAGCGGAATATCGTCATAGCCGATGACAATTATGTCGTCGGGGACGCGCACATTATGCTCTTCAAACCTCTTCATAATTCCCACCGCCAGGTTGTCGGAGCTTGCAAAAACAGCGTCGATGCTGCCGTTCAATAATATTTTAGCCCCTATGGAATACCCCATCTCCATCTTGTTGTATTCAACGCTTTCGATGAAAAGCTGGTCCTGAGACACTTCATACCCGAACTCGTCCATTGCGCGTTTAAAACCCTCAAACCTGTTCCGGAGGGTTTTATTGTAAAGGGGTTCGCTTGCAAAGCATAACTTTTTCGCCCCTGCGTCATGTAAGTGCTGCACCGCAAGATAGCTTCCCTTTATGTTGTCGATCTCCACGGATGGAACGCAGTACCTCTCCACTGTTGCGCTATCGTCAACAATGATGAACGGAATGTTGTATTTGTATATTTCCCGGTATACTTCTTCTTTCACCATGCCGTACCCGATAACAATCCCTTCCGCCTTGTGCTGTATCAGGTTCATGATGTACCGGCTCTCCAGTTCGGGATTGTAAAAGGTGTTGCACAAAAAAGTAATAAAGCCGTGCTCCCTCGCCCTTTCCTCCACCCCTTTTGCAAGCTGCGCATAATATCCGCTGTCGATATCGGGTATTATAAACGCAATGGTGTCCGTTTTTTTCTGTTTCAGATTCTTCGCGACCATATTGGGCACATACCGCAGGTCTTCTATTGCCTTTAAAACACGTTCGGTCACTTCTTCCGATATGGAGGCGGTACCGTTGAGCACATGGGACACCGTGGGCTGCGAAACCCCCGCCGAAGCCGCAACATCCTTCATCGTCGGGCGCCTGTTCATAGATTTTATCATCCTCATCCCCTTACATGCCTTAATCTTTTCCTCTGTGAATTGTATTGTCGTGCTCTCGACCTGTCCGGGCAATTTATAATTTACTTATACGTATAAATATTCGACAAAGACTAAAAAATTCCTTCTGGAAAAAATAAATTTTTTCATGTTTTACAATCATGCCTGACCGAGCAGACCTTCTATTATTTTTTTGCTTTTTACCGCACTTTCTATGGGGTGCTCGTCTTCCGAATAGATTTCAATTGTCAGGAAGCGGTCGTATCCGATTTGCTTTATCTGAGGAATCAATCTGTCGAAATTGATTTCTCCGCTCTGCGGCATCATATGCCTATGGTCGCAGGCCCATATCGGAGTATCCGCGACGTGGAAATGGATGATGCAGTCTCTGGATATTTTCAAAGCCTGTTCAAGTTCCTCTCCGGCAAAAGTCGCTATATGGGGGCAGCAGAACAGGTAGCCCACATTGGGCAGGTTGAGGGATTTCAACAGGTTGACGGCCTTAACGGTGCTGTCAATAAAGCTCCCGGGGTGGAGCTCAATAGCTATGTCGACGCCATACTCAAGTCCGATGTTCGAAAGCTCCCTCAGGGATTCTCCCAAGGCCTGCTTCTGTTTACCGCCGGAAAGCAGGGCGTTTCCGGAAAAAGTGGAACAGACGAGATGGCAACCCAGTTCACTGCCCATTTTGACGGCTTCGATGCAGTATTTCACGTTCCTTATGCGCTCCGCCTTTTCCAGGACCGCAAGGTCGGTATTGGTTCCGATGGCCGCAATGCTTATATGGTATTCGTCAAGCAGTTTCTTCAGGCTTTCCTTTTTACCTTCATCAATGTTGAAGAAATTGATGTGAGGCGACCAATATGGTATAGCGTTTAACTCTATATATTCATAGCCGGTTTGGGCTACCAGCGGTATTACTTCTTCAATCGGGTATTTCCGGAACAAATCGGTATGGAGTGCAATTTTCATCGTATACCCCCCTGATTAAAAAATATGTAAATCACCGGTAAAACGCGTATTAAACAACCTTATACCACCGGCATAAGTCTTCAAATAGATATCCGGTCAGGCAAGCTCTCCTTTAAATGCATTGAAGATTCTCTGGCTACGAATTTAACAGGGATATATTCTCTGGTATTTCTGGGAGTATTTATGCCGCTGATTATTTTAATTAGGGTTTCCACCGCTATAATTCCGATTTCCTTTGCAGGAGGCGATACTACCGACAGCGCCGGTTTGACCACAGCGGACCACTGCAGGTCGGCAACCCCTACGAATGCCACATCCTCAGGATATTTCAGCTTCAATTGATTGAATGCGTCCATTGCGCCCAACGTCATAAGGTGGTCCGACACAAAAACGGCTGAAGGCCTGGGGTCGAGCAGCATTAACGAAACAATGCTTTTATATCCCCCGCTTACGCAGGAGAATTCGGTCTTTAAAAGGTCCGGCTTGAAGGGAATCCCAAATTCCGTAAGAGCTTTTAAATACCCTTCAAACGTCTCCCTGGAGGTGTTGATATTAGTGGAATTGGCAACAAACCCGATGCTTCTGTGGCCGTTTTTTATCAAATGCTTTACCGCTTCATAAGTCCCATTTTTCATATCTGCCAGTACGCATCTGGTATGCGCGCCCCGCAGGTATCTTTCGGCAAATATCAAGGGTATGCCCTGGCTGATAAGCTTATGGGCCTCAGGGTTCTTATTCCCGACCGGATCGAGGATAACCCCGTCGACATATTTCAATGCGAGGCTTTTTAATGCCTCCTTTTCCTTTTCCAGCTTCCCTTCGGAATTGAAAACGAGCAGCCCGTAAGAATTTCTGCCCGCGGCCTCCAGCGCCCCGTTAATCAGTTCATAATCCAGGGGATTGTTCATGTCATGCACTATCAGCCCGATTATGTTTGATTTTTTGGTTTTCAGGCCCTTGGCAAAGACATTGGTTTTATAACCCAATTCGACAATCGCCTTCTCTATCCTTCGGGTCAACTCGTCAGACACATATTTAGTCTTGTTTACAACATGCGATACCGTGGCGACGGAAACTCCCGCTTCCCTTGCCACATCCTTAATCGAAACCACTCTATATTCCTCGCGTATTATCCCAAGCCGCTCTCCCCGAGGAGAGCGGCTTGGGATATGATGCCTTCTCCGTCCTCGACAATAAATATTTTATCATACGCGGGATTGCAAGTAAATCTACTTTTTGCCGTTATTGTGTTAACGCATAAAAAATGTCAAATTGTTGGCGCACTCCTAGTACTAGTTTTCACCTGGTAATTATACCGCACTTTAACAGGATTGTGCGCCCTGTCTGTTCAACCGTATAATTTAATTATAGCGCGGGATAAGCTATGAAATTATCGATGGGAGGAATGAAACAATGAGTGAAAATAATATTCTGTTCACGCCTATTAAAATTGGAAAGCGTACCGCATCAAACCGTTTTGCGATGAATGCCATGGAATGCTGCGATGCTGACGAGCAAGGCAATCCGAGTTCCAAGACCTATGAACGTTATACCAATCTTTTCAAAGGCAACGCGGGCCTGATCGACCTCGAAGCTATCACCGTCCAGTATGAGAGCAGGTCCAGGAAATACCAGCTCAGCATACTGCCTCATAATGAAAAGGCCCTCGCGAAGTTTGTGGCCGAGTTGAAAAAGGTCAATAATAAGCCGCTGTTTATTTTTCAGTTGACCCATTCCGGAGAATTGAGCAATCCGGAATTTTCAAAGCGCGTCTGCGTGAAGCCTCTTCCCGGATACGGCGGAGAGATTGTTTCGGAGGAATATATCGAAAAGACGCTGGATCAATTCGTAGAAGCAGCAAAAATTGCGCATGCGTGCGGCGCGGACGGAGTAGACCTGAAGCTCTGCCACGGGTATCTGGGAACCCAGCTCTTAAGGCCGTTTAACGACAGAAAGTGGAAATACGGCGGTTCATGGGAGAATCGCAGCCGTTTCGCCTTCGAGCTGATAGAAAGGGTTGTGCGCGAAATAAACGACCCGAATTTCCTGGTCGGCTCCAAGGTTACGGTATGGGAAGGGATCCCGGGGGGATGCGGCTCGGCGGGGCCCGATACCGCCGTTATGGATCTGACGGAGTCAATCGCGCTTGTAAAAGGGCTAGAGGAACGCGGCGCCCACTATATTCTGCAGTCTGCAGGCAATCCCTCGCTTACGCTTGCGCTTTCCCAGCCCGACAAGAACATCCCGGACTATGCATACCTGCACCACTACTTCTCCAAGGTGCTGAAGGACAACCTCAAGCCTGAAACCGTAGTTATCGGCTCGGCATATTCGATATTCAGGGACGGCAAAAACAAGCTGCAGGCTGTCAAGCCTGAAGAAAACACACTCCTTTATTGGGGAAACAAGAACATAAGGGAAGGGATCGTGGACATGGTCGCGCTCGGAAGGCAGTCCCTCGCCGATCCCCTGATTCCCGAAAAGCTTATTTCAGGCAGGGAAAAAGAGGTTCACTGGTGCACCGCGTGCGACAACTGCATCGAATTTATAATCCGCCAGCAAAACGGCGGCTGCGCGACATATAACAAACCTTACATAGAGGCTATGAAAGTTATAAGAAAAGAAAAGGGCCTGCTGGCGGAAAAGCACACATGATAATCCGGTCATTTCAATAAGGCCTCAAGCGGGACAGGGGGGCGGTGAAAATCCGCCCCCGCCTTCATCTTCAATCCGCATACCGGATATCACGCCTTGCGGTTCTCGCTTAAAGATAGGCCAGGAGATACGCCCTCAAGCTTTTTTTATCGTTTTTGCCGCCCTCGAGCCCAAGCTTCTTTCTGATATTCGCACGGTGAAAATCAACCGTCTTTGGCGAGACATAAAGCAGCTGGGAAATTTCCTTGCTGGTTTTACCCTCCTTAATCAGGGAAATTATTTGAATTTCCCTGGAAGTAAGGTCGAGGAACCTGGTGGCAAGATCCTTCGTAAGCGGAGAGAATATTTCATTGATGAGATGCTCCAGCAATAAAACGCTGTCGAATTCAATACCGTTCAGGTTTTTCTTCAACTGCTTGACGCAAGGCATTATCAGCTTGTTGACATTATAGGCAATGTTTTCTTCGATCTGCTTTTTATCATTTTCCTTTTGCTTCAGATAGAGCTCCTGTATACGGTTTTTAGCACTGAGAGCCTGGATTTGTTTTCTCAGCCTGAGTATCTCGTTGCTGAGCTTTTTCTGGATGGTAATGTCCTTTACATATTCTATTACGCCGACAAGCTTCTTATTGTAATCAAAGAGGGGGAATACAAATAACTGCTGCCATCCCTTTTCCTTATCGGCAGGAGCAAGGTACGGCACGATGTCGACAACCGCATTGCCCGTCTTGATTACTTTAATGGTCGGGCAGTTGCAGCAGGGGCTTTCCCTGTTATGGTATACCTTGAAGCATTTCTCTCCTACGATTTTGTTCCTGTCTGAATACCAGCACTGCATGGACGAATTGACGCTCAAAATGTTAAAGTCCAGGTCAAGTATGCTGATTCCATCCTGAATGCAATTTAATATATCGGAGGATGGCACAAGATTTTCGTTGATCGTAAAGCCGTCAATGGAACTCTTGAACGCCTGGTTCTGCAGGTTTGAATCATATTTTTCAAGTGGCTGCAGCCTGCCCAATGTGAATTTTCACCTCCATACGATAGCCGTCGGAATGTCATTTAAACAGGTTTTTAAGGAAAGCTCCGCCTTCTTTTGCCAGCCGATCCTGGCTTGGCGCCAGCGGCCTCCAGATAGAAGCGGCCTTCGCTATCTCTACGGCCCCCGGTGTAAAGGATTCGATGACCGCGGCCCCGTCATACCCGATTTCCCTCAATGCATCCCTGATTCCCGGCCAGTCCATATGCCCGGTCCCCGGCGTTCCCCTGTCGTTCTCACAGGCATGAAGATGGCAAAGCATGCCTTTCCCGAGTTTTCTCACAGTCTCAGGTATGCTTTTTTCCTCAATATTGCTGTGGAAAGTATCGATATGAACTTTATAAACCGGGCTGCCCACATCTTTGATAAGCTCAACCGCCTGGTCAACCAGGTTGATCATGTCGGATTCGAATCTGTTCAAGGGCTCCACGCCGATAGTGACTCCGCAGTCGGCCGCAATCCTGCCTATTTCCCTAAGATTTTCAACACACCATTCCCACTCTCTCTTTTTTTGTTCCGCCGGTACCATCCTGGTTTTCCCTACGGCGGAATAAACCGGTCCGGAAAAAAGATTGCAGCCTAAATATTCTGCCATTCTTACACAC
>Ga0272448_1008298_pt1 | contig 10831 bp, 10 predicted proteins | sample YNPCB0191_FD_202220 | JGI IMG/M metagenome (GOLD analysis project Ga0272448, IMG submission 202220) | Hot spring sediment microbial communities from Yellowstone National Park, WY, United States - YNP-CB-019-1 | ecosystem: Environmental > Aquatic > Thermal springs > Hot (42-90C) > Sediment... | reverse complement strand
TAATTTGCCATTTGAATTTCGTCTCGTTGTCTTTCATTTTAGTCCGAAACCTTTACCCATACCATCAATGACAAAGACAAAGATACCCCGTCGGGCTCTGCCGACACCCCTTTCAAAGAAAGGGGAATTAAAAGTGAGATTGCAAATGGATAAGAAGTCCAATATCTTATGAAATAAAACAAAATCTTGACTAATTGCTATTCCTTTTTATTATATATATTTGAATAAACGGCGGTGTAGCTCAGTGGTAGAGCACGCGGCTCATAACCGCGGAGTCAAGGGTTCGATCCCCTTCGCCGCCACCATTTAACTTTTTAAATTACCGAAGTGGATAAAGATAAACTTTTTTCTTTTATCAAAGACGTTATCTCTCTCTTTGAAGAATCCTCTGCTTCCGAGTTAGAGGTAGAAGAGGAAGGAGTTCGCCTTGCTCTGAGAAAAAGAACCACCCATACCTCCCAAGCTATCTCCCAATCCCCTCCCCTCGTTAAGGAAGCGAGAAAGGAAAAAACAATCTTTGGCGATAATGTCTATCTTCTCCGGTCCCCTATGACGGGGGTTTTCTACCGTTCCCCTTCACCTAATGCCCCACCTTTCGTTGAGGTAGGAGATATCGTGGTGAGGGGGCAAAGGTTAGCTTTGCTTGAAGCAATGAAGATTTTCAACGATATCACAGCTGATGTTCCGGGCAAAATCCTCGCAATCTTAGCCGAGAATGCTTCCCTCGTTCAAGAGGGCGAGCCGCTCTTCGCAATTGAAAGAATGGAGGAAAACTTATGAGGAAGGTCTATATTGGTTTCCTCGGTTTCGGCACCGTTGGGCAAGGAGCTGTTAAAACTCTCCTGGAAAACAAGGAAGATATTATGATGAAGACGGGAGCGGAGATTGAGATAAAGAAGATTGCCGTTAAACACCTTGAAAAGAAAAGGGGTGTGGAAATTCCCCCTCATCTTCTCACGGATGACCCCTATGAGGTTGTCAATGACCCTCAAATAGAAATAATAGCTGAGCTGATAGGTGGATTGGAGCCAGCTCGTTCTCTTATAAAGAAATCGCTTGAAAATGGAAAAAATGTGGTAACCGCAAATAAAGAGGTTATCGCCCGTTATGGTGGAGAGCTTCTCCCCTATGCTGCGGTGAGAAAGCTTGACCTTTATTTTGAGGGGGCTGTTGGAGGTGGCATTCCAATAGTCCACCCTATGAAGCTTTGCCTTGCGGGAAACCACATATATTCCGTTGTGGGCATCCTGAATGCTACGACTAATTATATCCTCACGAAGATGGCAGAGGAAAAGCTTACATATCAAGAAGCTCTAAAAGAAGCACAGGAGAAAGGATATGCGGAAGCGGACCCAACTTATGATGTTGAGGGTATAGACGCAGCTTATAAAATTGCCATTTTAGCTTCAATAGCCTTCAATAGCAGAGTGAAGGTTGAGGAAATTTATAGAGAGGGGATATCCAAAATCTCCCCCATTGATTTGATTTATGCGGAGGAACTCGGCTATGTAATAAAGCTTTTGGCAATAGCCAAACAGGAAAACGATATGCTCAGCATAAGGGTTCATCCTGCCCTCATCCCGAAGCATCATCCACTTGCCTCGGTAAGAGGTATAAATAATGCAATACTTGTCCACGGCTCCTCCGTTGGCAGGGTGATGTTTTATGGGGAAGGAGCGGGCTCTTTACCAACGGGCTCAGCTGTTGTTGGCGATATAATTGATATAGTGAGAAACATTGCCTTCAATTGCACAGGAAGGATTTCCTGCACCTGCTTTAAACAAATACCGCAAAAGGACATCAGCGAGATTACCTCAAAATACTATATGAGGATGAAGGTTAAGGACCAACCCGGCGTCTTAGCAGCCATCGCGGCTTGTTTTGGAGAAGAGGGGGTAAGCATCGCATCCGTTGTGCAGAAAAGGCAAGTGAATAAATCGGCGGAGATAGTTTGGATAACCCATCCCTCAAATGAGGGGGCTTTGAGAAGGTCCTTAGAGAAGATAGAAAAATTGCTCGTCCTTGAGGAAATATCGCTCGTATTGAGGGCTGAAGAATGAATTACAGATGGCGAGGAGTAATTGAGGAATATCGTGGATATCTCCCTGTAAGCGATAAGACCCCAGTGATTACACTTTTAGAGGGCAATACACCCCTCTTGGAAGCCCGAAAACTCGCCGAGCATATCTCCTTTCCCTTGCGGCTTTTCCTGAAATATGAGGGTGCCAATCCCACAGGTTCCTTCAAAGACAGGGGAATGACTGTCGCTATTTCAAAAGCATTAGAAGAAGGGGCTAAAGCAGTGATATGTGCCTCAACTGGGAATACCTCTGCCTCAGCGGCAGCCTATGCGGCGCGCGCCGGGCTTCCTGCTATCGTCCTGATACCAAAAGGGGCAATCGCCCTGGGAAAGCTGGCACAAGCCCTCGTTTACAATGCCAAAGTTATAGCCATAGAGGGAAATTTTGACGACGCACTTAGGCTCGTCGTAGAGATTTGCCAAAAATTCCCAGTAACACTCGTCAATTCCCTCAATCCCTATAGAATAGAAGGGCAGAAAACAGCTGCATTTGAAATAAGCGATGTTCTCGGTGATGCTCCAACATTCCACGCGATTCCCGTTGGCAATGCAGGAAACATAACTGCTTATTGGAAAGGATATAAGGAATATCATCATTTGGGCATCAGTAAGAAGCTTCCTAAAATGCTCGGCTTTCAAGCCGCGGGAGCAGCACCAATTGTGGAAAGGCACCCTATAGAAAATCCTCAGACCGTTGCTACCGCGATAAGAATAGGCAATCCTGCTTCCTGGAAGGGAGCAGTGCAGGCGAGAGATGAATCGGGCGGGCTAATAGACAAGGTCACGGACGAGGAAATAATAGAGGCTTATAAGCTCGTCGCTTCTCTTGAAGGAATATTTTGTGAGCCCGCATCAGCAGCCTCCGTTGCAGGGGTGATAAAGAAACATAAGGAGGGTTATTTCAAAGGATATGAAGGGGAAACAATAGTCTGTACCCTTACAGGACATGGATTGAAGGACCCCCAGCTTGCCATTGATGTATCGCCCTCCTCCTTCATCACCACCCCGCCAATCTTGGAGGAAGTCGTTAAGCAGATTTTTGGGGATATCAGTTTTTAAGCCCCTCCCAAAGCTTTATAGTGTATAAACATAAAATATTTTTTAGTCAATCTTTGATTTGATAGACGAAGTGAACAGGGAGTCCAAAAACCATTACCAATAGATGCGAGTGAAAGCGAAGCAAGGTATTTTGCCTTCAAAATGACGGTAGCCCTTCAAATAATGCGGATTTATGATTTACGCTTTGTTTGAAAAGTGATCGATGGCTGATTTGCTAATGTATACAATGAGATTTGGATTAAATAAAAATATAGATTTGATAATTCGTCTTTTTTGGCAAAAAATTTAAAAAAGAGACGATTTTTCCTTACTATGTGATGTGAAATATTTAGTGTAGGTATATCCGCAATAAAGGAAACGCTACCAAAATGACAGAAAAATTCTGAAATTAATACCTCCCTGAACCGAGAAGGGAGGAAATTATCTTCTTTAGTATTTTCACTTGGTTAATTATATCCTCCAGCAACACATATTCTTCCCCTGAATGGGCTACCTTCGGCTCACCAGCGCCCAAAACAACCACCTCCGTTCCCCTTTCCTGAAAGCGTGAAGCTTCAGACCAACCGGGTTGAGAAAGTTCTCTCTCCAAGCCCAAAACTTCCCTCGTAACATCCCGCGCCAATTGTGCTAAAGGGGAGAAAATCTCTTCTTTCAAGGGATTCTCCACCCTTAAAATGTGATAGGAAACATCAATCCAGCGAGGCTTTTTTAATACACCATCCAAAATTCGCAATGCCCAGCTAGCATCTCTCTCCTGGGGGAGGGGAATCGCCACTATTGAATGGCATCTCTCAGGTAGGCGCAGTAGGCTTTCACCGCCCTTTATTCCCACTAAAACGAAAGGCAATCGTTCCTTAAGCTCAGTGAGAAAATCCATCATCTCGTCGATTGAATTTATCCCCGAGAGGGGGAAGGAAATGGGAGCGGATAAACCATAGCAGTATATGTCTAAGAGCAATAGACCGGGATGCTGGGTTACGATTGATAGATTTGTTGGCTCGCCGATTATTGCCCAACGGGGTGAATAACCTTCCTCAAAAACTTTCCTCAACCCCTCCCCTTTCTCCTCGCTATCGCTCGTTATCAAGATGTCCAAACTGCCCCTCTCGGTTTTCCCCTTCATCTCCAAAAAAGCCCCAAGCATTGCCACTACGGAAGCCTTATCACAAATGCCAAGTCCATAAGCCTTACTATCCTCCACTTTGTAAATCGGTTGGGAAAGGGCATAGGGAGGAGGAGTGTCAATGTGGCAGAATAAACAAAGCGATGGTTCACCTTCACCCACGCGAGCGAAGATAGATGGATAGTTCCCTCCACCTATTTTAACCTCCATCCCTTCCCCTCTTAATATTTCCTCTAAGTAGCTTATAATATCGTCTTTATCCTCCCATCTGCTAACAAGCTCGCTTAGGAGAACAAAAATATCAATCATTTCTCTCTATTACCCCCTCTATTCTTTGAACAAGATAACTCGTTATCTCCTCCACATCGTTTTCCCTCTCTCCCTCAACCATAATGCGGAGCTTTTCTTCCGTCCCAGATGCCCTAACGAGAATTCTTACTTTATCTCCAAAATACTTCTTTGCTTCCTCCATAATTTCCCTTACTCTTTCATCCCTTTCCCATCTTTTCGGCTCTTTTGTTTCTATATTAACAAGCTTCTGGGAGAAAAGGGTATACTCGCACAATTCTGATAAAGTTTTCCCCTTATCTAACATAACCTCGATTAATTTTATCGCGGTGAGCATTCCATCGCCAGTTGGCAGATGGTCGAAAAGAATAATATGTCCCGACTGTTCACCTCCCAAATTCGCCCCTCTTTCCCTCATCTTTTCAGCTACATATTTATCACCCACGGGAACTCTCAAAACTTGTATGCCAAGCTCACGAAGGGCGACCTCTATCCCGTAATTCGTCATATAAGTTGTAACAACTGGTCCCTTAAGTATCCCCTTTTCCTTCATATATTTTGCGAGGATATAGAGAACTCCATCCCCCTGAACTATAGTTCCCTTTTCATCGGAGAATATCGCCCTGTCTCCATCTCCGTCCAAAGATAAGCCGAGAACCGCACCGCTCTCCACAACCTTTCCTGCCATCTTCTCTGGATGGACAGCACCGCAATCCTCGTTTATGTTCCTCCCATCGGGTAACCCGTTGATTGCAACCACATCCGCTCCTAATTCACTAAACAAAACAGGCGCCAAATCATATCCCGCTCCGTTCGCTGAATCCACCACTATTTTCAAACCTTTGAAATTCCTATCTGCCCTACTGAAAAGGAAATCCCTGTATCTTTCTCTCCCCTCCTCTAAATCAACCCTCCTCCCCAGCTGGCTTGGTGAAGCCGGATGAAAATTTCTTCTTCTCAGCCTTTCCTCTATCTCTTCCTCTAACTCCTCCGGCAATTTGAATCCATCTCTATTGAACAGCTTTATTCCGTTCTCGTAAAAGGGATTATGGGAAGCGGATATCACACCACCCCATTTCCCCATTGAATAGACAAGATAGGCTACACCAGGTGTTGTTATAACTCCTACATCCAAAACATCCATTCCCGAGGCGCAGAGACCAGCTGTGAATGCTGAGGCAATCATATCGCTTGATAATCTCGTGTCCCTGCCGAGGATTATCTCCTTACAGCTCTCCCTCAATACACTTCCCGCTGAAAGACCGAGCATAACCACGAAGTCAACTGTAAGATTTTCATTCGCCTTCCCTCGCACTCCATCAGTTCCGAAAAGTTCACCCATTGCTTCCGCCTCCAATAGTTAACTTAACAGTTACAGTTTCCTTATCAAGAATGTTTACTCTATCCAGCTTCACAAGGGGCAACTCCAAAGAGCAAGAAGCTTCAATGCGAGATAAATCTATTTTCTCAGTCTTTATAGTGTTAAGCCTTTCAAGGATGATATTTGGACCGGTAACCGCAACGACGGGCGGGCTTACCTCAACTTTCTCAAGCGCCAAGTTATTGGGCAGGCTTCCAACGAAGTCAGGGACAACAGCGAGCATTTTTATCACCCTTGAAACATTGAAGCTAACGCTCACCTTGACTAAGGGAGGCACGACACGAACATCCTGCATAGGTTTATTTCTTCTATCCATTACAAGAACGGGAAGCATTGAATCCCCTTCCCCTTTCTCCAAATCAACAAGGACGCCAGCTCCCGCCATCTCCTCTTTTTTTGAGAGAGGATAATAAACGAGGACATTTTGAGGGTTTATGAATATTGCTCTAAGCGAGAATCCCTCAGGAGGCGGGGATGATATTATGGGCTGAACCGCCATCTGCTGAGAAACTATCCTATCAAGCACAACCCTAACCTTGCGCGGCCTATAGGAGATATCCAATCCCTTAGGGGCGGAAATCCTCACGGGAACGCTGTAAATTCCTGCACCTTTCCCCTCAAGGGATATTTCCGCCTTTATAGCGTTAGAGCTTATCCGTTCCAACCTCTTTTTCGCTCCTCTTAGGGAAACGCTCAATGTTGGCAACTGGGAGGTAATCACCAGACCAGGAGCAAGCCCGGTAACTTCTATTTCCTTTCTGAATTCCTGTGTTATTAAAGGGTTTTCTTGGGTATGGACATATACCCAGAGGAGGAGGGCAGAAAAGAAGGCAAAGAGCTTTTGTCCCCAGTTATGCTTTAGCCTTCCCCACATACCTTTCCTCCTTAAGGAAGAGGGAACGGAGGATTTCCCTTAATTGGTCTTCGTTCAGATTCTGCTTCAAGTTTCCATCATAAGCGAGGCTTACCGCTCCCGTTTCCTCTGACACGATTATAACCGCTGCATCCGTGAGCTCGGATAATCCCAAGCCGGCTCTATGTCTTGTGTGAAGATTTTCTCCCAATTCCTCCCTGCTGGAAAGGGGAAGGACACAGCTGGCGGCAACTATTCTATTCCCCCTTATTAAAACCGCCCCATCGTGGAGAGGATTGCCGGGATAAAATATGGATTCTATCAGACGAGAGGAAAGCTCCGCATCTAGGGGAATGCTCTGGTATATGTAATCGTCCACCCTTACTTGCCTTTCCAAGACGATAAGAGAACCTATTCTCTTTGCGGAGAGGGATTTAACCGCACGAAGTATTTCATCAATTATCGCCAGTTGGGGACGCTTTAACCCAAAGAAGAAGCGGGGACGTCCAGCCCAGAATCCGAACCTTCCCAGTTCCTCCAAAAGCGCGCGCAGCTCGGGATAAAAAAGGATTACTAATGCAACGGGAAGGAGCATAACGAAACGGTCAAGAACCCAGCTAACGGTGCGTAAATCCAAAAGATGGCATATGTAAAGAGAGATAAAGAAGATTATCAATCCCTGCATAATGAACCAGCCCCTCGTTCCCCTCGCTAAAAGCATCAACTCGTAAATGAAGAAGGCTATGATGCCTATATCAAGGAGAGATGTTATAATCTCGCTGGGGGTAAGACCGTTGGGGAAGAGCCAATCTATCATCCCTTAAAAGAGGTTGAGCTGCTCCCCTCCCTCATCTGGTGGAGGAATTATGACCTTTTCTTCCGTTTCCTCCTCCTGCAGGCTTTCCGCCCTCCTCCTCGCCTCCGCTATATCCTCGGATAACATCCAGCGCAGCTCGTCAAAGGCTCTCCCTGGTTGCCTCAATACATAGGCAGGATGATAAGTAGCAATGGCAATGGGTGCATATAAGCTTCTGAAGCATCGCCCTCGCTCCTCCGTCATCTTGAACCCCCTATGTATGATAACCTCCGCGGATGGACCACCTAAACAAACAATGACCTTCGGCTTCACAATTGATAGCTCCTCTTCCAGCCATTTCTTGCAGGACTGCACCTCTTGGGGGCGTGGAGGGCGATTGCGAACGCTTCCCTCCTCCCTTATCATTGCCCTACACCTTATTATATTAGTTATCCAAACCTCATCCCTCGTTAAACCATTTTCCAAGAGAACCTCCTCAAGCAATTTGCCCGCCCTCCCAACAAAAGGGCGTCCCTGCAAATCCTCATTCTCCCCAGGTCCCTCCCCAACGAAGACGATTTTAGCATCTATATTCCCATCTCCAACGACGACATTAGTGCGAGTTTCCCAAAGGGAACAATCCTTGCAAGAGAAAACCCTCCTTTTATAATCCAAAAATCTCTCCCGCTTATTCATCTTCGCCTCTCCAAAGCGGTTTTGAGCATTTTGTAGGTTACGGAAAGACTTTGGGGAATGACCTTCGTCTCCCCAATCACAGGCATAAAGTTAGTATCTCCTTCCCAGCGAGGAACGATATGAAGATGGATGTGGTCAGGGACTCCCGCTCCCGCCACCCTGCCGATATTCATCCCAATGTTAAAGCCATGGCAGTTAAGGGCTTCCTTTAAGACTTCAACCCAAAGGGTCAACGCCTCCATCAACTCCAGCTTTTCCTCCTCATTCAAATCCTTGAGGGAAGCGATATGCCTATAAGGAGCAATCATTAGATGTCCATTATTGTAGGGGAATATGTTTAGCATAGCGAAACAGCTTTCTCCTCGCCAGAGGACGAGGTTTTCCTCATCGTTGCCATTGAGCTTTTTGCAGAATATACATTCCTTGTTTTTTCCTGCTTCAGTCACATATATTGACCTCCAAGGTGCCCAGAGTATCTTCATATCAAGAAAATAATATTCTCCAAAGCCTCAAGCGTCAATATAATGTTTTGTTGCTTGTTATTGAAAGGACGAAGATATTTTGATAAAGGTAGCGTTTCCTTTATTGCGGATATACCTACACTAAATATTTCACATCACATAATAAGAAAAAATCATCTCTTTTTAAATTTTTGCCCAAAAAGACGAATTATCAAATCTATATTTTCATTTAATCCAAATCTCCATTGTATACATTAGCAAATCAGCTATCGATTACTTTTCAAACAAAGCATAAATCATAAATCCGCATTATTTTAAACGCTACCTTGATAAACTAAAAAAGAGCTAGCTTATTGATATAAAATTATTGACAAATTTAGCAGTTCATCTTTATACTTTATGATGTAAAATTATCCTATAAGGAGGAGGTGTTTTCTATGCATCGGCGTGGTTTTACTTTGATAGAGCTGCTGGTGGTGATAGCGATTATCGCCATCTTGGCAGGCATTCTGTTCCCGGTCTTTTCAAGGTCGAGGGAACAAGCTAAAAAAGCGGCTTGTATGAGCAATATGCGGCAGATTGGGATGGCGCTTATGCAATATATTCAAGACTGGGATGAGACCTTCCCGATGGGCGACCCTCAGGCTTGGGGCGACCCTGTCATCTTCAACTATCCCCAGGATGCCTGCTGTATGGGATGGTCAGCCAATCCCTGGTGGAGCGCCGCTGCTCGCTTAATGCCCTACATTAAAAATGCGAGCATCTGGCACTGCCCAAGTGCCCCCGATACAGGACAGCAAGCTGGCTGGCCTGAGGCATGGGTAGGCGCATTCGCCGTCAATTACGCCTACAGGCACTGCGTGGCTGCGGGACCGGCAACAGGTGTCAAGTGGAACCTCTCCCGCATAGCGCGCCCTTCCCAGACGATGATACTTCACGAAAGGGGAGACCAGCACGAGACGAAAGCCTGTATGTGCGGAGACCCTCGCTCGGTAAATGCAGCTTATAATATGGTTTTCGCTGACGGACACGCCAAATTCGTAAAAGCGGGAACACTTCGCTGGGTGAAATTCGGCAACCAATACTGGGGCTATCCCGCCTACGACCCCAACTGGATACCTTACGCTCCCGGTCAATGGGGAGCTGACCCTGCTTTAGGTTGGGATATAGATTGACCACTTGCCAAAATTGCAATTCCTATTATATAATTGTTATTGAAAAAGATTTGACAATTACAAACATTGAGTTATAATAGATAGTGGAAAAAATATTGACGCGCTTCTTGATGTGAGTTATAATATAAATTAGAAGCGAGGAATTGCTTCTTGAAAACTGAATAGCGTGTTTTCCCCCAAACTTTGAGAGAATAAAAAAGTTTTGAGCCGGATGGAGAGTTTGATCCTGGCTCAGGACGAACGTTGGCGGCGCGCCTGACCCATGCAAGTCGTGCGACGGACCTTTTGGGGTTACCCGAAAGGTTACGGAGCGGCGGACGGCCGAGTAACGCGTAAGCAACCTGCCCTTCGGAGGGGGATAACCCTCTGAAAAGGGGGCTAATACCCCATACGCTTAGGGAGGCGCATGCTTCCTTAAGGAAAGGGAGGAAACTCCCGCCGAGGGAGGGGCTTGCGTCCTATCAGCTAGTTGGTGAGGTAATGGCTCACCAAGGCGATGACGGGTAGCTGGCCTGAGAGGGTGGTCAGCCGGACTGGGACTGAGACACGGCCCAGACTCCTACGGGAGGCAGCAGGGCGGAATCTTGCGCAATGCCCGAAAGGGTGACGCAGCGACGCCGCGTGAGGGATGAAGCCCTTCGGGGTGTAAACCTCTTTTGCAGGGGAAGAATTCTGACGGTACCCTGCGAATAAGTCCCGGCCAATTACGTGCCAGCAGCCGCGGTAAAACGTGAGGGACGAACGTTGTCCGGAATCACTGGGCGTAAAGGGTACGCAGGCGGTGGAGAAAGTCGGGTGTGAAAGCCTCAGGCTCAACCTGAGGGGGACGCCCGATACTTCTCCACTTGAGGAAGGGAGAGGGAGGTGGAATTCCCGGTGTAGCGGTGAAATGCGCAGATATCGGGAGGAACACCAGTGG
>Ga0272448_1008294_pt1 | contig 10835 bp, 9 predicted proteins | sample YNPCB0191_FD_202220 | JGI IMG/M metagenome (GOLD analysis project Ga0272448, IMG submission 202220) | Hot spring sediment microbial communities from Yellowstone National Park, WY, United States - YNP-CB-019-1 | ecosystem: Environmental > Aquatic > Thermal springs > Hot (42-90C) > Sediment... | reverse complement strand
TTTTTTCATATTCCAAATATAAACCCTTTTCTTGGGCCGAAGATAAAAGTTCATTAACTACGCTTTCTATTATTTCTTCAATTTGACATTTTTCCAACTTTATACTATCTCTTTTGGTTTTATATCTTTGAATTTCGATTAACTGTTCTACTAAGTAATAAACATCGTCTGCTAATTTTTTAACTTCCACGAGTCTTTTTTTAATCACAGGATTATCTAAATTTCCATAAAATCCTTGTAAAATTCTATTTAAATATTCTCTTATCGGTCCCAAAGGAGTCCTTAAGTGGTGTTGAATTGATAAAATAAATTGTTCCTTTGCTTCCAAAAGTTCTTTTTGTTCTTTTAAAATTTTTTCAATTTCTTTTTTTCTTTTTGTTTCAAAAAATATATTTTTTTCAAACTGCCAAGCAAGAATTAAAAACAATAACAAAGAGAAAAAAGTCAAAATTTTAGAAAAATTATCTGTTAGAGAAGTAAATAAAAAAGAAAACAAAGCTAAAAAGATAACGATTCCAATTTGAGTCAAGAAAAATTTAATTTCAAAAAAAGAACTTTTTAATGTGAAAATTGACCAAACAATTAATAAAAAAGAAAGGATGGGGCCCAAAAAGATTTGTTTTTCATTTAAAAAATTATTAACGATTAAAAAATAAAAAATTACATTAAAAACAATAAAGATTCCGAGAACAATTAAAAAGTAAATCGCATTTAAATTTCTATAATTTAAAAAAGAAATTCCATAAATTAAAGTAATCAACCATAAAAAAAACATAAAAAAAAGAGAAAGAATTAAAGTTAACAAAAAGGAAAAAGAAAAAATTTTAAAAAAAGAAATTAAAAATAAAATTAAAAAGAAGATTAACAAAAATATTGTCTTTTTAAAATGAGTCCCTTCCAAGATAGAAATTAGTACTAATACCGCGGTCAAAAAAAAGAAAGTAGAAACAAAATTTGCCTTGGACCAGAAATTAATATTAAAGAAAGAAGGATAAAAGCAAAAGTAAAAAGAAAATATCCAAAAAAAAGAGAGAACAAAAAGCAATGGTTCAAAAAAAACTTTTAGTTTTTCCATTTTTATTTTAATTTCTCTCTTATTATTTCTACCAATTGATCCAAAGAGACATCAACTTTTAACAAGATTTCATCGATTTTTTCTTGAATTAATTTTTGATTTAGTTCAGGGTCGCTAAAATTCGTAAAAGCAAAAACTTTAATATCTTTGGTTTCGGGATTTTTTCTAATTTCTTTTAAAATTTCAATTCCGCTAATATCTGGCAAAAGAATATCTAACAAAATTAAATCTGGTTTTTCTCTATTTCCTTTTTTAATCTCTTTAATTTTTTCTAAAGCTTCTTTTCCAGAGGTGGCACTGTCTGTTTGAAAATTTTTCATTCTTAACCCTTCCTCCAAAAGTGTCAAAGTGGGAAAGTCGTCTTCAACGATTAAAATTTTTTCATTCATAGTCCCAAAAATATTTTAACTTTATTTTCGCTCACTTTCAACACTCCTCTTTCGAACTTATAAACGATTTTCTTTTTTTCTAAAGTTTCAATTATTAATTCTTCAAAAATTAGAGTAATAAAATTGATATGTTTTGATAAAATGTCAAAATTGCCCAATTTGTTTTTTGAGGAAACCGACCTTACTAATCCTGAAAAATTTTCACTTTTCAAAACTGGAGAACAAAAAACTTTTACTTCCAAAGCTTCTTCCATAAAATTTTTATAATTTTAAATCTTTCAACCCTCCTACAAACAAAAAAGCTTCATCTGGAAGTTTATCGTACTTTCCATCCAAAATTGCTTTTACTCCTTCAATGGTCTCAGATTTTGGTACGTATTTTCCTGGTAGACCTGTTTGGTCCTGAGCGGTAAAGAAATTTTGAGTCATAAAATTTAAAATTTTTTTTGCTCGATGATAAATCTTTCTGTTTTCTAAAGATAGTTCTGTTTCTCCAATGATAGTTACAATTTGTTCTAAATTTTTATATTGTTCCAAAACTCTTTTTGCTTCGAGTAAGAGTTCATAATGTTCTTTTCCCAAAATAGAAGGATTAATAGCAGAGGAAGAAGAAGCCAAAATATCAACCGCAGGGAACCTTCCTTCTTGGTAAACATCTCGAGACAAAATTATTATAGAGTCAAAATAAGGCAGGATGGCCTGAACCCCAGAATCTGTAATGTCGTCTGCTGGTACATAAACAGCTTGAATGCTTGTTATGGCTCCATTTTTGGTTGAAACCAATCTTTCTTCGAGGGACGAAATTTCGCTATAGAGAGTGGGTTGATAACCATCTTCCGAAGGAATTTCTTCAAGCATTACCGAAATTTCATTTCCCGCCTGCAAGAATCTGTAAACGTTATCGATAAAAAAGAAAACGTTCTTTTTTAATTTATCCCTAAAATATTCAGCTAAAGTAATTCCAACAAAACCCACCTTAGACCTTATTGTGGCGGCTTCGTTCATTTGTCCAAAAACCAAACTTATCCAAGGTAAAATATTTGTTTTTTTCAAAGTTTCATAAAGTTCTTGTCCTTCTCTTATTCTTTCTCCGATTCCTGCGAAAACCGCATACTCTTTTTTTAAAAAAGAAAGATTGTGCATTAATTCCAAAAGCAAAACAGTTTTTCCCACTCCCGCCCCTCCAAAAATTCCCAATTCTTCACCTTTTATTAAGGGGACAAAAAAATCGATTACTTTTATTCCCGTTTCAATTATTTCCCTTCCTGGGACAATATCTTGATACGATGGAGGAGAGCCCCAAATTTCTTTTTTTTCTTTGGTTTCAATTTTAGCTCCTCCGTCTAAAGGGTTTCCAAAAATATCAATTACTCTTCCTAACAATTCTTCTCCTACCGGAATTTCAAAAAATTTTTTAGTTCTTTCTACCTTATCTCCTCTTGAAATTTTTGAAACATCGGAAAGACAAAAACAGTAAAAACTATTTTCTCTGGAAGACTTACAAACCTCAAAAAAGACAGAAGGGTTTTTTTCTAAAACCAAGATTTCTTTTATAAACGGAACGCTTCTATAAAATTCTACTTCTACTATCTCTCCTTTTACTGCTACTATTTTTCCTTTTTCTAAATCCATAATTTTTGTCCAGAAACTTGCTCGATTTGTTTTTTATTATAAATTTTTCTTTTAATTTTTTCTTGTTCTTTTTTTATTATCTTTTTTAATTTTTGAGCATTTTCTTGAGCTTGATGCATCGCAATCATTCTTGTGGCATATCTTGAAAGTTGGTGTTCCCAAAGAGTTTGATAGAAAAAAGAGAACAACAATTCTTCTTCGAAAAAATTTAAGATTTCTTCGGGAGAAGGTTCAAAGAGATAAGGTTTTTCTTTTGTTGATTTTTCTTTTTCAATTTCTATTCCAGAAATGTTTGTGATTACTACTTGTTGAGTTAATACTGTTTTAAACTTTCCATGAAAAACTAAAATTTTTTCATAATTTTTTATAAAATCAAAAATTTTTCTAATATCTTTAACGTCAGGATTTTCATCGTTTAATTCAAAATAATGAAACTTTAAATTAAAAGAACTTTTTTCTGCTAAATTTTTTCCCATTCTTCCTACTACTACCAAATCTGCTTTTTTTTCTGATAAATATTTTTCAACCTCTTTCCAAATGTCAAAGATCAATTTTCCATAAAACCTTTCGTTTGAAGAAAGAAAAACTACAACCTCCTCCTTTTTTCGAAAAGATATTTTGAATGGATAAACTGATTTTATCGTGCCATAAACTTCCAAAAGTTCTTCTATAAATTCTCTCGTTTTTAAAACGCTTTCTCTGATTTCATTCATTTTCGTTTTTGCTGCTTCTTGGTAAACTTGAGCAATCGTTTCGATATAAAATATTGTTTTTAAGGTTTCTTTAATTTTTTTTAAGACCAACATGAAATTTATTAAAAGCTTTCCAAAAGCCTTTTAATTTTTGGCAAAATAATTTCAATAAAGGAATTTAATTCTTTTAAACTTTCCATCGTTCTAATTTCTTCTATTTCTTTTAATTTTCCTTCTTGATACTTTTTTATTATTTCTTGTTTTTCTAATTTTACTAAATCTTCAGGTTTTCCTTCAAAAAAACCAGCAAACAAAAGACCAAAAAGAAAAATTCTTAAAGAATAAGAAATTAAAGTTTCTGGATCTTGGTCGAATAAAATTTCTATTTTTTTTCCAGTTTCTAAAATCTTTTTTGTTTTAGCAGAAAGTTCAACTCCAAACTGGGCCACGGTAGAGGCTTTTTGATATTCAATTAGATTCTTCCTTATTAAATCTGCCATTTCTTTTTCAATTTTGGTTTTCGTTTGTTTTCCCACTCTTGAAACCGACAAAAAAGGATTGATCGCAGGTCTTTTTCCTTTTTTAAATTCGTCGCTATCAAAAAAAATGTGGCCGTCTGTCATTGCCATAAGATTTGTCTGAATGTATCCTGAAATATCATTTTCCAAAGTTTCTGCGATTGGTAAGGCAGTAATGCTTGCTTGTCCAAATTCATTTTCAACGTTTCCTGCTCTTTCTAAAAGTTGGGCGTGAACATGAAAAACGTCACTTGGATAACAAGCCCTTCCAGGAATTTTTTTTGCTAAAAGAGAAATTTCTCTATAATATTTGGCGTGAGAAGTTAAATCATCAAAAATTAAAAGAACTTTTTTTCCATTATCTCTAAAATATTCTGCAACCGTCATTCCAGAAAAAGGAGCTAAATAATTTAAAATAGGGGAGTCTCTTCCAAAGCCTGAAATCATTATTACTTTTTCAAAAACATTTTTTTCTTTTAAATATTCTTCAACAAATTTCACCGCAGAAATTTCTTTTCCAATTCCAACATAGATACAAATCGTTCCTTCTCTCGATTGATTTACCATAGTTTGCAATAAAAAAGTAGTTTTACCTGTCTTTGGGTCTCCGATTACCAATTCTCTTTGGCCGTGGCCTATGGGAACCAAAAAATCTACAATCGTCACTCCTGTTTCCAAAGGCCTTTTTACTCTTTTTCTTTTTACAATTCCAGGCGCTTCTCTATAAATTTCTAAATGTTTTTTTTCTCCAAGTACGGGTCCCAAATCATCTATCGGTTGTAAAAGAGGGTTTAAAATCCTTCCCAAAAGTTTATTTGAAACCGGAACTTTAAAAGTTTCTCCTGTTCTCACTACCAGTTCTCCAGGTTTTAATAATTTCTCCTCAAAGATTAAAATTTTGGCCGTTTCTCTTTCCAAAGAAAAAGCAATTCCTTTGGCTCCGCTTTCCGTGATTATCATTTCGTTTATTTTTAAAGAGGGCAAACCCGAAACTTCCAAAAGAAAATTTGAAACTTTTATTATTTTTCCGATTTCTTCTGTTTTTTCTAAATATTCTTGAAACTCATTCATAAATTTTTTCAATTTTTTTTGCTAAAGAATAATCTTTCCATTTTCCTTGGTATTCTATTTTTGCTCCCCCAACAATTTTTGAATTAACAAAAATATCCAAAATTACCCTTTTACCTAAATTTTTTTTGAACCATTCCCGCATTTCTAAAATGAAGCTTTCTCTGGGTTCAAAAGCAATTTCCAATTTTACTATTGGAGTTTTCAAAAGAGTTTCTTTTAAACGATCAAAAAATTCTGAAAACTCGGCTACAGAAATATATTTTTCTTTTTTTTCTAAATTTTCAATTTCTCTTTTGAAACCTTCGCTTACTTTGCCTTTTAATTTTTCTGAAAGAAAAATTTCAGGTTGTTTAAAAAGAAGGTCCTTTGCAATTTCTATTTGTTCTAGAATAAAAATTAAATCTTCTTTTGTAATTATTTTTTCTGCCAATTTTTCTAAAATTTTTTCCATTTTTTAAAAAAGTTTATCTTCTTTTGCTTTTTCCAAAGCTTCCATAACCAATTTTTCATGGGTGCTAATGTCTATCGATTTTCCGATGGTTTTTTTTGACACATCGATTATTATTCGATAAATTTCTTTGTCAATTTCTGCTAATTTTCTTTTTTTGTAATTTTCAATTTCTTCTTCTTTTTTAAAAATTTTTAATTTAACCTCTTCAAAGAGAGAATTTAAAACTTGAGAAATTTTTCTGCTAAATTCTTCTACTAAACTTTCACCCTTCAACCTTACTTCTTTTACTATTTCCTCTTTTTCTTCTTCCAAAGCTTTATTAATTTGGTTAATTTTTTCTGAAATTGTTTCTTTTTCTTTGAGCAAAGAATAAATAAAATCTTCAGTTTCTTTTTTTATTGCTTTTTCAAGGTTTTCTCTTTTTTCTTTTAGTGTTTGATAAAAAACAGAAATTTCTTTTTCTTGTTCATCCATTATTTCTGAAGCTTTTTGGTAAATTACATTTATTTGCTCTTTTTGTTGTTGTGAAAATTCGTCAAGAATTTTCTTTTTAATCTCTGTCAAAAGATTTTTAACTTCTTCTTTTACTGTTTCTTTGAGAAAGCTTTCTAATTTTTGCGAAATTTCTAAATCAGAATTTTTTATTTCAACTTTTTCTTTTTTTGAAATTTTTATCAAAATTAAAATTATTAAAAGATTCAAAAAACTTAGAATAAGATAAAATAAAATCTGATTTTCTTGCATACTTTTTCTTTAAAAAAATATAACAAATAAAGCCAAGCCAATTCCAGCTAAGGTTAGAATAGAAATCCCAATTAAATTTAAAATCATCGCAGTTTGAATGCTTTCTTTTGCCAAAGGGTTTCTACTAATACCAGAAATTCCTTCTCTTAGAACGCGCGCAAAAAACAAAAAACCAAACGAGAAACTCATTATCGCTAAAATTATCGCAAAAACATAACGTAAAACTTCTGGGATATTTTTTTCAATTTTTATTCCAGAAAGTATTTCTTGAATTATTTGTCCAATCCCCGTTTTTTTTTGGAAAGAGGAAAAGGTAATCGGTTGCGGATTTACAAAAACCAAAATTAATCCTTCTTCTTTGTCAAAATCTTGCAAAGCTTTTCCCAAAGCAAATCCAGATTGAGTTGCTTTTTGCCCTACACCGGGTTTGTTAGAAGAAGTAATAAAATCTCCTCTTTTGATTTTTCCGTTTTGAGTTGATACTTTTACTAAGGCTTCTCCATATGATATTACTGGCAAAGATGTAGTAGTTTTTTTGCCAAAAACTAAAATTGGTTTTTCACCCAAAACTCCAACGATGTTTTCATCATAAGCCGTATCACAACGAAAAATTTCTTCTTTTTTTGCGCAAACAATTTCTCCATTTTGGGCGTTTTCATCTTTAATTTCTAAATTTTGCGCGATAGAAGGAACCGTTTGAGAAAAAGAAATTTGGAAAATCAAAGTTAAAAAGAAAATAAAAAATAAATTCCACTTTTCCATTAAAAAATTTTAACAAATAACAAAAATTTTTCAAATTGTATTATTCAAAGAAAAATTTTTCCAAATTTAATCTTACATTCAAAAATCAAGAGGCCTTTAAATATATTCATTTAAATTTTCCGACCAATTCGAGCAAACTTTATAATTTGTCTTACAAGAGGGTGAAATTGACAAATTTTGTTTTAAAATAAATTAAAAATTCCGTCACGGAAATTTAAAAAATTTAAAATTTTAATAACTTTTAAATTTTCCAAGAAATTCACACTTGACAAAAAATTTTGACTAACTTAAAATTAAATAATATCCATTAAAATTTCCGTCACGGAAATTATAAAAATTTAAATGGAAAACAACAAAGAAAAATTAATAAGTATTAGTGAATTAATCGAAAGAGCGAAAAAATTAGGAGTTGATTTTGGAAATACAGATCCTAAAAATCGGTTGAGATACTACGTTAAAATTGGCCTTTTGCCCCACGCCAAAAGAAAAATTTTCAAGAAAAATGGAAAACCCGAAGGAGCCTATCCTGAAGAGATAGTCTGGAAACTTTTTGAAATTGACCGAAAGATAAAAGAAGGGAAAACAATCTTGGAGATTAAAAAAGAGATAGAAGAGATAAAAAGCGAGAAAGAAGAAATTTTTGAATCAAAGGAGAAAAAGGACCAAAAAGAAGAAATTTTTGAATCAAAAGAAAAAAATACTGAAACTCCCCAAACGATTGAGCTTCCCAAAATTGAATTAGAAGAAAAAACTATTGAACTGCCCAAAATTGAAATTAAACCTTCAAAAGAAATTGAAAAAAAATATTTTGTAAAAAAAATTCAAATTGAAATTGAACCTTCAAAAGAAAGTGAAAAAAAATATTTTGTAAAAAGGCCTTTGGGAATTTTTACAATTTTCATTTTTTTATTCATTTCATTTTTTCTTTTAAAAAGTATGGATTTTAAAAAAACATTTTTATACTTTTCCTCTTTGACCAACTCAATGGGTTCTTTGGCGCAATTGACAGAAGAGTTTCAAGGCAGTAATGAGAAAAATTCAATCGAAGGAATATTTCCAAGTTTTTTAAATATAGAACCTTATTTGACAATTAATGCTGAAACTGCAATCGAAGGTTCGCTGAATGTTTCAAAAGAAATTTTATCTCCAATCTTTAGAGCTTCAGATTCAATGCAAGCTCCAAATTTTGTGATTACAAAAGAGGAGTTTGCGGCAACCCTTTCCACGCAAGCTTTAACTGCCAACCGAACTTATACTTTTCCAAACGAATCTGGAATAGTTTGTCTTTCTACTGGAAATTGTGTTGGATTGAGAGGAGAAGTAACAAGCACAGGAGGGAGCGCAAACAGATTGGCAAAATTTTTAGGACCAAACACTCTTTCGAATTCTTCAATTTCAGATTTGTTTACTGGAATAGCAATTACCATTGACGCTGCGGGAAACGTTGGAATTGGTACTCAAGCTCCGAGAGGAAAATTAGAAGTTGGAGGAAATTTAATCACTACTGGAAATTTGGGAATTGGAATTTCCAATCCACAATATTCTCTTCATGTTGGAGGAAAAATTCAGGCCACGGGAGACATTTGTACCGATCTGGGAGGAGGCAAATGTTTAAGTCAATTAGTTCCTTCTTCTTCCGTAATCACTCCTTCTACAGTAGTTCTTGGAAGGGGAGGGGGAATAGGCGGTTCTGGTACTCCAAACTACATTCCCATTTGGACCACAGCAAACACTCTCTCAAATTCAATTTTAAGCCAAATAAATTCAACCTTAACCTTGACTGGAGATTTAAACGTTACTGGGTTGTTGACAACTTCGGGTTTGAAAACTTCAACTTTCCAACTCGCAACCACGACAAAAGCAGGATATTTATTGACAGCAGCGGACGAATACGGAAACATTATTTTTACTCCTCCACCAACAGAAACCATTCCTGTAGGCACTAAAGTTTTGAGAGCGGCGCTTCCAATTTTTGACTATTCGTCGCCAGCTCAAACTGCAAGTACTTCTTTTGTGGCCGTCACAAAAAAAATTTCTACATCAAATTTGTTAGAAGTTTTGCCACCAAAAATTCCAAATTCCCAAAGAAAATTTGCCTTGTTAATAAAATTTTCAGACAACATCCCAGACATAGCCTCTTCGAGCTGGATGATAGATTTTGATAACCTTTCAGATTTAACTTTCGAATTTCAAGGTCAAAACCTTCCTTCTTTAGATTCTGGAATTTTACACTTAAAAGAGAATATTGAAAATTTAACCCAAGACAATTGGACATTAAAAGTGAGGGTGCCAAGTTATGAATACGCAATAAGAATATTTAATATTTTTTTAATTTGTTATGATGAAGTTCAATAAAAATTATTCAATAAAAATTATTTTGAGGTTGAAAGGAATGCGTTTTAAAGGTCGAGCATTCTAAAAAAGAAAAGAAAGCAAATAGTTTTAATGAGGATAAAAGAAAAAATTAGAGAAATTTTCAGGCCAAGACTGAAATTAGAGAAAGGAACGAGATTTGTTTCGTTCTTGTTTATTGCGGTTTCGATTGCAATTTCCGGTTTAGTTTTGTGGGCAGCGAATATGTATTACAACATCGATACCGGGGAAGTAGTAGTTGAACAATTTCAAAGAGTGACAAATGTTTTAAGAGCCACTGCAGGATTGATCGTTGGGGGAACAGCTACTCAGAATCCAAGCACAGGTTTTGTTTTCGAAGTGGTTGGTTCATCGAAATTAGCGACTACAACAATTGCCACAGGACCTTTAACTTTATCTGAAGCCAATCAGGAATTAAGGTTTACTGGTGGAACGAGCTATTATTATGTTGGAATTAAAGCACCCACGACCTTATCAACAACTTCAGTTTATACTTTGCCAGCAAGTTATCCTGCAAGTACAGGATATATTTTGACTTCAGACACTTCTGGTAACTTATCTTGGACTCAAGCTGGAACAGGAGGAATTGGTGATATCACTGCAGTCGGCGATTGCATAAGCGGTGATTGTTTCACTGCCACTGGAACATCTGGTACTACTTTATGGTTTAAATCTGCAACCTCTAAGGGGGCTTTAACAGTGGATCAGACTCTTTCTGCTAATGCCACCTACACCTTGCCTGCAGTTTCAGCTGGAACTTATTATTTTGCGGTTGCTTCCACTACTATTACTGCTGGATACGTTCCTTATTGGACTGCTCCCAATGTTCTTGGCGCTGAACAGTATTTATCAGTAAGCAGAGGTGGTACTGGAAAAGGATCTTGGACCCAATGGGGAGTTTTGTATGCTGATGGAAACACGAGTCTTACCAACACGGTTGCTGGAAATACCTACCAAATACTGACTGCTAATACTGACACTGGTCCTAGCTGGAGAAATATCTATGATCTGGTCAATGCTACGAATGGACTCACCGATAATGATGCAGCCCCGCTCACCATTAAACTTGGCGGTGACTTGAGTGAAACCACAACCATTTCTCTTGGTAACTACAACATGATTTTCAAC
>Ga0272448_1008293_pt1 | contig 10835 bp, 9 predicted proteins | sample YNPCB0191_FD_202220 | JGI IMG/M metagenome (GOLD analysis project Ga0272448, IMG submission 202220) | Hot spring sediment microbial communities from Yellowstone National Park, WY, United States - YNP-CB-019-1 | ecosystem: Environmental > Aquatic > Thermal springs > Hot (42-90C) > Sediment... | reverse complement strand
GGAGCTACCTTGGCAGGAAGGAAGTGGTGTTCTCACCTAAGAGATACGCGGAGGCGCGCCAGACGGCAACGAAGTACCTCGTGCTGGGGGCGATCGTGTTCGCCGAGGCCATCCTTGTGTCTCTCACCTACTTCATCTGAAACGAAACGGCGGGCATCGGACAAGATGGCTCGCGCTGGAAAAAGCGAAACTAAAAAAGAAGTGGGAGGTCCCTTAGCCTAGCCTAGCCTAGGGGCCTCACTGCTTCCTTCTTGCGAACAGGAATCCTGCCGCGCCGACGACGATAGCTAAGACGATGGCGCCGTACACGAGCGTAGTGGTCGTGCCCAGCTGGCCCTGCAAGTTATTGACGGTGGTCTGCAGCTGCGTGTTGGCAGACTGCAGGGACTGCACCTGCTGGGTCAGCGAAGTCACCGAATTCTGTGTGGCGTAGCTATTGAGTAGGTCGCTGATCGAAGTTATTGTCTGCTGGAAGGATGGTCCGGCTTCAGGAGGCAGCACTGTGGGCAGGGCCGAGTAGTTGTAGTCGGGTCCAGCCGCACCGCCGAACGCCGCGTCCGAAGTCGTCACGCCTGAGAAGTACACCCGGTAGTAGAAGGTCCCCGCCTGAGTGGGTATGTAGTTGAGCACGTAGTAGCCGCTGGCATCGGTGGAGCCCGTCATCACGTTGGTCCACGTCTTGTTGTCGGTGGACTGCTGCAGGATGACGACCATTCCGCCGTAGCCCTTTCCGGTCACTGGGTTGATGAAAGTGCCCGACACCTGTAGCGGGAAGCCCAGGAGGAAGTTGGGCACGCTGGGCCTGGTGGAAGTGATGGGCGGAACGCCCGTCTGGTATCCTGCCGCAGCCAAGTAGGCTTTGGCTAAGTTAGGGTCGTACGGCCTTGGGGAGATATCTGGCGCGCGCCAGTCGAGCCCCGCCGTGGTCGTACCAGGGGGTACGTGGACGTCAGCTGGTTGGCCGTAGCCGTCCAGCAGGTTGTCGATGATAAGCTGCCTGGGTATCAAGAGGTCGAAGGCCGTCCTGACGTCGCGGGCGTACATCCACGCGTTAGCGGGGTCGCTTATTCCCGCTGGCGTGGCCATGCCCGTGCCGAAGATCGGGTGCTTCATGTTGTAGCCCATCTGCTGCAGGCCAGCGTTGTTCAGCGTGTAGACTTTGGCGAAGTTAAGCACGCCCAGCCTGGCGTCCTTCTGCATCTGGTAGTTGGCGTCAAGGACATCGACGTCTCCCGTCTTCAAGGCCGCTATGGCCGGGTCCTTCTCCACGATGTACCTGACGTAGTAGTCCTGGATGCCGAAGAGGCCGTTGTTCTCTTCTGCCGATTTGTTCCAGTAATCCGTGTACTTGGTCTCGTGGACCAGGGCCGTCACCGAGTCGTAGCTAACGAACTTGTACGGACCTGTGCCGATGGGGCCGCTCCACTGCTTTCCGTCACCGCCAGTGTAGGTTCCGGAGCCGGTGTTGAACGGGTGCTCTAGCCACTTCGAGAAGGGAACGCTCTCGAGGATGTGCTTGGGGATGATGGTGATTCCGTCACCCTCCGGGTGGAAGGTGGCGGCGGGCTTGCCGGACGTACCGAAGTTAGCGATCTTGATTGTCACCACATTGTTGTCGGAAGACGCAGTTATGCTGGCGACCCTGCCGTCCGACTGTACGGTCGGCGTTCCGCTGGCGGGCCCGTACCAAGACACTCCGTTTTCGTTGTTAAGGACGAGGCGAGTCTGAGTGCCGTTGGACCAGGTGAACGTAACGTCGTCACCCAGGTAGCCCGACACGTAGCCGGCCTGTTGAGTGCCTGTGTCGTAGTCGAGGTACCCCAAGAACGAGAACAGGACGTCGTCAGCTGTCACCGGGACATTGTCCTGCCAGGTCGCTGACCTCATATAATATGTATACGTGTACTTGTCGGCTGAGATGGTCCAGTTGTCGGCGAGGGCGGGCACGACGTTCAGGTTGGAGTCAAGCCCGTACAGGCCGTTGTACAGCGGTGCAAATGCGATCGTATCGTACCACGAGTTGCTCAGAGGCGGGTTGAGCGCCAGCAGCTCGCCCGTGGAGCCCAGGGTAAGAGACGTGTGCCCCGGATACTTTACGAAGTCAGGCGTGGGGCCCAGGTTGTCGAAGACCCATTCGTATCCATAGAAGTCGATGGCCGGGTTAGCCGGCATCACGACGCTGGAGAACAGGATCTGGGAGGCCGGCAAGTCTGTAAACTGGATCCGCTCGGCGTTCCAGACCGCTGCTTGTCCAGCGGGCGTGTACCCGTTGGCCAGAGCCGTGTCCATGCTTTGGTCGAAGGAGCTGTTCTGCCAGAGGAAGTAGTTGGAGTTGGGTGGCAAGTTCTTGCCATAGTAGATTTGGAACAATCCGCTGATGGGGAACGCTCCAGGCGTCCAACCGATCAGCTGGATGTCGTATCCACCGTTGTCGTATGTCTTTCCGATGTTGTCAGGTGCCGGCGTCAACACCCTCGCGTACACCGCCCCCCACGATAGGAAGACGACGTTCGCGTCGATGCCGACGAACTGCATCGAGTTCGCTATGATGGCACCCCACTGCCTCCTTGTAATGTTGGCATTACCTGGGGCGATCAGGGTGACATGAAAGAGCGGAGTCGATGCAGCGTTCAGCAGCGCAGGAGTTGTGCCGAACACCATTATGGCTAGTGCTATCGCTGTCAGCAAGACTTTCTTATTCAGTGGCATTTCTTTGAAATGCACCGAGCTGTGAGAGAACCCTCAGCATATTTATACCTTGCGCGAAGTCAAGCGTTACGAGACGTGATTGCAATTGCGAATTTCGCGCGACCGTCTGCACAATTCTGCAGCAAGACACCGTCATCGTTGCGGGGTCGGCCATAGGGTGGATGGGCGCCCTCGCCACAGGAACGTGAGGTGAACGGTTGCCTCTACCACGGGCGGCAGACATTTCGCTAAGTGAGGGAAGGAAGCAAGGCAAAGAAAAGAGAAGAAAGGGGCGAACCTCGCGCTCGCAATATTTAAGTAGGTAAAAAGGAAGATTCACGAACGGCTTGGGCCTAGGTCGTTACGTGCTAAGACGACTGCTGTACATGATACCCCTGTTTCTGGGTATCTCGATGATAAGCTTCGTCGTTATGTACGCGGCTGGAGACCCCATACAGCTTGCCACTGCCGCCAATCCGAGGATCACGGAAGGACAGCGTCAAGCATTGAGGCATTATTATGGGTTGGACCAGCCCATTCCGGTGCAGTATTTGAACTGGGTGTCCAACCTCCTTCAGGGGAACTTCGGCAACTCGTTCTACGGAGGGCGGCCCGTTAACGAAGTTATAGGGAGCTGGCTGTGGGAGACGGTCAAGCTCCAGCTGGTGGCCATAGCCCTTTCGCTGCTGATATCCATACCTGTGGGGGTATACTCGGCCCTCAAGCAGTACTCTAAGACGGACATAGCCGTCACCTCCTTCAGCCTCTTCGGCGTCTCCATGCCCGCCTTCTGGATAGGCATCATACTGATACTCATATTCTCTTACACCTTGGGGTGGCTGCCAAGCGCGGGGGCGTACGGCGCGCCTCAGCTCTGGAACTTCTTCGGGATAAGGGACCCCACACTTGACGCCATACTGCACATAATACTTCCCGCGGCTGTGCTCACCTATCTCAGCCTCGCGCTGAACGTGAGGCTTGTGAGGGCGAGCATGCTGGAAGTAATGAGGCAGGACTACATCCTGGCCGCCAGGGCAAGCGGCCTGAAGGAGAGGAGCGTCATCTACAAGCACGCCCTGAGGAACGCCATCACGCCCGTGGTCACCTACCTCGGCCTCTCCATAGGCGCCCTGCTGGGCGGAGCGCCCCTGACGGAGACCGTCTTCAGCTGGCCGGGGCTGGGCAGGCGCTTTGTGACGGCCGCCGGGAACCTCGACTTCCCAGTGATCATGGGGATCACGATGATCATAACGGCTATGACGCTCATCGCCAACCTGATTACGGACATTTCGTACGCCTGGATCGACCCCAGAATAAGGGTGGAATAGGTAGCATGGCTCAAGTGGCTCAGCAGAAGCCCGTCGAGAAGAAGAAACGGCGAAGCGCCAGCCAGTGGGCCGTGGCGTGGAGGAGGTTCAAGAGGAACAAGGCGGCCCTGGTGGGAATGTTCATGGTGGGCGTCCTCTTCTTTGTGGCCGCCTTCTCGCCGTTCCTAGCAAAGTACCCGGCGCGCCCCGACAGCAGGGCATTCACTCCCTTCTACAACGGCGACACGGGGGTGCCCCCTTCGTGGGAGTACCCTCTGGGGACTACGTCGCTGGGGACGGACGTGTACAGCGAGATCATCCACGGCTCCGTTTTCACCATATACGTTGCGCTGGGGGTCACAAGCATAACGATGGCATTGGCCATAGTGGTGGGGGTGGTGGCCGGCTACTTCGGCAAGTACGTGGACGACGTGTTGATGAGGATCGCCGAAGTCTTCCTCGTATTCCCATCCCTCCTCCTCATACTCGTGTTCGCCAGGATCTTCCAGCTCTCCGTCGGGACGCCCTACTGGAACGTCCTTGGCATTCAGATACCCATAGGCCTCACCATGGTCATCCTGATCATCGCCGTCTTCGGCTGGGCCGGTGACGCCAGGCTGGTCAGGGGAGAGGTGCTGAGGGTCAGGGAGCTGGAGTTCGTACAGGCGGAGAAGGCGCTAGGAGCTAGCCGCATGAGGATACTGTTCCGCCACATCTTCCCCAACGTCCTTTCGCCCATCATAGTTGTGGCCACCCTTACAATGGCCAGCGCAGTTCTCGTGGAGGCGGGGGTCAGCTTCCTCGGCTTTGGCGACCCCAACACGGTGACTTGGGGGAGGATACTCGAGGAGAACTTCCAGTATATCAACACCGTCTGGTGGGCTGAAGTCTTTCCGGGCCTCGCCGTGCTCTGGACGGTGTTGGGCTTCAACCTGATGGGCGACGGGCTCAGCGATGCGCTGAACCCGAGGCTCAGGGAGTAAGGTAGAGGAAAAATGGGAGAAGTGAAGCTCGGAGACGTTCTGCTGGAGGTGCAGGGCCTGCGCACCTATTTCTTCACCGAGGCGGGCATAGTCAAGGCGGTCGACGACATCAGTTACTACGTGAAGAAGGGGGAGTCCGTCGGCCTGGTGGGCGAGTCGGGCTCGGGCAAAACGGTCTCTGCGCTCTCCGTCATGAGGATCGTGCCGAAGCCGGGGCGCATCCTGCAGGGCAGCGTGAAGTTCGAGGGCGAGGACCTCTTGCTGAAGGGCGAGTCGGAGATGAGGAAGATGAGGGGGACGAAGCTGGCGATGATCTTCCAGGACCCCACCTCCTCGCTCAATCCCGTGTTCAGCGTGGAGAGCCAGCTGACCGAGATAATACGGCAGCACCAAGACGTGACGAAGGAGGAGGCAAGGGATAGAGCCAAGAAGCTGCTTGAAGTGGTCGGAATACCGGAAGCGGAGAAGAGGCTGTCCGAGTATCCGCATCAGTTCAGCGGAGGCATGAAACAGCGCATATGCATCGCAAGGGCCCTGGCGCTGGAGCCGGAGCTGCTCTTCGGTGACGAGCCCACCACGAACCTCGACGTGACGATACAGGCCCAAGTGCTGGAGCTGCTGAAGAAGCTTCAGAAGGACATGAACATGTCCCTCGTGATGATCACTCACGATATGGGAATAATCGCCGACATGACCCAGAGGGTGGTTGTCCTGTACGCCGGGAGGGTGGCTGAGGTGAGCAGGACTTATGACCTGTACAAGCGCCCCAAGCACCCCTACACGGAGGCGCTGCTGGGCGCCGTGCCCAGGCTGGACAAGAGGAAGGTGCTGGACGTCATCCCGGGGAACATCCCCAACCTCATCGATCCTCCGAGCGGCTGCCGTTATCACCCCAGGTGCAAGTACATGACGGACATATGTAAAGAGAAGGTCCCCACGCTCGAGGAGACGGAGGACGGACATCTCGTGGCGTGCCACCACTGGAGGGAGCTCACCCTCAGGGCGGAGGAGTAGGATAGGGATGTCAGAGCAGAAGGCGGAGCAGGTCGTGGTGGAGGCGAGGGGCCTGGTGAAGTACTTCCCGGTCTACTCCAAGGGAGTGGTGCTCAAGAAGAGGGTCGGCTTCGTCCACGCGGTGGACAACATATCCTTCCAGATCAGGAAGGGCGAGACTCTGGCCCTCGTGGGCGAGAGCGGCTGCGGGAAGACCACCACGGCCAAGGTCATGCTGGACTTGGAGCACCCCGACGCCGGTCAGGCCCTTTTCGAGGGACAGGAGCTCTTCTCAACCTTGAAGAAGGGGTCCAGGGCGGAGAAGATGGCCATCCGGAGGAAGATGCAGCTGGTCTTCCAGAACCCGTACGGAAGCCTCGACCCCAGGATGACGGTGTATGACATAATAAGCGAGCCCTTCGAAATCCACAGGCACATACCCAGGAGCGAATGGAAGGAGAGAGTTTACGAGCTGCTGAGGATAGTGGGGCTTGAGGAGTACCACGCAGAGAGGTATCCTCACGAATTCAGCGGCGGCCAGAGGCAACGCATATGCATAGCGAGGGCCCTGGCCGTGGACCCGAAGTTCATCGTAGCAGACGAGCCCGTCTCCTCTCTGGACGTCTCCATCAGGGCGCAGATCCTGAACCTCCTTGTCGACCTGCAGAAGCAGAAGGACCTTTCGTACCTGTACATCTCCCACGACTTGAGCAGCGTCCGCCAGATAAGCCACAGGGTTGCCGTCATGTATTTGGGAGAGATCGTGGAAGAAGCCCCTACCGACGAGCTTTTCAGGAAGCCCGTTCACCCGTACACTCAGGCGCTCATTTCGGCCGTCCCCATCCCCGACCCGGCCACGAAGGTGCAGAGGATCATACTTCCGGGCGAGGTCCCCAGCCCCATAAACCCCCCTGGCGGCTGCCGCTTCCACCCCAGATGCCCCTACGCCACCGACATCTGCAGCGAGAAGAAACCAGAATATGAAAAGATAGCCGAAGACCACTACGTCGCGTGCCACTGGTGGAAGAAGTTCTACTGAGACGAGACACGACGAGTTACGTTTATAGATGATAGCGGCGGCGGAGCTATCGGTCGTCCGTGCGCATCCGCCTCCCTCGCCGCACCAGCCAGAAGCTCATGCTCTTCGGATACGCCTTTCTGGCGGCAGGGGTGGCCATCCTAGTGGCTTCCCAGGTGCTTCCTCTGTTCGAAGCCCCCCAGAGCTTTAAGGTAAAAGGACCGTCGAAGGAGCTGGGCGCGACGAGGACGTACTGGATCGACACATACTTCACCCCCAAGGTCGTCGGCGGAAGCCCCCTCGAAATCTCCTTCACGCTCGGCGGGCAGGGGTACATTTACGCGTACGTATATACAAGCTCGGACCTCTTCCACACCGATTCGCAGGGCGGGCAACCACCTCTAGGCGACATCGCCCTGAACTCCACGGAGGGGTCCGCCTCTGTGAACCTCACAGCGCCGAAGACCGACGTCTACGTGGTGTCCGTCGTGGCGTACAACTCTACGTACACGATGGAGGTGAGCTCCGTGTGGCCCCCCTTTTACTGGGCTTCGTACTACGTTCCGCACGGACTGATAGCGGCGGCGCTGGGCGTGACGCTCCTTTTCTACGGAAGAGAAGAGAGGAAATGGGAAATGAACGCTTACGGGCTCCCCGGCCTAAAGTAAGTGCAGTTTCTGAGCTTCGATCATCGCCCTGCCGTAGGTGAACTTGATGAGGGCCTGCTCGGCCATGTACATGTTGCGAGAGTAGGCGACATTCCCGTCGTTCTTCATTATGTAGATAAGGCCCTTCTTGTTCAGGCTCTGCAGGGCCCCTCTCACCATCCCTTCAACGGACGCTCCGGGCTTCAGAGGGGCGAGGTTGACTTCAAGCTCGGCCCTGTGACGCTCGTAGAAGTCCCTCATGGTGAAGGGGTTGGTGGCCCACGACTCCTCCTTCCTTAAAATTTCCCATACGATTTCTCTGGCGTTGCTTATCCGAGCGTACTTGCCAAGATAGACCATATGGCAGGATGTTTCAATGCGTGGGGAAGATATAAATCTATCATTTGAAAAATGTATAACCGCTTCCCTATGTTGCAAGAAAAATACGTTTCGGGTTAGATATCGATGATAACTGCTCACTTATCCCTGGGGAACGAAGAGCCGGCGGACGGCTCTAGCCGTCGGAGGACGTCCCTGATCCTTCCTTCAACCTTCTCACTGATCGATCAACCTTCCCACTGATCGATTCGCCTTCCGCCACCAACGAGGCGAAGGCTGGGGACGACCGAGAGGAATAAGTAAGCCATCGCCCCTGCTCCTGCTGATATCCGATGCCTTCGGCCGTCGTGGGATTGGCCCTCTTGGGCCATCTTGCAGCCGGCGAAACGTCTCTAGTGAGGCTTTCGGAGGAAGCGGGGGTGGGGAGGGCCATACTCTCGGCCCTCCTTGCAGAAATGGATTCGAAGGGACTGCTTGAATTCGACGGTGAACTCATCAGGGCCACGTCCCTAACGAAGCCTCTCTTCGCGGCGTACCTGCACAACGCTGGGGTGAGCTTGGAAGAGCTCGGCACGAAGCTGACGTGGAAGGAATTCGAAGACTTGGCCGCGGACGCCCTCAACGCCTGCGGGTTCGTTACTACCAAGACCTTCCGCATGAGGAAGCCAACGAGAGAAATAGACGTCATCGGGGTCCACTCGGGGTTCGCCCTCGCCTTCGATTGCAAGCATTGGGGCAGGGTGAGCAGGTCCGCCCTTGCGAGAGCATCCGAAAGGCAGGTGGAGAGGTGCCGGCAGTACTTATCGACCCTCACGGCCCGCTCGATGGGCGTCAGGGCAGTCATGCCGGCCCTGCTCGTCCTCCACGGACCTGACTTCGGAAGGCTGGGCGGCGTGGCGATAGTCGGCGTCGACAAGGTCTTTTCGTTCGTGATGGCGGCCCGAGGGCTTACGGAGGAGTTCACGACGGTGAGGTCAGAGGAGTGAAGAGAGCGCGTCGGGCTCCGATTCAGGAAGGACCCGGGCGAACGAGAAGTCGGGCTTCTCGGCCACGATCCTGAAGGGGTCGGCCTGCTCCCTCTCGAAAGAAGAGATCGCGTCAGCCTTTATGGGCAGAGAGACGAGGCCAGTCTTGTAGTGAATGGAGAATGGGGCCCTGTAGTCGCCCTGCGGCTTCATCGAGCTCCAGTCCACGAGGACTTTGGCCGACCTCGAAGCCTTGTCATCTACGCTAGAGGTGGTGTATGGCTCCTCTAGCCTCAAGGGAGAAAAGGTGCGTTCCACGCCGTCCTCCACAAGGCGCTTCTCCAGCCTCACACGAATGGCTCTCACCACGTCCCTGAGGGCAGCGAAGTCCATCGGTTTGGCTCCCCTTGCGATCCTACATAGGACCTGGAAGCCTCTGCTGCCGCTGAACTTAATAAGAGGATGGCAACCGGCATCCCTGAGAACTTCGTAAGTCGCCTCCGCCACGTGCTTCGCGTATGGGAAGCCCTCGGGCCTCCTCATGATCTCATCACCCACGTCCAAGTCCACGAGAAGGATGTCGGGCGTGCCGTCGAAGCCGTGAACGTACGGGATAAAATCCACGCAGTGGTCGTGGACGAGCCTCATGAGGTCGCCCCTCCCGTTCACGGCCAAGTGGACCGGGCGGGGCTTGTAGCGAGCGTAGCGAACGAATATTGCCTCCACTTCCTTGATGGGGTCCTTCTTGCCGGAGAAGACCTTGACCGCTGACAGAGGCCTGTTTGTAAGGTAGGGGAGCATGGTGTCTGCTACCTCGGGATAGTACTTCTCCGCGGCGTACACAAGGTAGTAGCTCCTGTTCAGCAGCCCGCTACCGGAAGCAAGCAGGGAGCCCACATAGCGGTCAATGGTAGGAAGCCTGTAGTAACCTCCGGCGTCGGCCTTGAGCAGCCCCAGCCTGACCAGCTCCTCGAGGGCGTCCTTGAACTCCCTTTCGGAGGGCTCTTTGCCCCCGAGGAAGGTGACGTCTCTGGTCACCTTCTCGACTATGTGGTCGAACTCCACGGCCTTCCCCTCCTCCTTGATGCTCATGAGGAAGGCGATCCTCTCAAGGAGGGAAGTTCGGCCAACGGAAGCGAAGGGACCTTCTGCGCTCATTGAAGCGCTCCACCCTAGTGATTGTATCGATCGGGCGCGACGCTTTTAAGCATCTCTGGTCACACTCGGGCTCGACGAGAATGGAATGAGAGTTCTGGCCGTGCTCTTCGACCTGGACGGGACGCTCGTTGAATTCAAGGTCGATTATGCCCTCGGAAGGAGGATGATCCTGCAGTTCGCAAGGGACAACGGCTTCGACATGGAGGGACAGACCGAGGGAAGGAGCATGCACGCCATAATAGACCACTACAGGGAGATAGGCGACGGGAGGGCACACAGGGCGGTTCGCAAGTTCGCCTACGACCTCATGGAGAAGCTGGAAGTGGAAGCGGCTCACCGGACGTCGCCCTTCCCCGACACGTTTCCGGCGCTGAACGAAGTCAAGAGGAATGGCATCAAGACGGCCATAGTGACGAATAGCTCGAGCAAGGCGGTGGAAGTCGTGTTTCATAGGTTCCCGCTGAGGAAGTACTTCGACGTCGTAACGACGAGGGACGACGTGGAGAGCCTGAAGCCCGACGCCGGAATCCTGAAGTTCTCGCTCGGGAAGCTTCAGGTGAAGGGGGAAGACTCCGTCTTTGTGGGCGACGCCCCGGGGGACGTGCAGGCCGCGAGGGCCGCGGGGGTCGTATCGGTAGGCATACCGAGAGGTTCCGCATCGAAGGAGACGCTCCTGGCAGCAGGGCCCGATTACGTCATCACTACGCTGAAGGCCATACCGGAGCTTCTCGAATCTT
>Ga0272448_1008290_pt1 | contig 10838 bp, 8 predicted proteins | sample YNPCB0191_FD_202220 | JGI IMG/M metagenome (GOLD analysis project Ga0272448, IMG submission 202220) | Hot spring sediment microbial communities from Yellowstone National Park, WY, United States - YNP-CB-019-1 | ecosystem: Environmental > Aquatic > Thermal springs > Hot (42-90C) > Sediment... | reverse complement strand
CATTTGAAGCTGTTTTGCCAGTTCATATACCCTTATATTTTTTCCTTTATGAATTTGCTGGTTCAAGTTCAAATGCCTCCTAAATTGTGTTTGCAGTCTAATAAAAAACTGCAAAACTATTGTTGTCTTATAACCTTTGACAAATCCTGCATTGCAATATTAATAATATCCAAATTAAGCTGATTCGCCGAATTTGGATTAATTCTAAAAGCTTTATTCAGTCTGTCTATTTTTAACGCTTTAGATATACAATCCAAATTAGGGCAGACATAAGCTCCTCTGCCATCTTTTTTGTAATCTAAATCAGCGACGAGTCTTCCATCATTTAATCGGGCAATCCTGATAAGTTCACTTTTAAATGTTGTTTTATGACAGCCAATACATGTTCGCAGAGGAATACTCATATTGACCTCTTAATTTTCATCAGGAGATTTAAATATACTTTTTGCGATCTTTTCCTTTGCTTCTGCCTCTGCTTGTGATTGACTTTTGATGTCAATTTTCCAACCTGTAAGTTTGGCTGCAAGTCTAACATTTTGCCCTTTTCTACCAATAGCTAGGGATAATTGATCATTTGGAACTATGACTTTGGCTGATTTTGATGCTTCATCTATTGTCACACTTGATATCTTTGCAGGACTTAATGCCGCTGAGATAAGCTTTGATGGATTTGAACTCCATTCCAAAATATCGATTCTTTCTCCGCCAAGTTCATTCACTATCATCTGGATTCTGGAACCCCGCATTCCGACGCATGTGCCAACAGCATCAAGATTGTTAGACTTCGCCAAAACAGCCACTTTTGAACGATCTCCCGGCTCTCTTGCAATAGCTTTTATTTCAACGAGACCCTCAGTTATCTCTGGGACTTCATGTTCAAATAAACGTCTCAGAAGGTCAGGGTGTGTCCTTGACAATACTACCTGTTGATCTTTTGATTCGTGTTTTACCTCTATGATCAATGCCCTAATTCTGTCGCCTCTACGATAATCCTCGTTTTTTATCTGTTCTTCTTTTGGAAGTATAGCTTCTGTTTTATCTAATTCAACTATTACATCATGCTGTTCATATCGCTGAACAATTCCACTTACGATTTGTCCTTCACTGCCTTTATACTCTTCATATATATTTTCTCGTTCAGCTTCTCTTATCTTTTGGGTGACAATTTGTTTTGCTGTCTGAGCGGCTATCCTACCGAAATCTTTTGGAATTGACTCAACCTCTATTATTTGACCTATTTTAGCCTCGGGGTCTATCTTTTGTGCTTCTTCTATCGGTATCTGTGTTGAAAAATCAGTCATTATATCTACAACTTTTTTAGGTGTAGAGACCTTTATTTCTCCTGTCTCTCTATCAATACTCACTGATATTTGACGATAAGAACCATAACGTTTTTTGGCAGCGTGCAGTAAAGCCTTCTCAATAGCATCTATCAAAACTTCCTTTGATACATCTCTTTGTCGGCTTATCTGTTCTATGATTCCCAAAAGATCGCCGTTCATCTCCATTGCCTTCCTATTAGTTAATAAAAAATTGTCCAAACAAAATAAAAGAGCGGGCAAAAACCCACTCTATTAAGGAATAAAATAATCATAATTACTTTTTTACTACTTTATATTATATGATAATTTGATTATATTGTCAAGAAAAATGACAACTGGGTGTAATTCAAATTTTAGGCAGAGATCAGAAGAATGCAATTCAAAATCAAGGTAAGGATAATTTAGATAATTTAACCACAGAATAACTCGGAAAATAAACACTGAACACAAGATATTTAACAAGAATAAATCACTGCCAATTACTGATCACCGATTACTGATCACTTTTCCGCGTGTTTCTATGGCTGATAACCTTCTCTGATTAGGTTGATTACTAAATTAGAATAGCCTCACATTTCAATTTGGCGTTGATTTTTTTGCTTTTAACTTGTATAATTTTGATAAGGAAAATCTCAAAATTGGTTTCATATATGCTCAGGAAACTTACAGTTATCAAATCCGAGCGTATAGAATCCGAAAAAATTTATAAGACATTCGGATTCACTTGAAATAGTAAGAATCTCTGACTAAGTTTATCTTTGTAGTATTTGGTTGTGTATAAGTTAAGTAAAACAAAATCATTAAAATTATAAGGAGGAATTGCTAATGGCTAAGAAGAAAATCAACGTGGGTTTAGTCGGTTACAAATTCATGGGTAAAGCTCATAGCCATGCCTATCACGATGTCTCAATGTTCTTTGATATGGACGCTGAGCCAGTAATGAAAGTTATCTGCGGTAGAGATGAAAAAGGCGTTAAGGCAGCTGCAAAGAAGTTTGGTTGGAAAGAATATGAAACTGACTGGAAGAAACTCGTTGAAAGAGATGATATTGATTTAGTTGATATAACTGCCCCTAGTAACGCACATAAGGAAATAGCTATCGGCGCTGCAAAGGCTGGTAAGCATGTATTCTGTGAAAAGCCATTGGCTTTAAATGTCGCAGATGCCCGTGAAATTCTAGAAGTTGTGGAAAAAGCTGGCGTAAAACACATGATCAACTTTAATTATCGCAAAGCACCAGCGATAGCCCTTGCAAAGAAGATGATAGATGATGGACTGATCGGCAGGATTTATCATTTCAGAGGTGTCTATTTACAGGATTGGATAATTGATCCTGAATTCCCAATTGTCTGGCGTTTGGATAAAAGTGTCGCAGGTTCAGGTTCTCACGGCGATCTTAATGCCCATATAATAGACCTTGCAAGATACTTAGTCGGCGATTTTGATTGCGTAGTCGGTATGGAAGAGACCTTTATCAAAGAACGTCCATTAACCGAAATAGGCACAACAGGCGGATTAATAGCAAAGGCAACAGGCGGAAGAGGAGAGGTTACCGTTGATGATGCTACTTTGTTCTTAGCAAAATTCGTCAACGGTGCTGTCGCTACTTTTGAAGCTACAAGGTTCGCTGCTGGTCGCAGAAATCATAACCGCTTTGAGATCAACGGAAGCAAAGGAAGCATCGTATTCAACCTTGAAAGAATGAATGAGCTTGAATATTACAACGTTGATGATCCTGCTGGATTGCAGGGATTCAGGCTAATTCAGGCAACAGACCCATCGCATCCATATATGCATGCTTGGTGGCCCGCAGCACATATAATCGGCTATGAGCATACTTTCATCCATCAAGTTTATGATCTGCTACAAGCTATCGCAAATGATACTATGCCGATGCCAAGTTTCGTTGATGGTCTGAAATGCCAAGAAGTGCTTGATGCTGTCGTAAAGTCTATCCAAGAAAAGAGATGGGTTAGCATTAGCGAAATGTAATTCTAACAATATACAGGTTTCAATTGTTCTATCAATCTTAAATATGGAGGAGTGATAAAAATGGGAAGACCAGTGACACTTTTTACAGGACAATGGGCAGACTTGCCATTAGAAAAACTTGCAGATAAAGCGAAAGAATTTGGTTATGATGGATTGGAATTAGCATGTTGGGGCGACCATTTTGAAGTGGAAAAGGCACTTAAAGAAGCTGATTATTGCAAGAATAAATGGGAAATGTTAAAGAAAAAAGGGCTTGGCGTCTGGGCTATTAGCAACCATCTTGTCGGACAGGCTGTTTGTGACAATATAGATATAAGACACAAAGCGATCCTTTCGCCAAGCATTTGGGGAGATGGTGATCCCGAGGGTGTTAGAAAACGCGCTGCTGAGGAAATGAAAAATACTGCCCGCGCAGCAAAGAAATTAGCTGACGTCGTCGGACATGAGATAATCGTCTGTGGGTTCACAGGATCAAGTATTTGGCATCTGCTATATTCTTTCCCGCCAGTTTCGCCAGATATGATTGAGGCTGGTTATAAAGACTTCGCTGATAGATGGAATCCGATCCTTGATGTTTTTGATAAAGAAGGCATAAAATTTGCTCTGGAAGTCCATCCAACGGAGATCGCTTTTGATATAGTTACAGCACAAAGGGCGATTGACGCTCTTGGTGGACGAAAGACATTTGGGTTTAACTATGATCCAAGCCATCTTGGCTATCAGGGCGTTGATTATGTTGAGTTTATAAGGAGATTTGGCGATCGTATATATCATGTCCACATGAAAGACGTCGGTTGGTCGTCAGTGCCGAAGTTATCCGGTGTTTTTGGTGGTCATCTGAATTTTGGCGATGTTAATCGTTATTGGGATTTCCGTTCGCTTGGTAGGGGAAATATTGAGTTTGAAGAGATTATCCGAATGCTCAATAGGGTCAATTATCAAGGACCATTAAGCGTGGAATGGGAAGATTCTGGCATGGATCGTGAACATGGCGCTGCGGAAGCATGTGATTTTGTCAGATCAATTGACTTTGCCCCTTCTGCAACTGCATTTGACGCTGCATTTGAGAAAAAATAATCTCTCTTCATTGTAGCCCAAATTTTCAGTTCAATTTTGACAAATCTGATCTGGAAGCTTGGGCTACAAAAAATACAATTCAATAGGTTATATTATGACAAATAAAGAACAATCAGATTTTGATTCGCCATGGAAAGATATACTTGAAAGCTATTTTATGGAATTTATGGCTTTCTTTTTCCCCCAAGCATATAGAGATATTGATTGGTCAAGAAAATATGAATCACTTGATAATGAATTACAGCAAATTGTTCAGGATTCTGAGATTGGCAAACGCATGGTAGATAAATTGGTAAAAGTTTACTTAAAAGACGGCAAGGAATCTTGGGTGCTTGTCCATATAGAGGTGCAAAGTCAAAGAGAAACAGATTTTACCAAGCGTATGTATGTATATAATTATCGGATATTTGATCGCTATGATCGATTCGTGATAAGTCTTGCAGTGTTAGGTGATGAGCATCCTTTATGGAAACCAAATAAATTCGGCTATAATATGTGGGGATTCAAAGTAGAAATGGAATTTCCGATAGTAAAACTGTTAGACTATCGCGATAGATGGAGTGAATTAGAGAGAAGTTTGAATCCTTTTGCAATTGTTGTTATGGCACATTTGAAGACGCAAGAAACTTCTAATAGTTATGAAGACCGAAAAAGATGGAAATCTAATTTAGCAAGACTATTATATGAACGAGGATATGGACGGGATTATATAATACAATTGTTAAAATTTATAGATTGGATAATGTATCTTCCAGAAGAAATTAATAAAGGGTTTTGGCAGGAAATCCGAGAATATGAGGAGGGAAATTTTATGCCTTATGTTTTAAGTATAGAACGTATAGCACAAAAAGAAGGCTTTGAGAAAGGAATGCAAGAAGGATTACAACAAGGACTACAGCAAGGAATCCAACGTGAAACTAAACGTCTGCTCATCCAAGCTCTAAATATAAAATTTGAAAAAATTCCAGAGGATTTGATCGAAAAAATAAATAATATCACAAATGTAGAGGCATTAGAAGCACTACACCGTTATGCAATATTATGTGATTCAATTGAAAAATTTGAAAATGAGATGAATAGCATTATTTCCAAATAAAAGAGTTTATAAGGATATATTTTATTTGAAAATTCAGAATAATTTAGGCAAACATTATAATTTTTCCCGTATCTCTTGTATCATATCCTCCGAGAGATTGGACGACACTCTTGAACTTATCACTGGATATAGTTTTAAGCATTATCTTTATACCATCAAGCGATAGAAACTCCTCAGGGATAGCAAGATCATAACGTTCTTCCGCTATCGGTATAAAATTTAGGTCTAAAGCCTTTGCAGATGCAAAAATTCCTAACCCCGCGTCAGCAATTCCTGTTGCCACTGCTGAAGCTACCGCCATGTGCGTATAAACTTCCCTATCATAACCAATTATGTCGTCGGGAGATAATCCAAGTTTTTTCAACTCATAATCTAATAATATCCTAGTTCCAGAACCTCTTTGGCGATTGCAGTAAGATAAACCCTTTCCTACAAGATCATTTAAACCTTTTATGCCTTTGGGATTACCCTTTGCAACGATTAGACCCTGTTGACGATAGACTAAGTTTATCAACGCGATTTTTCTATCAGGCAAGATTTTTCTTATATAGGAAATATTATATTCTCCCGTCTCCTCATCAAGCAAATGAGTGCCTGCTATATGAGCTTCGTTTCTTTTTAAAGCCATCAACCCGCCAAGACTACCAACATGTGCCGATGAGATATTGATATACGGATTAATCGCTTTAATTTCATCTGCCAAGATATCAAGCGTAAGATCATGACTGCCAATTATAACTATTGAATTTTTTATCTCATCGGGAGTTTTCATTAATTCTACTTCAATGAACTCCCCAGGCACTATGCCTTCAGAATTTTCTGGAATTTTCATAATACCATCTGCACGGACAAGCGAATTCAGCACACTAGCCCCTCTTGCTAATGGGACAGCAGTCCAGTTATCATTTATATTAATTAGTTTAACGCGGACAAATTCCTTATCGCCGAGTTTAGAAGCTATCTTACGAGACACCGATGACTTAATTTTGGCAGGTGGAATATTTGCTATGCCAAGCATTTTGCTTAGTAATGACTTCAAAAATGCTTCCGCAGAAACCGCCATTGACACAGGATAGCCCGGCAGACCAATAATAGGTTTCCCATTAATAACGCCTAATGCAGTTGGCTTGCCCGGTGATATGGATATGCCATGAACAAGCAATTCGCCGATCTCTTCAATAATTGGGGGGATAAAATCCTCTCTCCCTGCTGATGAACCAGCGCTTGTCAAAACAATGTCGCTTTCATTGATCGCTTGGAGAATTACAGATTTAATCTTTTCGTAATTGTCCTCAATTATTGACCATCTTTTTGGCTCTCCGCCCCATTCGGTTACCATAGCGATCAGCATATATGAATTGGAATCTATTATTTTCCCTTGTTCTGGATTACTGCAAGGCTCTATTATCTCGTCACCCGTTGGTATTACAGCGACTATCGGCTTTTTCTTCACTTTTAGTGAGGTTATGCCAGCAGAAAGCATCGCAGCGATGTCAATTGGGCGGATTTTATGTCCTCTTGTCAATATTAGCTCAGTGGCGACGATGTCCTCTCCCGCCATCCGTATGTGTTGCCAAGGGACTGCTGGGTCTATGATCTCAATAGTATCTTCGTCAATCTCTACTATGTCTTCAATCATTATGACCGCGTTAAAATCAGACGGTATTGGATCGCCAGTGTCAACTATGCAAAATTGATCCTTGCCAAGCCTTACAGGATTAGCTGTTGACGCGGAAAATGTGTCGTCAGCCCTTACCGCTACGCCGTCCATCGCTGAACAATGATAATGTGGCGAAGATACGATCGCAAAAATTGGTTCAGCTGTTATTCTACCGAGAGAATTTAGTGTGGATATTTCGTCAATTTTATCATATCTTGATATATTTGGATAATCAAGGAATATCCTCTGTGCTTCTTCAAGCGATAATTTTTTTAAATAACGTCTTCTTTGCATTTTTAATCTACCTGTTAAATTTTACCGATTAGAATATCCAAAAGGCATACATCCTTCTTTGCAGTAAGACACTTAAAGCACTCCAAAAGCTACCTATGGCATATTCTCCTATAATAACCCCAAGAAAGAATGGTGAAGCCCTTCTCAATGCCTTTAATCCGCCGAATTTCAGTATAGACCATTTTATAACAGACCCCAATAGGATTGTAAACCATATATAATCAACTCCAAAATTCATAGAGATAGCATAACCGACTGGATGGAAGGGCCACCAAAGGAACTTCATCCTCATCACAGAAAGAAAGGTCGTAAAAGCGGCGCCGAGGAACATAAAATTTATCGCTCCAAGGTCTAATTCTTTAAAAAAGTTGATTCTGGAAGTCAATATATTCATGCTTTCCCAAGAGAATCCCGATCCAGGTGCATCTGGCACTCTATAAAGCATGTGTAGTTCCGCCCAAAATGACGATATAATCCCAAATATTGTGCCAAATAATGTCGCATATATAACTGTTTTCGGATGTATGCCTACTTTTTGGGAGATTTTAAAGCACTCCAATTGCTGTGGCATAGCATGATTGCGATATGTCCTGTTGAAAAACCAAAAATAATGGCTCATCGGCAGAAGATTATTGATGCCTAATCGCCTTGATCCGAATATATTAACCATAATTTGACCTGCATTCATTCCCGTAAGCTCATGAGTAGGAGGACCAAGTTCTGCCCGCATCCTTGTTATAGCAATGGATATGGCATAATATAAAAAGAAAAATATCCCTATTGCCCATATATTCATGCCTATTCTAATGCAGAAAGCTAAAATGAATATCGCTCCAAGGATCAAACCGATCAACGCAAATCTATATGAGAATGGCTCATCTCTATCATCTGCCTTCAAACGTATAACCTGCCAAAGATGTCTTCTTGCGAGATAAACAGCTAATCCGAAAAGCACCATAAACGCTCCTGCTGACTGTTCGGAAAGATAAGGAAATCTCGCGACTGATGTCATGCTCAAAAATCCGCCCAGAGATGAACCAACCGCGCTTGCGAATATCAATTGCATCTTTCTGAACAGATAGAAAAACCATGTTGAGAACGACAAATCAAGGGGCATGAAAAACGATAATGCGATAGAAAACGGATAAAATGATATAGGAGTCCAGCCAATTGAATTCCATGGTCTCTCTGTGAAGTATTTGCCTATGTCATGCAGTTTTACAGGTATCATCGGCACAGATGGCACAAGAAAGGCGACTCCATTTAGCAGATTGATAAATGCGGCGATGCTAAAACCGATCCATAGCATCCTGTCTTTGAAAAGACTTGATTTTTCTGATTGTATAACAGCAAGCGGAACTTGGATTATCGGGTAAGCCAATTTTTCGTTCTCTGTCCATTGCTTTCTGAATATGACATTTATGCAAAGCATAAGCCAATAAAGGGCAAGGATGAACGCTCCCCACCAGATCACAGGAGAAAGCCATGCTTTTAGCTTTTCAATTGAATAAAGACTAGAATCACCTTCATAAAAATCTGTCAGAATTTTTTTATCGCTTACAGTTAGCCATTTCGGTATATGTTCGCCAAATAGGTCTTTCCATTCATTTTCAGGAGTGGCAAACCAAGATATATGAGATATGGTCGGGACGAGTATTTGAATAAGGTCATGAGATGCTACTGACGACGACATAACCACGGTAGCATATATAAAAAGCAGTTCGCCTTCGGAAAGATGAAATGCCCTAAACTTTTTGAGCAAAAGGCTTATGCTGGCAACAAAAAGAAGGCTGAAAACAGGGTTTTGAAATAACGAAATACAGGTAGGATGACCAGAATACCAAACGATCTCAACTTGGATGATCCAATAGCAATTGAGCGGTATCAATATTAACGCTATAAGGAACGATCTGAGTGTCAACAGTTTTTGTTCTGATCTCAATAGGTGAGCCTCAAGAAATGGAGACACGGCATCCCGTGCCTCCTAAACTAATTACTTTACTTTAACATCAGCCCATGTGGTAGATAGTTTACCAACCGCATTTACCGCTGTCAAGGTATTGGCGAGTCCATTCATAAGGCTTTTTACATCATCAGCGGGAAGGGCGACGTTGAAGATGGCAACTTCATCAACAGTGCCTTGACCTAACCTGTCTGCCCCTGCTTCATCCCAACCGATATGAATGGGACCTGGATCAGCTGCTATCTCTGCTTTATCAAGGTCCATGCTACTTGCTGATGCCCCATCTATATATATAACCCATTTCCCTGTGGCACTATCAAATGTGCAAGTATATAGATGCCATTGGGTAATGTCGGCGGGACCAACAGCCCCTGCATCCCAAGTCTTCGGCTGATTCCAAGGTGCACCATTGACTACACAGAAAGCCACATTTTTGCTATTACCGTTTGGATGAAGGATAAACGCATCTCTCTTTTCAAGTATCCATCCATAAGTATTCCAATTAGGTGTTGCACTTTTCACCCATGCTGAAAGTGTTATGGCTTTGGTTGGGTTTTTGTGATCTGGAATCGTAACATAACTGCCAGCTTTTCCGTCAAATTCCAACGCTTTACCGAATTTGCCATCAACCCATTTTACAGTTCCTGTTATTTTGCCATTAAGACCTTTTCCTGATGAATCTTTTGCAGTTGTTCCGCTTCCTTCATCAAATAGCCATAATCCTTCAAGCGTTTTAGGGTCAATTTTGGCGAAACTTTGATTTGCTATCATTAGTCCAAAAACTACTAAACCAATACATATCACAAAAATTCTTGATGCTTTCATTATTTATCTCCTCCAAAAAAACTATTTTACTATTTTAAAGAGCTTCTCAAAGGCAGATACTGATATAATCTGATATTAGCCTGCATCCCTCCTTCAATTAAGGTTGAATTTTAATATTAGACCATGTAGTCGCCAATTTCCCATTGGCATTAACAGCCATACCAAGGGTAAGTCCCTTCATAAGTTCTTTAACATCATTAGCATTAAGAGCGACGTTAAAAATGGCAACATCATCAACAGCACCTTGACCCTTTCTATCTGCCCCAGCTTCGTCCCAGCCAATATGAATTGGACCTTTATCTAAGGCAATTTCGGCTTTATCAAGGTCCATGCTACTTTTTGCTACTCCATCTATATATATAACCCATTTTCCTGTGGCGCTATCAAATGTGCAGGTATATAGATGCCATTCCGTAAGATCGCCATCAGGTGCAACCGCTCCTGCATCCCAAGTCCTTGGCTGGTTCCATGGAGCACCATTGACAACACAAAAAGCCATATTTTTGGAGTTCGCATTCGGGTGCATTATAAAAGCATCTCTTTTCTCTATGATCCATCCGTAAGTATTCCAAGTTGGTCCTGCACTTTTTGCCCATGCGGTGAGGGTCA
>Ga0272448_1008278_pt1 | contig 10850 bp, 11 predicted proteins | sample YNPCB0191_FD_202220 | JGI IMG/M metagenome (GOLD analysis project Ga0272448, IMG submission 202220) | Hot spring sediment microbial communities from Yellowstone National Park, WY, United States - YNP-CB-019-1 | ecosystem: Environmental > Aquatic > Thermal springs > Hot (42-90C) > Sediment... | reverse complement strand
GTACCCGATAAAGCTAATAAAGTATTAGAGATTATAGATTCGGGTGTTGGAATGACTAAAACAGACCTGATTAATAATTTAGGAACAATAGCTAAATCGGGCACTAAGGCATTTATGGAAGCATTAGAAGCAGGAGCAGATATAAGTTTAATTGGACAATTTGGAGTAGGATTTTATTCAGCTTTTTTAGTGGCTGATAGAGTAACTGTAACTAGTAAACATAATGATGATGAACAATATATATGGGAAAGTAATGCTGGAGGATCTTTTACTATCAAGAAAGATAATATTGGAGATTTAAAACGTGGTACTAAAATAACTTTATATTTAAAGGAAGATCAATTAGATTATTTGGAAGAGAGAAAAATCAAAGATATAGTTAAGAAACATTCAGAGTATATTAATTATCCAATATCATTATGGACAACCAAAGAAGTAGAAGAAGAAGTTAAAGAAGAAGAAGAGAAAGAGACCAAAATAGTAGAAGTAAACGAAGAAGAAGAAGAGAAGAATGACAAAAAGACTATTAAGAAAACAGTAAATGAATGGGAATTATTAAATAAACAGAAACCCATTTGGACAAGATCACCTAAAGAAATAACCAAAGAAGAATATGCCGCCTTCTACAAAAGTTTAAGTAATGATTGGGAAGAACATCTAGCGGTAAAACATTTCACAGTTGAAGGTCAACTAGAATTTAAATCAATCTTATTTGTCCCACGAAGAGCACCATTTGATTTATTTGAAAATAAGAGAAAATTAAATAATATTAAATTATATGTGAGACATGTATTTATTACAGATGATTGTCGTGAATTAGTCCCAGAATATTTAAATTTTGTTAAGGGTGTAGTAGATTCTGAAGATCTGCCCTTAAATATCTCAAGGGAAATGTTACAACAAAATAAAATTATGAAAGTAATGAAGAAAAATATTATTAAGAAATCCTTAGAATTATTCAGCGAAATTGCTGAAAATAAAGAAGATTACAAGAAGTTTTATGAAGCATTCGGTAAGAATATTAAATTAGGCATTCACGAAGATAGTCAAAATCGTGAGAAATTAGCCGAGTTATTGCGATATTTTTCAAATAAATCAAGTGAGGAAATGATTAGTTTGAAGGAATATCTTTCTCGTATGAAAGAAAATCAAAAAGATATCTATTATATAACTGGTGCTAGCAGGAAGGAAGTCGAAAATTCTCCTTTCTTAGAAGCTTTCAAGAAGAAAGATTTGGAAGTATTATTCTTAGTTGAACCGATTGATGAATATGCTATCCAACAGTTAAAAGAATTTGATGGTAAGAAATTAGTTTCTATAACTAAAGAAGGGTTAAAATTAGATGAGAATAATGAAAATCAAGTCAAAGACTATGAAAATTTATGTAAAGCCATAAAAGAGATATTAGGTGATAAAGTTGAAAAGGTAGTTTTATCCCCTCGTTTAGTTAATTCACCTTGTGTACTGGTTACCGGGGAATATGGATGGTCCGCTAATATGGAAAGGATTCTTAAAGCTCAAGCTTTAAGAGACAATAATATGTATGGATTCATGGCATCGAAAAAGATATTAGAAGTAAATCCTAATCATCCAATAAATAAAGAATTAAAAAGGAAGGTGGAATCAGATAAGACTGATAAATCAATTACTGATTTAGTTAATTTAATGTTCGAAACTGCTTCGTTAGCTTCAGGATTTTCTTTAGAAGATCCATCATCATTTTCTTCACGAATTTATAAAATGATTTCATTAGGTCTAAGTCTAGATGAAGTAGAAAATAATTCAACAACGGAACTACCTAATCTAGAGTCAGTTGATGTTAAAGACAGTAAAATGGAAGAAGTAGATTAATTAATATTGACAAATATAAGTAAAAGAGCTTATATTTGTTAACGTAAGTCAGTTGTTTTATACTATTTAATTAAATTAAATGGATATTTAGAGTTGAGTATTAGTTACTTCATGACTATATTGAACATTATCTTATATAAAATTGATTAATTATCAATTATTATATTATTGATAATAATGTCCCTTTTTAACATTTGTTTTAATCTGATAATTAAAAACTATCAACTCTATAAAACTGCTTTGAACAGGCTACCTAGATCTTTGAAAGAAGACATCAATTTAACACTATTTAATCAATGGATTAAAGACACCAATTATAATGATATACTGCATAAATATACAGAATATAGTATTAATGCATATTATCAATTAACAAAAAAAGAAGGCAGTTATGATGAGGAAGAAAATAGCAATCAAATGTATTTAACTGACACACATTTGACCGATCAGTTTCATGGTTTGTGTAAAAGCAAGTTTATATATATTTTATTAAGGAGTGATAAATGTTTTTATCAGCCTTTTAAGGTATTTGTCATCTATAATCATTCATGGCAACATGTCTTTTATAAATATAGTTATAATTGTAATTCAAGTTGTAATCAAGACTTTATTAGATTAATTAAACATTGTCCCTATTTAGATGGTGTTATTATGACTAATAGTACCCTATCTACATAAAGGACAATAATACTTAGTCCTATCTGAAGTAACAAGAGTTTTATTACCCTTACCATCTTGATAAACAGTATAGCTATAACTTTTAGTTATAGGTCTTTTATCATTACAATGACAACATAGGTTATTCTTAGAAATAAGATGACATCCAATATTACAAGTATAAGTCCAGATCATTTCTATCAATTCGGCAGGAAGAAAAGTCAGACATCTATTAGCTAACACAAACCATAATAATCTGCGTTGAAGATGGTTTAATGATTGTAGACGATTAGAGCGTTGATTAAGGTGAACATGACAATACTTTTTATCACTTTTCACTAATTTGTTACATGAATTGCCATTCTTATTAACACCAATACATTTCATTTTGACAGTTATCAACTCAATTAATATTAAAATTTTAAATTCAAATTTGTTATTATTAGTAATGAGAATTTTATCCTATTACTACCTGAACAATTACCAATTATTAAGCTATATTACTTACTTTAATAATATAAAAAGTACTATCAAGTTTGCAACCAATGATAATAACTTGAATAACATCAAGTTTGCAACCAATGATAATAACTTGAATAACATCAAGTTATTACCAATGGTAAAAGTACTATCAATTTAGTAACCAATTATTAAAGCTATATTACTTGAATATCATCGAGTTATTAACCAATGATAAAATACTAACCTGAATAACATTTATTGTAAAAATTATCGTTATTAATACACTACAATTTGATTGTATTATTTTATTCAAAATTGATTTTATATAGATGATTTATTATTCATTAATAATGAATATATTACATTCAGATGTATTATCCCACTTATTTAAACGGTTATCTCTTAAGGAGGTTTACAATTTTTGTCTATGTAATAAATATTATCAGAAATTTCTGAACGAGACTATATGTAAATACTATTTTAATAAAGTCTATCAACTTAATAATAATAATCATCAGGTTAGTTGGAAAGAATTATTTTTTATGCTTAAGGATACTTCTAAAACTCTACCTGTTTATATAGGTAAAAATATAGTTTCAGAAATAATGATCAGTAAATATTTATCAATAGAAGATATTAATCAAATATTTAGTTCATATCTTGATAAATCACTTGTATTATTCATTAATGGTAATATAATTACATTAGTCTTAACTAAATGGGGTCATATTATATTTTATAAAAAAGCTAATTTCAATAGAGTTATTTCTAAGGTTGAAAGAATTTTATTAATTGATGATAATGAACATTTAAATAGTGTTAAGTTTCATTTCAGTTTAACATCATCCATACCAGATGAACAGTTATATACTTATAATAAAACTTTGTATGGATATTTAAATGTCTGTTGTTGGAATTAATAGACTAAAATTAATAGTCATTTAAAATATATTCCATATTTTAAATGAATGTGAATCCACTAAAATCGTATTTCAATAGATATAAATTTTTTAACAGGTCCTAATATTCAATTATGTAAATATCCCACACTGCTTTCTACAGCTTTATTTAAAGCTGAATTGATTAGTAAAACTAATAATACGTGGATGTATAAATTTTGTCCAACCCAAATAAAGTATCCGTTTCTCAATTTAATATCCAATTTATCAACTAAAGATTTAGATGTAGGTTTTAATATTACACTACTTTACAGTAATTATCCATTTAGATCAATTGTTTACTCTAGAAATTTAGTACCTACTCATTTAATGTTAAGATTAAGGGATCACTTCGAAGAAATAGGAAATTATCCAACTTATATACATGACTTATCAGAAAAATCAATTGAGAATCCATTTGATTATAAATTAGATTTAAGCCGAATCACCTTTAGTTGTCAACGTAGAAATATTAATAATATAATCCTTGATGATTTATTATTAGAAGACAAATTAAACTCATTAGTACTAGAATATACCAAATACTAAAGAATCAACCACTAAACTTAATAGATGAATTTTATCGATTATATACTTATCAATACTCTTTTAAAGTAAATGATCCTACTTGGTTTACACATAATGAATATGACCCTAGAAAAAATTTTTACAGTAAGGTTTCCCAATTTATGATGTTTAGCAAATATCGTCATTAAATAGTAACGGGTGTAAAACCTTGTTATGCTACTGAAGGTGATCTATCTGTGTTTACTAAATGTCCCGGTTATCATTCAATAAAGATCAATATAGATATCGATTAGTATCAGGTGGTGAGATAAGAGGAGATGGTAGAACAGGTTATTGGGCAAAGATATTTGTACCATATTGGGTACAAATATATTTAAGAGAAGCTATTGAGGCATTTGGTGTGAAACTAGTTCGAAATAACATGATATTATAATGAAGTTATAGGTTAAGCATATCATTATCAATAATTGATTTTAAAAGTATTAATTATTATTAGATATAATAATGAATACTAATATTCCCAAAAAGTGTGTTAAAGCTGCTCAATTATTGGTTGATTATCTAAATGATAATAATATTGGTAATACTGAGATTTTAAAAGATGAATTAATTAAATTTTTACAAATAAAAAGTATATATACTACTTGTAATCCATCTGTATATTGTCAATATAGTCAAGATAACAGATCAGGTTATTTTTCGGCTGATGCAGTTGTCTCATTATCATTATATATAACTAATTTAATATGCGATGCTTCATATCATTATTCTGATGTTTTAGGTAAACATTCAGAATTAACCGTCAATATAACGGACGTAGATTGGGATTATTGTGATGAAGACTCAGAAGAGGAGGAGGAACATTATCGATTAAACATGGATGAGCCTTGCATTAAATATGATGAATCAATATTTGAATCAATTAATGAAGAATTAGAAGATTATATGAATACATTAGAGCCAATAACTATCGAAAAGTTTAAAACAGAAAGATATGATATGTTAGTCAAATATGCATCTGATTTATTAGATGAAAAATTAAAAACTAATAATCCAACTATCTTATTAACTAAAATAGTACCAACCTATACACGTAATTTCTGGAATCGAACGGAAGAAATACAATTTAAAATTCCCTTGAGTAAAGTCTTAACCTTTATAGTAGTGGATAGTGATATTAATGTTAATGATAAATGGGATAAAACTAATCGTTGGGAGTACTCAACTTATGAACAAAGAATATTTAAAATAAACACAATGACAATGACACCTATAAAACAAGTAGCTTGTTATAATAGAGTAATAACTTCGTATTGGGATCAAAACAAAGATCAATTAGATAAGGTTAATCAAAAAATAAAGGATATCCTAAATGAATATCCTAAAGAAGACGCAGTTGAGTTCTTTACATCATATTATCAAGAAATATTGGATAAATGTTATCAATTAAATCTTACTAATTAAGTTATTTAATTAATCATGATAATTATTAGTTAAAATAATAATTATTAGTTAAAATAATAATTATCATTGAGAAATATTATAAACATTATTAATCATCTATTGGGAATAATATCTTAATTGGCTTACCTATTATAAGATGATAAAGATAAAACAAAAATGTTAACAATACTAAAATAAATTACCAATTAAATATAAAAAATGAATGAATCCAATTTAATTGGGTTGCCATCAGATACATTATGCGAAATATTAAAACATATTACTGATTACAATACAATAAATGCACTACTAAATAGTAAAAATAAGAGATTATTAATATTAACTTCTAGATGTGTAGAAAGACTGATTTCACCAACTGAATCAGTATTACCTATTGTTGTTTATAAATTAGCCGGATTAAAAGAAATAAATGCTCCTATAATCATAAGGAATGTGATGGAGATATCTAAGATAGCAACTTTACCTAATTTAGAACAAGCTATTTTTAATATATATGGGATAACTAATTTATATGAACTATTGAATTTAACATTTAATTTCATTAAGTCTTATTGTGTAGGTCAATATACAACAAGTAATATACAAGGACAAAAAGTAATTCATAATAATAAACGAGATTTTCAAGCCAAATATTTTGAATTGATAGACAAAAATAAACCATTAAAATTAATAATAGATGATAGCCGATTAATATTAAACTTTCCGATTAAAGAATATAAACTTATTACAAGTCAACTTCCATATAAACAAATTTTTGTAGATCCATTATTATTATTTTTCGATCAATCTAAGCAATATACACCTCTATTAGGATTTGATACTTTATGGACATTGTTTGTAATCAGACCTGATTTAGTAACCAATTATTTTAAACAGATAACTGAATTAAATACTTTATATTTACACAATGTTAAATCAGAAAATGGTATTAATATCGGTATTCCAATCTTTAACCAACTGAAAGATAAAATCCAAATTATTAGATACATAACTAATGATATAACAAGGGAAACATTATCTATTAACGAATTAAATTTATTAGAGGTAAGCACAACATTGATTGATTTCGATGTACCAATTACTATTAATGCAGTTAATTTGTTATTAACTAAATTCCCTAATCTAAAATCTATAACACTAATTGAAGTGCCCGATGATATAACTATGTTAATTCCATTAACCAATAATCCACAATTAAATGTAATTAGAATAGTAACACGCAATAAAAATATTAATCTAGATTTACCCAAAATTTCATTAATTTATAGTTAACTTGGAAAATATAGCTAGTAGTATAACACCATATGGAATGTGTCCATTGATATTGGAATATTAACAAGGATTTAGTTAATACTACTATTACCATTAGAGCTATAATTCATAATATAAGAAAAAAAGGTAAAGTAACTTTTGTTATATTAAGACAAAAATTACGTTCTCTATAATTGTGTCCTATGAACTCCCTTCGGAGATGATATTCGTCCAAAAAATAACTGGCGTGATACAGTTAAGTAGATATAAATTAAGATAACTAAAATTCCAATAAATATTGAGGATATAATAAACACATGTTAACCATCGGATAATACAATCTACTGTTGGTAAATTGTTCAAAAATTTTATTAAAATCGATGCAACTTCAGAAGAAGATATTTTAGAACAGTTACCTCAACTTTATGAACAAATGACCGTTTAAGTGTTTATGAGATTGGTCCAGATTTTAGATCAGACAATTCTAGCACCCATCGATATTTATGCGACTTATGGGACCATATTATCGCATTATAATGAAATATTAACCCAATAGATTTAATATTTTAAATGATATCACCAATAAGTCAAAATGAATTATAAATTTAAGATTAAGCCATTAAATTATTGCAAAAAGATGATGGTTATATTATTATAGTTACTTATAATACTATGTTTAAATATAGTAATTCCTATGATATATTTTCATGTGGATAAGAGATATCATGATGTTAAACTTTTAATTGAAAGTGTCACAAATAAAGGTATCAATCCTATATTGAGTCATGGTCATATGGAGGTGTTTAATTTGGATTAGAACAACTGGTAATGTTATATTTAGGATTAAATAATATTAGAAAGACATCTATGTTTCCTAGATACCCAAAAAGATTAACACCTTAATTTTATAGATAGTATCATTTATTTAGAAATTAATAAATGATATAAATGAATATTAAATAATAAATCAATAATAGATCCAAAATGCAACAATTAATAACCGATTTTAGTAATCAACTTACATTTTTTGAACAAGTATTTGTTTGGTCATTATATCTAAAAAACTATAATAAACATGATAGAACACAACAAAAAGTAAATGATTTTTTGGAAATTCGATTAAGATCAAAAATACAAGCACCTTATGAGGTACCAGAACATCCTTTCATGTTTAATAATATTATGATATCCAATGATGATTGTATTAAAATTGCCTATCATGAATATAATATTACAGGTAGAAAACCAACCATTATGAGTTTAGCTAATGCTAAGGATGTTCTAGGAGCTTTTTTAAGATCTCCGGGTAGTCAAGAAGAACATTTGGGTTATTATTCCAATTTAATTGATCATCTATTAGAACATAATAAAGGTATCCTTAAGGGACAGGGTTTAGTTAAATTGATGACTTTTATGGATATTTATATTGATAATTATTTAGAAAAACATGGTGGTCCCACCAATATAACTGAAACACAAATTAGAAATATAGGCGCTGAATATTTTAATAAATATTCAATAGATGATTATTGTTTTGTTGCTACTTATGCTGCAGTAGTAACAAGTAAATTACTTAAAAATAATGGTGGTTATAAAAGGAATTATTGCACCAATGTATTCTTTTTTTATAAAAACAAGGGTACTTATAGTTCTTTTCTCGCTGATGTTGTTTTACCAGCAGCTTTTGATAATAGATTGTTTATTGGTGATGGCAAATTAACAAAAAACAACAGGGATAAATATCTTTATACTTATAATGAAATCAATAATGGTATTAATCAATGTTTACTCTATAATCCCAAAGGTACTTGCATTTTGGGAGCATTAGGATGTGGAGAGTTTAACAATGAACCTAAAATGATAGCTAAGATATTTAAAGACCTTTTAACTAAAGAGAAATTTAAATATCTGAATATTCATTTTGCCATCTATGATCACAAAGGATCTATTATCAACACTTTTCGAAATATCTTTAATTGTTGAAATCTCTTCTTAAGATTACATTTTTTTTCCGCAAACAATATTTACAGAAGTTCGATTTGGGTTCACTTTTACTACCACAACGTTGTCCTCTGTTGATACCCCTCGTGAATACATATAAACAGATTTTGGAATATTTAGAATCTTCTATAAACTCATGTCTAATTTTTTTATAAAGTTGCCATGGCCATTCAAATAATTGCTCAGTAATTATTTGATTACTGAATTTAATAGGATCATAATTATATTCAGACTTGACTAATTGAGACCATAGTGGTAAATCTTTAAGAAATCTACTAAATTGAACACAAGTGAGAGAATAATTAATTATTTCTTGGACAGTACCAAAAGATAGAATATGTAATTGAATCTCATCAGGTAATGATTCCATTATCAGAGATAATAATTTAATAAATTAAATTTCAATTTTAGTACTAGCTATATTAACACTTATGATGTTATCAAATAACTTTAAAAAGATAAATGATAAACTCAAATGGATTTAAGTTTAATTGTTAAACAATTAGTATTGAATTTTAATCTGAAATTAGATGATTATCTAACTGTAAATGATAATACATTCTATGAACAAATTATTAGTAATTATAGTTTGGGATTTGGTGAATCCTATATGCAAGGGAAATGGAAACCAAAAATAGGACTTGATGAATTATTTTATATTATTGGTCAAAAAAATATTCATAATAAATTTAGAAATCTATCATGGTGGCTTTATCTTAGTTATTGTAAACAAATCTTAACCCATTATATTTGGAATCCACAAAGTTTACTTAAATCAAAAGAACTTGTTTATTCTCATTATGATCTTGGTAATGAATTATTTACCGAAATGTTAGATCCAACTATGATGTATAGTTGTGGTTATTGGTTAAAAGCGACTAATTTAAATGAGGCTCAACTCGATAAGATGGAATTAATTTGTCAGAAAATAAAAATTACTCCAAATATGGTTATTTTAGATATTGGATGTGGATGGGGAGGCTTTGAACAATATGTTGTCTCTAAATATCATGTTCATATTAAAGGCATTACCATTTCTAAAGAACAATATGACTATTGTCAAACTAATAATAAATATCCCAATTTGGTAGATTATCTTCTTATCGATTATCGAGATTTAAAACAATCTCAATACCAAAATTCTTTTGATGCTGTAGTTAGTATAGGTATGTTTGAACATGTAGGTCCTCTTAATTATAGTGAATATATGTCAATTGTTAATTATGTGTTGAAAGATAATGGATTATTCTTATTACATACTATTGGTGGTAATTCTACTCGTTATCTAGGTGATCCATGGATCACCAAATACATTTTTAAATCTTCCGTAGTCCCATCTTTAACGGGTATAGCTAAAGCCTCGGAAAATTTAATGATCATTGAAGATGTTCATAATTTCGGTGCTTATTACGATAAAACCTTAATGCAATGGTATAAAAACTTTACCTCACAATTTCAAGTTATTCAAGCTAAACGTATTACTAATGGTAAACCTATATTAGATGATACATTTTACCGGATGTGGGAATATTATTTATTATCCTGTGCCGGTATGTTTAGGTCAAGACAGCTTCAATTATATCAAGTAGTTTTATCTAAGGGTATTAATGGTGTTTATCAAAGACCAACTATTTATTAAATATAATGTCCTTAATACTCATTTAAATAAATTATCCAAATAATTTAATTTAATTGTTA
>Ga0272448_1008277_pt1 | contig 10851 bp, 7 predicted proteins | sample YNPCB0191_FD_202220 | JGI IMG/M metagenome (GOLD analysis project Ga0272448, IMG submission 202220) | Hot spring sediment microbial communities from Yellowstone National Park, WY, United States - YNP-CB-019-1 | ecosystem: Environmental > Aquatic > Thermal springs > Hot (42-90C) > Sediment... | reverse complement strand
GACGAATGCTGGAAGCAAGCCAATTGGCAATACGCAAATCATATAATCTCCGGTTCAGGGAAAGGCGATGAGCTTTCCTTTGCCCTCCTTTACGACGATAACAATCTCTATATCGGGGCGAAAATCAGGGAGGAAAAGCCACAAGTGAGTCACCGCAAGGATGAGGATGTCGTATGGGAGGATTCCTGCCTCGAAATCTTCCTTGATAACCCCTCGCCAAATAAATCCATCTACAAATATCGCCACTACATCATCAATGCGGAAGGATACAAGCTCGATGAGATAGGAAACAAGGGAGCGGGAAGTTGGGATGGGAATTGGGAGGTTAAGACGAGCAGGACAGCGGATGGCTGGAACGCCGAGATTCGCATACCCGCAAGCGATTAGAATGTTCCCAGTTTCCAAAACACAATCCTTTCCTTTAACATCTCTGCCTCCCTCTATCATCCCTCTCATTTTCTCATCAGCTTCTCCGACCTGAAAGGTGGCTATTTCCATCAACCGGAGCGTTTCGCAATTCTCGTTTTAGGAGAAGTCCCTCAGCTATCGGGAGAAGTCCTATTATTCCTTCGTAGGGGAGATAATCCTCTATCTTCCCTTAAAGCAAATGTTGATAAAGAAGAGGATTTAGAGAATATTCCCTCCCTTGCCTCTTTAAATCCGGGCATCTATGCTCTTGATGTCTTCAAGGAAAATCGCTTTATCGCCCGTTATCAATTATCCGTCCCTTATTTTCCCGAGAGCTTCGGCTCCACGATTTACAGCGATGGAGAATTGACAATCTGGACAGCCGACCCTATGTTCAATGTCTTCAAAGAAACACCGCCTCCTCAAAGAAGGACGGAAAAAATCTCCATCTTCGCAGGAAGAAACGAATGGGAACCCTTCCAGATAATCTTTCGCCCAAATTCCGATATAAGAGATTTTCAGCTCAAGTTAAGCGACCTCAAGGGTCCCTCAATAATCCCCGCAAAACTCATTGACATCTATAAAGTTGAATATGTCCCTATTACAATTCCCACCGACCCCGACGGTAAGACGGGAGATTTCCCCGTCCCCCTTTTGAAAGTGGAAAAAGCGGTTGACCTTGAGGGAGGAAGAAGTCATCCCTTCTGGCTGGAGCTCCGTATACCATCAAATGCAAAAGCGGGAATTTACAGAGGAGAGATAATGGCTCTTTCTGGGAATAGAAAATTAGCATCTATTCCTTTGGAGCTGAGAGTCTTCAATTTCTCCCTTCCTATTAAACCCGAGGGTTTCCACATTCACACTGCCTATGGGATGGATGTCAACCTTGACTACCATAAAGCAACTCCCGAGGATAGACCGAAAATCCTTCCCTTTTATCTCAGGCTTCTCGCCGACCATCACATCAGTCCTTACAATCCCTTCAGCTATCCAATCAAATATGAAATGAGCCCGGGAGCGCTGGAGCTTTCAAATGGAATTTTGAAAATCTCCTTCCCCAAAGCAGGTTCGACAATCGCAGGGCTTTCCCTCGGAGATGTCCCCCTCGCGAATCTGAACTTCTGTTTGGACCAGAGGGTTGGTCAAAACATAGGGTGGCCTGGTTTGGAGAAAGTTAAGCCGGAGGTAGTGATAGGAGGACCGCTCAGATACAAATTGAGGGTTAAAGGCGAGAGGGTTTCTGGAGGGGCATATGAGACGGAAGAGGAGATAGAGATATTCGCTGGGCAAAAATGGATTTCCCGCCGACTCATCTCTTTGAAGTCAAAAGCTCAAAATCCCTATTTCATCGTCTATTATTTCCTCTTAATGGGTCCGGCTCAATCAGGAGCGGAGCCTTTGAATGGAGCAGATTGGTCGGCTTGGAGGATGGCGAAGGGTTGGGCTTCCTGCTTTACAACTTCCCAAGGCAAATTCGGCTTCGCTTTTCGTCTTGATAGCGCTGGAGGCGCTCACGGTGATGTAACGAGGGATGTGAATTTGGAGATGGAGAAGGGCAAGGAGGCAATAAATGAGCCTCAACCAGCTTTGTTCATTGCCCTAACAAAGAATGAAGAGGAAATGCAGGCTATTAAGAGAAAGCTTTCCAATCCTTTACAAATGTCAGTTGAGAGCGAAGGGAATGATTTGGTAATCAAAATTAAGGAAATGGCGGGGATAAAAAGGGAGAAGGAGCCAGTGGTGGTTTCACTGGGTGAATTGGCGAGGGGATGGAGATATGCGAAGGCTTTTCTTGGGAATAAGGAGATTCCCTCTCAGTTGGATGGCGATGAGCTTACATTGCTTTTGGATTTGGAAGCTAATGGGGAAATTCAGGTTAGGGTTAAAAAAGCAAGTTCTCCTTGGAAGGAGAAAGGGATTGTTTTAAGCGAGAAAGCCCCTTCATTACAGGTAGATTTCTCTCAATTCCCATCTTCCGCTCATTATGCCCTTGATGAGCTCGGCTTTTCCGATTACAACATCTGCTCTGCTCTGGATATGGGTTGGCTATGGAGAAACGAATCCATAACGGAGGAGGAGAAATCTTTATATAAGGAATTGGGAAAGAGAGTGGAGGATTTTCTGAAGAAGCACGGCTGGCTTAAGAAGGCATATTGCTATTGGTTTGATGAGCCGGAGGAGAGCGCCTATCCCTTCGTAATTAGAGGGATGAAGCTTCTCAAAGCCACATTCCCAAATGTGCGGAGATTGCTAACAGAGCAGCCGGAGCCAACTTTATATCGTTATGTTGACCTCTGGGTTCCTATATTCCATTTATATAATGAGGAAAGGTGCAAGGAGAGGCAGAGGGAAGGGCAAGAGGTTTGGTGGTATGTTTGCACTGGACCTCGCCATCCCTATCCAAACAATTTCATAGATTATCCCGGAATTGAACACAGGATAAGGCTTTGGATGAACTGGAAATACAAAGTAACGGGAGACCTGTATTGGTCAACTACTTATTGGCATAAGAATCCTTGGCAAACGCCGATGTCATATTGGCCGGATGATAAGGGGATGTGGGGGAATGGCGATGGCTATCTTCTTTATCCGCCCGAGCGTGGAGAGGCAAAGGAAAAGGTGGTAGGGGGACCAGTGCCATCTATGAGAATAAAGATGATAAGGGAGGGGATAGAGGATGCGGAGTATCTATGGATGTTGGAGGAGAGGATTGGGAAGATGAAGAATCCGCCGAAGGAAACGGTTTCCGCTCTCAATCTCGCCCGTTCCCTCATTAAGAGCCAGACAGAATTCTGCCATTCACCCGAGGAGCTGCAGGCGGTTAGATTAAAGGTCGCCGAGGCACTGGAAAGGTTGGTGAAATAGAGGGTTTGTTGAAATTTGGGAAAAGGTTTACCAAGCTCTACATTTAGGCTTTCCCACTGCTTCTTTTGACTTAATCATAAAATCGTCAGGGGAATTTGAGGAAGAAAAAGATGTTGTGAATACTATAGCTAATGAGGCTTATTCAGAGGGAAAAGAGGTATGAAGCATTTAAAAGTGGTAGATTTTCTCTTATCGCCTCCCTACTCAAATTTTGATTCCTTCCTTCTTTGCATTCAGTATAAATGGATAATTCTTTGAATAGTAATCTCTCTCCTTTAATGGAACTATTGAGATAACAACATCGTTTCTGAACGCTATCTCATAGATGATTGGGAAATATCTTTCCCATTCTTTGTAAACATCTTCCATATCTTCTAACAGTATTATGAGGTCTATATCGGAATCTTCTTTAGCTTCTCCTCTGGCATAGGAACCATATAGGATTATACCTCTAAGCTTCTCTCCATAGAGCTCTTCCAGCTTTTCTCCTACTTCTTCCAATATCGGTTTAATATCTGTAATTCCTTTTCTCATCAGCTAATATTATTTTTAAATAAAAATGCAATGTCAAGTTTAAGAATGGGATAATAGTTCTTTATTTTTCTCCAATAAACACCTTCTCAATCGCCGTGATATCGTCCGCTTCCTCTGGCTTTTTATCATCCCTTATCCTCACTATCCTCGCTAAGCGAAGGGCATATCCGCACTTGTATTTCGGGCTCTTCTGAACATCGTTGAAAGCTACCTCAACCACAACCTCCGGTCTAACATAAACAACTCCCTCTTCTCTGACCTTTAGCATTAAAAGCCTCCTCGTCATCTCCTCAAATTCCTCATCTGTCAATCCTTTGAATGTCTTTCCCACCATCAATAGCTCTTTCCTCTCTTTATCCCAGCAAGCAAGATGATAATCGGATAGCCAGTTATGTCTCCTCCCATATCCCCACTCCGCCCCTATAATCACCAAATCCAAAGTTATAGCCTTCTTCACCTTTAGCCAAAGCTTTCCCCTATTCCCTGGGGTATATATCCCCTTAAGAGCCTTTGCCATAACTCCTTCCGCTCCCACTTCCAAAGCCCTCTTGAAGAACCTTTCCCCTTCCTCCAAATCTTTCGCCAATATCCTCTCAGCAAGGGGAATTCCTCGCGCTACTTCCTCCAATCTTTTCCACCTTTCCTCATAGCTCTTATCCAAAAGCGATTGACCATCAACATATAAACAGTCAAAAAGAAAAAGCTTTAGAGGAATTTCCTCCTTCATCCTCTCTATTTCCTTCCTCCTCGTTACCCTTCTGAGGATGTCTTGAAAGGGAAGGAATTTCCCCTCTTTAACCGCCACAACCTCTCCTTCCAAAATGACATCTACTTTAATATTTTTCCTCACTTCCTCCACAATCTCGGGAAAAGAAGGGGTCAAATCGTTCAATCTCCGGGAGAAAATCATTACTTTATCCCCGCCTTTGTGAATCTGCACCCTCGCTCCATCATATTTGAACTCCAATGCTAACTCCCCGCCTATCTCCTCAAATGCTTCCTTAATAGAATACGCCATTTGGGCGAGCATCGGCTGAAGGGGTTGAAAGAGGGTCAGAGAAAGGGATTCCAAAGCCTTCTCTTTTTTCTCCAAAAAAGTCAGAACAGTTTCCCCTATATCCCCATATAGAAGATAGCCTTTTCTGATTTCCTCCAGGGGAACATCAACCGCTGTCGCTAAACCCTCCAAAATCATCCCATCCTTCACTCCTATCCTCATCTCCCCTACTATTACCTTGGCGAGATATCGCGCCTCAAGCTCATCCATATTGGTTAAAAGCCCCTTCAACATCGCCTTTCTATACCTCATTGCCCCCTTCCCTTCCATTTTATCCAGGCTAAGCAAATTATCATAAACTTCGCCTATTGTCAATCCTTTTGAGGAATATTTAGTCCATCTCTTATAAATCCCCTCAACTATATCTCCGACATCAAGGGCGTTTTCGCTTATTTTCTCCATTTCCTTGGGAGATATGGGGAACATCTCTTTGAGGGATTCAAAAAGGATGTTCCAGGAGACGAAAATCCTTTTACCAGCAGGAAAGCGCCCGAGGAAAAGATAGGAGGCAATTTTGGCCTCCCCCGGAGATAGAGAGCGGAAAAACTCTCCGATTAGCCTTGCTTTTTCCTTTTTCCCACCCTCTTTTTCCAATTGCTGACACACCAAGGCGAAATCCCTAAATTCAGCCATCTATCGTTAAGCTCTTCTCATCTCCTTGACCTTATCCAAAAGGACGGCGGCGAGGATGATTCCTCCCTTCACTACATACTGGTAGAAAGTTGAGACCCTCATAAGAACCAAACCATTATCAATTATCCCGATGAGGAGGGCACCTAAGAATGTTCCGCCGATGTTTCCCTTTCCACCCATCAAGCTCGTTCCTCCTAAGACGCAGGCAGCGATTGCGTTCAGCTCATACATCTGCCCTGTTTTGGGGTCGCCTGAGCCGAGGCGAGCGGCAAGGATGATGCCGGCGAGAGCGGCGAGGAAACCGCTGAGGGTATAAACCGAAAGCTTGACTTTGTTGATATTTATTCCCGATAACCTCGCTGCTTCCTCGTTTCCCCCGATGGCAAATACATAGCGTCCGAAAGTCGTTCTCGTGAGGATATAATGGGCGATGAGGGCGAGGACAACCATTATAATAACAGGTATGGGAATTGGTCCAATATAACCAGAGCCAATCTTTATGAAGGAATCGGGAAGTTCAGGAACGGGGAAACCGCCGGTATAGATGAAAGCTAAGCCTCTTGCTATTGTCATCATCGCAAGCGTAACAACGAAGGGGGGCATAATGAAGCGGGTGATGAAGAAACCATTGAATGCTCCGAGGAAGGCTCCGAGAAGCAAGCCAACGAGAATTCCAAGTGTAACGCCTAAGCCTGGCGAAGGAGGTGGAAGAATAGTGAGATGGGAAATGGTGATTCCTCTTTTCATAACGCCTGTGCAGATGACAGCTGCGAGGGCAACGATTGAGCCGACGGAAAGGTCTATTCCAGCGGTTATAATGACGAAGGTCATTCCAAGGGCGACGATGGTATTGATGGAAATCTGTCTCAAGACATTGAGAAAATTATCAATCGTGAGGAAATTCGGCGCTGTGATGGCGAAATAAATTGAGAGAAGGATAATGAAAAGGGGGATGCCATAGCGGAGGAGGAGGTTGACGAAGGAGGTGGTTAAGGGAGGATAAGGGGCAGTTTGCTTTTCAGCGGGGGCTTGTTTTTCAGGAGACAAGGCTCCCACCCGTTGCAAGGTGCATTATCTTCTCCTGCGTCGCTTCCTCCCTGGTTAATTCTCCCGCTATCCTTCCCTCGTGGATTACGATGATGCGGTCGCTCATTCCCAAAATCTCGGGAAGCTCGGAAGAAATCATAATTATTCCCACTCCCTTTTCTGCCAGCTGGTTCATAAGCTCGTATATCTCTACTTTCGCTCCTACATCTATTCCCCTTGTAGGTTCATCAAATATTAGGACCTTGCTCTTAGTGAAAAGCCATTTTGCCAGGACGAGCTTTTGCTGGGTTCCACCCGAAAGGTTGCGGGCAATCTGCTCAACTGAAGGCGTCGCGATATCCAAATCCTCAACGAATCTGCGGGCTGCTTCTCTTTCCTTGGAAAAATTAATAAAGCCTCGCATAGCGACTTCCATCAGATTTGCAAGCGTTGTATTCTCCCTCACACTCATAGGGAGGACCAGCCCATATCGCTTTCTATCCTCTGTCAGAAGCCCTATTCCCAATCTAATGGCATCCTGCGGACTGCGCACCCGCACTTCCTTTCCCTCAAGATAGATTTTTCCCCTATCTATCTTGTCCGCTCCGAAAATAGCGCGCGCTATCTCCGTCCTTCCCGCTCCCACCAATCCCGCCAATCCCAATACTTCCCCCTTATGTAAAGTGAAAGATATGTCCCTGAAAATGCCCTCACGGGTCAATCCCTCCACCCTCAATATTTCCTCTCCTATTTGTGCAGGACGCTTTGGAATCTTTTCTTTTATTTCCCTCCCAACCATCATAGTTATGACCTCGTCTCTATTCGTTTCCTCTATCTTTTTAGTGCTCACATATTTTCCATCTCGCAGGACGGTGATTCTCTCCGCAATTTGGAAAGCTTCCTCCAGGCGATGGGATACGAAGATTATCGCCACCCCTTCTGCCTTCAGGCTTCTTATAATCTCAAAAAGATGCTCAACTTCTCTTTCTGTGAGGGCAGATGTAGGTTCATCCATCGCGATTATCTGGGCATTTTGCGAAAGGGCTTTGGCGATTTCTGTCATCTGTTGCTGAGCCACAGATAGCTGGGAGACGAGGGTGCGAGAGCTGAAGTTGGCACCAATTCTGTCAAGAATTTTCTGGGCTTCCCTATGAAGCTTTCCGAAATCAACGAAGCCGTTGAACTTCCTCGGCTCCCTCCCTAAAAAGATATTTTCGCCAGCGGAAAGATAGGGAACGAGGTTGAATTCCTGATAGATTACCGCTATCCCACTCTGTATAGCATCTAAGGGAGAATGGAAATGCACCGGCTTTCCGTTGAGGATTATCTCCCCTTTGTCCATATTTAGGGCGCCAGCGAGGATTTTTAAAAGGGTAGATTTCCCCGCTCCATTCTCCCCCACAAGGGCGTGAACCTCTCCCCTTCCAATTTCAAATTGGACATTATCCAGCGCCAATACGCCGGGAAACTGCTTTGTTATCCCTCTCATTTCCAAAACTGGCATATTTATCCTCCTTCCGCAAAGGATTTGAGAAGGTCAGGTTGAGAGTTATCGACGATACCCACATCTATATAAATTACTTTGGGAATATCTATCTTTTCTCCCTTCCTCTTCGCCTCCAAATATTTAGCCGCTACCTCTACCACCTTCTCTCCTATCTTCTTCGGATATTGTATAACATCGGCTTTAAGATTGGTTTTATTGAGGATTGCCTTGCAAGCTTCCGGGGTGGCATCGTAGCCAACGATGAGAATTTTCTCTTTATTGGCTATCTTACTTCCTCTTATAGCGGAGAGTGCCCCCAGGGCAGAATCATCGTTTATAGCGAAAACGCCGTCAATATTGGGATAGGCTTGGAGGAGATTTTCCATTACAGTCATCGCCTTATCCTTCTGCCCCTCTCCCGACTGGCGGGCGACGACCTTTATCCCGGGATATTTCTTTATCTCTTCCAGAAACCCCCTTACCCTTTCCTGAACAGAGGTCACAACTGGGTGGTCTATTATCACTATATTCCCCTTCTCTTTGAGAAGCTTGGCAAGGTAAGCTCCCGCAAGTCTACCACCTTGCACATTGTTAGAGGCTACATGGCAGACAACATCCCCACCTTTCGCCGCGATATCCGCCGTGAAAACGGGCACCCCAGCTTTGTTTGCTGATTTTACCGCCTGAACTATTCCCTCGGAATCGGCTGGGCAGAGAATCATTGCATCAACCCCCATTGTGATAAAGTTTTCAACTTGGGTTGTCTGCTGGGCGTTGTCAAACTCCGCCGATTCAATATCCAAGTCCACATTCATCTTTTTCGCTTCTTCCCTCATTCCTTGCTCTAAATCCCTGTAGAAGACATGCTGTTTGGTGAGAAGGCTAACCCCTATAAGGGGCTTTTGCTTTCTCCCACCTCGGGAATACCAAATGCCAATGCCAATAAGGGCAATAACAATCAAAAGACTGATGAATATAATCAAAGCTCTTCGCATAGCTGTTCCCTCCTTTCTTTTTTAAATTATAGAAAACTTTACCTCGCTGTCAATAAAGTGTATAATTCCATAACATATTGGACTCCTTCTAATTCCCTATTGCCTCTGCATTGTCATTGCGAGGAGCGAAGCGACGAAGCAATCCCAAGAGAGATTGCCACGGCTCCCTTACGCGAGGCTCGCATCTATGGGTATAGGTTTTTAGGAGTTAATTGCCCCTAATTCCAATATGGGGAAAGATATTTTACCTTTACCATATATTCCTTTCTTCTAATGCAATTTAATAAAAAATTAGATTTTAAGTCGCCATTTTAATTTCATCTCGTTGTCTTTCGTTTTTGTCCGAAACCTTTACCCATACCAGCAATGACAAAAAAAAGAAAACTCTCTTCTTTTTTTAGCAAGTCCAATATCTTTTTGAAATTATTCATAAAGAATCAACAAGTCCTCTTGCTCATTAATTGCTCTTCTATTTAAAATTAATTCAAATGACGAGCCGGTTGCTTCTTCTCTTCTCTTTTTTCCTTTTCATCTCCCTAGCTCGGGGAAAAGGAATGCTCCTCATCTCCCACGAAGAAAATAACTTTGTTTCCCTTCTTAAAGAGTTAGGCATACCATTTAGCGAAAAATCCTCTCTCTCTGCCCTCCAAGATTTACCTCAATACTCCTCCCTCGTCCTATGCTCTCTTAACTACCCCGAGCTCAACTTTCTTAGCCAAGATGACGAGATTAAATTAAAGAGCTTTTTGGAGAATGGAGGAAAAGTCTTCCTGGAATATTCTACTTCTTCCAAAAACGAGCTCTTTGGCATAAAACTTGATAATCCTAAGAGGATGCTTCACGAGCGCCTTATCATCAGCGGGAGCCACTTTATCACGAAAGATTTGGAGCCAAACACCCTCTTTGATGAGCACAACTCCGCCTTCCTTCCCCCAAAGCAATGGGAAGGAGCGACAATCCTTAATTATGGCAGGGTCCTGGGAACATATAAGTTATTTCAACCCCAAGATTGGGTTGAGATTAACTTGGATTTGGGTGCAATTTATAGCCTTTTTCTTTATCGCCAAAGATATGGCGCTTCCATAGCTGATTATTGTCCGGAGAAATTGGAGATTTATTTAAGCCAAAATGGAAAGGATTTTCAAAAGGAAGGGCAAGTTGAAAGGAATTTACTTGGGCAGATTGTGGAGATTCCTCTCAAGGGCAATAGAGCTCGCTATCTGAAAATAAAGGTATACAAATACAAGCGAAGCCCAACAACGGATTGGTTATTTTTGGGCGAGTTGGAGGTTTTAGATGATAAGGGAAAGAATATCGCCCTGAAAAAGCCTTATACCCTCTCTCCCAGCCCTTCCCCAAATTATCCTGATGATTACCCCGGCAAGTTGACCGATGGGATAGTTGAGGGGAATTACAGCGATAAATTATCAGTTGGTTTCCTTGTTCCTTCTCTCCCCTCCCCCCTTCAACCCGTAATCGTCTCATTAAAGATAGGAAAGGGCGAATTGATATTATCTTTTCTAAAAATCAGCGATTACGAAAAGCGCTTCTTCCGCCCGAGCGAAAAATGGGAAACTTTGCTTAAGAACATCGTTTTGTTCCTTTTGCCTGATGAGGAGCGTTCAAAGATAGAGGATAGTTATATCCCTCTTAGGGTCTGGAGCGAACCGAGAAAATGGGTTGTGCCAGGCGAGAAGTTTAAAATAATCGCCAGAACTCGCCCGGGAGCGAGCATAAAAGCAAGGTTTGGAGAGAGGGAAATCCAAATGAGGGAAGTTGAAGAGGGTTTTTGGGAGGGGGAAATGAGTTTAGGCAAGGAAGGAAACTATGAGATAAAGGTTGTAGCT
>Ga0272448_1008274_pt1 | contig 10853 bp, 9 predicted proteins | sample YNPCB0191_FD_202220 | JGI IMG/M metagenome (GOLD analysis project Ga0272448, IMG submission 202220) | Hot spring sediment microbial communities from Yellowstone National Park, WY, United States - YNP-CB-019-1 | ecosystem: Environmental > Aquatic > Thermal springs > Hot (42-90C) > Sediment... | reverse complement strand
GGCAACTGGGATCCTTTGAATTAGGTGGAAGCTATTTCACCCTCTCCGATGAGAATAATTATATGATTTGGAAAGCCTTGAAGACCTGTCATGAGAAAGGTTGGGTCTATAAGGGTGCAGATTCTATGCCATGGTGCCCCAGATGTAGCACGGGCATCAGCCAACATGAGATAGTTACAGAGGGCTATAGAGAGATAACTCACCCCAGCATATATGTTAAATTCCCGCTTCGCGAGAAAGAAGGGTATCTCCTCATATGGACGACGACGCCCTGGACTCTCACCTCGAATGTTGCAGTAGCTGTCAAGCCAGAATTTACTTATGTAAAGATAAGATCAGACGGAGAATTATACTACCTTTTAAAAAGCCGAGTAGGCGAAGTCTTCCGAGAAAAGGGCTTTGAAATACTAGAAGAGCTTAAAGGTATTGAGATGGAAGGGTGGCGATATACTGGACCATTCGATGAGCTTGATCTTCCGAAGAGGCTCGGCGCCCCTGAAGCTCATAGAGTAATCTTGTGGGAGGAAGTGGGAGAAAATGAGGGGACAGGATTAGTCCACATTGCCCCAGGAGCAGGTAAAGAGGACCTGATGCTGGGTAAAAAATATGGGCTACCGGTTGTTGCACCTCTCGATGAGTTTGGAATATTCATTCCAGGGTTCGGTGTTCTTTCAGGTACGCATGTTTTCGAATCTGCGAAACTGATATTCGAAGATCTTGAGAAAAAGAGACTTGTATTCAGAATCGAAGATTATATGCACAGGTATCCTGTCTGTTGGCGTTGTGGAAGTGAGCTAGTTTTCAGACATGTTGAAGAATGGTTCATCTCCATGGGTGAAAAGCTCGATAAACCCTTCGAGGAGATTACACCTGAAGAGAAGGAGAAAAATCTACGGTATCAGATAATGGATTCAGCATCGCAAGTCAGATGGATCCCAGAATTCGGGTTAAAGCGGGAGTTAGATTGGCTTAGGAACATGGAAGATTGGATGATTTCAAAGAAACGGTTCTGGGGTCTCGCGCTACCGATATGGGTCTGCTCAGAATGCGGATGGTTCGATGTTATAGGAGATGAAAAAGAGCTTCGAGAGAGGGCGATCGAGGGCTGGGAGGTTTTTGAAGGCCACTCTCCTCACAGACCGTATATAGACGCTGTTAAGATTAGATGTGAGAAGTGCGGTGGAACCGCATCAAGAATACCTGATGTTGGTAATCCATGGCTAGACGCCGGGATAGTTGCTTTTTCAACTCTTAGATACCGAGATGATCCTTACTACTGGAAAAAATGGTTCCCCGCAGACTTTATCACAGAGTCCTTTCCAGGACAATTCAGAAACTGGTTCTATTCTATGCTAGCCATGAGTACTATAATCTCAAGGCAGACCCCTTTTAAAACTTGTCTAGGCCATGGAAATGTGCTCGCCGAAGACGGCCGGGAGATGCATAAAAGTTGGGGAAATGCGATATGGTTTGATGACGCCGCCGAGACGATGGGTTCGGATGTCATGAGATGGATGTACTGTACCACTAAACCTGAAAACGACATGTTATTCGGATATAAAAGAGCCGCAGAGGTTAAGCGAGACTTTTTTATACCCCTACTTAACGTTTACAACTTCTTTGCTATATATGCTGAATTGGATGGATGGGCTCCTAGGCAGGAGTCGAAGAAGCTATCCGTCTTGGATGAATGGATCATCTCAAAGCTCAACAGATTAATTGAAGGAGTGACGAAGGCTCTAGACAACTATGATGTATATTCAGCAACATCAGAAATCTGGCAGTTTTTAGATCTCCTCTCGAAATGGTATGTTCGAAGGAGTAGGAGGAGATTTTGGAAGAGTGAGGCCGACCAAGATAAGGAAGCAGCATATTCGACACTATATACTTGTCTAAAGAAGTTGATTCTCATACTAGCCCCTATAATCCCATTTATCACTGAGGCAATATACCAGAAACTGGTTAGAAATGCTGAACCAGATTCCCCTGAAAGCATTCATCTTAATAATTGGCCAGTATCAGAATCACATCTAATTAAAGAAGATCTTATCGAAGACATGGACTTCGCCATGAAGGTTGCCGCTCTCGGAAGAGCCGCACGTAACAAGTATGGAATAAAACTCCGCCAGCCCTTAAATAAGGCTGTAATCATCCACTCTAGCAGAACTGAAAGGCTGAAGGCACTGAGCGACATCATAAAGGATGAGCTCAATGTTAAGGAGTTGAGGTTCTCCACAGACAAAAGTATTCTCATAAAACACGAAGTTAAGCCAATTCCAAGCTTATTAGGCAGAAAACATGGTAGAACATATCAGAAAATCATTGATAAGCTGAAGACCATATCTAATGAAGATGTTGAGAAACTATCCTCAGGATGCTCAATAACTCTACAAATTGAAGGTTCACTAATAGAGATCCTACCGGAAGAGGTTAATATTTGCGCTGTCCCATTGGAGGAGTACTCCATCATGGAAGAGGGGGACCTAATCGTAGGTGTGAGCACTATTATCTCCGAAGATTTAGAGAGTGAAGGACTCGCTAGAGACATAATTAGAAGGATACAAGCACTTAGGAAAGAAGCAAACTTTAACATAGAGGATACAATAGAGACATATTATTCCGGCGAAGCAGAGTTGGAGTCAGTATTCGATACTCAACGCGAGCTAATCTCTGCGGAGACACTGTCAACGGCTCTAATCAAAGGTGAACCCCCTAAAGGAGCCTATGAAAAAGAGTTCAAAATAGAAAATATGGTTTTAAGACTAGGGTTAATTAAGAAAAGTTGATAGAAGCTACTTCTTTTTATCACTTGTAAAAAGATTTCAAAATAGAATATTCGACTATCCACTATCAGATTATTTAATCTGATAGTAGCCTCAGTTTAACTCTGATCGCTCACTTCTCGCTCTAATGCCTTCACATCATCGGCTAATAGTACTAATTCTTGGGAATTAATTAGGGTTTTCCTGGAACTCGTTAAATTATTCTACATTAATTCTTCTACCAGTACCTTTCTGTTTCTTAGTCAAGGTTGTTTCTAAGATACCGTTCTTATAAGTTGATCTAGCTGATGATTCATCAACCTCTGAGGGGAGCTCCAGTTCTTTGTAATATTTCCTTTGAGGATTGTCTACACTTATGGTTAAGGTTTTAGAGGTAGCATAGAGTTTAATATCATTCTTTTCAACTCCTGGAAGCTCTGCGATGATTTTTATCAAATTTCCTTCATCTACAACGTCTATAAGGGGTTCTCTCTGATCATGTAAATCCAAGGGAGGTCTACCTTCTCCACCAAATGCAGGCTTCATATTTCCAAATTCTCTGATCACTGGTTTCCCATCAGGCCCAATTTTCATCGAGTAACCATATACAAATGGACCATACTCTCTTCTCACAGTACCGTTGGGTAATTGGAATTCTCTAACCATATCCTTTGGTATCATTTCCTCCATATTTTTCATGAGATCTGCCATCTCTTTTTCCATCTCTTCAACCATTTTATCTATATCGGGGAAAAAGAAAGGCACTCTCCTTCCTCTCATTTTTTTAGACCATTCATCCCAAGCCTTAAACCATTCATCCCAAAATGACGACATTAAGCCTCACTTAAGAGTATTGAACATATGCTCCCTTTAATACATTTTCACATAACTTAAATCTTCCTTGTCTAGTTTACTACTTTTAATGGGAGATAAGACTATTCTTGTCGCTTATGGAGAGATAGCCCTGAAAAGCGACTATGTTCGTAGAAGCTTAGAGAAGAGGCTAGCAGCTCACATATCTTATCATCTTAGACATAATGGTTATGACGAGGCTGCAGTATTTTGCAGATTCGGCCGCATTTATGTTGAAAACGTTTCATTCGATTCCGCTGGAATAATCGCCAATGTTTTCGGAGTAGTTTCAGTTATGCCTTCTCTGAAAACATCGTCTAGGAAGGATTCTATACTTAAACTCGCCCTTGAGGTTGCTAATCAGAGAATAGGTGAAGGACAATCGTTTGCAGTTCGACCTAAAGTTATTGGGAACCATGAATTCACAGGTCAGGAATTAGCGGTTGAGATTGGTTCAGAGATTCTTAATCAGCTTTCAAAAAATGGTGTACACGTAAACCTAAGCAGACCAGACATCACTATCTTCATCGAGGTTAGAGACAGAGACTCGTTCATCTACACTAAGATTATTGAAGGGGTTGGGGGGCTACCCTATGGTTCCCAAGGTCAGCTAGTGGCACTATTCAGCGGGGGAATCGATAGTCCTGTCGCTTCCTGGCTCATGATGAAACGTGGGGCCTCTATACTGCCTTTATTAATTGATCAAAGACCTTACGTTGGAGACTCTTACGTCGATCGAGCTGAAGAAGTATTCAAAGCTTTAAGGCATTTCGTGCCGAGCGATAATTATACCTTATACGTTGCTCCAGCAGGTGATTTGATGGCTCAGATAATGGAGTCACCTAATCCGGCTCTCCGATGCATTCTATGTAAGAGATCAATGTATCGAATAGCGTCAAGGTTTGCCCTTGAGAGGGGAAGCCATGGAATAGTAACGGGAGAAAGCCTTGGACAAGTGGCTTCTCAGACTCTTCCAAACCTTTTTGTAATAGATTCTGCTTCAGAGATTCCTATTCTGAGGCCTCTGATAGGGTTAGATAAAGTTGAAATCGAGTTAATAGCGCGGAAGATAGGCACTTATGAAGCTACAGCGAAGAAGGTTGAAGGGTGCAAGATTGTACCCGAAGTTCCTGCGACTAAAAGTAGACTCAATGAGATAGCTAGACTTGAAGAAAGTTTGGATCTTAATCAAAGATGCTTAGAAGTTGTGGAGAAAATCTACGAAAAACGTTTCGACTAAGAAAACTTTCGAAATGCTAGATAAATATGAAATATTAGATCTTCCAATCTCTTATTGGTTGCTATGATGAGGATCCCTAAAGATGCTCTCATTGGAAGTGTGGACCTAGACTTTAAGGAGAATGAAGAGCATTGGAATAGTTATAATTTAAGCGACGGGACTACACTTAAAGTTAAACTGGTACTCAGAGGTGTGAAACGTTTGAATGCTTACGAGCCTGACGGCACACCAATATATGTAGTGAATACTGTGAACGTTGTAAGAGCTATAAATGTGCCTGAAGAATTGAAGGCTAAGCCGAAAGAGTCCGAGCTCCCGCCAGTTTGAACAGCAGCTGGAACTGATAGAGTTGAAGGCTAAACTCATTTACTCAACCCCACATTTAGAGACTTTGATAGCTACGGCCATTTTGACAACGACGGGTTCAATGAAGCCTTCGAAGCTATTTAGACTATTGCTCGAAGCCCCTGAAAAAACTTCTCACTTGTTGAGAAGAATTGAGACTCACCATGGAAGCATTCTAGAGCATAACAGGCTATATTGGATCTTGGAGGCGGATGATTCTGAGGTTTTGAATGTTCTCCTATGTAATCGGTTCTTCACATTCACAAAGATTGACGAGTCCAAATGGCTTATGAGCGCGAATCTTCGCTCTGTAGTAGAGCTACATAAAGTATGCAGAAGCGAGTTTTCCTCAAAGCTCGTCGAGTCCTTAGCAGAGGTGGCGCCTAACATTTACAATTCTATAAAGGGTGGCAAGAATGAAGTTGGAGTTGGTTAGCTGCTCTTCATCTGTCGAACTCATAAAAAGTCTTCCATCAGAGATGGTTTTGGAAGTGTTGCCACACATATGCTTTACGTTTATTATAGAGGGGATAAGCAGGGCTTGCAGCCATCAGCTGGTTCGGCACAGGGTTGCGTCTTACTCTCAGCAGAGTCAAAGGTATGTTGAAGTTAAGAATTTGGATAAGCATATTGTGGTTCCGAGGAGTATTGAAGAAAAGTCGAGAGACATTTTTATGGAATATGTCACAACTGCTGCGAAGGTTTATGAAACCCTCGTCAAGTATGGCATCTCGAAGGAGGATGCACGGTTCGTGCTTCCGAATGCGACTGAGACGAATCTGATTTTAACCATGGACGGTAAAGAACTCTTCCACTTCTTTGGTCTCAGATGCTGTTATAGAGCTCAATGGGAGATTAAAACGCTAGCAGATTTGATGCTTTCCAAGGTCAGAGAAGTCGAACCAAAGCTCTTCAACAAGGCTGGTCCTTACTGTTTCCAGCTAGGATATTGCCCTGAGGGCAGATTCTCATGCGGACGAATAAAAGAAGTTCAAAAAAAGTATGAAACATTATAGAGATAAATCTTTTAAAATTTTAATATCAATTAAGAGGATCGATTTCTGAATTGTATACAAAAGACTCTTGGCGTTTTTTAGATCTTAAAGTGAATGATGCTTATACTAATATGGCTATAGATGAATCTTTAGTCAAAGCAAGAGGTGAAGGAAAATCGCCTGATACGTTGAGACTATATATGTGGAAACCATCCGCTGTAACAATAGGATATTTTCAAAGCGTCGAGGATGAAGTTGATGTTGAAGCCTGCAAACGGTTAGGCATAAACATTAACAGGAGGATAAGTGGAGGCGGAGCGGTCTTAAACAGCAGCTATGGCGAAATAACTTACAGCATCGTAACATCCGAAGACAACCCCCTTGTCTCACGGGATATTACAGATTCATATAGATTACTTTGCGATGGGATAATCAAAGCACTTTCAATATTAGGAATCGAGTCAGAATTCAAACCGATCAACGATGTCGTAGTGAAAGGGAAGAAGATCTCGGGGAACGCCCAGATAAGGAGATATGGGGCGGTACTCCATCATGGAACAATCCTTATAGACTTCAATGCCCAAGAAATGTTCACGGTTCTAAAGGTCTCGCAAGAGAAATTAAAGGATAAGATAATCAAACAAGCAGAAGAGAGAGTCACAACCATACGCCGTGAGCTTGGCCGAGACGTTTCTTTCGAAGAAGTGAGGAGAGCTCTTTATAAAGGATTTAGAAGATCCCTCGGAGTCGAACTGAAACCTGGAGACTTAACTAGATATGAGGAGGAGCTCGTTTACGAGTATAGAAAGAAGTACGCCTCATCCGAATGGATCTACAGGAGGTAGATGAACATGAGAAGTGTTGAATTTAAGGTTCCAGGCGGAAAACTTCTAAGAGTAAAATCTAAAGTTGCTGACGGAAAAATATCCTTCATTCAGGTAACAGGAGATTTGGAGCAGCTTGAAGAGGCGCTGATAGGGAGACCTGCAGATCCTGAGGCTATTGAAAGTTTCGTTAATAGGTTTTTCACAGAGAGGAATACTACGATAACCGGTGCCTCCCCCTCTGATTTCGCTCGAATCATTTCCGAATCCATTAAAGTTTAGAAAAAATACTCAACCCTGTTCAGAGAGTTAAGCCAAACTATTACATATTCGCATCTTTTAAAATATTTACTTTCTTTATTTATCAATAAAAAATTGAGATGATTTTCTAAAATTTCAATATTTTCGATACACTTCAACTGTATGTTTCAGATCCTTCTTCTCAAGTTCTCTGATCGTTGCTGCGAAAAGTATTCCTGTATTATTAAGGTCATTGAGGGAAATAACCTCATTAGCAGAGTGCATATATCTGCACGGAATAGATATCAAGCCACTTATCGCGCCTCCCTTCAACACTTGTAGAACCCATGCATCAGTCCCACTCTGTCCAGGAACGCCCTGTCTCTGATAAGGAATATTAAGCTCTTTCGCCTTTTCCTCCATAATCTCCCAGAGAGACCTCGTGAAGTTCGCTCCGACCCCTATTACAGGACCTTTCCCGAGCTTTACGTCGCCGATTCGCGAAGGCTCAACCCCTGGTGCTATTCCATGAGTTACATCACAAGCAATAGCACACCAAGGAGAAATGTTGAATCCTGAGACTGTTGCACCCCTGAAGCCAATCTCTTCTTGAACTGTGGCCACAACATGTATTTTCAAGTCTCTGGGAGGCTCTTTGTGAAGCTCCTCAAGTGTTCGCATAAATGCTCCTATTGAGCAAACGTCGTCAAAAGCTGGTCCGATTACGAGGTCCCCCCCGCTGAGACGTGCAAGGTGCGAATCTGAAGTCACTACGCATCCAACTTTCACACCCATATTCTCAGCATGTTTCTGATCTTCCGCTCCAAAATCGATACTCATATCCTTAAACTGGACGGTTTTTTCTCTTTCAGGAGGCTCAGTTAAGTGAGCAGGCTTAGCTCCAACGACACCGAGAAGGTAATCGTTTTCATCGTCGCCAATCCATATTCTCACGCGCATACCATAGACTACTCTCGGATCCCAGCCTCCTACAGGGCTGAAGTGTGCATAACCTTTATCGTCAATGTAATTCACCATGAAACCGATTTGATCATAATGCCCGGCTAGCATTACCGAGCGTTCCCCCTCACCAATCGTACCTATCACGTTACCGATGACGTCTACCGAAACGCTATCACAGTAATTTGAAAAGTGTTGGATTATCCTTTTTCGTCTCTGCTCCTCGAAGCCCGTCACGGCGGGAGCATCCATGAAATCTTTCAGAACCTCAAACATTTCAAAGGTCAAAAAAGACACCTTAATTATCGCTCACCTTAACTAAATTAAACTTTATTCCATCAAGACAAGAAAATTCCGAGCAGAATTCGATTATTTTTCTAGATTAAAGATAACAACTATTTTAGCAGTCTATGAAGCAAATTTTCTTTTAGCGCGCTTATTGTCATCGAAGCGGTAGAAGCCAATTCCATTAATAGCAGTATAGAAATCATAGATGAAGATTGTCTCAACCTAACTTTGTCTAGATTTAGGAATCTCAGGTACGCATCTTCTAAGCCGCTGTAAAGCCTCAATTTTTTCTGATTCCTTAACCTTCGAAGATAGTATGCCTTGTCTTAGAACACCTATCGCCTCATCCATTGCGCGTTTATCCACTGGAAATGGAACACCATCCTTCCCTCCGAAGGCAAAGCTGAACCTAACTGGATCAAGCCAGCTCGGTTCTTCTCCATACACGAGCTCAGCGACAAGGGCTAATCCTCGTATCGTAGCTGACCCTATCATAGGCATGCTTACCAACTCTTCATAATTTCTAGGTTGAAACTCGTACGCAGCTATCAAAGCTTTCCAGTTAATTCTACTCGGCATGACAAGAGGTCTTCTAAGCACCCTACTTCCGAAATAATCGTCTAGGAGAGTCTGACTTTCCGGAGGAGGACGCCTAAAGAGGCTCTCTAACCTCCTAGGGTCATCTTTTACAATGTCTAAACAGACACGCCTATTCTCTTCACTTTTACTCGAAGTCATATCCAGAACGCGTGACTGTCTAGTATTGCAGATTATCTGCTTAAGAGGCTCCTCAACTAGATCCTTATGCTTAATCGGCCAATGATATCGGCGCGCGTTCCGCTCATTCTCATTCATCCCTTGTTGGATAACAATCCAATCCCCCTGCTCATCAAATATGAAAGTATGGTGGTATAGGGTATAACCATCCTGGATTAGGCTGTTATCGGCTTTAGCCGCCATCCTGCTAGAGTATTTTAGTTCATTAATTCTACTAGAAGTTAGACCAAATTTCAAACCATATTTTTCGATCTCGCTAAGAGTATTTCTCGAAGCCCTCCCTTTACCTCCGGCGATCGCTATGCCATCAACTTCAGAGTCAATGGCTTCTTTTAACGCGCCGCAAGTTACCGTCGTCGTCCCGCTGGAATGCCAGTCGTATCCTAAGACGCAGCTGAAAGACTGGAAGAACCAAGGATCTGATAATCTATGTAAAAAGCTTTTAACTCCGTACTCGTTGATGATGAGATCTTTGATACAATCTGCAAGCTTTACCATCCTATTGAATAGCCATCTGGGGGCTCTACCACTATGAAGGGGTAGAATGGCGAAGGGAGTAAACATCCCACTCCGATGCATCTAGACACATATTTATAACGTTAACTGAGTTCTCGCTATGAGAGAGGTGGACGAAAAGCCAAAAATCTTACAATTATCTAGCTCGTAAAGCATCCGCGTAGCCATTTCTTATTAACAACTATTGCAGACTCATTTTATGATTCTAATGGTGGAACTTGATTCGAGATTAGAGGAGATTGATACCCCCTCCCTCATAATAGATCTCGATTTAATGGAACATAATATTAAAACCATGGCAGACTTCTTCAAGACAACCACAGCTAAACTTAGACCCCATGTTAAGACCCATAAGTGCCCCATAATCTCCCATAAACAGGTTAGGGCCGGAGCCATAGGAGTAACTTGCGCTAAGCTCGGAGAAGCTGAAGTCATGGTTGAAGCAGGCATATCAAGCGTCTTAATAGCTAATCAAATAGTTGGCGAGACTAAGATAAAGAGATTAATCAACCTTGCTAAGCATGGTGAGATAACTGTAGCAATAGACGATTATTCCAACGTCAAGCATCTTGCAAGGGCTTCGGAGCTGAATGATGTAAAGCTCAATATTTTGATTGAAGTAGACGTAGGAAATAACAGGTGCGGAGTCCCTCCGAAAGAACCAGCCCTCCAACTAGCAAAGGAAGCTTCGTCGTACTCTTCTTTAAACTTTAAAGGATTACTCGGATATGAAGGATTCTGTCAAAACATTAGGAGCATTGAGGAGAGGAGATTGAAGACCATTGAGGCGATGGAGAAATTGGTCTCTACTCGCAACCTTCTTGAAGATCACGGATTCGACATCGAGACCGTCAGTGCAGGAGGAACTGGTACACATATGATTACGAGCAATTATCCGGGAGTAACCGAAATCGAAGCCGGATCTTATGTTTTCATGGACGCTACATATAGTAGGGTCGAGGGATTAGAGAAATTCAGTCAGGCCTTAACCGTTCTAACTACTGTTGTAAGCACCCCTAAGCCTAGCATTGCAATATGTGATGCAGGACTTAAA
>Ga0272448_1008273_pt1 | contig 10853 bp, 9 predicted proteins | sample YNPCB0191_FD_202220 | JGI IMG/M metagenome (GOLD analysis project Ga0272448, IMG submission 202220) | Hot spring sediment microbial communities from Yellowstone National Park, WY, United States - YNP-CB-019-1 | ecosystem: Environmental > Aquatic > Thermal springs > Hot (42-90C) > Sediment... | reverse complement strand
CTTTTGCAGGGTGGGCATCTCCTGGCGCAGGTAAAGATGGAGCAGCTTCCAGAGAGTATTGACTTCCGAGGCGGGGCGCTTCCAGTTCTCCGCGGAGAAGGCGTAGAGGGTGAGGGCGCGGATGCCGAGGCGGGCGCAGGTTTCGACGGTTTGGCGCACGGCCTCCGCGCCGGCGCGGTGGCCCGCCACACGGGGCAGGTTCCGGCCGCGGGCCCAGCGGCCGTTGCCATCCATGATGATGGCGATGTGGGCCGGCAGGCGCGCCGGGTCGATGGATTCGGCCAGGCTCCATTCCTCGCTGCCCGGGGTAAGAACTTCGAACAGAGGCCTCATGGGGTCAATGACATATGGTACACCAACGGCCGGGAGTCCCAGCCCTCACTTCGCGCGGCGGCCTTCGGAGAGCCGGTAGAGGCAAGGCAGCGCCAGCAAGGTCAGCAGCAGGGTTGAGATGAGACCGCCCAGGATGACGGTGGCCAGTGGGCGTTGGATATCGGAACCGATGCCGGTGGCGAAGGCGGCCGGGGTGATGCCGAGCAGAGCCACCACGATCAGCGTGCTCAAGGCCCGGAACTCGGCGTGCGCGCCGCGCAGGATGGCGTCCGGCACGGGGAGTCCGTGGTGTTGGCTTTGCCGGGCGATCTCCGTCACGAGCAACACTCCGCTCATCACGGCCACCCCGAACAAGGAGACGAAGCCGACGGCGGCCGAGACGCTAAAAGGGATGCCGCGCAGCCAGAGCGCCGCGACTCCGCCCACAATGGAGAAAGGCACGCAGAGCAGGATCAGGGCCGCACGGCGCACCGAGTTGCAGGACCAGTAGAGGATCATGAAGATGAGCGCGACGGTGAGGGGGAGGATCCACTTCAGTCTGGCGGCGGCGCGGTTGAGGTTTTCGAACTGACCGCCCCACTCGACCTTGTAACCGGGCGGCATCTCCACCTCCGCCTGGAAGCGCCGCCGGGCCTCCGCTACGAAGCTGCCTTGATCCCGGCCCCGGATGTTGGTGCGGACGCTGATTTGGCGCTGGTTTTCCCGGCGGGCGATGATGGAAGCGCCGTTGGCGATCCGGATTTTGGCCAATTGAGCCAGCGGGATCCGGGCGCCGCCGGGAGAAGGAACCAGGATGTTGCCGATCTCCGCAACCGAGCTCCGGGCCTCCGGGACATAGCGGACCACGATGTCAAACCGGCGGTCGCCTTCGAACATGACGCTGACGGGCCGGCCCCCGATGGCCATTTCCACGACTTCCTGAACGCCAGCGACGTTGATGCCGTAACGGGCGCAGGCCTGCCGGTCGACCTCGATGCGGAGCTGAGGCTGGTCACCTTCTTGTTCGATGGCGGTATCGGCCGCGCCGCGGATCGACCGGAGGATTCCCAGGACTTGCTCGGCTTTCGCGCGCAACAGGTTTAAGTCGGGGCCCGACATGATGACGGCCAGATCCGCCGAGGAACCAGTGACGGACTCCATGACCATGTCGATGATGGGCTGGGTGACGTTGAAGGTGACGCCGGGAAAGCTGGCGTGCAGCTTTTCGGAGATGTCACGGACCAGATCCGCCTTCCGGCGTCCCGGCGGCCAAGTGGAGTATGGCTTGAGACCGACCAGAAACTCGTTCCGGTTGGGCCCGAAAGGCTCGGTATTGGACTCCTGACGCCCGGTTTGGGAGGTGGCGAACGAAACTTCGGGAAAGCCGGCCAGCACGCGCCGGATTCTTTGACCTACCTCAGCAGAGGTCTCCAGGGATACGCCAGGGGGCAAATTCGCGCGGATCCAGATGACGCCTTCATCCAGTTGGGGCAGGAACTCCGACCCGAGTTTGGCGCCGAGACTGAACCCCAAAACTAAAATCACAAGCGAAGCGAGGGCCACTTTGCCGGCATGCCGCAGCAAGACGTTGAGTGTGGCTTCGTAAGAGCGTTGCAACCAGAGGATCACGGGGTTGCGCCAAGGACGCGCCCCTTTTGGAAACAGATAGACGGCCAGCACGGGCACGAGGGTCAGGGTTAGGATCAGGGATCCGAGAAGGGCGCTGGCGATGGTGAAAGCCATCGGCATGAACAGGCGGCGCTCTACGCGTTGGAGGGTGAACAGTGGGATGTAGGCGGCGATCAGGATGACCAGAGAAAAGAAGATCGGCCGGCGAATCTCAGCCGCGGCTTGAGCAATGAGCCCCGTCGCGCCGCGGGGACCAGAGGAGGAGTCCTGGCGCCGGGCCAGGCCCCGGAGGATGGCTTCCACCATCACCACGGAGCCGTCGACGATGATGCCGAAGTCGATCGCGCCCAGGCTGAGGAGGCTGGCGTGGAGGCCGGCGAGGTTCATGCAGAAGAAGGCGAACAACAGGGAAAGCGGGATGATGAGCGCGGTCAGCACCGCGGCGCGGAAGGAGCCGAGAAAGAAAACGAGGACCAGCAGGACTACGACGAAGGCCTCCATCAACGTGCGCGAGACGGTGCGCAGCGTGGTGGCCACCAGTTCGGTGCGGTCGTAGATGGGGACGATCCGGGCGCCCTTGAGCAGCGGGGATTGGTTGAGTTCCTCGACCGCGGCGACCACGCCCTTCAAGACCTCGCTGGGATTCTCGTCGCGGCGCATGACGACGATTCCTTCGACTTCGTCATTGCGGCCGGCGATGCCGAAGATGCCGGTGCGGGGCGCATGGCTGACCTCGACCCGGCCGACGTCCCGCACAAAGACGGGCGCGCCGTCCTTGGCCGTCACGACCACGGATTCGATCTCCTGAGGAGAACGGAGCAGGCCGATGCCGCGGACCACCAGGGCTTGCTGGCCGCTAGGCAGCAAAGCGCCGCCGGCGTTGCGGTTGTTGGCTGCTACGGCTTCGGCGATGTTTTGGATGGTCAGGCCGTATTTATAAAGGGCCATCGGGTCGATGTGGATTTGATACTGCTTGACCAAGCCGCCGAAGGCAAAAGCGTCGCCGACTCCGGGGACTTGGAGCAGCCGGGGAGCGATGACCCAGTCCTGCAACTCGCGCAACTCTCTGAGGTTCAATCCAGGGCCTTCGAGCACGTAACGGTAGAGTTCGCCGGCCGGGGTGGTGGGAGGAGCGAGCTCGGGGGAGACGCCTTCGGGGAGCTCGGCGTCCTGAAGCCTCTCGAGGACCTGCTGCCGGGCCACGTTCTGTTCGACGCCGTGGGCGAAGGTGAGGTCGACGACGGCCAAGCCGAAGATGGAGCGCGAGCGGCGCGAGATCACATCCGGGACGCTATTGAGGGCGCGTTCGAGGGGAACGGCGACTTGCTGCTCGACCTCCTCGGGCGCGTGGCCCGGGTAGAGAGCGATCACGGTCACCTGGAGGTCGGAGATATCGGGATAGGCTTCGACGTGGAGCTGAAAGAAAGACCAAACGCCGGCCGCGGCGAGGCACGCCGTCAGGAAGACCACCAGGATGCGGCGGCGGGGGCCATGCTGCAAGAGAAAATCAGCCATGCGGAGTCCTCACTTTGCGCTGAGCAGAATGGCGCCGTCGGCCACCACGCGTTCGCCGGGTGAAAGCCCTTCGATGATGGGCATCCAGCCATTCCGCGGCTGGCCGGCGCGGACGCGGCGCTTCTGAAATCGGCCGCGGGCCTTCTCCAGGTACACGAATGCCCCCTCGTTGTCTTGAACCAAGGCGGAGGGCGGGATGGCGGGGAGCTGCTTGGAACCGTGGCTGTGGCGGATGCGGCCGAACATGCCGGGACGGAACCGTCCGCCGGGATTGGGCAGCTCGGTCTGGACCTTGACGGTGCGGGTTTCGGCGTCGAGAGTGTCGGCGATGCGGCGAACCGTGCCCCGCAGCACCTCGCCGGGATAAGCGGCCAGCTCGACCTCGACGTTTTCGCCGATTTGGACCAAGCGGATGAGGTTCTCGGGCACGTTGGAAGTAATCCAGACGCGGCTGAGGTCGGCGATGGTCATCAGGCTGGCCGAGGTATCGGTGCGGAACTCTCCGGCGGCGACGGCAATCTCCAGCACCTTGCCGCTGATGGGCGCGGTGAGGCTGATCTGCTGGACCGGCTCGTTGGGGGAGATCCCAAGCAGCTCCAGGCGGTGGCGGGCCTGTTCCTCTTCGGCCTTGGCCTGCTCGACCGCGGCCTGCGCCTGGGCGACTTCGTTCTCGGCGGCCCAGACGTCCCTCTGCGCGGCCGCCCGGTTCTCAAACAGATCCCGGATCCGGCCCAAGTCTCTCCCCGCTTTGGACAGAGCGGACTGGGCCCGCCTCAACTCGGCTTGGGCCTGGCGGTAGGCGGCAACGGCGGCGGAGACTTCGGGGCTTTCGATGACCAACAACGGCTGGCCCTCTTGGACCGCGTCGCCGAGGCGGACCAGCACTTGGCGGATACGGCCGGGGACGGGCATCAAGACGTGGGAGACGCGGTTGGGATCGACCTCAACTTTGCCCGGGGCTTCGAATTCGTCCCAGGGGGCCATTTGAAGGACGACGGGAGCGGTCCGGATCTGGCCGAGTTTCAGAGAGTCCGCCTCCAGGACGACTTCGCCGGAATCGGCATGAGAAGAGGAGGCTGCTTGGGGAGACTGGGCAGAAGGCTCGCGGGAACCGCAGCCTGCCAGGCAACTTAGGAAAACGATTAGAAGAACTGCCTTCGTTCGCATTCTCACGGGAGCACCTCCTTCCCGCTGACGGCCTCCAAAAGGTAGAGGCTGCGGGCATGTTCGGCGCGGGCTTCATTCAAGACTTGCCGGGTTTCATTGAAGGCTCTTTGGGCGTCCAACAGTTCGAGCAGCGTGGCCTCGCCGCGGCTGTAAGAGTATTCGATCACATCGCGGACCTGGCGCGCCTCTTCGAGCATCTGCTTTTCCAGGGCATTGAGAAGATCCCGGGAGGTTCGCCAGTCTTCGTAGGCGCGTTGCACTTCGGCCCATATGCTGGTTTCCAAAGCGCGCAGGCGGGCTTCGGTTTGACGCAGCTCCTGGCGGGCCCGCTCGATTTCGCCCTGGTTGCGGTTGAAGACGGGCAACTCCGCGCTCACAAAGAACCCCAGCATGTTTCCTTTGGCGATCACGGCCTGCTGACGGCGGTATTCGCTGCCGACGACAAAGTCGACCTTGGCTTGGGATTGCTGGAGGCGAAGCTCGGCGCCGGCGCGCTGGAGCTCGCGGCGGAGCGCCTCCAGGTCGGGTCTGGCTTTCAAGGCTTGGGCGGCCAGATCGGGCAGAGGAGGCACGTCGGGATCGCGGCGGAGTTCGCCCTGAATGTCGGGCAGGGGCGCGGCCGGCCCCCGGCCCAGCAACGGGGCCAAACGCATCCTGGCCAGACGCACGGCCAGTTCGGCGCGCCGCACGGTGTTGGAGGCGTCCATGGCCGCCACCCGGGAGCGCATGAGCTCGACCTCCGGAATGTCGCCGGCGCGCAAGCGGGCGGCATTGATTTCGACAATCCGGCTGGCCGAGGCCAGATTTTCCCGGGCCAGCTCGAGGTTGGCCTTGGCGAGCAGAACGTCGACTGCGGCGTTCTGGACCTCCAGCACGACCTGCCGGACGGCTTCCCGGAACTGCATCTCGACGGCCGAGCGCGCGGTCTCGGCCACTTCGATGCGCCGGGCGCGTTTGCCGCCCCGCTCCAGGGTGAAGTCCGTGCGGACGGCGTACTCCTGCGGTCCGGCGCCGTTGATTTCGTTGAATCCGGTGCCGAGCAGGTCCAGATGGTCCGCATCGATGCTCACCACCGGGTTGGGCCGCAGCCGCGCCGTCAAGATGCGGGCTTGGGCGACGGAGATATTGGCCCGCTCTGCCACCAAGCTGAGGTTGTTGCGCAGGGCTTCGGCGACGGCTTGTTCGACGCTGAGCGTCTCTTGTTGCGCCTGCGCGCCCGTGGCGGCCGAGAACAGAACCAACAGGCAAAGACCGGCCGCAGCAGGCCGCGGCGCTTTCCGCTGCAATCTCATGGATCTTGGACCTCCCCAGCGCCCCACGAGGGCGCTCTTCCACAATCTGCTGAACGAGGAATGCGTTGGAAAATCAGATGGCGGGAGGGGCTCGCCAGCCGTACTGGGGCCAGGGGCCGAAAGCGCGCACAAGAACGTTTTCAGCCGCCGGGCACGCCAGGACGGCCGAAGGCGGCGCAGGAAGAATGATGGCGCCGGCTTCGAGCGCGTTGCCTTGTTCGACTTGGAGAAAGGCGCAGGCCTTTCTCCCCTGAACCGGGTGCTGATGCCAGGGGCTCCAAAGGTAGAGGCTCAGCGACACCAGGACGCCGATGATCGTCCATGCCAGCACGATTCGTCCGGCGCTACGGAGTCTCATAAGCTGACAAGACCCTGTTGTCCCAATAGGAACGGGTCTCCTTCAATATAAACGATCACCGCTAGCCCGGCCAGGCTTGTAGGGGACCGTACAACATCCCCACGGCCAGCGCGGCCAAAGCCAGGAAGGTCCCGAACGGAAGTTCGTAGGTGGCCATGCTTTTCCGCGTGGCTTTGATGTAGATCAGCCCGAGGATGCTGCCGGCGATCGAGCCCAGCACCAAAGTCTGAAGAGCGCCCTGCAAACCGAGAAAAGCGCCCACCGCCGCCAGCATCTTCACATCGCCCATGCCCAGGCCTTCTCTGTGGCGCACGGCGTAGTAGAGCCGGCCCACCGCCCAGAGCAACAGGCTGCCCACGGCCGCGCCCAGCACGGCTTCCCCGAAGGAGATCCAGCGCGCGGGCCAGGCGCCGGCGGCGAACAACTGGACGAAACCGAAGGGCATGGGCGTCCCGAGCGCCAACAGCAAGCCGGCCAGAGCGCCGCCCAGGGTGAACTCGTCGGGGAGGATGCGCTGCTCCAGATCGGAAAACAGAAGGCCGATCATCAAAGCGCCAAACAGCGACCATTTCAAGGCGGGCAGCGAGATGCCGAGCCTGGCGGCGGAGAAGGCGAAGACGGCGGCCGTAGCCAGTTCCACGAAGGGGTAGCGCACCGGAATGCGCGCGCCGCAGCGCCGGCACCTTCCCAAAAGCAGAGCGTAGCTCACAAGCGGGATGTTGTCGTACCAGGCGATGGGGGCTTCGCAGGCTGGGCAGAAGGAACGAGGCCGCACGACCGAGAGGTCCCTTGGCAGGCGGTGGATGCACACGTTCAGGAAGCTGCCTGCCAGCAAACCTACAAGCAGAGCCAGTATGGTTTCGATCACGGCAATACCCGACGGTAGACATCGAGCGTAGCACGGACCAGCACCTCGACGGAGAAGCGTTCTTGAACCATGCGGCGGCCTTCCGCGCCCATTTGCTCCCGCAACGCGGGGTCCTGCCAGAGGCGGCGCATGGCGGCGGCAATGGCTTGGGGATCGTTGGCGACGAGCGATCCGGTCACTCCGTCCTGGACGATCTCGGGCAAGCCGCCCACCCGGCTGGCAAGGACCGGGACTCCAGCGCCCATGGCGGCCAGCGCCGCCGAGCCGAGCCCTTCCGAATGGGTGATGTAGACGAAAAGAGAGGCCGATGGGAGGTCCCGCTGGAGCTCGGAGGTGAAGCGGACTTCGAGTCCGGCCAATTCGGCCGCCTTCCGCACTAGGGCGGCGCCTTTGGCGGGATCGTCTGTGGCAGGGGCGAGGATGCCTCCGCCGCGGGAGGCAGGCAAGGGCGGAACGCCGTCGTAGACCACGTCGATTTTCTCCGGGGGAACGCCGCCATCGATCAGCACGCCGCGCACGAAATGGGACACGGCCAAATAACGGGCGGCGCGGCGGTACTTCCAGCGCGACAGCAGGCCGCGGCGCAAGGGAAAGGCGACCCGGCGGGAGACGACGAGCGGGGCGCGGCAAACCAGGGCGGCGAGGGTGTGGGCTGCGGCATCGTGGGCGTGGACCAAGTCGGCTTGCCGGGAGAGCCGGGCAACGGCCGCCGGGCTTAACGGATGAGCGGCGAGGCCCTGCTGTTGCGCGTGGAGGAACAGCGGCGAGCCGGCCGGCGAGGCGAGCGCGCACTCCACGCCGGCTTGGCGGAGACCGCAGGCCAGGTAGAGGGCCTGCCACTGTCCCCCGCGCATCTGGCGGCCGGCATCGATGTGCAGAACTCGCATCTCAGCTCATGTTGCGGGCTTTGGAGTACTTCAGGAAGTTGTAGAACGCGCTCATGTAAGCGATGGTAAGGCCTTCCCAACCGTCCAGGAATCCCGCTTTGAGAATGTAGGTGCGCAGGAAAGTCCACGGCGGATCCAGGACCAGATCTTGCCAGCGGACCTTGCGGCCGAGCGCCACCATTTCTTCGGCGGCCAGGGTCGTGTAACGGTCCATGGTGCGCAGGTGTTCGCTCAGGGTGTCGCAGGTATAGTGCAGAAGGTTGCCTTTGAGGTGACCGATCTGGCCTTCGACGCGCACCGACTCGTGGACGAAGTCGCCGATCCAGCGCGCCTTGCGCCGGTCGTAGAGGCGGACTTTGCGGTCCGGATACCATCCCGAGTGCAGGATCCAGCGGCCCAGATAGCGCGCCAGGCGGGGCATGGTATAGCCGTCAAACTGCGGGCCGGATTTCTTGATCTGCCAAATCTCGGCTTCGAGCGCTTCACTGACGGCCTCGTCGGCGTCGATGGATAGGATCCAGTCGTATGAGGCCTCCGAGGCGGCGTAGTTCTTTTGCCCGGCGAAGCCGCGCCATTGCGATTCCAGAACGCGCGCCCCGAGTTTTTCGGCCGCCTCGCGGGTGCGGTCGTTGGAGCCGCAATCGACGACTACGATCTCATCGCAGCAACGGAGGCTTTCGATGGCCCGGACGATGTTCTTCTGTTCGTTGAGGGTGATGATCGTGGCCGAGATCTTCATGGCCTAATCCCCCCACCGCGTCTCGATGGGCGCCACCATGAAAGAAAGCAGGAACAGGCCGAGCGCCAGGAGGGCCAGCCTCTTGCGGCGGCGGTCCAGCTCACTGAAATCATAGACCAACGGGTGGCGGGCGCCCAGCAGCAGCAGGATGGCGGCCCAGACAAGCCAAGGCGGATAGATCAGCCCCAGGGGCACCAGCAGAAGCAGAAACAGACGAGACAACAGGCGGTGGCGCGCCGGAAACACGGCGTAGAGAATGTGGCCGCCGTCTAGTTGGCCAATCGGGAGCAGATTCAGCGCGGTGGCGAAGACCCCGACCCAGGCCGCTTGAGCGACCGGGTGCAGCGCGATATCTGCGGGGCTGGCGCCGGGGATCAGCAAACCCTGCAAGATGCGAAAAAACAAGGGCGTTCCGAATCGCAGGTCGGCCTGGGCGGAGATGCCGGGCACCACTTTGGAGGACCAGATCCCGTAGACCGCGGCCGGAAGGACGACGGCGAAGCCCGCCAACGGCCCGGCGATGCCGACATCGAACAGGACGCGGCGGTAATAGATGGGCGACCGGATGCGGATGAATGCGCCCAGGGTGCCGATGACGCTGGGAAAGGGAATGAAGTAGGGCAGGGTGGCGTCGAGGCCGTAGCGGCGGCAGGTGAGATAGTGTCCCATCTCGTGCGCCAGCAAGATGGCAAGCAGGGTGAGGGAGTAGGCGAGTCCGGCCAGCCAGGCCTCCGGGCGGCTGAGCAGCCGGTGGTAGGCGACGAGGTCTTCGGCGAGGTAGATGGCGGGCCGGTTGGCGTCGAAGTTTTCGGCCAGGCGGGCTCCGATGACGGTTGTGGTGAGCAACGTCAACAGGAACAGCAGAAGATGGAGCCAGTAGCGTTGCGGCGAGCGTGGCACAGAACTACAAGGACTGCAATTCCTTGCCCGGCTTGAAGCGGACCGCCTTGCCGGGGGGGATGGCGACTTCGGCGCCGGTGCGCGGATTGCGTCCGATGCCCGTCTTGCGGGGCCGGACGTTGAAGATGCCGAAGCCGCGAAGTTCGATCCGCTCACCCTGGGCCAACGCTTTCTTCATGCTCTCAAAGACGGTTTCGACGGCCATCTCCGCCTTGGTCTTGGTGATGCCGGTGCGGTTGACGACTTCGTTGATGATGTCGAGTTTGATCAAGGCTTCCTCCTGTCTCTGGTCCGTGGTGTGCGGGAACAACCCTAATGATATGAATCGGTTCGGATGATTGTCAAGCACCCGTGAAGAATGCCGGTCCATTGCCGGCAGCGCGGCGGCCTCCGGCGCGTCTAAGGCGCTCGCCGAGAAAAGTGCCGGAGCCATCGTGACTAAAAAAACAACACCCGGTCCCTTCGGTCCAGTCCTGCTGAATCTCCGACGCCAAAGCCCGCACCAGACGCGGGCGAGAGGCGTCATCGGGAAAGATCCCCGCCACAGGCATCCGCCGCTTGATCTCCTTCTCGAGCCGTTTCAGAACTGCTAGCCATTCGGCCGCGTCCTCAGAGTGCATCGAGCGGATATTCATCGACAATCCTTTGCGGTGGTCGATCCCCGCTCGCCTCGGGGAACAGAGTCCGGGCCCGGCGACGTTGCTGCCGCAATCCAGCCGCGGCGCCAGCCCGGAGGTGGTTTCGCGCATCCGATTGCGGCAATTTCACCCCGTGCGTTCCAGCCGGAAGCATATTGAGCCTCCTCCGCTCATCGGGCCGCGGCATCGCCGGGAAATTCGCAAGGGGACCGCTTGACTCGCGGATTCGCGGCGCATGGTATCCTTGATGCCGATGTTCGCTGGGCATGGGCGCGCTGCCAAGGACCTTCAAGAGGACTCCCTTTCGACGGCGCCGGGCGCTTTGTCACGGGTCTCTTGTTGGTTCCAGCTTTTCCTTGCGCTCTCGTTCGTCATCATCCCCGTCTGGCTGGCCCCTGAACTTCCCACCGTGGACGGCCCCGGTCACGTTTACAACAGCTATCTCGCATTCCAAACACGCGCGGGGATCGAACCCTTCTCTTCCTATTACAAGTTGCGCGCCATGCCGCGTTCCAACTTCGCAACCGATACCGCACTCCGATTCCTAG
>Ga0272448_1008271_pt1 | contig 10855 bp, 9 predicted proteins | sample YNPCB0191_FD_202220 | JGI IMG/M metagenome (GOLD analysis project Ga0272448, IMG submission 202220) | Hot spring sediment microbial communities from Yellowstone National Park, WY, United States - YNP-CB-019-1 | ecosystem: Environmental > Aquatic > Thermal springs > Hot (42-90C) > Sediment... | reverse complement strand
TCCTGTTTGTAGATAATACCATCTCGGCATTTGCCCTGGAGGCCATCCGTATGGCCCATGCACACGGTATTCAGGTTGTGGCAGATCTTGAGCGCGTGGTCAACGGTGAGACGCTGGAGGTTGGGCGCCGGGTTGATCATCTGATCGTCAGCAGTAGCTATGCGGCGCGGGCAACCGGCGAGAAAGAACCGGCAGCAATGCTGCGTGCCCTGCACTCGCCGGATCATGCAGCCTGCGTCATAACGAGTGGGCCAAACGGCTGCTGGTACACCATGCGTGAGACAGGCGACAAGGTACACCATTACCCGGCCCATCGGGTGCAGGCCGTTGACACAACTGGCTGCGGTGATGTTTTCCACGGTGCGTATGCCGCATCTATCGCTCGTGGTGACGCCATCGAGCGAGCGATTGCTGTGGCCACGGCGACGGCCGGGCTAAAGGCAACGCAACCGGGTGGACGTCAAGGCATTCCCAACCGGGCGACCGTCGAACACTTTATGAGTGAACAGCGGTACTAAGGGAGACATCTCTTGCCTGCGGGCTACAGAATGTCTTGTGACTACATCGCACAGTAGGAGTTGATGCGCCATGCCGACCGGCGAAAGACAGCCGTTGAGCCAGAAGATCCGCGAGTTCCTTTATGGGATGACGGGCTACGAATTTGCCATTCATGCCATCGAACTGCGCTCTGAGCTCGAAAACGTGTTTATGCTCGTGACCCTGGGAGACATCATCGGCATACCGATCATGCCCCCCTACTACTCTCTGCGTTTACTTCCTTTCGTTGTCCCCCAGATCGAGACGTGGAAACGTCGTGTCCTGCGCGAAAAAGATATCACCGAGGCAGAAGAATACGACCTGCACGGGATCTAGAGACATCAGCCCACCGGGGGTTTGCAGCACCTGTTCATCTTTGCCCTGGAAACGCCTGCGTCAGCCCTTTGCCATTCGCCGGCCGGTCACACCGTAGCAAACACGTCTGGCACGGTACGTTCCAGCATGGCCACCCCGCGAATCTCTGTCTCATAAAGCGGCACCAGGGCACGCACGTTCGTTCCAAACTTCTCCCAAATGGTGTTCATGTGCTCTGCCTGCATGGCGACGCGGTTCTTGACGAAATCGGCTGCCTCATCTCCCACTTGCTTCTTGTCAATCAGCATGTTGACAACCACACCGCCGACGGGAATACCAAACTCGGTGAACCAGTTGATGAAACGGGTGATCACCGCAATGGGTAATGCCTCGGGCAGGGTGACGAAGAAGAACGCCGTTTGCTTGGGATCTGTCAGTAGCTCACGGGCATGCCCCATGCGGTCGCGGAATGAAAGAAGATACTCCATCAGGGGATCCTCTTCCTTCTTCTTTGTGAAAGAAAGCATCTCACGCAGCGAGCGGGCTTCTTCCCGCGACTTAAGCATCTTGTTGACCCACAGCGAGTAAACCTTGGACATGCCCAAAAGCCGCCGCGCATTAGCCGTCGGCGCCGTATCGAACACATAGACGTCGTACTCGTTCTTGAACATGAGATCAATCATGTTCTCGAACATGGCCGACTCTTCGAAGGCGGGGTTCATCGTGGCCGACTCGACAAAATCATCTGCTTTGGTGCTGATCTCTGCAAACTTGAGAAACCACTGGATCTTGTTCTTGATTTCTTGCTTCGAGCGCTCAATCGTATCCCTGGTGTCAATTTCGTATGCCCACAGGTTAGGCACACCCTGAACGGGCGTCACTTTGCCGAAAACATTCTGATCAAGAAGACTAGACAGGCTGTGCACGGGATTGGTGGACGCCAGCAGTGTGCGTTTACCTTGACGGGCCAGCCAGACGGCAGTAACCCCAGCCATGACCGTCTTTCCCACACCACCCTTGCCACCAAAGAAGACAAACTTCAGCTCTGGATGTTCCTTGAAGTACGCAGTCATGGGCTCGATGCTAGGCATGATTATCTCCCTCCATCTAGAAGTCCCCGTACATGATATGTGCCAACTTCTCGATCATCGGCAGACCGGTGACATCGCGCTCTAGCTCAGGTACATAGGCACGTACCTGGTCTCCTAGCTTGGCTTTGATCTCATCCAGGTACTTGCGCTGCATGGTAATGCGGTTGCGCAGGTATTCCGGGATATTCTGCTGCGCCAGATCTTCAGGCAGAACGCGGTTGACCACGTAGCCGCTGATCGGCACATCAAACTTGGCAAAGAGCTCTGCTGCCTTCATGGTATCAAGGATAATCATCTCTTCTGGAACGACGACAAAGAAGAAGGCCGTCTTCGCCTTGTCGGTAAGAATGGCCGATGACGCATTGATCCGGCCTTTGATATATTGCAGCTCGGTCAGAATCTGGTCTTCTTCGGTTACCTTCTTGCGCCGCATGACGGTTTGAACCTGCTCGTACTCGCGCATCTCCTCGCGCAGCCTGGTGATCTTGTTGATCCACTCATCATATACTTTGGCCATAGAAAGGTAGTAGAGGGCATGACCCAAGGGTACCAGGTCGTAAATGTAGTAGTCATAATCGCCCTTGACGACGATATCAACCACGGCGTCGAAGATGGCGCTTTCTTCCATGGCCGGTTCGGCCGAGGCGGCCTGAATGTAATTCTCGATCTCCTCCGGCACCTGATCGAAGCCATACATGTCGAGGATTTTCTGCCGGATCTCTTGTTGATAGTCCTTGATATGCCTATCGGCGTCAATCTCCTGCGCCCACAGGTTATCCATGATAGGTACGGGGCCCTTACCGAAGATGTCCTTTTGGAAAATGTCGGTCAAACTGGCCTGGGGATCAACGGAGAAGACGAGAACCTTGAAGCCACGGCGAGCCAGCCAGACGGCTGTCGCAGCAGAGAACGTGGTCTTGCCGAGGCCACCCTTACCACCGAACATGATGTAGCGGCGATCCGGGTTCTGTTCAAAAACCTCGCGAAGCGACATGATGATCTCTCCTGTTACGGATGTTAGCCGTTGCAAGTCGGACTGAGACTCAAGAGCGGGCACGCGTCAGCAGCACGTGTGGATCAGGGATATCCGTGCGCTCACATGCAATCCATCAGGCGATGGCATCGGTCATATCTTTTTCACGCAGCATGCGGCGCTTCCAGGTGGCGATCTGCGGGACGACATACGGCAACAGGCGGAGCGAATAGTAGGGTGGAAGGATGGGGATGCCGAGCAAGTCACCCATGGTGATTAAAATGAACAAGTGCTCCATGCTGGCACGGGTGCGGATGGCGTAGCGGCTCATGTCATGGGCAGCCATACCGTAGATGATTTCGTTGATGTTGCTTAGCAATCCGCGCAGCCCACCGGGTTTTTCCTGTTTTTGCTCACGAGACATGTGCTTCTCCTTGAGCCTTAATAGAATTAATACACCTGGGCTCAACCTAAGTATACAATATCTGGTGCAGGTGTCAAGAGCATCGCCGCTGCTAACTGTTCACCGTTAGGGTAAGGGAAGTTGGAAAGCGGAGCGAGCTGGCCACGGATGCAGGCGCGGATGGCACGGAACACGGATTGCCGGCGGTGTTCTCCATACCCTCCCGCAGGTTTGGGTAACCTGCGGGAGGGTATAGGCATGCCCATGTACCTGCTTCCAGCGTAAACGTGAACAGTTACACCTGCCTGCCCGATTGACCCTCCCGCAGGTTTGGGTAACCTGCGGGAGGGTATAAGATGTGTCCAATCACCGACATTGCCATGGGTAACTGTTCAGCGTTTGGGTGACGAGAGTTGTGCTGGACCTCACCACCTCTATCATCTCCCGCTTGAGGGAGACCATTGCGACACCATGCGTGGAATCACTGATCGTTTCTCGTATTGTACCGACTCATCGCCACGGTCAAACCATCGGACAAGACGGACTCGATGGCATCAGCGGCGCGAGCGTAGACCTCAGACATCCGGGCACGTTCGCCAGCAGAGAAATCAGCCAGAACGTAATTGGCAACATCATCGGGCAAGCGACTACTCGCCGGACGTCCGATGCCGATACGCAGGCGGGGAAACTCGCGGCTTCCCAGCTCGGCGATGATGGATTCCATGCCATGGTGCCCGCCGGCACTGCCGTTGGGGCGCAGGCGTAGCGTACCCATGGGCAAATCCAGGTCATCGTAGATGACCAGGAGATCGGCCGGCGTCAGGTGGAGCCAATGGAGGAGAGGAGCGACCGCCGTCCCGCTGCGATTCATGAAGGTTTGCGGTTTGGCAAGGACAACATCTGCCTGACCGATGCGCCCACTGGCTATGAGTGCCTTCGCCTTGCGGTGGGCAAACGACAGGCCGTGTCGCTTTGCCAGCAGGTCAACGACATGGAAGCCGACATTATGGCGATTATGGAGATAAAGACGGCCTGGATTACCCAGGCCAACGATGAGAAACATGTCGTATCAGGTGACTGTCCTCATGGACGCCAGCGCAAGAGGGCGCGGGCGATGAAAAGCGCAAAGACAAAAGCAATGAGCGCCGCCGCCAGAACCATGCCTGTCGTGAACGCCTGCACCCACGGCGTCGGGTCAACGATTTTGGCAACATCAATACCAAACAACGGCGTCGGCGTCGCCGGCGGGCGGGTCGGCGCAGGCGTTGCAGTCGGAACCACACCGATGACAGCAGGCGTCGCCACAACGATTGGCGTTGGACTCGGCGCTTTGGTGGGCGTGGCTCCGCCAGGTGTTGGTGTCGGTGTAACAACCGGCGTTGGTGTGCTGGAGTTGTCTACCCGCACAGTCACCGTCACTTCATCGTAGTTGCCATCATTCTTAACCGCGCGCAGCCGTATGGTGTACTGCCCATCAGGGAAATCACGGGGATTGGTCACCCACTCATAGAGCAGACCGTTAACCACCGGCTGGTTGCCGCCACCAACATCATTGAAGCTATTCGATCCCGGCCCTTTGATGCCGATGACATAGCGCTGGAAGTTGGGAACAGATGCTGTGCCCATGATCCTGACCGTGCCGCGCACGGTGGCATTGGCCCGTGGCTCATCAATGCGCGCTCCACCGCTGACGGCGGGCGGGGGGGTGGCAGCTGCTGCCGGCCGATCAAGTAATCCGGGCGACAAAACGAGCAACGCGAGAAGAATGACCGCGCATGTCAGAATGAGTACAACGCGGAAGGGACGTGTCATTGTCGCTTTCACCTCTGCGGGCATCATTGTACCATAGCGTGTATGAGATGACAAGCCAGGTCGCCAGATGCCAGACAATTCAAGATAGGGCAGAATTGCACCGCCAAGTTGTGGTGTGACGAGTCATTTCCATGGGCGTGCGCACCGATTAGCATCGCCCTGACTCTTCACGTACGTACAGCTTGTGTCGGTAGATGTACTCTTCGACAGCTTCCGGAAGCTGATATTTGATCGGCATGCCACGCCGCACACGCTCTTGCAGATCGTGAGACGATATTTCAAGTTGCGGAGCTTCCAGCACGCAGATGTGCGAAGAAATGCCTGGCACGGCCTTCTCGAGGGGAGCGAGGTCATAGGTATAGCCGGGGCGGTTGACACCGACAATATAGCACAGCCCCATGAGCCGCTCGGCCTCGTGCCAGGTGGGCAGTTCCATCAGGCTATCCATCCCCACAATGAAGTAAACCTCGCCTGGGCCCAACTGACGCCGCAAGCGCATGACCATATCCACACTGTAGTGCGGTCCCGGACGATCCAGATCGACGCGAGAAAGGACGAACGCCGGATTCGAGGCAATGGCAAGCTGGACCATGGCCACCCGATGCTCTGCCGGCGTAATGGGGTGGGTTGTCTTGTGGGGTGGCTGGCCGGCCGGAACGATCAGGACGCGTTCTAGCTTAAGAACCGCCCGTGCTTCCTCTGCTGCCACCAGGTGGCCATAGTGTATGGGGTCGAAGGTTCCACCGAAGATGCCGATGCGCATGCTGACCTCACTCTGTGTATTGTGTCATGGCTTGTCAATGATGGTGTCGAAGGCTGAACCATCCCACACTATCTCTGTCTCACCAAAGCGGACGCGGTCTCCGTCCTTGATACCTGCCTCGGTCAGGGCTTTGGTGACCCCCAGCCGATGCAAAAGGATCATCATGCGCCGCCGGGCGAAGGGATTGTCCAGGTCTGCCGTCTCCACGATACGCTCTGCCCGACGACCACGTACCACGAAGGCTCCTCGCACGCGCTCTACAGTAAAGGCATCGTCTGATTGTGGACGAAAGATCCTGACCTCTTCTTGCGACGCGGGGGAAATTGAGGGCAGCGTGCGTAGTTGCCGGCTGACTGCCTGCATGAGTTCGTTCACCCCCTGGCCGGTGGCGGCAGAGATGGCAAAAGCCGTCTGCCCCCGCTTTTGTAGAGCCTTTTGCACAGCAGGCCAGCGCTCGCGCACTTCGGCCAGATCCATCTTGTTGACGACAACAATCTGTGGTTTGCTCATCAGATCCCGGGCATAGAGTGACATCTCCCGGTTGACCGCGTCCAGATCATGCAAGGGATCGGCAGAAAGACCATCGAGCATGTGGATGAGAAGACGGGTGCGCTCAGCATGGCGGAGGAAGGCATCGCCCAGCCCCTTACCGGCATGCGCACCCTCGATCAGCCCCGGAATATCAACCAAGACGAAGCTATCATCACCCACACCGACGACGCCGAGATTGGGCGTGATCGTTGTGAACGGATAATCGGCGATTTTTGGTCGCGCCGCCGACACAGCAGCCAACAGCGTGGACTTGCCAACGTTTGGATAACCGATAAGCCCCACATCGGCTACCAGCTTCAGCTCCAAGAGCAGCGTACGCTCCTCGCCTTTTTCGCCCTTGTCGGCAAAATGGGGCGACTGAAACGTCGGCGTCACAAAATGGACATTCCCCAGGCCGCCGCGCCCGCCGCGTGCGACAATAGCTTGGTCACCCACGGCAACAAGATCGGCCAGGATGTCTCCTGTTTCGGCATCACGGACGATCGTTCCCGGCGGCACTTTGAGATACAGTGATTCACCGGCTTTGCCATGACGTCTGTTGCCCGCGCCGTCGCTACCGTCTTCGGCAACGAAGTGCTTCTTGTATTTGTAGGGCAAGAGTGTATTCAAGTCTTTATCGGCGATGAGGACGACGTCACCACCACGGCCACCATCGCCCCCATCGGGCCCACCACGAGGGACGAAGGGTTCACGACGGAAGGTGGCTGCTCCATCTCCCCCCTTGCCTGCTCTTACAGTAATTGTTACTTGATCGTAAAACATGCCTATCCTTGTCATTTCTGCTGTGCGCTATTATAGCGCATTGCACTGCTTATTGCGAGATACTTATTGTCTGTAACTGTTCACCGTTGGGGTAACACGACTTTTGCTGAAATGCTCCCACCCCCGTGGGCGGGGCAATTTGACCCTCCCGCAGGTTTGGGTAACCTGCGGGAGGGGATAGGCATGCCGATGCACCTGCTTCCAGGGTAAACGTGAACAGTTACTATTGTCTGTAACTGTTTACGGTTAGGGTAAGGGAAGTTGGAAAGCGGAGTGAGCCGGCCACGGATGCAGGCGCGGATGGCACGGAACACGGATTACCGGTGGCGTTCTCCATACCTCTTGCAGATTCGGGTAGCCATCTTCCACTATTGTATTTTATTATTCTCAGTAGCCGTAATAGGACGGTGCATACGTGTACAAGGCTGATGACTCCGCTTGAATGAAGACGCCACAACAGACAGCGAGGGCTTTCTGCTGCGGCGTCTTCTTCCTACGCACATGAGAAGCACACGATCTTCCCTATTTATCCACAAAGTACAGGCAGTTATCCACAGGTTGCTGCGGGTTTATCCACATTCTGCGGCCGGTTGTGGGGGCAATAGCCTGGCGTGACGGAAAGGCAGATGGTCGGCCTGCCACGCCCAAGTACATGGCAATCGTCGTGGCTGCTTTCGAGCGTCAGTTGAAATCGTTGAGGATGATGGGCAAACGCACGAAGGATGTGTATGTACGTGGCGGTGCCACGCCGACATCCACTGCATACGTCCCGGCTACCGGCAGCCGTGCTGAGCCGCCCGAGAACGTGAAGCTAAAGTAATACTCGTGATGGCCGGCCGGCAATGTGGTAGTGTAGCGGTACGTGCCGTTGGCCGCTGCGCCTGTGGATAGGTTCATTACCCGGGGGAAGCCGTCAATGTAGACGTAAGGCTGCCCTGGTGGGCGGCCGTTGGCGTCATAGTAGTTGACGATGAAGGTGAATTGCGTATCCGGCACACCCGTATAGGGGATGACGACGCCTGACGGCAGGTTGGGAATGACCACACCCGGTCGTCCGGAGAACATCTCTGTATATTGCCCTTTCCAGTAGCTGGCGCCTCCTCTGCTTGGATCGTAAGTGTGTCCCATTCCCGCCTCGTTGAAGTCGCGGGCAAGGATATTGTTGCGATGTCCCTCGCTGTCCATAAACGCCTGATGTGAGCTACGCACCCATTCTGGCCCGGTCATCCCCTGAATGAGATTCTCGGCCACGCCGCCTGTATAACCGACGGCGTGAGCCAGCTCGGTGGGGCAGCGGCCGATGGGGTCACAGTGGCCGAAGAGGAACCCCGAATTCAGGATGGCCTGGCTGTGTGCATGGGCAGCATAATTGAGCAGGGGGCTGTAAGCCAGCGGTGGCATGGGTGCAATAGTGGGATAGCCAAAGGCCCCTGGGGCAGAGCGCGCCTCATTCACCAGAACCAACAGGTACTGCTCGTCTGGGTTCGGCGCCCAGGCAAAGCTGGCATTGAAGCTTTCGTTCGAGTAGGGAGAGCTACTGTTGATGCCGGCGGCGCGCACGCGATACCAGTAGGTGTCGCCGAAGGTTGGGGGTGTATCCGTAAAAACGGTGGTATTGGCCGGCACGGTGGCGATGGCTGTGAAGTCGGCATGGGTCGTTGAACTGAGATAGCCGACGGCACGTTCAATGACAAAGCCTGTTTCGAACGATGACGTATCCTGCCACTGCAAACGAAGACGACCGTTGGGGAAAGCCCCCACTTCAAGGTTGAGAGGGGCAGTGGGGCAGGGTGCGCGAACACCATCGGCAAGGCGAACCGCGCTCTCCTGCATGTTGGCGTCGTGGGCGCTGACGGCCACGTAGCCCATGTCCTCGGCGCTCACGCCGCTGACGCGGTATGATGTCGCTCCCTGGACGTGGACAACTGTCGTCGTCTGGCGTGTGCAGGGACCATAGTAAACATAATATCCCGGTGCACCTGTTGCCGCCCATGAGATCTGCCATGCGCCGCTCAGTTGCGAAAGATTGACGCTGGTCGGTGGCACACCCACAGGCGTGAAAGGCAACGCTCCCATGTCGCTACCGGCCGGCGTCCCATAGCCGATAACCGGTGAGGCGGCTTTGAGGTGGTAATCGCCGTTGGCCGCGTCGCGGTAGAGGGGATTGACCGGCAGATCGCCCGGGCCAGGGCCACCCCCTGAATAATCTCGTCCATTGCCCCACACAGCGTTATAGCGCACCGTCGCAGCGGCGTTATTGGCCAGACCACTGCTGGCGTTGTTGGTGATGAGGTTGTTTTCGGCCAGGCTGGCCGGGTTGTTGAGGATGACGCCGCAACCGCCATTGTGAGCTATCGTGTTGTGGCGCAATGTGAACACGGCCGCTTCGTTGCTATTCACGCCGTTTGATGTGTTGTGATCAACGATATTGTTTTCGAGCGTAACACGGATGTTGCAGGTTGCGGCATCGAAGCACCAGGCCCACACACCGGCTGCATTGCCCGTCAAACGGCTGTCGCTGATCCGAACCGTTCCTTCACTCACCCACACGCCGGCGTCGAATGTCCCCGACCCGCTGCCGCGAATTGTGAACCCGCGAATCTCGCTGTTAGGTTGACCGTAGACGACGACACCGCTGCCGCCTCCGTCAATGATAGTGTTTGCCCACCCGCTGCCCACCAGTGTTACCTGCGAGCGCACGGTCACATTGTTTTCACGATATGTTCCAGGGCTCACCTGGACGGTATCTCCGGGATAGGCCGAGGCCAGCGCGGCACGGATGGAGGTGAAGTCCTGCGGCACGCGGATGACGCGGCTCAAGCGCTGGTGTGATACAGGCTCGAGGGCAGGAAAAGCTGTATGAGACGTTGGCATGGGTGTGGCGATTGGGGACACATCTACTGCAGGCAGCGGCAGGGTACTTCCGCTCGTCTCAAAAGGGGTGCTGCCGATCAGGCAAAACGCAACCACCAATCCGCTTAGCATGAATAGGCGGACAATTGAGTCACCTTTTCTGATCTTCATCCTCTCTTCTCCCATCCACAGAGAGGGTAGGCGTGGCCTGGATGTTGGGACGGATGGGAATGGAATGTGATGCAGACAGCCGCCAGGGACGCGGAGGCATATGGCGTGCGTGTTGTGTGTATGGTGGTTGAGCCGGGATGGGGACGCGCTTCTTTCGCTCAAGAACCTGGCAGTTGCCTTCATGTATACTTTATCACAAAGTCTGGCGAAAGTCAAACCGGCAACGGCTGTAACTGTTCACCGTTGGGGTAACAGCACTTTCGCTGGAATGCCCCTGACCCTCCCGCAGGTTACCCAAACCTGCGGGAGGGTATAAGGCATGCCGATGCACCTGCTTCCAGGGTAAACGTGAACAGTTACAACGGCTGTAACTGTTCACCGTTGGGGTAACAGCACTTTCGCTGGAATGCCCCTGACCCTCCCGCAGGTTTGGGTAACCTGCGGGAGGGTATAGGCATGCCGATGCACCTGCTTCCAGGGTAGCCGTGAACAGTTACCAACGGCTTGCGTTGGCCTTAGCAGGTAGGGTATAATAGACCCGCTGACCGGCAATCTATGTAACGAAGAATACGGCAAAGCGTCGCGCCAACAGAAACCAGGAAGATGCATGGACGGTTTGGTTT
>Ga0272448_1008270_pt1 | contig 10855 bp, 7 predicted proteins | sample YNPCB0191_FD_202220 | JGI IMG/M metagenome (GOLD analysis project Ga0272448, IMG submission 202220) | Hot spring sediment microbial communities from Yellowstone National Park, WY, United States - YNP-CB-019-1 | ecosystem: Environmental > Aquatic > Thermal springs > Hot (42-90C) > Sediment... | reverse complement strand
AATAACTTTTCACGGCGCCTGCACCTGTCCCTAAGTCTTCTAACCATGGGATGCTCAGTTTCAAATCGTTGACCTAAATTCATTACTATGGCATATCTGAAAGAAAATTTTTCTGAAAACCCCAACAATCCTAATGGACCTGCTTACTATCAAACGGGGTGATATTCTCAAGACTCCCAAGTTCAATGAGCCCGTCCGGGTAATCAACGACCCCTGTCCCGCAGATAGCTTTGTTATGCTTGACCTGGTGGGCCTCCGAACGAACACTTTTCGGAGCGGGGTCATTTTTACTTGGGATGATTTACGGCATATCCAGATTCAGCCGGCAGTGGCTAACTTCCAGGGAGATCCGAAATTTTTTAAGCTGGGTCTGGAGGCTTTGCGCATCCGCCTGGCTTATGAATACGACCCCTTTTTTGGTCTGTCCATCTCCCGGGTGGATCCACTCCCCCATCAGCTTGATGCCGTCTACAATCACCTTCTCAAGGCCTGGCGTTGCCGCTTCTTGTTGGCTGATGATGCTGGCGCTGGCAAGACCATCATGGCCGGTCTTTTGCTGAAAGAATTGAAGCTCCGGGGCCTGGTGGAGCGGGTGCTCATCATCTGCCCGGCCAACCTCGCCTTCCAATGGCGCCGGGAGATGCGGGACCGCTTTGAAGAGGATTTTGAACTTATCACCGGCTACCGCCTGCGGGAAGCTTACGCCGTTAATGTCTGGAATCAGCATTCTCAAATCATCACCTCCATGGATTTGGCTAAACTGGACTATGTGCTTCCCAGTGTTAAGCAGGCGGAGGACTGGGACCTGGTTATTGTGGACGAAGCCCATCGCATGTCCGCCCGGGATGCGGAGCATAAAAGTGAGCGTTACCGCCTGGGAGAAATCATGCGGGAGAAAACCACCCATTTCCTTCTCCTCACTGGTACCCCTCACAAAGGGGATCCCGACAACTTTTGCCTTTTTTTACAGCTCCTTGACCAGGAAGCTTATGCCGATGTGCGCTCCATCCAAGAGGCCATGGCGCGGCGGGAGGCACCTTTCTATCTGCGCCGCACCAAAGAAGCCATGCTTAGCTTCCCGGAACGTCAGCCCGATGGCACCTGGAAGGCCAGAAAGCTTTTCACCAAGCGCATTCCTCATACGGTCGCCTTTACTCTCGAAGGGGAGGAACTTGAGCTCTATCAGGCGGTGTCCCATTACGTAAAAGACCAATCGCGAAGAGCTGCCGACTTGGGGGACGACCGCCGGGCTCGGGCCATCGGCTTTTTAATGGCCATGTATCAGCGGCGCATGGCCAGCTCCACTTATGCTCTCAAAGAATCTCTGAACCGACGCCAAAAGAAACTGGGGAATCTCCTAGAAAAGGCCAAAGTGTTAGGAGACCTCGAAATCCCAGACATACCCTCTGAGGAAGAATGGGAGGAAATGGACGCCGCCGAGCGGGAGGCCTTGGAGGAGCGTCTGGAACAGGTTAGTTTGGCCCGCCGCAAGCCTGAACTGGAGGCCGAGATTAAGAAAATCGAGAGCCTTATCCACCTGGCCCAGCAAGTGGAGCATCGGGACCGAGAGGTAAAGCTGCGGGCTCTTAAAGAGCAGCTGGCCGGGCAGGGAATTTTTGCCGATAAAAATCTCCGTCTGCTCCTATTTACCGAATATAAGGACACCTTGGATTACTTGGTGCGCAAACTCCGGGGGTGGGGGCTCACCGTGGGCTTCATCCACGGCGGCATGAAGCCCGGTAGCCGGGACGAACCCGGCACCCGCCTCTATGCCGAACGACAGTTCTGGGAGTTGGCCACCCAGGTGATGGTGGCTACCGAGGCCGCCGGGGAAGGTATCAATCTCCACTGCTGTAATGTGCTCTTCAACTACGACATTCCTTGGAACCCCAACCGCCTGGAACAACGTATGGGCCGGATTCACCGCTACGGCCAACAAAAAGATTGCTTGATTTTTAACTTTTTCGCCCAAAACACCGTGGAAGGCCGGGTGCTCCAGAAACGTTTGGATAAACTCCAGGAAATCCGCGATGCCCTGGAAAGCGATGCAGTTTTTGATGTAGTGGGTAAAGTGGTACCGGCCAACCAGGTGGAACGTCTGCTCCGGGAATTCTATGCCGGCGATTGCGGAGAGGAAGATATCTACGCCCGCCTGGAGGTCATGGTCAACAAGGATGACTTTGAGCACATCTGCAACTCGGCCTTGGAAGGTCTGGCCAGACGTTCCCTAAATCTCCCTATGCTGGTGGAGCAGCGGGCCCTGGCCAAAGAGCGTCGCCTCGTGCCGGAGACCATTTTTCGGTTTTTTCGGGAGGCTTGTGGCAAATTGGGCCTGGAAGTCAAATCCGAAAGCAAGGACATGAGCTTGAGGATGGGGCGTCTGCCCCAATCTCTATATGACATGGCCCGAGGGGACCATTGGCGTTTGCCACCCTTGGCTAAAATTTATGGCCGCATTACCTTTGACCGAGCCATCGGTGAGGCTGACCCTCGGTTTGAATGGGTAACCCCAGGGCACACTCTATTTGAGGTGATCCGACGTCAGATCGAAGAAGAAGCCCATCCCCACTTGCGCCAAGGAGCCCTGTTTTACGAATTGGGCCGGGAAGAACCCTCTTTACTGGAACTTTTCACCGCCGCAGTAACCGACGGTACCGGCAAAACCCTCCGCCAGCGTCTCTTTGTGGTGGAAACGGATCTCAGGGGGGCCAAGCGCTTGCGGGAACCCTCCTATCTATCGGGCCTGATCTCAGCGGAGACTTCTTCCACTTCCACGGCACTCCCGGAAGTGCCCACCGACCCCGGGGCCTCCCAGGGCTTTCTGTTTCAGCAGGCTCTCCAGGGCTTTTTGGAGGAAGTGGCTGCCGAGCGCCGGCACGACCTGGACCTGGTAGAAAGGCATGTGCGCCTCTGTTTTGAAGAACTCATTCAGAAGCGCAATGATATCCTCAGCCGGCATCTGCTGACCAAGGACCAGGGGGACCCCGCCGCCGAAGGCTTGATCAACATTGAGTCAGAAAAACTTTTAGCCCTGATCCGGCGCCGAGACCAACGTCTCCAGGAAATCACCCAACAGCGGGCTTTGTCCCTACAAGGGGTGGAGCGCTTGGGTGTGGCCTTGGTTCTCCCTCATCCGGAACGGGATCAGCCTGAGATGTCCCACATGCTCCCTGACTCGGAAACCGAACACATTGCCATGGCCGTGGTCATGGCCCACGAAGAAGGCCGGGGCTGCAAGGTGGAGGATGTGCATCAGCTGAACTGGGGCTATGATGTGCGGAGCCTCCACCCGGATACGGGGGAGTTGCGTCTCATCGAAGTGAAGGGCCTCAAGGGCCCCACCGGCACCATTTGCCTCACCCCCAACGAAAAGCGAGTGGCCGAGAACCGGCGGGATTGTTATTGGCTTTATATCGTTACCAACTGCCAGGATACCCCCACCCTCCAGGAACCCATCCCGGCCCCTGCCCGCTTGGAGTGGCATGAGGTGCGGAAGGTTGATTATTACAGCATCAGAGTTGACACCAGCAACGGCGTGCTGCGGCTGTTTGAGCGAGCGGCACCCACCATAAGGTGAGACGATGAGTTATTCAGACATAATTGTAGCCATAACAGCTTTGATAATTCTATGGTATACCATTGAAACATATCGAATTAGAAAAGCTAACATTATCATTGCTAACGCTAATTCAGAAGCTCTTTTTAGAATGCGAAGACCAACTGTTAGTTACAATCTATTTTCAAAAAAGAAAATACCTTCTTATACTTTTTTTAAACTGATCAACCAATCAAATTACCCAGTTTCTGTTTTAGTAAAGTGTAACTTTAGAATAAATGGGAATATCTTAGGGGATATATGGCCATCTTATGACGGTAAAGAGTATTGGAATTTACAATACTCTCAAAATATCACCGACAATTTCTGTTGGCTCGAATTATATTCAAGGGCTCTATCGTATGAAAATGATAAGATTAAGAATTAAAACAGTATAGTTTTGAACAATTACGGGAAAATGAGGAATTGGTTTATACTTTTAATATTATAGATGAGCCTGACAATAAACCTAAATTGACAATGGATATAGAGATTTATTGTATAAATGATATGGGATTGTTTACTTATTATCCTCCTCAACATTATGAATTTGACGAATGGAAATTGTTGTGGATTTTAACAGCAACATCGAAAAAGCCATATTGGGAATACGGAGTAAAGCCTGAGTGGGTTGAAGATATTTAATCCCTATTCAATAAATCGTTTAAAAATAATTGAAAATGAGCAATTGTTATGATTCCCCGGGAGTGCAAGCGCCTCATTGAAGTGGATTTTCCCCTGGCCAAAGTGAGTTATTTTGCGGCTAAGGAGAAGTCCATCCGCCACGGGCACCCGTCCACCCTGCACCTGTGGTGGGCGAGAAGGCCTTTGGCCTCCTGCCGGGCCGTGCTCCTGGGGCTCTTGTTGCCGGACCCGGAGGACCCTCATTGTCCTCCTGAGTTTATCGACAAGGCTTATGAACTGTTGGGGGAGGTGCCGGGGGCGGCCAAGGATTTTTCCCAAGGGCTGCGGAAGGCGCTCTTGAATTTCATCGGCGAGTTCGCCAACTGGGACCTTTCCGGGGATGACCTGTGGTTGAGTACGGCCCGCGGATTGGTCAGGGCGGCCCACCCGGAGGAGACCCCCCTGGTGGTGGACCCCTTCGCCGGGGGCGGCTCCATTCCCCTGGAGGCCCTGCGCCTGGGGTGCGAGGCCTTTGCCAGCGACCTGAATCCCGTGGCCTGCCTCATCCTCAAGGTGCTTCTGGAGGACATTCCCCGCCATGGGGCGAAATTGGCCCAGGAACTGCGGGAGGTGGGGGACTCGGATGAAAGAGGAGGCGGAGCGGGAACTGGCGGAGTTTTACCCCCTGGACCCGCCGGACCCGGCCACCGGGGTCCGGCCCCGGCCCATTGCTTATCTCTGGGCCCGGACGGTGAAATGTGAGGCCCCCCATTGCGGGGCCGAGATTCCCCTAATGCGGAGCTTCTGGCTGTGCAAAAAGGCGGGGAAAAAGGTGGCCCTGCGTCCCCTGGTGGAGCGGCCGGAGGGAAGGCCGCCCCAGGTGAACTTTGAGATTTTCATTCCGAAACAGGACCGGGAGGTATCAGCAGGCACCGTCTTCCGGGCCAAGGCCAAATGCCTTGCCTGCGGCGCGGTGCTGCCCCCGGAGCGGGTACGGGCTCAGTTGGCGGCCCAGCAGGGCGGGGCTGATGTCATCTTTGACGACCAGGGCCGGCGCGCCGGCGGCGCCCGGCTCCTGGCGGTGGTCACGGTGCGGGAGGATATCCAGGGTCGCCATTACCGCCTACCCACCGAGGCGGATTATCTGGCGGTGTGGCGAGCCCAGCAGCGCCTCCGGGGAATCCTGGAAGACTGGGAGCGGGGCGGGCGCCAGGGCCTCTGCCCGGTGCCGAATGAGCCGACACCCGCCGGTGGCGGCTCTGGAGCTGGAAGGGCTTTTTCCGTGCAAAAATACGGCATGCTCCAGTGGGGGGATTTGTTCACGGCCCGGCAGAAGGTGGCCATCCTGATATTTACCAAAAAGATCAGACACCTTCGAAGTAGTGAGCTAAATGCGATTGCCGTGAGCCGCTTCATCGATGATTACTCAAGTCTTTGTAGATGGATGCTTCGTGAAACACCTGCACCTACTTTTACCCGACAAGCATTACCAATCTTATGGGATTTTTGCGAAACCTGGCCTTTCGACGAAGTATCTTGGTCCTTACCGGGCTCATTTACTTGGGTTGAAAAGGCTGTTGAATCAGTTGTGAATCGAAATAGTGAACAGGGCCAAGTTCTTATTGCGGATGCTTGTAATCATCCCTTACCCAATGAAAGTGCCCTTTGTTTTTTTACTGACCCGCCTTATTATGATGCAGTCCCATATGCCGATTTGTCGGATTTCTTTTTTGTTTGGCTCAAGCGAATGTTGCTAAAAAATAATCTAATGTGTGACCCATTTGACGAAAAAAATATCTTAACACCAAAATCATTAGAAATCGTGCAGGATGAAGTAAAAGAATTTGATCATCTTCCAAAAGGCTTAAAATTTTTTGAAGAAAGAATGGCTTTTGCTTTTAAAGAGGGACGACGAATACTTCGAGATGATGGTGTTGGCTGCATAGTTTTTGCTCACAAATCTACAGAAGGTTGGGAAGCCTTGCTTTCTGGAATTATCCTTGCTGGCTGGGAAATTACTGCATCCTGGCCAATACATACAGAGAGAGCACAAAGGCCGAGGGCGCAAGAATCCGCCGCCTTGGCCACCAGCATCCACCTGGTCTGCCGGCCCCGTTCACCTGAGGCCGGGGTGGGGGACTGGGCCGAGGTCAAGGCCGAGATGGAAGAGCGGGTGCGGGCCTGGATGGAACGCCTCCAGAAGGAAGGCATCCGGGGGGCGGACGCCCTGTTTGCCTGCATCGGCCCGGCTATGGAGGTGTACAGCCGCTTTGACCGGGTGGAGACTCCGGCAGGCCACCCGGTGCCCCTGGGGGGCGACCCCGAGGCCCTGGAACCCCATCGGCGGGGCTTTCTGGCCTATGTCTTCGAGGCCGTGTCCCGGGAGGCCCTGGGTCAGGTGCTGGGCACCGCCGACACCGAGGGTTTTGAGGAGGACGCCCGTCTCACTGCCCTTTTCCTCTGGACCTTGCAGGTCACCCGGATAAACAGCGATAATAATCGCCAAAAGGCCGAAGGGGAGATCGAGGAGGATGAAGACCTGGAGGAGCCGGAAGAAGAGAGCGAGGCGGCAAAACCTGCGAAAACCAAAGGCGGCCTGGCCCTGCCCTTTGACACCTTCATCCGCATCACCCGGCCTCTGGGCATTCACTACCAGAACTGGGAAGGGAGAATCATTGGTATCCACAAAGGTATAGTGCGTCTGCTGCCGGTTTCGGAGCGGCAGGAGGAGCTGTTCGGCGAGAGCTTGGAGCTGCAGGTGGTACAGCTGAAAAGCCGCCCTAAGCAAGGTTTACTGTTTGGCGAGGAACTGCAGCCAAAGCCAACTCCTCTTAAAGGGACGGGCAAAGCTAAAAAGCAGCTCACCACCCTGGACCGGGTGCACCAGGCTATGCTCCTTTATGCTGCCGGCCGCACCACCCCGCTGAAGGGTCTGTTGGAAGAGGAGGGCCGCAAAGGCAAGCGCTTCGAGCGTCTGGCCTTTGCTCTCATGGCCCTGTATCCCCCTAATAACTTAGAGCGCAAATGGCTGGAAGGCCTTCAGGCCATGATCAAAACGAGGTAAACCTTTATGACCTCGGAAATTATCTTTGTGGTGGAAGAGTCTCCGGAAGGAGGTTATGAAGCCAAGGCCCTGGGGCATTCCATCTTCACCCAGGGGGAAACCCTGGAGGAGGTGCGGGAGGCGGTGAAGGATGCGGTGCGTTGCCACTTCGAAGAAGACCAAAGGCCCCGCATTATCCGCCTGCACCAGGTGAAAGACGAGCTGCTGGCGGTATGAAACTGCCCCGGGAAGTGAGCGGCGAGGACCTGGCCCGGCGCCTGGAAAAGGTGGGCTACCGGCCCACCCGCCAGAGCGGCAGCCACGTTCGCCTGACGGCCGCTTTCCCTAAGGAACATCATATCACTATTCCCTTCCATCCTTCTCTAAAGATGGGCACTTTGAATTCCATTATGCGAGAGGTGGCAAATCACCTGAAAATCTCCAAAGAGGAGCTTATCCAGCGGCTTTGGGGAGAAGAATAGGCTGAGGAATTGTTATGGAGCCCTGGTACAAGGTAACTTTGCCCCGGAAGGAACTGCGGGAAGGCCGCTCCCTGGACCCCAGCGAATTCGCGGTGCACCTGGAGCAGATTGTTTCGGGAACCGCCCCGGACGACTACCAGGATCCAGCCAAGTTTTGCGCCCGGACTTATTTCGGCCAGGCCTTGACGGACTACTGCCGCCTGGTGCTGCGTCGCCTAGTGGGGGAGACCGTGGGCACCGCACCGGTTATTACTCTTCTTACCCAATTCGGCGGCGGCAAGACCCATACCCTAGCCACCCTTTACCACCTAGCCACCGCCGGTCCCCAAGCCCGAAACTATGAAGGGGTGGGCAAGCTTCTCCAAGACATTGATCTTTCGGAGATACCTCGGGCGAAGGTGGCGGTCTTTGTGGGAACCTCTTGGCACGGGAAAGCTGGCCGGGAAACACCTTGGCTGGACATAGCGGACCAACTGGCAGGCGAGGCTGGGCGCCAGGCCCTGGGTGAGGAGGCCCGGGTGCGGGCGCCTGCCGCCCCGCAAATCCAGAAAGTCTTTCAGCTGGCCGGGCAGCCGGTGCTTCTTTTGTTTGATGAGGTGCTGAACTATATCCAGCGCTATCCGGAACAGAGCGGACAGTTTTATGCTTTCCTGCAAAATATTACCGGCGCCCTGACCGCCTCGGAGAGGGCGGTGGGATTGTTGAGTATTCCCATATCCACCACCGTGGAGATGACTCCTGACATGGTGGAGTGGCAGACCCGGATAGCCAAGCTCACAGGCCGGGTGGGGAAAGCGCTGCTCGCCACGGCAACCGAAGAGATTGCCGAGATAATCAAGCGCCGACTTTTTGAAAACTCGGGCCGCAAAAGCCTGCAACAGGCTGTGGCCCGGCAATACGCCCGCTGGGTCTTTGCCCGTCGGGATCGTCTCCCCTCGGAGGTCGCTAACTTCTCGGAGGAAGAGATCAAGAAGCGGTTTGAGGTCTGTTATCCCTTTCATCCCGGCACGCTCACGGTCTTTCAACGGAAATGGCAAACTCTCCCCGCCTTCCAACAGACCCGGGGCACGCTGGCAATGCTGGGGCAGTGGATAAGTCAGGCTTTCCGGAAAGGATATCAGGGGGCCTTTCGGGAGCCCCTTATCACTCTGGGAAGCGCCCCCCTGGAAGACCATGACTTTCGTTCCAAGATTCTGGAGCAGCTCAACGAGACGCGCCTGGAAGCCGCCATCATGTATGACATTGCCGGTGAAAATGCCTTTGCCCGAGCACTGGATAAGGAGTTGGCCGACACCGCCGGCAAAGCGCGGCTGCATCAGCGGGTGGCCACGGCTCTTTTTTTTGAGTCCTGCGGGGGGATGGCCCCGGACAAGGCGGCGACCTTAGCAGACCTGCGCTTCGCGGTGGGGGATCCGGACACCGAAACCACTCCCATCGATGCGGCGGTCCATGTTCTTTATACCCGTTGTTACTACCTGCGGCAAGTGGGTGAATTTGGCTGGCGTTTCGGCTATAAGCCTAACCTCCGCAAATTCCATGCGGACCGGAAAGCGGCCATTAACACCGAGCAGGTGGATAAGCAGATGAAGACGGTGGTGCAGGAACTCTTTCGCAACAAGGCCGAAATCAATCTCAATTTTTTCCCCAGGGCATCCACCGATATTCCGGACCGCCCTCAGTTGACTCTGGTAGTTTTAGACCCGAACCGGGAGCTTGACGAAACCTTGCAAAACGAGCTCACAGGATGGACCCAAAATTGCGGGCAGAGCGCCCGTCAGTATCCGGGTGGACTTTTCTATGCGGCGCCGGCCTCAGGTTTTGAACTCCAGGAAGCAGTAAAGGAATGGCTGGCCTGGGACAGCATCAAAAAGGATGCGGACCAAGGCCTTTTGGGGGAATTGGAAAAAGAAGACGAGCGCTTGGTGCCCCTGGAATTACGTAAGGCCGAAGACAAGGTGGAGGAGCAGGTCTGGACCTTCTATCGGCACCTACTCTTGTGGGATGGTAAGCAGGCCTGTTTGAGGAAAATCGACCTACCCCACATGCACAAGAGCGAAGCGCGGAGCCTGACCGGGGCGATTCTGGCCCGGCTGCGCCACGCCGGCGAGCTGAACCAGGAATTGGCAGCTTCTTATGTTGAGCGTAATTGGCCAGAAGCTTTAAAGGAAAAGGGGGCCTGGCCCCTGGCCAGCCTGTTGGCTACGTTTTTCCAAGGGCGACTTACCCGTTTGGAAAAAGCGGAACATAGCCTCAAGCAGATGATAATTCGGGCCGTCCGGCAGGGCATTTTTGGACTGGGGTCTGGCAAAGATGAGACCAAAATGCAGCGGGTGTGGCTCAAGGAGGAGGTAGATCCTAGTGAAATAATGTTTGACTATGAGACCTACTTATTGCTTCCCAGGCGGGCCGAGGCTGAGAGGGCTGGTGAATCACCCCCTGATTCAATTCCTACTGGTGCCGAGCCCTCTGGACCGGCGCCCCCCCAACCCCCAGGTCCGGTCCCGCCTCCGCCCCTTCCTTCGATGGAAGAAAAACCCGTGGTTCTTTCCTGGTGGGGCATTATGCCGAAAGAAAAGTGGAATCTTTTCAGTCATCGGGTTCTGACCAGATTGAGCGGCGCCGAAGACCTCAAGATCGAGATAAACATCCAGGCGAAGATTAAAGACCCCTCCATTAGACAACAACTCAACCTAGCCTTGAAAGATTTGGGTTTGGCGGGGGAGTTTGAAAAAATTATTAAAATTAACGAATAAGAGCAATTATGTCAAACATGGTTTGGTTGCCAATTTCCGTTATCAGTTTTTTGTTGAAGGCATCGTGTCCATAGTTGCGAGCCCCGGTTTGTCGAATAATCTTGTGGGAAGACCATGGCTCAATTTTTACAACCATCAAATGATTTGGCTATTATCTTGATATTTCTTACGATATTTTAGCGGCGGTTCCCTTTAGAACTGAAGATGCTAATGAGGTATATCTAATTTAGGTCATTTCTGTCCGGTTAACTGATTAAAAAAAGCCCGAAATCTCCTGTGAATCTGTTAGAATGGGTTAGGCATAACTCACTAAACAGAAAGGAGATTTCGGACCATGGCCCATTGTAACACAATTTTT
>Ga0272448_1008269_pt1 | contig 10857 bp, 8 predicted proteins | sample YNPCB0191_FD_202220 | JGI IMG/M metagenome (GOLD analysis project Ga0272448, IMG submission 202220) | Hot spring sediment microbial communities from Yellowstone National Park, WY, United States - YNP-CB-019-1 | ecosystem: Environmental > Aquatic > Thermal springs > Hot (42-90C) > Sediment... | reverse complement strand
CTTTCTGCCGCAAACCCTCTTAGCGCCTCCTCAATATTGTCCTTTTTCCATTCGGAAATTTTTTCAAGACGAGCGATGAATTCTCCAAAATGCTCCGATATTTTTTCTCTGTCTATTTTGGAAACAGCGGATTCATCGTATTTAAAATCTTCCTTAACGAAAGGAATGAGGTCTTTTGCAAGTTCTAACAATGTTTTGCTTCTTGTCCTCATAACATCAAGCGCTTTGTCTTCGGGAAATTCCTGAAATTCCCAGAAATCCTTAAATTCACTTTTCAATTCTTTTAAATCCATCTCTGAAATTAGTTTTCCGTTCAAAAAAAGAAGTTTGTCATAATCAAAAACGGAAGCGGAATTTTTTATCTTTTCAATTTCAAAGCGCTTTACTATTTCTTCTCTTGAGATGCACTTTTCTTCTTCAAGGTTCGTTCCCAAAGAGGCGAGAAAATTAAAAAGCGCAAGAGAAAGAATACCCTCTTTTTTAAAGGCAGTAACAGATGTTGTTCCGTGCCTCTTTGACAATTTTTTTCTGTCTTTGCCCAGTATTAAGGGAAGATGACCGAAAAGAGGCGGCTCAATCCCCAAGCCTTTGTAAATTGCCAACTGCTTTGGAGTGTTTGATATATGGTCTTCTCCTCTTAAGATGTGAGTAATTCTGAGCGAACTGTCGTCTGCGACAACAGAAAGGTTGTATGTGGGTGAGCCGTCGCTCCGCAAAATCACAAAATCCTCAATCTCTGAAGAATCAAAAGAGATTTTTCCCTTGACAAAGTCATCCCATTCAATTTTTCCTTCTGGTATCCTGCACCTTAAAGCGAATTCTTCTGTTTTCGCTCTTTTATCCGATTCTTCTTTTGAAATTGCCCTGCATTTTTTGTCATATTTCCATTCGGCGGGGTTTTCAAGTCTTTTTTTCCTCTCTTCAATTTCTTCTTTGGAACAAAAGCATCTGTAAGCGAATCCTCTTTCAAGAAGTTGAAAGGCAAAATCCTGATGAATTTTTTTTCTTTCTGATTGAAATAAAGGTCCCTCATCCCACTTTATTTTCAGCCAATCAAGCCCTTCTAAAATTGCAACTGTCATCTCTTTAGTTGAACGGTTTTCGTCTGTGTCTTCAATCCTTAAAACGAATTTTCCGCCCGTTTTTTGGGCGTAAAGGTAATTAATAAGAGCAGTTCTCGCTCCCCCTATGTGCAAATATCCAGTCGGAGAGGGAGCAAATCTAACCTTAACCATAAATCCTCCAAAAAGAATTATACCAAAATTCAAACCCCAAATTCCGATATTGAAATAGAAAAAAATCGGAAGAGTGAAAAACAGGCTTTAAGGTCAAAGGATTTGAAATTTGACTTTGGTTCACTTATTAAGTGAAACCAAATTTACAGAATAAGTCGGAGGCAGTAGCCTCAAGTCTTGTAGCCGTTTGCCTGCGCCGCGGCGCGGCAGGCAGGCAGGTCTCGTAGCCTGCGTTTTTAGAAGAGGAAGATTGCTTCGCTTGGGAAAGCGCTGCGATGAAGACCTCGCGATGACAGGTGGCTTCACTTGGGAAAGCGCTGCAATGAAAACCTAACGATGACAGCGTTTCAGCGAGACTCTAAGACCGACCTCTCATAAGAGAAGAGTTGGAAAACCGCCTTCTTTAAAATCAATATCAGATTTTGTGTTCAAATTTCTTCTCTTGAAAAATCAATTTATGTATTTTATTTTTAATTTATTTTGTGGTAAATTATAAACGCAAGGAGGTACTTTTGGAGGAGTACATCGTTTACTGCTGGAACTGCCTCGGAGAATATGACGCTCTTTCTGCCGTATGGTGTTCCTGTAATCCAACCCACCCAACCAAAGTATGTCCGTTCTGCCTTCAGTGTTTCTGCTCAGCCCCTAAGGATTACAAAGACAAATTTTTTAAAAACGCTCCCAAAGAACTTACGGATGATTTTGAGATGTTTTCTCAGTCAAGGGGACCTCTTGGAGAAGCGCTTGTTAGGGCAAAAGCGATAACAGCAGACCAACTTCTTCAAGCGCTAAAACATCAAAAAGCGACAGGAAGAAAACTTGGAGAATCACTCGTTGAACTTGGCTTCATAGATCAGGAGACTTTGGCATACTTTCTTTCCCACCAGAAAAGCGTTATGCAGCTTGCTCTTAAAGACCTTGAAGTTGACCCTATGCTGATAACTTCCATCGGCGCTGATTATTGCTATGAAAAAGCAATCCTTCCGGTCAACAGGGAATTGCTTTCTCAAAAGGAAATTCTTACTCTTGCAATGGCTCAACCCTCAGACGGGGAAACAATAGATTATGTTCAAAATGTTTCAGGGTGTCAGGTTGTTCCAGTTCAAAGCAGAAAAGAAGAAATTCTTGCTTTTCTTATGCCTTTCATTTCAACTAAAAGCGCTGAATCTTTTAATTCTTCAGGGCAAAAGGAGATAACCCAGCACGGACTTTCTGTGATAAGGAAAGCGCTTGCAAAGGGAGCGAGCGACCTTTACATAGAGCCGCTTGAAAACGAAGTTTCAGTCCAGATGAGAATAGACGGGATTTTGTATAAGACCTCGCCGATGCCGAAAGATGTCCAAAGTTTATTGATACATGAAATGAAACTTCTTCTCAAACTTGACCCATTCTTAAAAGACAAACCACAGGAAAGCAGGGTTGTTATGAAAAGCGGGGAGCAGAAGTACGATGTGATAGCGCACAGTCTCCCCACAAGATACGGGGAAAACATAACTCTTAAAATAATCAACAGGGCTACATTTCTGAAGAGTTACGAACAACTCGGGTTGAAAAACGATGAAATTTTGCTTTTAAGAAGCATTTTATCAGCAAACACCGGACTAATAATTATAAGCGCTCCGGTTCTTCACGGGATGACAACAACGATTTACAGCATAATGAATGAAATGGCTCAAGAGGGGACGCGAAAAATTGTAAGTATGGAGTTTGAAAGTGTTTGCCCTGTCCCTAATGTCACACAGGTTTCCTTAGGAACCAAAAACGGCATAGATGCGACAGTCACTGCTCTAAAAGCGCTTTCAACGATACAGCCGGAAGTTTGCGTTTTTGCGGACGCTCTTGATTCTCAGTATCTTGCAAAAGAAGCAATTAAACTTTCTTCAAGTTTTCTTGTTATTGCGGGGCTTGAAGCGCGAGGCTCAATAGAGGCCCTCCAGAAAATTGTTGATTTTGGCGTATCTCCAGTTGATGTCGCAAGCCAGACAACGCTTATTTTAAATCAAAGACTCATTAGAAAAATCTGCCCTGACTGCAGGCAGGAGGGTTCGCTTTCAGAAAGGTCTTTGTATTTAATGGGATTGACGCCGCAGGAAGCGAAAGGCGTTGAAAAAGTGTCTCAATGCGAGGGGTGTCAAAATTGTTCAAAACTTGGTTACAAGGGAAGAGTAGCGATCTATGAACTTTTTACTCCGACTTCGGAATTTAAAAAAATGTTCATCAAAAATCCTAAGGACAAGAACCTTGAAAAAGAAGCAATCAAAGGCGGTTTGGTGACTCTAAGGCAGAAAGCGCTTTCGGCAGTCAAAGAGGGAATTACAACGCTTGAGGAGTTTCAAAAAGGCAACTTCTAAAAATGAAACTTCTCCTCTTTGACATTGACGGAACTTTACTAAGACCATTAGGCATAGGAAAGAAAGCTTTTTTAAAATCGCTTCAAAAAAAATTCGGAAAACTTAAGGAAACTCCCAATTTTACATACGACGGGCTTCTTGATATAGAAATTGTGAACAAAAGTCTTGAACTTATTGGCGCCCAAGTTACGGAAGACGAAAAAAAAGAAATTTTAAAAGATTATGTTTCAAATTTAAAATATGAATTGCCTCAAGACACAAAAGAGTGGTTATGCCCAAATGTTCCGGAAATTTTGTCCAAAGCAGAGAAGAAAAAATTTGCTCTTTCCATTGTTACTGGAAACATCAAAGAAGCGGCTGAAATAAAACTTTCATCAACAGGACTTTACAGATATTTCCCTGTTGGCGCATACGGCGACGATGCAGATGAAAGGTGGAAACTTATCAAAATCGCAAAGAAAAAAGCCGAAGAACACTACAAATCCATTTTTGACATTAAAGATATTTTTATGATTGGAGATTCGCTTAAAGATATTGTGGCGGCGAGAAAAAACGGAGTAAAAGTCGTTTCTGTGGCGACTGGCTTGACTCCATTTGAGCAATTGCAAAAAGCAGAACCGGATTATATTCTGAAGAATTTTGAATATGAAGGTTTTTTGGAAGAACTTTAAAAATGGAGAATTGTCTATGAGGAAAATAGTCGCAGTTTTTTTTCTCATTTTTTTAGGATGCGCTGTAACTCAAAAGAAAGTTGAAGTTGCGCCTCTTGAAAAAAAGCAGGAAGTAAAAGAAGAAACTTCACTAATCAAGGCGAACTCTATTAAGGACTTGAAAGAAATAATCAAAGATAGCCGCTTTTATTCTGAAAAGGGAAAAATAGTTTTTTATTCAAGCGCGCAGAAAAATGCGGATGAGTTGAGAAAGAGATTATTGAAGCAATTTCCCAACGCTTTATCCGCAGAAGAGATTGGTTTTGAAAACTTTAAGAAAGAGGATATTGTCTCTCAACTTGACAGCAGAAATATTCCCGTCTTTGTTTCTGTTGATTCAAAAAACGGCGAGGAGATAATTCTTGAGATTACATCTGTTGAAAGCGGAGAGAAGGAACTTATAAGAGTTTTATGCCCTTTTCTAAATGAAGAAAAAAGTCCTTCTGAATTTATAATGAACATTTTCACAGAACCGAAAAGTGTTTATTGGGCGCAAAATAAAGAGATAATAATTTCTGACGACAGGAAGGTTTCTTTAGTTGATATCGCAGAGAAAACAGAAAAAACCATTGACGCATTTGTTTGCGAAGGCGCTCAAATTTCAAACTTTGGAGAAGGAGCAGTCTGTTTCTGTCCTCAAACAGGAAAGGGCTTCAAATTTGAAAAAAAAGATGAAATATATGAGAAGAAGGAGACAGTAGGATTTCCTCTTCCAGAAAGATTTTTGAGATTCATAAATGTTGGAAAGGATGAAAGCGGCTTTTGGGCTGTGTTTGATCGAAAAGGAGATGCACTCGGCGAATTTGTTTCCCTTCAAAGATTTGTTTTCAGAGAAACCACTGTTTTTCTTGCTATTTCTCCGCAGGGCGAATTATGGGGGCTTAGGGGAGACCTTGTGAAGCCGATTTATTCAAAGGAAAAAATTGCATTCAAAAAAATCTGTTCCTCAGACAATATTGCTTATGCGCTTTCTCAAAGCGGAGATTTATACAAAATAGATATTGAAAGCGATTTCTCAATTCGTCTTGAAAAAAAACAAGTTGATGTTTCAGAAGGGATTGACAGCATTGCCGCTGTTGAAAACGAACTCTATATTTTTACAAAATCTGAAAACAATTTTAAACTTTACAAAATTTATCAGAACGGAGATTGAAAAATGAAAATAAAAAGGGCTGTTATACCAGCCGCAGGTCTTGGAACAAGATTTCTTCCGGCGACAAAGTCCTCTCCCAAGGAAATGCTTCCAATTGTTGATAAGCCGGCGATTCAATATGTTATAGAAGAAGCGGTTCAGGCGGGGATTTCTTCAATTTTGATAATAACGGGAAGGGGGAAAGAGGCGATAGAAAATTACTTTGATGTCTCTTTTGAACTTGAGAAAATCCTCGAAGAGAGAGGCAAAAGAGAAGAATTGAACACGGTGAGAAAAATAGCGGAAATGGCTGATGTTTTTTATGTAAGGCAGAGAGAAGCGCTTGGGCTCGGGCATGCTGTTTTATGCGCAAAAAACTGGACAAAGGGAGAGCCATTTGCCGTTTTTCTTGGAGACGACATAATTTTTTCAGAAACACCCTGCATAAAACAGATGATGAACATATTTGAAGAAAAACAGCGCTGTATACTTGGCGTGATGGATGTAGCAAAAGAAGAGACATCAAAGTTCGGCATAATTGAAGGAAAAGAGATAGGCAATTCGCTCATTGAAGTTACAAACATTGTTGAAAAGCCAGACCCAAAAGATGCACCATCAAATACCGCTGTCGTTGGAAGGTATGTTTTGCCTCCGCAGATTTTTGAAGAAATTGAAAAAACAAAAGCGGGTGTCGGAGGAGAAATACAACTCACTGACGCCATAAAGTCACTTTTGAAAAAGGAAAAGGTTTACGCATACAGGTTCAAGGGAAAAAGATATGACATCGGAGATAAACTTGGTTTTCTTCAGGCGACTGTTGAAATAGCGCTCAAAAGAGAAGATTTGGGAAAGCAATTCAAAGACTATCTCAAAGAACTTCTTGCCAAATATTGATGAAAACAAAAATTTTTCTTTTAACGGTTTTTTTGTCTCTTTTTATTTCTGGATTTGAAAAAAATTCCTCCTTGATCGCTCCGCTTTCCTTTCCGACTTACTGCACCTCTTCTTTTGGAGAATATAGATTCAACCATTTTCACGGCGGGGTTGATTTTTCAACAAATCAGGAAGAGGGCAAAGCAGTTGTCGCAGTCGGTGACGGCAGAATATCAAGAGTAAGAAGAGAGCCATCGGGATACGGAAGGGTTTTGTATCTTGATTTGAATGACGGCAGAACCGCCGTTTACGGTCATTTGATTAGGTTCAGCAGAGAACTCGGCATTGAAAAAAGATTAAAAGAAGAATGCGAAAAAAGGGGAACATCATTTCCCGGCGACATCTATTTTTCCCCGCCGATTGAAGTGAAAAAAGGCGATGTTATAGCGTTTTCGGGAGAACTTGGAATTGGTTCTCCCCACTTGCATCTTGAAATAAGAAAAGGCGATGAACTTTGCGACCCGATTTATGAAGGGATTAATTTTGACAATTATTCAATTCCTCAAATAAACTCAATTTACCTTGTTCCAATAGAAGAGGGAGCAAAGGTGAATGGTTCTTTTTATCCTCAGAAAATTGGTTTTTCAAAAAAAGGAGAAGGTGTTTACGCTTTGAATAACAATATCTCCGTTGAAGGAAAAGTCGACATTTACATAAATGTTTCAGATTCTATGGGTTCTTCAACATACAAAACATTTCCTTGTGAAATTGAGGGAAGAATTGACGAAAAAGAATTTTTCTATCTTAATTTGAAAAGCATATCGCTTAACCACTACAAAGAAAGCCCCTACCTATTTGACATCATTGACGGCAAAGTTTTGGTCAAAATGAGGAAATCTCAAAAGATAACCTTGAATGAAATAAGGGGAGATGGACTTCCTATTGCAAATGGAAAAAGAAAAATTGAAATTTTAGTGAGAAACAGGGGAGGCAAAAGTGCCTCTATTACAGGTTCTTTGGATTTTGCAGAGAGAAAAAGCGAACTGAAAGACTTTCTTTCTTTTGACAAATTCAAAATCGCAGATGTTTCGCTTTATGAAAACGGAGTGGGCATTTCAGTTGTTCCAATTTCAGAAAATGGAAAATCTGAAATTTTTGTTAATGATAAAAAGGTTTCCTTCTTTTATACAAAAAGAAACGGGAAAATGGAAATTCTAATCCCCAAAAGTTTTCTTTCAAAAGGTTCTATGGAGATAAAAATAGGAAATGAAAAACTTACAGGGATTTTCTGCAAAGGAGATGAGCAGATAGTTTCAGGAAAATTTTCTGTTGAAATTCCCGAAAATATTTTGGCAAGAATAGAAAGTTACGAAAACTCAGTAAATATAGAGGTTTCTCCAAAGAGTATGGCTCCATTTTTAACTCTTTCAGCCAACTCTTCCCAAAGAGGTAAAGAGGCGGTTTATTGTGGAAACACTTTCTTCTCTCACCTCAATTCCAAGCCGAAAAATTTATACAAAGGGGAAAACTACAAAATTCTCAAGGACGAAAAGCCGCCGCTATTTGGAAAAATTTTTGTTTCAACAATACCGAACATCCTTGAGAAAGAGTTGAGAATTGAAGTAAAGGACAACCTTTCGGGCGTTGATCCTAATTCAATGAAAGTTTTTATTGACGGCAAAGCGGTTTATCCCGACTGGGATTCTGACGCTTCATCAATAAGAATTGACCTTATGGAATTTTCAAAGGGGGAGCATAATGTGAGCGCTTCAATAAGCGACAGAATGGGCAATTTTTCACCCCTTCCCAAAACAAAATTTTTCCTGTAAAATAGTTTTGTGGTAGGAGAGTTTAGATGAAATATACCCTTGATTTGACAATGGAAAAACTTCTTCATTCCCTTCAGGAACTCATTATTTTCAGAAGGAAATTTGAGGATGAGACAGTTGACAGCGAAATAACAGAACTTGCGATACTCGGCGACATTATAGTTGACCTTGCGGAAGGAATAGGGAATTACATTTCTCACCCCAACCCGAAACAATTTGCAAAAGAAGCCGCTTCCTGCCGATTTACTTGGGAACTTGCGCGTCTTTTTAATAAAGAGGGTCTCAATCAATTCCTTTGTCCGCCGTATTTTTCCAACAAAGACCTTGAAAAACTTTCTCAATAGCCCTGACTGTGTTAAAATCTTCTCTTTTTTGGAGGATTTTTAAATGGCGGAGCAGGAAGGCGCAAAAAGAGCGAGCAATTTTATAAAAGAGATAGTCGCAAAAGACCTTGAAAGCGGAAGGGTGGATGAGGTTGTAACCCGCTTCCCCCCCGAGCCAAACGGATATCTTCACATCGGCCACGCAAAAGCGATAACAATTGATTTTGGGCTTGCAAAAGAATTTGGGGGAAGGTGTCATTTAAGATTTGACGACACAAACCCCTCAAAAGAAGAGCAGGAGTATGTTGATTCAATAATGGAAGATATAAAGTGGCTTGGATGGGATTGGGGCGATCACCTCTATTTTGCAAGCAACTATTTTGAAAAACTTTACGAATGGGCTATTTATCTTATTAAGCAGGGAAAAGCGTTTGTCTGCGACCTTACTGCTGATGAAGTAAGAAATTACAGAGGCACTTTGACCGAGCCGGGAAAGGAAAGCCCTTTCAGAAACAGGAGCGTTGAGGAAAATCTCAACCTATTTGAAAGGATGAAAAAAGGCGAGTTTCCCGACGGCTCAAAAACATTGAGGGCAAAAATAGATATGTCCCACCCAAATATAAATATGAGAGACCCTGTTATGTACAGGATTTCGAGGGCGACCCACCACAGAACCGGAGACAAGTGGTGCATTTATCCAACCTACGATTATGCCCACGGTCAGTCTGACGCCATTGAAGGGATTACTCATTCTATTTGCACGCTTGAGTTTGAAGACCACAGACCATTATACGATTGGTTTGTTGACAACCTTCCCATTGAGAAAAAACCACACCAATACGAATTTGCAAGATTAAATCTTACTTACACGGTTCTTTCAAAAAGAAAACTTCTTACTCTTGTTCAAAAAGGTATTGTCTCGGGATGGGACGACCCGAGAATGCCAACCATAGCAGGATTTAGAAGAAGGGGTTTTACCCCTGAAGCGATAAGAAACTTCTGCGAAGCAATAGGAGTTGCAAAAGCAAACAGCACCGTTGATTTGGCTTTTCTTGAAGAGTGTTTAAGGGATGACCTCAACAAAAAATCACAGAGAAGAATGGCAGTTTTGAATCCGTTAAAAGTTACAATAGAAAACTATCCTGAAGGCGAAAGCGAAGAACTTGAAGTATCAAACAACCCCGAAGACCCTTCCTACGGAACAAGAAAGGTCAAATTCTCAAAACACATTTTTATAGACAGAGATGATTTCAGAATAGACCCTCCGCCGAAGTTTTACCGCCTTGCTCCTCAAAGGGAAGTAAGATTGCGAAACGCATACTATCTAACCTGCACGGGATACAAAACAGACGAAAAAGGAGAGGTGTGTGAAGTTATCGGCAGAATTGACCCTTTGACAAAAGGCGGCTGGTCTCCCGACGGCAGGTCTCCAAAAGTTACGATTCACTGGGTAAATGGCGAAGATTGCATTGAAGCGGAAATAAGACTATACGAAAGACTTTTTGTGAAAGAAAACCCTGATGATGCTGAAGAGGGAAAAGATTTTCTTTCAAACTTAAACCCCGATTCGCTTAAGATTCTTAAAGGTTGCAAACTTGAACCATCTCTAAAAAATGCCAAAATTGGAGAGGTATATCAATTTGAAAGGGTAGGATACTTTACCCTTGACAAAGACTCAAAAGAGAACAACCTTGTCTTCAACCGCGCTGTAACCCTAAAAGACAGTTGGGCGAAAATACAAAAAAAGAAGTAGAAAGCAGCCTATGTCATTGCGATTCCTCCTTCGTGGGGTTTCCCCTCTGCTGTCATTGCGACTGCTCCTTCGTGGGTTTGACAAGGGAAGCAATCCTCCTTATTGGAAGAGGAAGATTACTTCGCCTGATAATGCTCCGAAGAAAATCTCGTAATGACTGCGTTTGGCTTTGTCATTGCGCGCCCCTTCCTTCGTAGGTTTTCCCCCCGCTGTCATTGCGACTGCTCCTTCACGGTTTTGACAAGGGAAGCAATCTTCCTTATTGGAAGAGGAGGATTACTTCGCCTGTAAACGCTCCGAAGAGAACCTCGTAATGACAGGTTACTTCGTTTGTAAATGCTCCGAAGAAAACCTCGTAACGACTGCGTCTAAATCTGTCATTGCGACTGCTCCCTCGTGGGTTTCTTTCCGCAGTCATTGCGATCCCTCCTTCCTCTTTAATTTCCTCCCCTATCAGGGGAGGAACAAAGGAGGGGTTTCCACTATTCTCTCCCCCTTTCAGGGGGAGAATCAAAGAGGGGGTTTCCATTTCTTCTTTCTCAAGGGGAGACACAGAAGGGGTTTCAACGGGTGGAAACCTCACCCCAGCCCTCTCCTGAGAGGAGAGGGAGAAATATTTCCTCCCCTATCAAGGGGATTAAGAAGGGGTTT
>Ga0272448_1008264_pt1 | contig 10861 bp, 6 predicted proteins | sample YNPCB0191_FD_202220 | JGI IMG/M metagenome (GOLD analysis project Ga0272448, IMG submission 202220) | Hot spring sediment microbial communities from Yellowstone National Park, WY, United States - YNP-CB-019-1 | ecosystem: Environmental > Aquatic > Thermal springs > Hot (42-90C) > Sediment... | reverse complement strand
CCCAGGGCGAAAGCCCCCATCGTCGCGTTCCGCTCGTCGCCGGGCCGTTCGTTCGCCGTCGCCGATCTCAGCGAGGCGTACGCAAAGTCCGCGAAACACGTTCGGCGCGGCGTATTGATGCTCGACCGCAAGCGGGTACTCGTGCAGGACGAGATCGAGGCGACCGCCCCGCTGAACGTCGAGTGGACCATGCATACAACAGCCCGGGTACGCATCGACGACGACGTTGCCCTGCTCTCGATCAAGGGCAAGACGCTCCGCGCCCAGGCGATGCCTTCGGGCATCGGCACATGGGAGGTCCGCGAGGTGCGCCCGCCGCCGCCCCAAAGACCCGCAGACGACACACGCAAAGTAGTGTTGCGTGTGCGTACCACGCCGCCGCTGACTCGATTCGGCGTGCAACTGTCCCCTGGCGATGATGAGAGCGAGCAGGGTACGATCCCGCTTGAGCCGCTGGACGGCTGGGCGAAACGGGAGAAGCGATAGCGCCGTCCTCGGCCGGATAATGTCCGGGGTGGCACGGGTCAAAAGTCTGAGCCGTGTTTCCACGACTCACAGGAGTAAGGAGAACATCGAATGAACAGTCCGAACGATCTCCTGTCAACAAACACTCGGCGAGGGCCAGCGAGATGCTGTGTCGTCCTCGCCGCCGCCTCCCTCGCCGCATCCTGTGCGTCTGCGCGCGCCGCCGATTCGGCCGCGACACGACCGGCCGCACCGTTCATGGGCGCGTATGTGCACATGGAAATGGTGTACAAGAAGGACGCGGACCCGGCCGCACAGCGGGAAGCCATCTCCCGAGCGATGGACCGCTTCAAGGCGAGCGGCCTCCGTGTGGTCATGCCGTACGCGACGACGACCTCCGGCACGGCATGGTACGACAGCGACGTCATCCCCGTCCGTCAGGCGAAAGACTGGGACCCGCTGCGGGCCTTCGTCGACGAGGCCCGCAAGCGCGGCCTGGCGGTCTGGCCGGTCGTATGCGTTGTGCCGAGCGGCGGCGAGAAGAGCCCCGGCGGCATCCTGCTCCAACACCCGGAGTGGGCGCTGCGCGACAAGAACGACAAGCCGATCGGCTACCTCTCCCCCTGCAATCCGCAGGCAAGGGACCACATGGTCTCCGTGGTGAAGGAAATCGTCACGAAGTATCAGACCGAAGGCGTCCTGCTCGACTACCTGCGCTTCCCGAGCGCCGTAACACGCCCGGACCCCGACTCGCTCGCGCGGTTCGAGAAGGAATATCCCGGCGACAAGACGGCCGACGAGGCCGTCAAGAGGCAGCACCTGCAGGCGTTCAAGGAGAAGAACCTCACCGAGCTGGCACGGCGGATCAGCGTCGAGCTTCGCAAGGTCAAGCCCGATGTCCGTATCGGCCTCTACACCTGGGGGCCGCAGGTGACCCGGTCGCACAACGTGGCGCAGATGTGGCCGGAGTGGGCTGCCAGAGGCTACCTCGACATGGTCAGCGTCTCGGGCTACTGCTACCGCGACAACTACGGCGAGAAGTACCTCCAGGTCTTCGAGGACCGGATGACAGAGGCCGCCCGACTCCTGAAAGAGGCCAGGGCCCCCGCCGAACTGACGCTCACGCTCGGCGTCAAGACCAGCCACGGCCAGGTGAAGAACGCCGCCGAGATCGACGACTACCTTCGCATCGCCCACCGCGTCGGCATCCGCGGCGTCGCCATCTTCACCTGGTCGTATCTGGAGCCGTACCTGGACGACGTGATGAAGGCGGGATACCTCGAACGCTTCGCGGCCCCGAAGCCGTAGTCGCGCCGGGCCGCGCCCGCAGCCCGCGCAAGCGGGCAGGATCTGCCCCTTCGCCCGCTCGGTCTTCAAGACCCACCGGCCTTCTACGGAGCCACGGTGAACACCGCCAGCACCGGCCGATGGTCGGAGGCGACCGCCTCCGGGATGATCCGGTACTCGATGCACTTCATCGCCGGGCATCGGCTGTACAGAATGTAGTCGATCCGGCTCCTGGGGGCATCGGCGGGATAGGTGAACGGCGAGGAGACATCCGCGTCGAACGTATCGCGCAGGAAGTCGAAGGCCCGCTTCATCACCTCGCTCTCGGGCACGGCATTGAAATCGCCCGCGACGATCACCGGCGTTCGGCCGTGCCGCTCCACGATCTCTTTGAGCATGGCGACCGACGCGAGCCGCTCGCCTTCATCCGGATGATAGTCGAGATGCGTCGCGATGAAGACGATCGGACGATCCTTCACTCGGATGCGGACCTCCAGCGCCCCCCGCTGCTCCCCGGGGATCGACTGCGGCAAACGGTGATTCTCATACGACTCGACGGGGAAGCGGCTCAATACGGCGTTGCCGTAGTCGCCGCCCTGGTAGGTGATGTTCTTCTCAAAGATGGCACGCGTGCCGATAAGCCTCGCCAGTTCGGCCGGCTCATCCACCCGCCCGGTCCGCTCGACGCCCCGGTCCACTTCCTGAACGGCCACGAGATCGGGCTTCGCCTCGTTGATGACCGTCGCGATACGCTTCAGGTCGAGCTTCTTGTCCATGCCCTCGCCGTGGTGAATGTTGTACGTGAGCACGCGGAGCGTCACGGGCTCGCGCGACGCACAACCGGTTACGCAGAACGCAACCAGCGTCAGAACGATAAAGATCGAAGCGCGTCTCCGCGTCATTACATATCCTCCGAATCAAGCACGCCGCATGGTCCCGGCTTGACGGCCGCAGTTGTGAATCTACCACGCGTCGCGCCGCCATACCACCGCGCGGTCGGCCCCGACATGGCCGCAGCCGCTCCCCGCGCCTAAGATCGGTCCGGACCGGAGGTACGGCTGCTTGCGTGGATTTCGCAATGACGTCCCCGCGGCCGTGCACTCGCCCGGTATCTGGATCTGCGCGATGATGCTCGGTGTTCCGAGCCAGGGCATCTGTGGAGTTCAAACGCATCCGGCCGATGGGCAAATGGCGAACATGACGACATCCACGACCCAACCGGCTCATACAAACCGCCTCATCCACGCCACCAGCCCCTACCTGCTGCAACATGCCCACAACCCGGTGGATTGGTACTCGTGGGGCCCCGAAGCGCTCGCCCGCGCAAGGGAGGAGGACAAGCCGATCTTCCTCAGCATCGGCTACTCCGCCTGCCACTGGTGTCACGTGATGGAGCGCGAAAGCTTCGAAAATGAGGAGATCGCCGCGATCCTCAACCGGCACTTCGTGCCCGTCAAGGTTGATCGCGAGGAGCGACCGGACCTCGACGAGATCTACATGAACGCCACGGTCATCTACAACCGCGGCCAGGGCGGCTGGCCGATGAGCGTCTTCCTGACGCCGGACCGCAAACCGTTCTTCGCGGGCACGTACTTCCCCCCAACGTCGCGCTACGGGCGGCCCGGATTCAAGGATGTGCTTCTCCAGATCGCCCGGTTGTGGAAGGACGACCGCCGACACCTCGTCCAGGGCGCGGATGCTCTCACGGAAGCCATGCGCCAATACGCGAGCGCCGAGCCCGGGACGACGCCGCCCGGCGTCGAAGCCGTCGCGCGCGCCGCCGAGACATACATCCGCCTGTTCGATCGTGACAAAGGGGGCATGCTCTCCGGTGCGACAAACAAGTTCCCGCCGTCGATGGCGATGCAGCTCATGCTGCGCCAGTACAGGCGGTCGGCGGCGACCGGTGCGCCGCGCCCGGAGCTGCTTCAACTCGTCGAACTCACGCTCGAGAAGATGGCGCACGGCGGGATCTACGACCAGATCGGCGGCGGCATCTGCCGCTACAGCACCGACCCCGACTGGCTCGTGCCGCACTTCGAGAAGATGCTCTACGACCAGGCGCTCGTGAGCGATGTGTATCTCGACGCCTGGCTGCTGACGAGGAAGCCGCTCTACGCCGCGACGGCCCGCGGCATCCTCGACTACGTGCTCGCCGACCTGCAATCGCCCGAGGGCGGGTTCTACAGCGCCCGCGACGCCGACAGCGAGGGCGAGGAGGGCAAGTACTACGTCTGGGCGCTCGACGAAATCCGGCGCGTGCTCGATGAGCGCGACGCCGCCCTGTTCGCCGCATACTACGATGTGACGGCGGAGGGCAACTGGCACCCCGAGGACAGCCACGCCCCGCCGGGCCCGAAGAACATCCTCCACGTGCCGCGCGGAGCGGACGTTGTCGCCCGGCTCCAGGGCCTCTCCGAAGACGAGCTGCGGGCGTCGCTCGAATCGTCGCGCAAGAAGCTCCTCGAGATCCGGCAGCGGCGCGTGCCGCCGGCCCTCGACGACAAGGTGCTGACGGCGTGGAACGGCCTGATGATCGCCACCCTCGCAAAGGCATCGCGTGTGCTCGACGAACCGCGGTATCGCGATGCGGCGATCCGCGCGGCCGACTTCATCCTGACACGCATGATGAAGGATGGGCGGCTCCTGCGAAGCTACCGCGCCGGCCGCGCGCAGATCGGCGGCTACCTCGACGATTACGCCTGCTTTACCGAGGCCCTGCTGAACCTGTACGAGGCTACGCTCGACCGCCGATGGCTCGACGAAGCCGCTCGCCTCGCCGACCGGACGATCGAGCACTTCTACGATCCGGCCGACGGGGGCTTCTTCTTCACCGCAAACGACGCCGAGCCGAACATCCTTCGCAGCAAAGACGCCGGCGACAGTGCCGTGCCCTCCGGCAACTCCGTCGTGGCGATGAACCTGCTCCGGCTGGCGTTGATGCTCGACCGCGACGATCTGCGGCGGAAGGCCGAGTCAATCTTCCGGGTATTCGCCCCGCGGATCGACCAGTCGCCGCTCGGCTTCGACCGGCTCCTGGCAGCCCTCGACTTCTTCCATGGGCCGACGAACGAGATCGCGATTATCGGTCCTCAACGTGATCCGGCGACCGCCGTCCTGATCCGCACCGTATGGGAGCGCTACCTGCCGAATAAGGTCGTGATGTGGCTGGATCCCGCAGACCCGGCCGCCGGCGCGTGGGCCGCGCGCGTGCCGCTGCTTCGAGACCGCGCAATGGTCGGAGACAAGCCCACGGCCTTCGTCTGCGAGGGCTACACATGTCGCCGACCCGTCACGACGCCGGAGGCCCTCGCCAAACAGATCGAGTAATGGCGGCAACCTCCAAAGCGACCGCAATCCGCAGGTCTCCGCTCGCAACTCGCCGTTCGTAACCGTCCTCGCGCCGGTCATCGGTCTTGAATTGCGCCGTCGTGTCTGTATCCTAGCGTCGGCGAGGGAAGCCGAAAACGACTCCCGCCGGCGCTGGGAAACGAACGAGGAGCAGGCAGTGGCGAAACGTCGAAAGCGAGGGCGCATTCGTCGCGCGTTGGGCGGTCTGGTCTTCCTTGGGATCCTGGGCGGCGCCTTCTGGTGGGTTCTGCCGCTGGTCCGATCTACGCCGCAGGGCGCTCCGACGGCGCCGAAGAACCTGGTCGGCATCGCCCCATCCCCGACAGCCGCCACGCAGCCGGCCGCCCTGGGCAGCCCTCTGCGCCCCATCGAATCAAAGCCTTCTGCCTCGCTCGCCCCGCCGCCGGCCCCGGCCAGCCGCCCGACGGTGGAGGCGGCGGATCTACCCCGGGCACAGGCGGCTTGGCAGGCCGGCATGCGGGCGCTCGAACAGAACCCCGTCGAGGCACGCCGGCTGCTCAGTGAAGCCCTGGCCAAGGGGCTGGCCGGCCCGGACGCGGAGCAGGCCCGGCGAAAGCTGAACGAGCTTGGCGATCGCATGATCTTCTCGCCCGTCCGAACCCCCGGCGATCCTCTCGTCGCCGCCTACACCGTCAAGGCGGGCGACACCGTCGGCAAGATCGCCGCCGCCCATAACATCTCTGAGGAGCTCCTCGCTCAGATCAACCAGCTCCGAAACAAAAACTTCGTCCGGCTCAACCAGACGCTGAAGGTAGTTCACGGTCCGTTTCACGCCGTGGTCGACAAATCGCAGCACGAAATGTACATCACCCTCGGCGACGTGTATGTGCGCGATTTCCGCGTCGCGCTCGGCATGAACGGCGGCACGCCGACGGGCAAGTGGATTGTCGCCAATCATCTGACCAACCCGAGCTGGGTGGATCCGCGGACCGGCAAGCGCTGGCATGCCGACGATCCCCAGAACCCCATCGGCGAATACTGGATCGGATTGCAGGGCATCGAGGGCGAGGCCAAAGGTCAGATCGGTTTCGGCATCCACGGAACGATCGACGAGGCCAGCATCGGGCAGGACGTAAGCATGGGCTGCGTCCGACTCGCGGCCCGGGACATCGAGATGGTCTACAAGCTCCTGGTACCGGGAAAGTCCACGGTGGTCGTGAAGGACTGACCGCGGTACGAACCGCGAACATGTGCCGCATGCTCGGCCGGCGCCAGCCGCCCTGCTCGAACGAGGTCATCCGTGAACAACGATTCCGACACCACCGTGGCCGCCCTCAGGCAGATCGTCGCACGCTTCGTCGACGAGCGAGACTGGCAGCAGTTTCATGACCCGAAGAACCTGGCCATGTCCATCGCAATCGAAGCGGCCGAACTGATGGAACACTTCCAGTGGCTGCGGAGCGATCAGATGCGGGAAATCACCGGGGATCCCGAGGCGATGAGCCGCGTCCGGGAGGAGCTCGCCGACGTGCTCGCATTTGCCGTCGCCTTTGCCAATGCGCTCGACATCGACATCACGCAGGCAATGACGGACAAGTTCCGCAAGAATGCGCAGAAATACCCCGCAGACAAGTTCCGCGGGCGGTTCAAGTGATCCCCCGCCGCGTCAGCTCCGCGGGACCACGAAGGGCCGCGGACGAGAGCGGACGACCTGCCCGTCCCGGCGCTCAAAACTGACTTCGATCTCGATTCGCTTCCCCAGCACGTCTGCGTCCCCCCACGGGCAATGCAACTGGTAGCCGTATCCGCCGACGTAGCGCTTCTTCGTGCGGTACGGGCGCGCCTGCTCGGGGTCGAAGAGCCACTCGCGCACAAGCCGTCGCTGCGTCCGGCCCTCGCCGTCCGGCTCGATCACGAACATGGACACGTGGATGATCCCGTCGCCGAAGACACCCTCCTCGCCCTTCTCCGTCGGCGCCACAAGGTACAGCGCCTGGATCACGAACCCGTTCGTCTTGCCGCCGCCCCCGACGGTGCCGAACGGATTCTGCCCGTAAAACGGAATCACCTTGATGATGTTGGGATTGAGCGTCGCGTCGGCCGCGCGCTGCGTAGCCGCCCCGCCCGGCGGCATCGCGCAGCCGCCGCCCGCCGCCAGTGCCAGGACCGCCAGCCACGGCCGCCCCGCGGCCCGCCGCCGGCCGCTCATCGACCTCGCCCTCGACTCACTCGTCCGTCCGCGCTGTCTCATGCCTGTCCCCGGAAGCCCCGTTCCTCGCATCGGCCACCGTCACGTCGGCGGGTTCCTCAATGACACGGCTCTCCGGGCCGTACACGTTCAGCGGCGGCCCGTAGGACTCCGGCTTCGGAGCCGCGGGCTGGCTGCTCGGGGCGCTTTCCGGCAGGAACCCCTCCTCGCCCGGCTTCACCTGAAGCTTATCCATCAGCGGGCTGGTGCGGATCTTCTGCAGAAGCCCCGATTGATCCCGCTGCTTGACGGAGATCTCGTGTGCCTCCTCCTCGGTGCGGATGACCTTGGGCGTCAGCACGATCAGGAGCTCCGTTTTCTGCCGGTCCCGCTTCGTCGCGCGGAAGAGATTGCCCAGGATCGGAATGTCGCCGGCGATCGGCATCTTGTTCTCGCTGCTCGTGTCGCTCGTCCGGATCAGGCCGCCGATCACGATCGTCTCGCCGTCCCGCACCGTCACTACCGTCTCGGCGGAGCGTTCGAGGAACGTCGGCAGGTTGATCCCCGAGCCGACCGAGACCGTCGAGGTGCCCAGGTCGGAGATCGTCGGCTTGACGCTGAGATTCACGTAGCCGTCCGGATTGATGTGCGGCTCCACGTCGAGCAGGATGCCGACCTTCTCGTATGTGACCGACGGGACGACGATGCCGCCCGTCGATACGGTGACGTTCTGCACCACCGGCACCCGCGTGCCCACCGTGATGTTCGCCTTCTCGTTGTCCGCCACCATGATCGACGGCCGGCTCAGCACGTCGATCCGGCTGTCGCCCTGCAGGGCATGGAAGAGGAAGTTGAAGTCCTCGCCCGTGATCGTGAAGGAGAAGCCCGTGCCGCTGCCCGCCGCGCCCACATCCGTCCCGGCGACCACGTCGAATCGCCGGCCGCCCTGGATCGTGTTGTTCGGGCCGACCGTGGCATTCTCCGTGAACTCCAGGTCCTGCAACGCGAACTCCATACCCAGTTCGAGGCTGTTGTCGAGGGTCACCTCCGCGAGCAGCACCTGGATCATCACCTGCGGCGGCTGCTGGTCGAGCTTGTTGATCATCTCGACGATCTGGGACTCCATCCGCCGGTTGTAGCTGAGGATCACCGTGTTCGAGGCCTTATCCGCCTGCACGGTCACCTGTCGCTCCAACTGCGTGATGACGGATTCCTCGGCGCCCTTGACCTGCAACGCCTGCTGCTCCGCCTTGAAGTAGCTCTCCATCGTCTTGGCCACATCTTCGGCCACGCCGTTGCGGAGCTTCACGATCCGCTGCACGCGGTCCTGGATATCGAGCGAGTCCAGCCGGTCGACGACCTGGCCGACGATCTCCAGGTACTCCGCGCTGCCCGCCGCGATGAGCGTGTTCGTCCGCTTGTCCACGCTGAAGGCAAGCTCGACCGCCGCCGTGCCCGCCGTCGCCGCCACGCCGCCGATCTCCAGCCGGCGCTCAGGCTGCCCCTGCGTCCCGCCGCCGCCCTTCGTGCCCGTCTCGAAGAGCTCATCGAGAAGCTTCTTGGTCTCCTCGGCGTCCGCGTTGCGGAGAAGGAACATCTGGATCTCCGCCGTGATCGGCCGCACCGAATCCAGCGTCTGAATCAGCGTCGCCAGCATGTCCGCGCTGTCCGCCGGCGCCAGGACGAGCAGCGAGTTCGTCCGAACGTCCGCGGTAATCGTGATGTCCTGCTGCACGAGCTTGCGGAGGACCTCCTTCTGCGTGGCCTCGTCGAACGACTTGAAGTTGATGATCGACGACGAGCCCGCCTTGCCGCCGCCCGCCGCGCCGCCCGCCCCGGCCCCCTTCAGGAAGTCCGTGAGCCGCTTGGCCAGGTCTTCCGCCTTGGCCTGCTTGAGCGTGATCACCCGAAGCCCCAGCTCCATGACCGGCTGCGTCGTGTCGAGCTTCTCCGCGATGATGCGGATGTTGTTCATCATGTCGGGCCCGGCGAAGACGATCAGCGAGTTCGTGCGCGGCTCGGGCGCGATGGAGAACGGCATGCCCTTCGACGCGCCGGTCTGCTGCTTCTCGAGCAGCTTCGTCATCGTGTCGGACAGGTCCTCGGCCTTGGCCTTCTGCAGCGGAATGATCTCCATGAGCTGCGAAAGCGTGGACGGCCGGTCCAGCATCTGCAACAGGCCCGCCAGGATCGTGTGCTCCTCGAGCGGCGCCGTGACGATCAGGCTGTTGGACCCTTCGTCCGCCAGGATGTACACCGGAGTCCGGGTGTTCTGCCCGCCCGACGGCCTCTTCTTCTCGAAGAGGTCCGTCAGCATCTGGGCGAGCTTGCCCGCCGTGGCATACTTGAGCGAGTAGACCCTCGGCTCGCCCGACGGCGTGCCCGGCTGCCGGTCGATCTTCTCCAGCCACTCCTCCGCCCGCTTCATTCCGAAGCGCGAGCCGGTCACGATCACCGTGTTGCTCCGGTCCTCGGCGATGACCGTCATGTTCATCTGGTCCTGCTCGACCTGCGGCAGGGCCTTCTTCAGCCCCTCGAAAAGCTTGGTGAGCATGTCGGCAACCTTGACGGCGTCGGCATGCTGCACCTGGAAGATCCGCGACTCGGGCGTAATCACGCTCGGCTGTTCGGCCGTGTCGATCTGCTTCAAGAGGGTCTCGACGATCGCGAAGTTCTCGGGCGTCGCCGAGACGATCAGGGCGTTGCTCCGGGCGTCCGTGACGATGGACACCTTCTTCTGCGCCTCGGGAACGGTCCCGGCGCCGCCGGCGCCGCGGACGATCCCCTTCGTGTTCATCAGTTCCTCGATCAGCTTCGCCGCGCGGGTGGCGTCGGCGTGCTGGAGCGGATAGAGCCGCACCGCGCCGGCCACGTCGAGCGGCAGGTCCAGACGCGAGAGCAGCCGCACGATCTCGTCATAGTTCTCCCGGCTCGAGGCGATCAGCAGCGTGTTCGTCGTGGTGTCGGCCACGATGGCGATCCGGTCGGACGGCTGCTCCTCCTGGCCCTTCGCGAGGCGCATCTGCGCCCGCTGTTTGAAGAGGTCCTGGAGCTGCGGGCCGAGCTTGCCCGCGTCGTTGTGCTGAAGCACCTGGATGTGGATCTCCGAGGAGGGGGCAAGCGGCTGGTCCTCCAACTGCTTGACCAGCGACTCGATCGCAATGTAGTCCTCTTTGTTCGAGGCGATCACCAGCGCGTTGCTCCGCGCGTCGGTCACGATCACCGGCTTGTCGGTGACCCCTTTGCCTTTCTCGCCCTTCATCTCGATCCGCCGCTGCCAGAGCTGCTCGATCTTCGGCCCGAGGTCGCTGGCCGTCAGGTTCTTCACCGCCAGAATGTGAATGTCGCCCAAATAGTTCGCCGGCGCCAGGTCGAGCTTCCGGACCAGCTCCTCCACTTCCTTGAAGTTCTCCTCCTTCGCCGAGACGATCAGCGAGTCCGTCCGCGGATCGGCCACGATGAAGACCTTCTCCATCTCCGTGGACTTCACGCCGCGGTTCTTCAGCGTCTCCATCCGCGACTTGTTGAGGTCCGTGATGATGGTCGCGAGGCGATCCGGGTCGGCGTGCTCGACCCGCAGGACGCGGACGGGAAAGCTCACGCCGATTC
>Ga0272448_1008261_pt1 | contig 10865 bp, 5 predicted proteins | sample YNPCB0191_FD_202220 | JGI IMG/M metagenome (GOLD analysis project Ga0272448, IMG submission 202220) | Hot spring sediment microbial communities from Yellowstone National Park, WY, United States - YNP-CB-019-1 | ecosystem: Environmental > Aquatic > Thermal springs > Hot (42-90C) > Sediment... | reverse complement strand
AGTTTAAACTTTGCAGTGCTCCTGCTGTCTTCAGGGCACTACTGGAAATCGAAAAGAAAGTTTTTAAAATAGTTTTAGGGACCCGACTGGGAGTCTATGGCGAACTAGGGGTTTAAGAAACGATTCGTTGCCCATCCATTCCCACACAAAGACCTATTCGGAAGGTCAGGATGTGGGAAGGTTGCTTGGAGTGACTGTGCCGGTGTACAAAGGGGATTCTTAGGCTGGTAGGTCCGGCCTGGGTGAAAAAGCAGAACGATATTGCCCTCTCCATTTTGTCTGTGGTGGGAGTTTCCGCGGGGCCGGCATGTTGGCATAGGTTTCAAAGAGAGGTTCGGGGAGTTTATTTTCAGGTAACATTTTAGCCGAATGAAGTAACCCGCCTCTCCCCCGGCGGGAGAGGCCGGCCGAGGCAAAGCCGAAGCCGGGTGTGGGGGATTTCGACGGTACAAGCAGCCTGGATTCCTGCTTACGCAGGAATGACACATCGCTCCTCCATTCGGCTAAAATGTTACATTTTCGGAAGGTTTTGTGGTTAGGAGGAAACGGCGGCGGGGGGTGTGGCAGTGCGGCATTATGAGGTGGAGCAGCCGGGCAGCGTGTGGGAGCTGACGGCTCGGCTTTTTCCGGCCTATCAGGTGGACGGCGGCCGGGTGTATTTGGCCGGGTGCCAGTGGGAGGATCGGCTTTTTGTGCGTGTGCAGGGCCAACAGAACGGACGGGACGAGGAGATATGGATAGACGATCTGGGAGAGTTGGTCCCCCCAGAGCAGATTGAGCAATTGGGGCTTCCAGAGAGTCGCCCGCTTCAGACGCCGCCGCCGTATGCACCGGCCCTGTTTCAACGGGCGATGGAACAAGCCAGGCTGCGAGCGGCGGCGATTTTCGGCCAGGCAAACGACGCATGGGCGGAAGAAATTACCGCCGTTTGGTGTAAGTTTGTAGAGGGAAAACTTCGATTTACGATTGGCTCGGCGTCGGCGGATTTGGCGTTTTCGGGTTGGGCCCGTTTGCTCCAGGCGCCGCCGTTTATCTGTCCGCATACGGGCCGGGCCACTTTCCACCTGGCCGCCACGGACGACGGGCGGATTCTGGACGCGGCGGCCATTGGCGTGTGCGAAGTTTCCGGGCGTCGCTTGCCCGTTGATGAATTGGTGCGATGCTCCTGGACGGGGAAACGGACAGCCAAGGATTTTGTGGACTTTTGTTCCCTTACTGGCCAGCCGGTCCTCCGATCCGAACTTGCCGCCTGCCAGATGTGTCAGGAAAAGGTCAGTCCCGCCGTCCTGCAGGAAGGCCTTTGTTCGGCCTGCCGCAGTCTGCGACCGGCCAGTAAAGCCGATCCCCGTATGGCCCGCCTGTTGGCCGAGTATCCCACATTGGACCGTTGGCATCGGTGGGAATTGGCCGAAACGGAAACCGTGTATGTTTTAGTAGCCTCCGGCCTGTGGAAAAAGCTGTTGGTGGTGGTCGATAAGGAGTCGTTGGAACTTCGGCATTTGGCCACCCGCCATCGGCTCCAAACGCACTGGCGGCCAGTGGAACCCGGACAATATACTTTTGTTCTCCGAGAATAAAGAAGCGGTAGCCCCCTTGCCCCGTCCAGCAGTTGGCCAACCCGACTTTTTCGGTTCTCGGCCCCGCAAGTCGCCCCAGTCTGTTCGGAAGGTATCCTTGCTTTCCTAAGGAATGCGCCCTATGCCAAGCCGACGAGAACTCGTCCAGCAAACCATCCGTTTTCAACGGCCTGAGCGGATTCCCATTTGGTTTGTCAACGCCGACCAAACCGAGGGGGATGTGATGGTCTATCATCTGCTGCTGGGTCGGCAGGGTGTATCGGATTCCCAGGTGAAAGAGTGGGGCTATCGGCTGGAGTACCTGAACGACGGGACCATGGGCCATCCAACGGAACCCTACCTACCGGATTGGCCCTCGGCGGAGCAGTATCAGCCGCCCCCCCTGCGCGAAGAAGAACGGATGGCCGGATTGCCGGAGTTTTTGGCCGTCTGCGAAGATCGGTACCGGATGGCCAGTCTGGACCTGTCCGGCTTTACGACCTACATGCTTCTGCGGGGGTTTGAAAATGCGATGGTCGATTTCGTCTGGGAGCCGGAGCGGTTTTCCAGGCTAATGAACCTGATTTGGGATTTTGAATGTCGGCTGATCGAGTTGGCGGCCCGATACGGGTTCGACGCCATCCATTTCGTGGATGATTGGGGCACACAAAAGGGGCTGATGATTTCGCCCGCTTTGTGGCGGAAACTGTTTGCTCCGGGCTATCGGGGGCAATTTGAGTTGGCCCACCGGTTGGGGCTGGATGTGTGGTTCCACTGCTGCGGCAATATCACCGAGATCGTGGAAGATTTCCATCAGCTTGGCGTCGATGTGATGAATATTTCACAACCCAACATAGTGGATATCGAGGCGGTGGGCCGCCGGCTGCGGGGCAAACAATGTTTCCTCATGCCCATCAGCTACCAGACCGTCGGCATCCAAGGCACAAGAGAAGAAATCTTCGCCGAGGCTCAGCGCCTCTACCGCCTCTTGGGCACGCCGGAAGGCGGCTTCATTGGATATGTGGAAGAATATAGCTCGATGGGTATGTCGGCGGAAAACTACCGAGCCTGCGCCGAAGCCTTCCGCCGACTCAATCCCACGCAGATTTTTTCCAGCCCCTAAGCTCAACTTTGACCCGTTTCCATAACTCTCTATCTTGACTGTATCTACCCGGCCAAGCCCCTACAACTTGGAGGGGATAAGAATCGCCTCGAACCCGATAGATCGTGGTAATTACTTCCGGTGGAGGCGGTCCACCTAAAGTACTTCCTAAAAATCAAAAGCATACGACGAGTTCCTTCGGTTTATCCCTTCCTACCGCCATTTCCGGACATCTTCGGCGATGGACGGGCAAAGGCCCGCAAAAGCCGTGGGGACGAACCGCTAGGGCAAGAGACGAGCGACGTGTCTTAGTTAATGAAATTTTGATTACTCCTTCACAGGTCGGCTTGCTAAATCGGCCTCGCTCGGTTGGTACTTGACCCGAAGGACCTGGAGGCCATTTTCTACCAAATCCCCGGTATCTTGGGCGATCTGCTCCGGACTGTTCGTGCTGAAATACTGATCCAGGCGTTGGATCGCCGTTTCGATGGCTTGCGGAGATTGGGCTACCCAGGGTAGTCGGACCAATTGAGAAGGCAGCAGGGGAATCAGATTGACCTGAGTGCCGTGCTGGCCGGTAAGGCTGTAATTATGGATGGGCGGTTGCTGAGGTTTCCCTTTTCCGTCGATAGGCCGAGTAGAAAATAGCACATGATGGTCAAAACGGATCGGATCATCGGACAACATGGCGCAGATATTCATCTTGGGATCATCCGGTTTACCCACCGGTTTCCAAATGACATTATGATGGAGGACGTGGCCTGGTCCCTGGGCCACCAATCCACAGGTATGGCCGCTGATAAAATTTCCGACAATGGTAATATTTTTCGGGGTGTGCCAACAATGGATGGCAAAGCCGCCCCCTTGCAGAAAGACATTTCCGACCAGACGGCAATCCTGGGTGGTAGGGGGTGGGCCGCCGGACACATAGATGGCATGGTCGAACCAATGGCCGCCGAGGTGAACGAAAAGGCAGTCTTTCAAGAGCATGTTGACCGCGGTATTTCCACATAGAAGACCGTACATATGTTCATCTCGGCCCCGTTGGTGGGCCCAAACCGTACAACCGACCATCTGAATCCCTTCCCGATTGGTAAAACCATGTCGGCAGCTCTTTGGATCGGCCGGTAATCGGCCTCCGATCCAAAGACCCTCCAGCCGGGTATAGGGAGCCAAACTAAAATCGGGAGCTTCGTCATCCGGCCGGGTCAAAACCGCCCGACCGCTCCAATGGTCGTCCCATGCAAACCGGAAGACCGTCCGATGTTGCCCGTCTGTGCCTGGTGGACGAAAATCAAAGCGCTCTTGCCGATACAAACCCGGAAAAATCACCACCGTATCGCCGGGTTGGATTTTCCGGAATGCCTGTTCCAGGGTTTTCCAGGGTTTGCGTCGGGCGCCGGGATTGCTGTCGTCTCCGTACCGGGCAGACACGTAATAAACCGTCGTACTGCTCCGGAGTGCCTTTTTCGGGATGGGCGGGGGAAGGTCTTCGAGCTTGCCTAAGCCAAGTTCCACCATTTGGCGCAGTTTTTCGGGAAGGGGGTTTTTCAGGGCCTGGAGATACCAGAAAGCGGCCCGCCGGAAGGCCCCCGGCTGGGTAGCAGAACCTTCCCGATTTGCCGCTTCCCACCACTGATGGCCTAATTGGACCATGGCTGTCGGGGAGGCAACGTCGCCGGCCAGCTCCCGTTGAGCCACCGTGCGGAGTGAAGCGTCGCTTCCTTTGGCCAAAAGGGGAAGGCCCCGCTCCCAATTCTCTTGTACAAAGCAATACCATCGCCCGACCGTTAGGTTCGCTTGGGGGTCGTCCGGCGATTTGGCCAGAGCAGCCTCTGAAGTGTGAAATTGTTCAGCTAACCGGGCCAACTCCTCCAAATAACTCTGACGTTTCCGGGCCTGATTGCGAAATATCTGACCGGCCGGACGAGTGGCCGCTGTGGTCCATAGCGCTCCCAAAGAAGAAGCTGCTTGAAAATCTTCGGCTGCCAATGCTTTCTCGATCAAATGTTCCACGGACTCTGCCCATTCCGTCGCCTGCCGCGGCTCCTTAAGATTCGGAATGCACTTGGCAAGCGTTTCCAGAGCAAGCGGAACAGGAGCGAGGTCGAACTGATCGGTGAGCACTTCCATAGACTTCATGAGGATTCGTGCTTCCCCCGCCTCACAAGCCAATTCCATGGCCCTCTGCAATAGCACATACTGACGAACGGGATCAGCTTCCTCCCGAGCAAGCACCAGGAGTTTTTTGGCAAGGTCTGCTTTCGCCCGAACAGTAGTAGATCGAGGAAGGGGAAATTATATCTTTTCCCGGATCGGCGTCAGGCTTTCTGGGGAAGGCGGCGGAAGTCTTTCCTCGGTGCTTTCCGGAAGAGGTGTTTTTTCGTCGGCGGCTGGGAGCGATTGGCCCTCCACCCCGGCCCAAACAAGCCCTGTCAGAAACCCCACCGTAGAGAACAAAACACGCATGGCCCCTCCTCCTTTATTACGGCATTACGGGTCCGACAGCTTGCCTCCGAGAAGAAGCCCAAAACATCTGTTCTGCGCTTTCCCAAAAAGTTCTAATACAGCAAGAAGTGATAAAAAGCGATTTTCAAAACCTCCAAAAATCGCAACCTCTTAAATATCAAGAACTTAGGGAATTTGGCATCCGATTTTTGGGAAAGGGCCCGGAGCAGTTAGCCGTCTAGATACTGGGCCGGGAACTTCCAGGGGTCTCGATAGACGGGGCGGGCCAGGCGGGCCGCCTCCTCATCGCCCACGATCTTCTCCGTCTGTGGGTCAAACCGCACCGATCGGCCCAGCCGATAGGCAATATTGGCCAACCCAATGGCCGCATCGATCTTGTAATGGTACGACACATTGCAACTGGGCTGCTGGCGAGTGCGAATACAGTCCAACCACTCCCGCTCATGGCCGGGCGAAGGCGGAATCGTCTTGGGCGGCGGCGTCAGGTCTTTCAGTCGATCGCCTTCCGGCACGACCTTGTGCGTCCCGTAGTCGCAAAACAGGGTGCCGTTGACGCCGTGGAAATAGACGCCCAGGCGACGGCGGGGCGCATTGTCCGGCCCTTGCAGATCGAAGCCATAGCTGTTGCACAGTTGCAGCATCCAGGTCAGGGTCATGTTGGGGTAGGACCAAAGGACCTGTTGGGTATCGTAGGCGTCGCCGCAGTCTTTGGTAACGAATCGGCCGCCCGTGGCGTCGGTCCGGGGCGGAATGCCCAGATTCAAGGCCCAAAACGCCACGTCGATAATATGCGGCGCCATGCCGGGCGTATAACCGCCGCTATAATCCATAAAGGAACAGTTGGTATGCGCATTGGCGCAGATGAGCGGGTTGAAGGGACGCATCGGGGCTGGGCCGCACCAAAGATTCCAATCCAACCCGCGCGGCGGCGGAACTTTCGGGTCCGGCCCGATGCCTTCTTCTCCCTGATTGCCGGTCAAAAAGGTGCGGACCACCGGGATGGGGCCTAATCGGCCGGACTGCACCCACTCCACCACCCGGCGGTAATTTTCGCCAGCGTGAATTTGCGTGCCCACCTGGGTGATGCTCCCATGTTTTTCGGCGGCCCGACGAACGGCCAACGCCTCGTCCAGATAGAGGGTCATCGGCTTTTGTACATAGACATCTTTTTTGGCTTCGCAGGCTTCGATGGTTTGTAGGGCGTGCCAATGCGGTGGTGTGGTGATGATGACCCCGTCGATATCTTTCCGGGCCAACACCTCGTGGTAATCCTGGTAGGCCTTGGCCGAGTGTTTGTACTGCTGGAGGGCGGCCTCCCGACGCTGCTGCCAGACATCGCACACGGCCGCAACGACCACATCAGGATACCGGGCGCAATTGGCCAGGTTGCCCATCCCCATGCCGCCGCAGCCGATCAAGGCGATGGAAATTTTCTCACTATGCGGCGGCCCCTCCGCCCTGCCCAACGCCGCAGCCGAAACGACCATCGGCGCCGCTACAGCCGCTTTCATCCCTCCGGCCGGTTCCCAACAGACCGATGGGGCGGCCTCCTCAGAACCTCCTCCCGCCGGCTGGGAAGAGAGTCGTTCCTTATGCGCATCGGCCATAGTTTCCCTCCTTTCGCAAAAAAGAGCTTATTATCGAAAGACGTTTGGTTTACTCGCTCAATTCCACCAAGGCCCAGAAGTCCAACTGAGGCACTTCAACGCTCAAAGAGTCGTTTTCGCTGGAAACGGGCAGATTCTGCGGATCGGCTTCGGGCGCATGAAGCACGGCCCTTTTCGGCCTCCGTTGGCCCAGTATATCCAGCCGAAGCCGAACGGTAAATCCCTTCTGCACTTCCATGCGATCTTCGGGCATTCGATAGGCCCGGCTCACCAGATGCAGGACCACCGGCGATTTGGGATCGTCGGGCCGAATCCGGGGGACAACGAACACCTGATCACAGCCCTGAACCTGGATGGGTTGGGGCAACAATTTTTCCAAGGCGGCCTGGTCCGGCCAGACGACCAGGCGACCGTCCTTTTGCAGGCCCGCCAGCCAGGGGGGCGGCTCTTTCTGGCCAGCCGGCGAACCCGCAGTAGCCAAACCGTTGGCCCCTAAATCGCCTGCCGTCAACCCCCCGTCCTCCACACCACTCCCAACCAAACCCCAATCGCCCAAACCTCCCGCCGCCAAACCGCCGGCAGCCCTAACGGCCGAACCTTTCGGATCGGTAGCCAAGCCGGAGGAAGTTTTCTGCTCGGAGGTTTTTTCGACCAAAGCGGGATGGTCCTTCGGCACGATCACAGCGCGAAAACCGGCCAGTTTTTCCGGCGTGAGCTGGTAGCCTTCCAGCCAATCGTCGCCTTGGACCACGACGGTGAAGGGGATATTGAGCTCGGCCAGGCGGATGCAGATCGGTTCGATATTGGCCCGGCCTTGACGGCGGGCGGCGTTGTCATACAGCACGGCCACCGGCGCTACGGCTTCGTAGCCGTCCAAAAGTCGGGCCTGACGCCGGACAAATTGATACACCCAGGCATACGCTTCGTCCGGCCCGTCGTACCAGTGGGTGCCTTTTTCTTGGGTGTAGCACCATTGGCGATGCGGGGCCATGAAGTTATGGCCCATCGCATACGAGAGGGCAATCCACAGCCGAACCAGCCCCTCTTTTTTGTGCTCATGGACAAAAGACCAGTCGTAGCCGGAGGCCGTCGAGGCGACCGGTCGGCCCAATCCATCGGCCAATTTATAGACGTAGATCGGATGGCCGGGCAATTGCCCCTTGGCCGCCTGGTGATCCACCTCGCAACAGAAATACGTCAGATGCGGGGCAATGGCCAATGCTTCCGGGCTGCTCAGGCCAGAATTGACGCAGAAGGCCATCGGCCGCCCCCGGAGCTTTTCGGCCTGCCGGCGAAACTCGACCACAAACTGGGTGTTGGCCTTCATTTGGAAATCCAGGAACTCCCTGGCCAGCGGCATGGCCCACCGACGTTTGAGATATTCGTCCCGTTGCACGCCCCGGGAGCGGAGAAACTCGCCGTAGTCGAAGTGGGTTAAATCGGTAATGCCCAGTTTGGCCAGGGTCTGTTGGGTTTCCGGCGTGGTCTGCTGGGCCAGATACTGTCGGAACCCGGCCATACAATGTCGGCAGAAGCAGCCGCCATGCCAGGTTACACAGCCGGCCGTGCCGGTGTAATCGTCGATGTGCAGCCCGTCCGGCCCGGCCGACATGACCTGCTGAAGCCGATGTTCCAGATAGCGGCGGAACTCAGGACTATTTGTGCACCACCAATAATAGGGATGCCCTTTGTACTTGTGGTCCCAGAGCCAGGGGACGGTGATCGGTTTGGCGTCCAGGTCGTAGCAGGCGGCGTCCAGGAACTTTTCGGTCAAATCCATCACCCCCTGGCCTTCGGTCCGAAATCCGATGCTGGTGGAAAAAAGCCGAACGCCTTTGGCGTGGGCCTCGGCCACCCGCTTGGCATCCCCGTGGCCAGCCCAGCCCATCACCGTGCAGCCATACGGTTCATACTTGGCCGGGTTGTCATACATAAAGACCACATCGGAGCGGCGGAGAGTGATGTCCGGCGGCGGCCGATCAGCAGTCGCTGCCGCCCACAACCCGTTGCCGCCGTCCACGTCCGGCAACATGCCGCCCATCATTAGGAAAAGGATAGCCACACCGAATAATCGCCTTCTGAACACCATGACGATAACTCCTTGCAAAGAAAACGGCCACAGAACACCGAGGAACTGGGATCACCGGTCGGAGGGATAACCTTGTAAAAATGGGCAAACGGCCTACGGGAAGGATCGTTGGGTATCCTAGTTGTATTCTGGCGGCGGGTGGCTGCAGGATTGGGGAAGCCGGAGGGTGTTGCTTGACCGGGGAAAATGGCCTCTTGCGTCTGCACCCTTACCTCTGCCGGAAGCCGGGGGCAGCCTTGGACGGTAGGTAACATTTTAGCCGAAGGAAGCAATTCGCCTCTCCCCTGGCCGTCCAGAGGCCGTCCCTGTGTGTCATTCCTGCGCAAGCAGGAACCCAGGCTTCTTTGTGTCCGCCCCTTTGTGTCCTTCCCGCCCCCCCGTGTCATTCCTGCGTAAGCAGGAATCCAGGCTTCTTTGCACCGCCCCCCGTGTCACTGCCGCGCAAGCGGCAGTCCAGTGGGTGTCATTCCTGCGCAAGCGGGAATCCAGGCTCCTTTGGGTGTGCTCCTTGGTGTCCTTCCCGCGTAAGCAGGAACCCCCCCGTGTCATTCCCGCGCAAGCAGGAATCCAGGCTTCTTTGCACCCACCCCCCGTGTCATTCCTGCGCCCCATGTGTCATTCCCGCGCAAGCAGCAGTCCAGTACGCCTCTCCCCACCGCGGGAGAGGCCGGCGGTGCCCAAGGCACCGCCGGGTGAGGGGGGCCACAGTGTCCTTCCCGCGCAAGCAGCAGTCCAGAAAGAAACAACTGGATTCCCACTTTCGTGGGAATGACACACAAGGGCGGTGGGAATGACATACAAGGGGGGCGGGACTGACACATAAGGCCCCCCGTGTCATTCCCGCGCAAGCGGCAGTCCAGCACACCTCTCCCTACCGCACGCAAGGCCACCGGGGCCGAAGGCACCACTGCCCGAGGGGCTTTGCTAAAAGGAAACCTTCGGGTACTATGAATTGTAGCGTCTCCGTTCAACCATCGCATCGGCGCCGCCCGAAGCGAGGGCCTTTACCCGGAGGGGTCGGCTTTTCCTCACGCACTAAAAGGGGCTTGCCATGGACAACGTGGTCCACTCTTCCGAGGGCTTTCCCGACGGTTCCGATTCGCTTTCGTTTGTCGCGGTGCTGGACCAATTGCGGGCCCAGCACGGCTGGCGGTTGGATCGGCAGATCGGCCAGGGCGGTTTTGCCCAGGTCTATAAGGAAACCCTCAATGGCATCCCGCGGGCGGTGAAAATCCCGCTCCATCCGCTGGCCGGGCTTCCTGATCGGCAAAAGGAGCGGGAGCTAGAGTCCCTGGAGGTGGCCCGCCGCATGGTCGGCCATCCGCATATAGTCGAACTCGTGCGGTATGAGTGGGTAGGTGATTATTTGGTTACCATTTGGGAGTGGGCCGACGGCGGGAGCCTCGAAGACATGCTCCGCCAGTATCAGAAGCAGGACCAGCCGGGCATCCCGCTAGAGAAACTTTTGGGCTACATGGACGAGGCGGCCAAAGGGATTGACGATCTCAACCAGCTGGGCATTTACCATCGGGACATTAAGCCGGCCAATCTCCTTTTATTTCATGATCATGTGAAGCTGGGCGATCTGGGCCTGGCCAAGCTCGTCGGCGCTAGCACCGGGACGCACACCCGGGCGGGCACTTTTGGCTACCTGCCGCCGGAGGCATGGGAGGGCAAGACGTCGGAGACGATCGACCTTTACGGCCTGGCCGCCTCGTATGTGAAGCTGCGGACCGGGCGAGAACCGTTTGGCGAAAGCCCCCAGGAAATCTTGGATCGGCAGCGGCAGGGCCAGCCGATCCTGGACGGCCTTACGGAGGCGGAAAAACCTTTGGTTTTGGCTGCCCTGCACCCCGATCCCGAGAAGCGGTTTAAGCGAGGCGCCAAGGCCTGGGTCTGGGAACTCTACCAGGCACTAAAAAGCCCCCCACATCTTCCCCCCAAGCAATTCCCCCCTGTGCCGGCGCAAACCGCTCCGTCCGTTCCGCGCCCTCCGGCTCCCCCCAGGCCCCAACCGCGCCCCTCTGCACCTTTTGTGCTAT
>Ga0272448_1008259_pt1 | contig 10866 bp, 7 predicted proteins | sample YNPCB0191_FD_202220 | JGI IMG/M metagenome (GOLD analysis project Ga0272448, IMG submission 202220) | Hot spring sediment microbial communities from Yellowstone National Park, WY, United States - YNP-CB-019-1 | ecosystem: Environmental > Aquatic > Thermal springs > Hot (42-90C) > Sediment... | reverse complement strand
CAACTGTGGAAACCCGTGCTTCTCGTGCCCACCCAATATCCACCTCTCTATCGCTTCAATTGGGCCACAGTTTTTCAACTGTGGAAACACTAATAGCGTCATGCACTTTTTGTGCAAAATCATTGCTTCAATTGGGCCACAGTTTTTCAACTGTGGAAACAGATAGCCCTGCTCCACCATGCTTGCCAGTGTGCCTGGCTTCAATTGGGCCACAGTTTTTCAACTGTGGAAACTGAGCAGTATCCTTCTGGTTCAGCGATATTACTCGACGCTTCAATTGGGCCACAGTTTTTCAACTGTGGAAACGATGAAGCGACAGTATGACAGCGGGGTTGTGCTGGAGCTTCAATTGGGCCACAGTTTTTCAACTGTGGAAACTGGAAAATGGCACAATGACATTTCATGGTATGTATAGCTTCAATTGGGCCACAGTTTTTCAACTGTGGAAACTGGCAAACAAATTGATTAAACATGGGTGGGATATTATGCTTCAATTGGGCCACAGTTTTTCAACTGTGGAAACTGGTGCATCCGCCAACACCCCACCTGGACAGGGTGCGACGCTTCAATTGGGCCACAGTTTTTCAACTGTGGAAACGTGGTATATCAATTGCAGGTGCATTGACAAAAGCAGGCTTCAATTGGGCCACAGTTTTTCAACTGTGGAAACAAGATTCAGAGCAGTCAGCGTCAAAAGGAATGGTGAAGCTTCAATTGGGCCACAGTTTTTCAACTGTGGAAACATCAGAAAACACCGGCATACTTCGGCTACACTTACTACGCTTCAATTGGGCCACAGTTTTTCAACTGTGGAAACTGTAAAATCAATTTGAAAATTTCCATTCTTATCATAGCGCTTCAATTGGGCCACAGTTTTTCAACTGTGGAAACCAGGCAACACATAAGAGAACAGAATGAGGTTTACACGCTTCAATTGGGCCACAGTTTTTCAACTGTGGAAACATCGAGGAGATAATCGACCGGTTCCCGGTAACGGTGCTTCAATTGGGCCACAGTTTTTCAACTGTGGAAACGGCGGTAAATACTTTCACGCATGGATTTTCGAGAGGTGTAGGCATTTTAGATATTTAAGAACTAACTTATGCCTCATTTCGCAATTGCATGGGAAGTCAGTATCTGATTATCATGTTGCGAGTGCTCATGCTTGCGCTTTGCATTACCTTACCTCTCGCAAAGCATGGGCGAACTACTTTCGACCCCGATGCATCCCAATCTCGGGGTAGCATAGCGCCCCACTACGCTAACTCTCATCGGAGCCGCATCAGACAATCACAGCCTGGCGTTCAGGAAGTGACGATTGACGACCAAAAAACTCAATTCTTTTGCATTCTTCATCTGAGTTGCCCAAATCCACCACCATGATGCGGTCTTCAACATGGTTTATAATGTCCTCAAGATGTGTGAGCATGAGGACTTTCTCTTTTCCTGACAGATTGCAGATGAATACTGAGTATTGCAGCGGGTCACCGTATCCTCGCATGGTGCGATACACCTGTCGCAATCTTTTTGGATCCGAGATATCATACGCTATTAAATAGTACTTCCTCATCGCTCACCTCGTAAGGAAAACAGGGTATTCTTTTATCTCACCAGTCAAGTATCTGCCCAAAAGCCTTGCCTGGACTTCCAACACACGTCTGTAACTTATTGAATATCCAAATACAGGATGAGTTACCAAACTATCTAAACGCCTCTCAAACGCTCTAATCACAACTTTTTTAGATTCTGGTTTTATTGCGGTTGAACCAGCTCGGCAAATGAAATCGTCACTTTTCAATTCGTCGTTGTTAATAACACTCAAAACAACAGAATCTGCAATCAAAGGTCTGAACTCTTCAATCAAATCCAAAGCCAGAGAGGGCCTTCCGTATCTCGGTTGATGATAAAATCCAAGATATGGGTCAAACCCAACCGCCATCAATGTGACTGTCATGATTCCTGTGAGCATCGCATATGCGTAGGAGAGAAGCGCATTTACAGGGTCTTTTGGAGGTCTGCGATTTCTAAAATGAAAATCAAATTTGAATTCATCAGCACTCTTAAGCATCTCACCAAAGTGTGCAAAATACACGCTACTGGCAGCACCCTCAACACCCAAAAGTGCATCCATATCTTTAGATTCAAAAGCCAAATCTGCGAGTTTACTTAACTCCTCAAGTGCGGCTTCTGGTACATTCGGGCAATTACGTCTTAGCATTGTTCTACAATTCTTTATCTTGCCAACCACAAATCTTTTCGCAAGCGAAAGAGATTGGTTTTTTTCATTTGCTATGTAATACTGGCGTCTTCGCAATTCAATATTTTTGTGTATGTGTGAATATGTAATCCCATAAAACCAACCACCAAAAGAAAAGTAGCAGATAGGTATTTCTCTCTTGCAAAGTTCATGGAGTGCCTGCGCAGTAACCTGGACATTGCCAAACAATGCAACCATTGATATTTCCATCAAACGAACCTTTGATATCACATTTTGTCCGCTGCGAACTTCTAGTTCTTCTCCATTTTTTGCCACAACCGCACCCTGTTCCTGCACATAGACCGCAATGGCATCATCTCTTGCTGGGTAAAGCCTCCTTATATCATCAGTGTCTATTACATTTAGCTGAATGTCTGGCGAGAGGACTCTTACCTCATCTGGAAGACAAATGCCTACTAACGAGCATCTCGGGCACTTGTTGTCGTCAGCAAGCGGAGGCGGTATCTGGCTCTTTGCGGCGAGTTGCTTAGCATCATCCAATAGCTTCAGTGTCCTCGAAACGAGTTCATCTGTAATCGGAATTGAAACTCTTTTCTTCGAACCTGCATAGTATATCACACCCTCTTTGCAAGTATATCCATTCTCACGGAGCAGAAGTGCTTGGGCGCAAAGCTGCACCCGCTCTGGCTCCCATGCACCTCCCGATATTTCTGGTGCCTGGCCTTTCTTATAATCCACTGGAATCATTTCATTAGTTGTGCCTTCTATCAAGTCCAGTTTGGCAATCAATCCGTATTTTTCGCTGGAAAGTATGACAGACTTTGCATGAAGTTGTTTGATTTCAGAGGAATCTTTTGCATCTGGGATTTCTCCGCTCTCTTGCTCTACCCGTTTATGTGCTCTTTTACCTTCTAGTGTGTCTTCGCTGTGTGTAAACTCGCCCTGGACCCACTCAAGATAGAACAGCCGTGGGCAGTACGCATATTCATTTAGCATGCGGGCGGGGAGAAGGGCTGGTATTTTTTTGAGTTCAGACTGCTCAGGCATAATCTTATTTCTTGGCGGAGACGCATTCCGTTGTATCTGGCACGAACAGTCCTAGTCCGAAATGCGACCCATAACCTACTGCAATGGGACCCCTTACAGGTGCACCAAACTCAATACGAAATCCAAAACCCCTATTAGCACCCTTCCTTCCATTCCCTGCTTTTCTCTCACATCTGAAATCGAGCCATCCCGTCTCACGGCCAGCAATATTTGTCGAATGCACATCCTCAACTTTTATAGGTCTTGGAAAACCAGCAAGTTCAAGGAGACGACAGAGGTCGTGGGCTGGACTTCCTATCTGCATTCCATTCGTGTCCAGTTTCGGTACGCCTGTTCTCGTCACCTTAGCATGCCTCGTCGGTACGAACGGTGTTCTCGATACCCAGGAGCTGGACTCGCAGAAGAGCGGGCAGGCACCTTTCTCAGTCTCCATTCCCGCAAAATCCTCTGGCTTGCCGACGCCAAGGAGAACCAGTTGCACATCATAACCCCCGTAACCCCAAACCTTAGTGAGTCCGTCCAGTGCCGCTCGTTCCTTCCCCCCAAATCCTGCGGGTGCATATATCGTCACGTGCGTTATCTCACCCCTCCGGCCCTTTCCCAAGCACGGATTGGACTCGCAGAGTATGTATGCATGCTTGTGACCCTGTAGAGGCTTGCCATACTCGTCGCGACCTGTAAACACGCTTGAGCCTTCGGAACGCTTCACCAATGAAACATGTATCCTCTCGGCGAGTGATATGGCGTCCGTCAACCTGGGGGGTACCTGGCTCGCCACTGCAAAACGGGCGACAGTGGGCAAATCTTCGCATCCGCGTGTTTTGCCAGCCCTAGCACGCTGCAACATGGCGAAAGCGTTCTTTGGTCTGGTGTAAAATACCCATTTGCTTCCAGGCGGTTGACTCCATCCTGCACTCTTCAGTTCCCCTGTGTCGGCATGTAGGGCCAGGAAAATATCAGTCGGAAGGCTGCGCTCTAATTCATTCAAATCTTTCTTACCCAGCTTGACTTTGTCTACGGATTTGCCTTTCTCCTTTGCACGTACCCTAAGCTCTGCCAGTCTTCGTTCCTTCTGCTCGGTGATGTTTTTCTCTCTCCACTGAGAGTATGTCTCGGGCGACATACATACCAGCGTTCTAACGCACTCATATTCGGGCAGTGGTGTCTTGCCCTCTTCAAGTGGAAACGAATTCACGACCACGCTGCATTCGTCTAGGAGACGGGCATCGACCCACGACTCGGCACGACCAAGGTATCCAATACGCGAGAGCAGAAGTTGCAGTGCACCTCTTTCATTATCGGTAAGCACAACATCTGACCAGACAATGTAGAGCGGTTTATCCGTTTCTATTCTGGCGAAGGCATCGAAAACCTTGGTCGGCGTCCCATCCATCGAAGAACGATAGAGCGGCATGTAATGCCTCGTGTGACCCAGCGTGGCGTTGGGCAGATAGAACTTGGGCAAGGCACTGCTGAGTTTTTCAACCACACTACGAATTGTTGCCTCCGCTACTTCGTTGTAGGCTTTGTAATACCATGTAGAGATGAGAGCTCGAAGTATACGCCATGGCGAGGGTGGCCACTCCACAATTCCCTCGTTTACCTGTCGGTCCCACGGCGTGGCGTGGAACTTACCAGCGACAAATCTCATTTCTACGACCAACATGCAATCACTCTTCGTCTTCATAAACGACGCAAGTGACTGGGGGGTCTGCGAAATTTGCCTTAACCTTCTGTATCAAGGCGGGAAGCGTCTCCTCGATTTCTTGGAGCATTGGGAGAACAAAACCCTCTGGCCTCTTGACTACAACCTCTCCACATGTTTCTAGGTCGCACGATGTCCTGAAGCGGAGCCCATCCTTGAGGACCTTTCGTATTTTGTATAATGCCAGCATAATCAAGAGTTCTTCCGCATCCTTTCCGAGCATGTAGCCACGTATCTGCGCTAGGTCGAGGTTAAAAAATGCTTTGATGTCACCAGTATATTCATCGCGGTGATAGGGCACGTGTCCGAACCCTTTAGAAGTATCACCGCTGGGATCGACATCGTCTTTCTTCACCCCGCCGCTTGGTGCTATTGTGACATTGTTTGCCTCAACGAAACCCGAGAGTGCTCGGGGCAGTCGGAGCCGTCCCCCAGCAAGGTCGCTCTTCGCTAGAAAGACCCCGTGGAGCAGAGAGTTTATGTCGTATTTCAAAAGCGTCTTGGCGAGCAAGCGAACGTCTACTCGCCCGATTTCCATCGCCCCAAGTTCACTCTTGAGCTTGGTATAGAAGGTCTTGTCTTTCGCCTCCAAAATATAAGGGCTGTTTATACGGTGCGGTTCGAGGATGGATGTCGTCAATAACTTTCCGTTTGTGTCCTTTACCGCAATGTATGGTAGCCCTTTCAACGGGGCAACCCAATCGTTCGTACTCTCATCCCAGCAGACCGCTTCCATTCTGTTGGCCATGCTCTGGACTGATTCTACCAACAGCATCTGGGTTCCGTCACTTAACTGATATGTGGCGGCTCCCAGGTCTGGAAATCCAGTCGGCTGGAACCTTGTGCCCTGGACGGGTCTCAAGGTCACTTCTACTAGCAGGCGCGTTTGGTTCTGGTCTTTCAACTTTTTTATGTCCATTTATATACCTCCTTTTGTATTTTCTATCTCAAGCTTAAGCACTTTATCAGTGATCTGGGTCAGTTGATAGTCTCCCACTGGGAATAGCAACGCCGCAGCAATCCGCTGCGCACGCTCACGGTGTATGTCAACGGTGTTCGATGCAACCGCCAGACCACAGCCTCTTAGTCTTCTTATGGCCAGTTGCGTCGCTCCAGCGCCATCGCCCAATGCTGCTCTCCTGTGGATTTCCGGTACGAGGGGGATTTTTAAGCCCTTCACTTCTCCACCTGGAAAACAGAGCTTCATCAATCCGTATCCAGCACCTGGGAATACAGCGTCGCTTCGGCCACGCATGGTCAGAACATTTTTGGTTATGCTGGGCCAGTCAAGCAGTATTAGTCCCCAGAGAAGGTCTGTCATTCGGAGCGTGTCAATGCGACCCTCTATGAAGTCAGCAATGTCACTAATCTCTGCGTATAATCTGCCTTTGTCCGGATATGTGTCAGCCCCAGATTGCACTGCACGCATGATGCGTTGTGACATTACATTGTTCAGGGCGCGAATTGGGTCGCCATCAGACCACGCAATGTCAACAACTCCCTCCTCATTCCAACCAACCTCGAGATGTCCGTCTTTCATCTTAGTGAGAACCGGCTCCAACTGGGTTCGGACTGGCATCCAGAATTTCTGCCCTTTCTTGTCGCAATATTGTCCGTACACCGATGCAAGACTGGCGGCGAGCCTGAGTTCAGGGCTGCCATCATCTGCCTCTTTAAGCCAGTTCTTGGAAAGTGGTGGGATTGGATTTATAAACGAGTCGTTTGCCCATTTATTGGATTTTACAAGTGCTTTCTCACATTTGCCAAGTGCAATGAGAACATCCTGAACCTGCACTGGCCCTTGTTCCCTGCATAGGGCAAGTATAGCCTCTTCCAGTTGTCGCAGCGAACGTACAACAGACGCTGGCGCATTATCAGATGCAGCCTTGCTTGTGAAGCTGGTCAGCCAGTTATCTACATCGGAGAGGAGGTTCACTTGGGGTTGCCTGATGACATAAAAGCGACTGAGAGGTATAGCGAAATACGCCCGTCCGTTTCGAGCTTGAAAACCATATCTATAGAATACGGAAATACCGCGATCTACCCCCAAAGTAGCTACGGCTCGGGCGAAATCTACACCATTGCGAGCATGCCGTCTGCCAACTTGGGCACGGCCTTCGGCAAACAACATCCTAAGTTCCGCAGTAGTTACTGGACTATCCCATATCGGTACCCATATCTCTGCTCTTGAAGTAAACTCATCCACCATTGCGGCGCTGCCGTAGCCCACACCAGACATATTAACACTAAAAGGGTAACTGAGAACGCCTGGGACACGGGTTCCCAGACGTTTAACGGATGCCGTTGCGAAAAACAAAGACCCCTCAAGCATTAGAATATAGTCCCAAGGGTTTACGAGAGAACCCGCATCGAAACCCGTTTCCGCATTGACACCGCCAACAGCGCTGGGAAAAAACTGTCCGATGGCTGCCCCTTTCAAAAGGCCGTTAAGTGGAAATGCAAAAAGTGCACCGTTAAGCCATGTTTCTGCATCAGGCTTTGGCTCACCAGTATTTACGTCAAAAACATCGCAGAGACGTTGCATGAAATTATTAGTGAAATCTAATCTCCCATCATTACCACCAGTTCCAAGAAGTGGTGGATATTTGACTCCATCTTCGACTATGACAAAGGCAGCATCTAGCCAATGAACGACAGCATCTGGAAGATGTGCACGGCAAGCGATCAGCAGTTCATCCTTTTTGTCTTTTTCTACTTTCTTCTCTATTCCCAATTCTCGTCTAATTGCGAATGCTTTAGATATTACTTCCTTGTATTCTTTTAATCGATTTGTTTTTCCATTTTGTATGGCTATTATCGCCTCTTGGTTATCATCTGGGGAAAACCCGCTTCCTCCATTCCAAGGAGCGACAATCGGCGTGGGTCGGTATTCACGCAAGAAGAACCTCACAAGCGATTCGCTGTCTAATTTAGACCGCAACACGAACGTATCGCTGTGCCAGAACCCCCTTGCATCCGAGTCCACCTGCTCTGTCACGAGACGCAACACTCCCAATGCCTTGAGATAGTAAGCCAAAGGGACTGGTGCGCATCCTTTTAGTTCGATATCGTATATCATTTTATTCCCTCACTTCTTGCTTCGACGCACGCCAGTCGGCAGCTCTCAGCACTGTCTCCAATAAAGCTAACCGAAACGGTCCCAGTTCTTTGTCATTGAGAAGGCGAATTACCCGCTCCAGCCAGCTTCCCTCGCCCATTTGCATCGGAGAAAGGTCAAGATCTACCTCTCCATTCAGGACCCCAGCCACATTGGGCAATTTATCTCCTTGCCATATCCCACGTGCGAAAAGTATGTCTTCTGATGGTTCCGTCTCCTGAGGCAGCGAGCGGATGGACATCCGTACTTTGCCATGATGTGCAGCGATGAGATACGCTATCAGGTTTGCATTTTCGATTCTATCTCCTCCCTTCTGGAGCCATGCGAGGGCGGATGCCAGCTCATGGCGGAAGTATGTCCTGAGAACACGATTTCCACTGGCGTCCATTACCCAATAGTTACCCTTCTGAGATATTGCATCGGATTTTGCCCATGGTCCGCCTTTGCGCAGTGCTGCTTCATCAGTTTGTCCAGATATAAGCATATTCTGGAATGCTGCATGCACCTTGCCCACATCGTGCCACCGCCCAGCGATTGTCAACACCTCCTGAAGAGATTGCGAGAGACCAACATTCCTCGATAACTCGGCTGCCACTTCGGAAACACTGTTTAGATGTGTCGCCAGTGGAATCCATTTCCCTGTGTATGTCTCGTCATCGTCGTTCATTTTAGATTCCGCCACATCTTCCTTAAGAGGCGACGGGATTACTGGTACCGGAACTATCTTCTTCCCTGTCGGTCCAATCCAGCCCAATAATGGGGTATATCCGCCGTTGTTTGAGTCAAGAAGCAATACCTGTCCAGGTCGAGCACGCTCGACTTCACGGCCTTTCCCCATGGATACCCATCTCGCCTCAAGGGGATCCCATCTCCATGCACCGAATTTATTGAGGTATTCATTAATATGCCAAACCGGAACAGAACATAGTTCTTCTCGTCTCGGTGGAGAGAATGCTGCGGAGGGCCCACCATCGGGAATCTCTCTCCAGTATACCTGCACGTCCTTATCGTCGCCATCTCGGATATAATTGGAAATGTCAAGGTCGTTTCCGAAAAGGTCCGGCGTGGTGTCGAACAAATCTAGGATGTCCTTCCTGCGGATAACAGGCCGTACCACATTGGGAGACTCGTATTTGATCGTGCTGAGTGATACAGGGCTTGCATCTGCGATCTTTGATATGAGTTCACGTGCAGCACTCAGCGCTGCGTTTTCATACGGAAGAGCAAGCGTTTCCTTCTCGTCGCTGGTATCTATATCCAACCACTCTATAACTGCGTCGGCGTGCTCAGCAAACCGATTGCACCTGCCGAATCTCTGGACCAGCGACGGCCAAGGTGCCAGTTCTGTTATCAAAGTATGAGCCGAGACATCCATGCCCGCCTCTACGACCTGCGTCGCAACTATGATTCGATCTCCCGTCTTCTCGAAGAGTTTTAGTATCTCTTTGCGTTCAGGTTCTCTGAAACGAGAATGGAGCACTGCTGTATCCTGCTCTGTCCGGCCTTCTTTTAGGAGCGACTGGTATATCGCTTGAGCCCGTTCCACGGTGTTCACTATCACCAACGTGAGAGTGTCGGACTTATGCTTAGAAATGACAAACTTCGCCACTTCATTGGCATATAAATCATTCTTGTTGTCCTTGGTAAGAACAATGGAGGCTTTATTCACTTTCTTCTTTGCGTTAACTCTCTTCTGTAATGTATAGCTTTCGAGGTCGGCATTCTCTAACGACAGAGAAGCCCATCCAGAGGGTATGGGATGGTCCACGGTTTCGATATGTTCTTGACCAAGAGTCGCACTCATCCATATGGACCATGCAGATCCCACCACTCCAAACTTCCTGCGGAACGCATCTAATTGTGCACTCGTTTCCACACCCACTCCCATCAACTGTACCTCGTCCATCACCCAGAGGCAGTCATTGTTTAGCAGACCGAAATGCATCGGCCACCTGTACCTGCTCATCCCATAGCCGCGGTTCAGCGCCCTCGACAAAAGCATATCCTGTGTTCCAATTATGATCGCATCCCTCTCTGGATAACGATCCCATTCATCTTCATCTTCACCACCCATAAGAACTGTCACACATATTTTATCAGGGGCATCCCATGATGGCTCATAACCAGTAACTCTTTTCTTATCATTATATATGGTTCCTCCTAGTAATTCTAAATTGTGCAACCACGAAATTGCGTTGTCTCTCGTCTGCTCCACCAGCACGCGCATCGGCAGGCAGTACACTAGTCGCCTTGGTGTCTCCTTTCGCACTTTATCTTCAGCAAACCTCCGTCTCCAAAGCCATGCTAAAATAACTGCCGCCGTTTTCCCACAGCCTGTGGGAATGTTAATAACATCAGGCAAACGCTCGGATTTGGCTAACCTAACTTGATATGGAAATGGAGAATACCCAGTTGCTTTTTGGAAATATTCCTCAAAGTTCACAAAATTGATATTACCGATGTGGTATTTAACTCTTTACTCCGTGTTGCTTTGTTGCATGATTTCTTACAGCCAGAAAAATCTACAGATGAGAAAGTCCGCGGATAGACCAGAAAATACTCGTGCAACAGAGTACTCCGTGTAATGTCAACCGACATCGGTAACATCGTAGCGTTGGGCAGGAATACCACGGATACCCATATGATAGCGTTGGTTGTTATACCAATCTCTAAATTCTGGCAGTAGTGCCGCGTGGTCATAAAACACGGAGCCGAGAGGTAAGTACTCTTCCCTTTAATGTCCGTATTACCCGCTCCACCTTTCCTTTACACTGGGGA
>Ga0272448_1008256_pt1 | contig 10866 bp, 7 predicted proteins | sample YNPCB0191_FD_202220 | JGI IMG/M metagenome (GOLD analysis project Ga0272448, IMG submission 202220) | Hot spring sediment microbial communities from Yellowstone National Park, WY, United States - YNP-CB-019-1 | ecosystem: Environmental > Aquatic > Thermal springs > Hot (42-90C) > Sediment... | reverse complement strand
GACTGCGCCGAGCCGAGGTCTGGACAGAGCAAAGCCCGCCGCAGGGGTTCAGTCTCGGAGTCTTCCCAAAGCCCAAAGGAAACAGCGCGGATTGTAAAGAATCGGTTAAGTTTTTGCAAAGAATCCTGCCAAAAGCAGGCCGACCCCGCAGGTCAGTCTCCCAGGCCGCACAGGGCCCTGCGGGCTCTGGCCGACCGGGCCAGGTCCGCAAGACTCCAAAGGGAAAGGACTCTCTCGGCTTTTTCCCGAATTTCCATCCAGACGGGATGCACAGGGCAGTAAAGATCCCGCTCGCATGAGCCCGGGCCGGCGAGGCACTTGTTGAGCAGCAGGGGCCCCTGGACGGCCTCGACAATTTCGAGGAGGTGGATGGATTCCGGAGGCTTGGCCAGAGCAAACCCGCCGGAAACGCCCCGAGCCGCAATCAGAAATCCTTTCTGTACAAGAGGGCGTGTCGCTCGAGAAAGCAGGGTCTGCGGAATTTTTTGGGTCTGCCGGATTTCACGGCCCGAAACTCTTCGTCCCGGGGTTGTAAGGGCCAAATGGACGAGAAGCCGGATCGCCGCGTCCGTGGCGGGAAGAATCTGCAAAGGTGCCAGGCGGTATGTCCGACTCATGATAGAGAGTGCCCATTTCCAGAATTTTCATGATACCGCTGCTCAAGCGTGCCGTCGAATCCTTCTTGCAATCCTGAGGCGCAGCCGGTATTTTGCGCGAAGCGTCATTTTCCTGGGCTGCTGGATCCGATGCCCAATGCAGATGGTTTGAGGTCCTGGTGAGAAAAAGGGAGGCTGCAGTTGGAAAGGCTTGCGCGCTGGGTATGGCGATATCCCAAGGCGGTGGTCGGATTCTATCTCGTGGTGACCGTTCTGCTCTCGGTCCAGTTTCCCAGGCTCACGATCGATCCCTCCGTGGATGTTTTCGTGCCCCGGGATCATCCCGAGGTGCGGTTCTTCGACGAGATCCGGCAGATCTTCGGTTTGCTGAACATCGTCATCATCGGCGTGGTGGAGGAGCGGGACGGGGGCATCTACCGGCCCGACACCCTCGCCCTGGTTCGCGATTTGACGGCTTCTCTTCGGGAGATTCCGGATGTCACGAAGGTCCTGAGCCTTTTCTCTTTCCCTTACATAGAAGGCGACCCCGAGGGCATGCGGGTGACCGACCTGCTCCAAGAAGTTCCGCAGGACGAAGACGCGTTCGCGCGGCTCCGGGAGCGGATTGGCCGCTGGCCCTTGCTGACTGGAACTCTCGTGTCCCGGGACGGGAAAGCGACAGCCCTCCTCGTCCGTTATCAAAGGAACAGCGACGCCGAGTTGCGGAGAAGGGTTTTTCACGCCGTGGCGGACAGGGTCCGACCGTTCGAGAAGGGGCCACCCCAGATTTTCGTCGCCGGAATGACGGCGATTGAAGTAAGCATATCGGATGCGATCCGGCAGGACATGAAGCGACTTTTCCCGCTCGTCGTTGTCGTGGTCGTCCTCTGCCTCTGGCTTTCCTTCCGGAGATGGGTCGGGGTGCTTCTGCCTCTGCTGACCGTGGTGGTGGCGGTGCTCTGGACCATGGGCGCGATGGCGGTGCTCCGGGTGCCTCTTAACACGCTGACCGGGGCTCTCCCGGTGCTCCTCATGGCAGTCGGGACTGCGTACACCATTCACTTGCTGTTCCACTTCCTTTATCACGTCTCCCGCGGCCAGAAGCCCGAGGACGCGGCGGTTCAGGCGGTCACGAAAATCGGAAGCGCGGTCCTCATGGCGGGTCTTACCACGATCGGCGGGTTCGCCTCCTTGGGGGTCTCACAGGTCGTGCCGATTCGGACTTTCGGATTGTTCTCAGCCTTCGGCACCGGGGTGGCCCTGACCGCGAGTCTCACGCTGATCCCGGCTCTCTTGAGGCTGGGGCTCAAGAGAATCCGAATCCGCCGCGACCCGTCGAGCCGGGAGATCCGGTCGGCCCTGCCCGGCCTGGACAGGATCCTCGCCAACTACACGGCATGGGTGTTACTCCACCGGCGGCTCGTCTATGCCGCAGCGATCGGTCTTGCGGTGTTTTTCCTGGTCGGCGCGTTCCGGATCTATCCAGAAAGCGATTACATCACGCACTTCAAGCGATCTTCCTACATCCGGCAGTCGGACGAGAAAATCAATCGGTACTTCGACGGATCATCGTTTCTCGACATCATCGTGGACACCGGGGAACCGGACGGGATCAAGGACCCGGACATTCTCAAGAGGATGGAATCCCTCCAGGCGTTCGCAGCCGCACGGCCAAAGGTCGGCGGTACCATGAGCCTCGTGGATTATCTGAAGAGGATGAACCAGGTTCTGAACGAAGAGAGCCCGGAAGCCTATCGGATCCCGGACACTCGGGAAATGGTCGCTCAGTACCTTCTTCTCTACTCCATGTCCGGCAACGAGTCGGACCTGGAGGATGTTGTGGATCCCCAGTACCGGCGCGCCTGCATTTCCGTCAGGCTGAAAACCGGCAGCACCCGGCACGCGGCTCGGATCATAGAGGAGATCGAGCGATACAATCGCGACGTCACCAAGCTTCCGATGCACATGACGGCCTCCATGGTCCTCGGGAAGGTCGTGGACGACCTTACGATCCGCGGCCAGGTCGAGAGCCTCATAGCCTCTGTTCCAGTGGTCTTCCTCCTCGTGTCGTGGGTCTTCCGCTCCTTTGTCGGCGGGCTGTTCGCCGTGTTGCCTCTTCTGCTCTGCACGGTCCTCAACTTCGGGATCCTGGGCTGGGCCGGCATCCCCCTGCAGATCGGCACCGCCCTGATTGCCAGCGTGGCCCTGGGGATCGGCATCGATTACGCGATTCATTACCTCAACATCGCCAGGATCCAGGCGCCGGGAGCGGCAGACCTCGGGGCGAGCCTCCGGGCGGTGGCCCGCACCGGCGGCAGGGCGATTCTTTACAACGCGATGGCTGTGGGGTTCGGATTTTTCGTGCTCGTCCTTTCTTCCTTCATTGCCGATATCTACTTCGGAGCCTTCATCAGCTTGACCATGTTCACGGCCTCACTGGCCACCCTGACTCTGCTTCCCTGCCTGATCCACACCTTCCGTCCCAGGTTTTTGCGCCTTTCTTGCAAGCAGAAACCCGATGGGGCATCTTGAAAGGACAGGGAGCTCCACGGCCCCGGAGAGGGGGTTCCATGTATCTGGCCAGAGAGACTTGTGGAAAAGAGGTCCGGTATTTCATCCGCGAATCGGTCCGCTCGGGAAATCGATGGGAGAGCCGGAATCTCGTGGCTCTTGGAGCCGATCCTTCGCGGTGGATCCACTACCCCGGGGGGAACGCTTTTTTCATCGACGAAAAGATTGAGGACGCTCTGCGGGCCGCCCAGGTTTCCTATACGCCCGAAGAACTCGAAGATCTCTTTTGGCCTTTTCTGGCGCCTTCTGTCCGGAGGGTTCTTGAACCCTTTCGGGCCAGATCGAGTGGCCGGACACACCGGCGCTACAGCCCGCGAGAACTGGAAGCTCTCCAGAAGGAGCTTCATCCTTTTGACAAAAGAAGGTTGCTCTTTCTCCGGCAGGGAGCTTCGGCGTCGGGCAGTGCGATCGGGAAGCCCCTGCGGCTTTACAACAGTCTCCTGGAAAAATCGCGAGACGAGATCGAGCAGATGCTCGAATGGATGGAGGCGGGCCTGCGGCCCGGAGAGCGCAAGGCCTACGTTTACTGGATCTTCGATCTGCAGAGGCTGTTCGGGACGCCTCTGGCCCGTCGATACCCGGAGGCCATGGATCCAGAACGGACGGACGAGTTTTTCCTCGAGGAGGTCTGCCGGATGCAGGAGGACCCGGTGCTCTTTCCCGGCTGGGATCGAGCCTGGGGCCTGCCCCCGGTTCTCGTGCGGTACGTGATCCAGTATTTCGACAACCCGTGGCCAGTACCGGACTGGAGCCGGGACCTGGTGGAGGAGTTCATTCGTTTCCATCGAACCTTTCGGCCGCGCCAGGCCCGGATCCTCGAGGTCTCCCTCGAGGAGGCCTTGGCCGTCTTTTCACTCTCGGAGGAGGTCTTCTTGCGTCTTTCCAGACGGGATCTGGCCCGGTTGTATAGAAGGATCGCCCTGGACACCCATCCGGACCAAGGCGGATCCCACGAGAAGTTCATCCGGGTTGCGGGGGCCTATAGAACGCTCGTTCTGCACAAGAGCGCGCCGGGAAGAAGGAAGCCGGCCTGACCCACGGGGCCGAAGGTTTGACCGAACGGATTCGGAAAGAGGCGCTGTTCTCCGAAAAGCCGGGAGGAAACGATCGTGGAAAAGTACAGGATCGCCACATTGGCCGACATCGAAGAGATCGAAAAGACACCCCTCGAGGAGAGACTCAAAGTCTCCAACACCTACGAGATGATCCGTCAGGGGGCGTCCGTTCAACCGGACGGCCCGGCTGTTAGCCTCATTCTCTCAGGCGATCAGTACGACAAGCCCGTTCAGGTGACGTACCGGGAGTTTCTGGCCCGGGTGACCCAGACCGCGAACCTGCTGCACGACCTGGGCGTGGGCCCCAGGGACGTCGTGACCTATCTTCTTCCCAATTTGATCCATACGCATTACGTGATCTGGGGAGGCGAGGCGGCCGGAATCGTCAACCCGATCAATCCGCTTCTGGAGCCTGCGACGATCCTTCACATCTGCAAGGCGGCAGGCACGAAAGTCCTGGTCGCCCTCGGAGAATGGCCCGGATCCGACATCTGGGAGAAGGCCATGGCCGTCCGCCGGGGCTTGCCGGATCTCAAGGCCGTCATCCGGGTCATGGGCCCGAGCGACGAGAAGGAGGGCGTCTACGGCCTGGATGAACTTCTGCCCCGGTATAACTCGGAAAAACTCGATTCGGGGCGAACGATCGAGAGCGGCGAGATCGCGTCCATCTATCACACGGGGGGGACCACCGGCACGCCCAAACTGGCCCCGCGGACCCATCTCAACGAGGTGGCGATTCCTGCGATTCTCTCGCTCGCCGTGGGGCTCGAGCCGGGCGAGACCATCTTGTGCGGCCTGCCTCTGTTCCACGCCAACGCGACGATGGCCACCGGGGCCTTTCCGTTTTCCATCGGCGCCCACGTGGTGCTCCTGTCCCCCCGGGGCTATCGGGATCCTTCGATCATGCAGAACTTCTTCAAGATCGTGGAACATTATCGGGCCGTCACGTTCTCGTGCGTTCCCACCGTGCTTTCCGTGCTCCTGGATGTGCCCGTGGCCGGCGCCGATATCTCGTCGCTCCGATACGCCATCTGCGGGGCAGCGCCCCTGTCCGTCGAACTTTTCAAACGATTCGAGGCCCACAGCGGGCTCAAGATCTTGGAGGGATACGGCCTGACCGAGGGCACCCTGGTTTCGTCGGTCAATCCCTTGTACGGAGAGCGCAAGGTCGGCTCGGTCGGGCTGCGGATCCCCTACCAGGAGATGAAGATCTTCGTGGAAGAAGGCGGCCGATGGAGGGAGGCCGCCACGGACGAGATCGGCTGTGTGTGCATTCGGGGGCCGAACGTGTTTCCCGGCTACCTGGAGCCTGAGCACAACGAGGGAGTCTGGCTGGAAGGGGGCTGGTTCAATACCGGCGACCTAGGGCGCCAGGACGCCGACGGATACTTCTGGCTCACCGGGCGCAAAAAAGAGCTCATCATCCGGGGCGGACACAACATCGATCCCGCGCTCATCGAGGATCCCCTCTACAAACTGCCGGGCGTGCAAGTGGCCGCGGCGGTTGGGAAGCCCGACCCCCACGCCGGGGAGGTTCCCGTGGCCTATGTGCAGCTTCAGGAGGGATCGGCCCTGACGGCGGAGCAAATCCTGCAATACCTGAAGAAGGAGGTGGGAGAACGGGCCGCGGTTCCGAAGGAAGTGATCCTCATCGAGTCCATGCCTCTGACCCCAGTGGGAAAAATCTTCAAGCCCGCCCTCCGGTGGGACGCCATCCGAAGGGTGTACGAGGGCGAACTTGCCGCCTTGTCCGACTTGGCGGCGTCCGTTGAAGTGACCGTGGGGGAACACAAGGTTCACGGCTCCCTTGCGCGGATCCGCGTCCGGGCCCGCCCGGGCGTTTCGGCGGACGCTGTCGAGCGGCGCGTGTCCGAGCTCCTGGCCCGATACACGGTGCGTTACGAGTTGGAATGCCTGCCCGGGACTTGAATCCCCATGTGGCTTGAGAGATTGACGGAGGCTCGCGGGCTGGGGTAGAAGAATCTTTACGAGGTGAAGGCCCTTGAGGAAGGTTTCCACGCTTTTTCCATTGGGGGTGCTGCATCCCGAGGAGGTGGACGGCCTTGTCGAAGCCCTGGCCGAGCGGTGCCGTTGGCTGCCGGTTGTTTTGCTCTACCTTCACGGCGCGCATGCAAAGGGAACGCAAGGCGTGCTGAGCGATCTGGATTTGGCGGTTCTGCTGGAGCCCCGCAAGGGCCGGGATCGGCATCCGTGGGTCGATGTCGCATCCGCGCGGGAAGAGGTTTGCGGACGTGACGACGTGGACCTCGTGTTGCTCAACACGGCCGGCCCAATCATTACCGACCGCGTGGTTCGCCACGGGCGCCTCGTATACGCGGAGATCGATCATCAAATTCTGCTCCGCGTGCTCCACGAAGACCTTGTCGATCTGGAAGCCTTCGCCGTGGCCGTGGCCAGGCTCGCCGACGAGGGGCGAGCGGTCTGCGACGGCCCGCGGGTCGGCCTGACGGTGCAAGGCTGGCCCTCGAAAGGGGCGTCCTGTCCGATCATTCCCAGGCATGCGGTGCGCTGCGAGTCCGACCCGCTTGGCTTGTGAATCGATGCACCGACACCGAAAGAGGATCTTCCTTGCAGCCCAGGCAGGCGCGCGAAAGGACAGGACCTTACCGGCGGATCAGCTTGAGGAAGTTGTCGACGAGCAACGGGTGGAAGGAGGTGCCCTTCTCCTTCTGGAGAATCTCGACGATGCGCTCCATGGGCGCGGGCTCCTTGTAGCAACGGCGGCTCCGGAGGGCGTCGAAGACGTCCGAGATGGCAATCATCTGGCTCACGATATGGGGCTGCCACCCCTTGGAGATCTGGGGATATCCAGACCCGTCGAATTTGAGATGATGCTCCAGGGCGGCAAGGACCGAGAGCTTGGGAATGTTCTTGAGGCCTAGGACGTAATTGGCACCCCGTATGGTGTGGGTCTCCATGATGGAACGCTCTTGAGGCGTCAGGCTTCCCGGCTTGTGCAGGATCTCCGCTGGGATGAGCAGTTTCCCTGCATCGTGCAGAGCCGAGGCGATCCCGATCTCATACAAGGCATTGCCTCGGAACCCGAGAGCCTCGGCCTGGCTCATGGTGAGGATGCACACGTTCACCACGTGGGTAAAGGTATACTCGTCGGCGGATCGCAGGGAGGCCAGCATCTGGAGGGGGCTGACTCCGTAATCAAAGGCCCGCACAAAAGTCTCCACCACTTCTCCTAGGGTCTTGGCGTCGATGGTCTGCCGGCGTGCGATCCGGGCGTAGATCTCCCGAACATCCTCCAGCTTGGCTTCGCAGAGACCCTGAACAGCCAGCAGGGCTTGTTTTTCTTCCTCCGAAAGAGCGTTCTCCGCTCCGGCGCCCCCCTCGGCCTCCACACGGATTTCCAATTTTCCGACTTTGACGTGGGGCCCGCTTCGCACGGACTGCTGGGTGGGCGCAAGGAGGTCCCGCAGGAATTCCTGCAGCTCCTGCGCGGTGATGCCCGAGACAAACGTGACACTGTCAATCGCGAGCTTTCGCAGAATCCGCACGAACTGCGAACTTTGAGGGCCCTCCTGCCGCAGAGGCCTCTGATCGCAGACCAAGCGGTCGTTGACGATGAGAAGAGTGGTTTCCGGCTTGTCGAGGAGAAACTTCGTCAGTTCGAAGTGCGCGTTCTCGAGATGGTGCTGCACTTGCGGATGGCGGTCCGAATACAGCTGCATGTTGGTGAGAGCTGCGCTCACATGCTTGATCACCCGCAGAATTTCCTCCTGGGGGTCCGTTTGCACAATCTCGATCGCCATCCTAACCCTCTACGGCGGAGCCCGCCTGTTTTCTCGTGCATTCCCGGCAGATGCTCTGAATCGTGGGGTCCCTGGACCGGAAGCCGATCTTCAAGAGGGTGCCGATCCGTGCCGGGTCGTAAGAACGGAGCGACTGGAAGGCCAGTCGCTTGAGCTTTTCCAGTTGCTTCGGATAGAGCGACCACCGGGCCCTGGCCACGCGTTCAAGGACGGGAAGCGCGCAGGGATCCGCAAGGTTTGCCAGAGCTCCCAGGAGCTTCTCGTTTTTCTGGCAGTCCAGCCGCGAGAAGGGGAAAATCCTGACCATGGAAGCCAGAAGAGGCGCCACCGGTTCCACCCGATAGAGGCCGGCGATGTCGATCGCCCGCAGCAGATCCTCAGGCTCTCGGCTTCCGAGGGCCTGGCTCAGGAGTTCTACCGAATCGGGGTGTCGGAATTTCACCAAGGCTTCCAGGACCTCCAGACGGACCCTTCGGTCGTGATGATCGAGGAGAGGGCGCAGGGCGTCGGCAAGGCTCCGGAGGTCGAGTCGGCGAACCAGAACGACAAGGCGCACGAGCGAGGCTCCCAGGCGGCTGCGCAGAAGCTCAACCGCCTCCGCCGCAACCCGATCTGGAAACGGCGCAAGAAGACGGACGAGATGCTCGGTCTCTTCGGATTCGGATCGCTTGAGGTAGAGGCCAAGAACCTGGGGCACGCTGGCCGGCCCGATGGCCCTGAGAAAAGCCTCGGCTGCGCTGCCGGCTTCGTTCCTCCACTTGTCGAAGGCCGCAAGGGTCTTGGACACAAAGCCGGGATCTTGAAATTTCTTGAGAAATTCCTCCGCAATCGACCGAAGGCTCTCGTCCGCGCGTTCCCTGCAATCCCGCTCAAACATCCGAAGCACTTCGAGAGGAAGAGAAAATTCTCCTTCTGCGAGAAGCTCGTGGGTGATCGAAAAGATTTTTTCCGCGTAGTCCCGGTATTCCTCGGCGCGGGCGGTTCTGGCTAGGAAAGCCATCCAGGCCCTGGCAATCCGCGTGTTCAGGTGCCGCGCCTCCAAGGTCCCAAGAAGAGCCTGAACTTCACGGGGCAGCTCGTCCTCCTGCCGGGAAGGGACGGCGTTGGCTGAGAGATCTTCGAGGATGGAAGCGTAGTCTGCGGTGACATAGGTCTCGTAAGTCTCCCGCCGAAAAAGTTCTTCCACCTGGCGTCTCTGGTCCGGGTCCGGCTCGGCCGCAGCGGCCGCAGCCGGGTTTCTTCCCGTTTCGGGCTCGCCCTCCGAAGACGTGGTCCCCTCCCGAGACGAGGCGATCTTGCGGACGAGATTGAGCAGGGTCGGAGAGATCTCGTTGCCAGCCTGATTCGCGTTGCGAAGCATCTCGACAACAAGCCCGCGAGAAATCCCGCCCAGGAGGTGCTCCACCAGGGGGCTGTCCTTTCGGTCTTCGCACTGGCGGTAGGTGGCGCTCAGGAACTGGCGGCGGATCGCCGGCTGCAGTTCCTCCAGCAGCGCTCGCAAGCTCTGAAAACTCCGGGTCCGGAGCCGTTGCCTTTCCTCTTCGGAGGCCGGAATTGCCTCCAGATGCTCCCGGATCGTGCTTTCATAGATCTCGAGGGCCTTCTCTGTGTCGAGTCGCTCTTCGTTGAGATAAGCGGCGAGCTGACGGGGGGACAGATCGGCTGCGCTCTGCACGGGAACGCCGCGCTTGGAGTCGGTCAGCGTGCCCTGGATGAGATGGGCGACAAAGCTTCTCCAGAGCCAATCCCGCGAGCCTTGAACTCCTGGGGAAGTTTGTTTTTCGACCTCCTCCTCTTCGGTGTGCAGGAACTTGGTGTAATCGACGTTGAGAACGCGGATGTGCTGAACGCCTGCGCGGAGCAGGGCCTTCTCGAGGCCGCCCTCGGCCAGGATCCCTTCTCGGTTTTGGGCGATCCGGGAGAGAAAGACGTCGAGTTCTTCGAAGGAGAGCCCGCGCCGGAACCGGATCGCCGCCACATCCCAGTCCCGAAGAAGAGAAGAAAACTCACGGCATGGGGGATCATCGAGAGGGATGGAATCCGGATGGACGAGCAGGCAGTCCTGGTCCGCGGCGAAAGTGACCTCGGGCCTCGAACAAAGGATCTGTTCGATCGCGCAGAGGGCCCGCTCGACCGCCTGCCTCACCTGGGCGTGACCCGCCGGATACATAAGAATTTTCTTCCGGGCCGCGCCGAGTTCAATAACCGCTTGGGCCATGGAGCGAGCCGGGGCAGGAAGCTCCTCCCCGGCCCTTTCTCGGGCCGTGTCCTGCTCCAAGGGGATCGGTTGCGACAGAGCAGCGCTCATGGGCCTGCGGCCGTCCGTTCGAGGGTTTTCGGGGCAGACGAAGCGGCCCCTGGGCACGGGCGCTTGCCGGCCTCATCCTTTTCTTCGGACAACGCATTGAAAGTCTTGAGCTTCTTGCAGGCGGCCTTCCGGAGAGACGGCTGGGATCCCGTTGTGCGCCGGGGCGAGACAAGCCGGAAGAACGATACCGAACCGGGCCAGAAGGCCGTCAAGGCGAAAATTTTCCAAAAAAGCGCAGGAACGACGATCGAGTTCGGTTTGGAAGGAGGTCAGCGCGATTGCCGGAGATCCCCGCTCCCGAGACCTCGACGCGAGGCGCAGCCAATCACTCCGGCAAAACGATGGCGTGGGCTTCCCGGACAAAGAAAACCTTGCATTCTTTCCAGTCCAAGGGCTCCAGCATGGTCGGCATGGGCTCGCGCTCTGCATCCGCAAAATACGTCAGGCTCTTGAGGCTATGGTACACATTCGCCCTTCCCGGGCCGGTGCAACTGTCCCCTGTGAACGCCCGGAACCGCGAAAAACCAATCGTGTTTATCCGGGCCACAAGGAAC
>Ga0272448_1008254_pt1 | contig 10867 bp, 12 predicted proteins | sample YNPCB0191_FD_202220 | JGI IMG/M metagenome (GOLD analysis project Ga0272448, IMG submission 202220) | Hot spring sediment microbial communities from Yellowstone National Park, WY, United States - YNP-CB-019-1 | ecosystem: Environmental > Aquatic > Thermal springs > Hot (42-90C) > Sediment... | reverse complement strand
GTTAAAATGCCACGAGCTATTCGCAGGATTTAACTGCAGCGCAGCTTCGATTTCTATCAAAGCTTGTGATATCTTGCCCTCTTCGTAAAGTTCACAGGCCTTTCGAGCCTTACACTCGGCACTATCGTAGGAATTGAATTCACTATCTTCAAAAAGCATATATCAGCGTCTGCAATCATTTTACATAAAACAAAACTTACACAGGTTCGACAAGCTCGCCACAAAAGGCCGTTTCGGTTATAAAATAATGCCGCCTTAGCAATTTTTGGGGTAAAGACCTCCCTTTTACCGCAATCAAAATTCCGTTTGTATTGTAAGCTGTAACTCATTGTATTATAAAGGGTTATTAAATAGCACGGCCGAACTTTATTTCATTGATAGAAGTTAAAATAGTGTTTTTCTGGAAATAGAGGGAAAATGGTCTTATAATATGCAGCACAAAAATGGAGACCTATAGATATGACCAAAGAGATAAAAGGCAAAATAACAGCAGGTAAAGGCAAATATGGTATTGTTGTCAGCAGATTTAACGATTTCATAACCAGCAAACTGCTGGCTGGCGCGATAGACTGCCTGAAACGCCACGGCGCAGCCGATGAACAGATAATTGTTGTCTGGGTGCCCGGCTCCTGCGAAATTACACAGGCGGCAAAAAAAATGGCGCAGACAAATAAGTACTCGGCTATAATAACCTTGGGCGCGGTTATCCGCGGCCAAACTTCCCACTACGACTATGTCTGTGAACAGGTCTCGCGAGGCATCGGCCAGCTCAATTATGATTACCAGACACCAGTTACTTTCGGAGTCCTTACCTGTGAAACGCTCGAACAGGCGATTGACAGAGCTGGAACAAAAATGGGCAATGCCGGAACAGACGCTGCTCTTACTGCAATGGAAATGGCTAACGTACTGGAGCAGCTTTAAAAAAACGGCTAATTGATAATTTAAGAATGAAATCAGCATCGCAGAAACAAAGCTAAGAGGGCATCGCGTGAACAAGAGAACGACAGCCAGAGAACTGGCGATGCAGGCACTGTATCAGTTCGACGTCCAGGGTGAGGTTATGTGGGAATGCATCGACCAGTTTTTTCTAGAAAATTGTCCTGAAGACGCGTCGGTGCGACAACTCGCAAAACAATGGGCCAAGCGAACATGGGAAAATGTTGCCCTTTGTGATGACCTGATAAGCGAAGCGACGATTAAGTGGCGAATGAGCAGACTTTCAGCAGTTGATAAAAGCATTCTTAGATTGTCGGTCTATCAGTTGAAATTTTGTACCGATATCCCTGCAAAAGTGGTAATAAATGAGGCAATAGAATTAGCGAAAAAATTCAGCACAGCACAGTCACCGGGATTCGTCAACGGTGTGCTGGACGCCGTGCTGAAAAAATTGGAAATAAAAATTTAACCGCCGCGAATACACGGATGAAAAAAATTGCGGTATTAAATCAAAAAGGTGGTGTCGGCAAAACCACAACAGTGGTCAATACCGGAGCAGCACTGGCAGCAATGGGCCTCAGAGTGCTCGTTATTGACCTCGACCCGCAGTCACATCTGACAATACATCTGGGGCTTGAGCCGGAAAAAATAGAGGCTGGCGCATACAAGGTCCTTACGCAATCCGCAAAACTCGAAGAGCAGATTATGATGGTACGTCCCAGCCTGTGGCTTTTGCCGGCTAACATCCATCTCGTCGGCGCCGAAAGCGAATTGGTCAGTGTCGTTGGCAGAGAAATCATTTTGAGGGAAGCATTGACGCAGGCCGAAAATGATTTCGATTATCTCATTATCGACTGTGCTCCTTCGCTGGGATTACTTACGCTCAACGCACTTGCTGCTGCGGAAGAAATCCTGATTCCATTACAGCCACATTTTCTAGCGTTGCAGGGATTCGGCAAATTGCTGCAAACCGTAGACCTCGTCAATAAAAGAATAAATCCCAAACTCAAAGTAAAAGGTATTTTGCTCTGTATGTTCGACAGCAGGGCTTCGCTGCCAAAGGAAGTCAAGGCTGATATAGAACAGTTCTTGTCAAACGCCCGCGGTACAGGCAGCGCCTGGGCTGATGCACAGGTTCTGCCAGTCTATATCCGAAGAAATATAAAACTCGCGGAAGCTCCCAGTCATGGCAAAACTATATTTGAATATGACGCCTCATGCCACGGCGCAGAAGACTACCGAAAAGTCGCGGAATACATAGCTGGAAAATTAAGTTCTGCATCCGCTGTTGAAATCAAGGAAATCATCACCACTGAATCGAACGAAGCAAGCTCAGTCTCTCACCAAATTGAAAAAGTGTAATTTTACTTTTTCAGTCGGTCAACTGTCGCGGGTTCTCAAGCTGGTATTTTATAAACTTCAAAAATTGCGCCGCGTACGTACCGGTAACCACCCTGTAATCAACTGCAAGAGACATATAAATCAACTTACGTTTCACAATATTTCCATTGAACGGAACTGCTTCCCTCATTACATTTCCGATAGCGAGAACCGCACAAGCCGGAGGCGGCACTATCCCCACAAAATTATCTACGCTGTACGCCCCTAAATTGCTCAAGGCTATTGTCTCCCCTTCCATCTCTGTAAGCGTCAAATCATTATCGCGTGCCCTGTCGGTTAGGGATTCCTCGATGTGCGCGATTTCAACAAGGCCTTTTTTGTCGGCGTCTTTGACGACTGGAACAATAAGGCCATGCGGGGCATTAACAGCAAAACCCACATTTATGGCATCGGCTATCTTGATGTTGTCGCCGTCAATCTGCCCAACCATTAAGGGATATTTCTTCGCCGCAAGCGCCAAAGACCGAATAAAAAAGGCATTCGTAGTCACCCGAAAGCCTATCACCTTCTTCAATTCATGACGCAATGCCATCAGGTCTGTTATATCTGCCTTTAAGCTGATATAAAAACAAGGCTTGGTCTGCTTAGAATACAGCATTCTTTTAGCGATGAGTTTTTGAATTCTCGTCAGAGCAATAGTCTTTCCAGCAGATTGAGATGGTGCGATATGACGTTCTGCAAAATTTTCCAAAAATATCTCCTATGGTCATCCATAACAAAATTGCGAGAGAACAATTAAAAACGAAAAAATATAATAGCGTATGCTGCAGCTTCTTGCAAGAGTCGATAAAATTTCAGTATTTTCGCTTGAGGGAATTATCGCCGTAACGCTTTCTGATTTTATCGACCACTTCGTCGAGCATTTTCTGCTTGTAGTTTTTTTCCTCACCAAAAAGCAGCATCTGACCTGTGTCTTTCGTCTCAAAATGCGACGCCTCAAAACCTATCAGCCGCAAAGGCCCCCGCTCCTTCAAATACCATTGCTCAAAAACCTTCCACAAAACAGCCGTTGAATTGTCGGCGTCAGGAATTGTTTTGCTTCTTGTAATACTTCGGAAATTACCGTAGCGGAATTTTATTGTGAAGGTCTTCGCTTTGATATTGTTTTGACGAAGCCTGGCGGCAACAGTCTCCACCTCTGAAAGCAAAACACCAAGCAGGAAATTCTTATCATCACTATCCATCTCAAATGTCTGTTCCGTTGAGATGCTTTTCGGGGTTTTATAAGACACTACCTCACTTCGGTCAATGCCGTTGGCAAATTCCAGCAACTGCTTTGCGAAATTACCGACAATTATTTGCAACTGTTCAACAGTTCGCTTGCGCAGCTGAATTGATTCTACAATCGGTGTGCATTTCTCAAAAATCACGCGGATATTTTCTGATATTTTTTTATACCGCTCCATCCGCACCGGCAAAACTACCAAATTAGGGCAAAGTTTCACCGCCCGTGACATTGGCATCGCACTGTGAATCCCAAACCTGCGAGCTTCATACGAAGCCGCCGCAACTACCCCCCTGCTTTTTACAGAACCTCCCACAACAATCGGCTTACCAGCAAGCTCTGGATTATCACGCTGCTCAACCGATGCATAAAACGCATCCATATCGACGTGAATAATCTGATGAATTTCAGCCATACCAATATAATTTATCGCAGGTCTCCGAAGATTTGCAAAATTGGGCGATACTGGATTCGAACCAGTGGCCTTACGGGTGTGATCCGTACGCTCTAACCAGCTGAGCTAATCGCCCGAAAACCGCTTTATCAACATTAAAACACTTAACTGCTTCTCCGTCAAGTTCTTAGGCAATATCGACTGGAACAAAGTTGATTTTGCCGAGCTTAACACCTTTTTGGCTGATGATACTGTCGGCGACCTTTTTGATTTGACCGATACGTCCTTTAAGCACAACAATTTCCATACAGTCGTGTTCACTTAAATGAATATGCAGCGAACTGATTATGTGCAAAAGATGCGAATGCTGTAGGCCCGTCAATTTTTTCATTAGATTCGAGGCGTGATGGTCATAAACAAGACATACGGCGGCGACGGCGTTAATAGATGGGTCTTTCAGTTTCTCGCTGCTTATTTGTTCTCGCACAAGGTCACGGATGGCTTCTGAGCGGCTTTGATAGCCTTTGCCGGCAATAAGTTTATCGAATTTCTCAAGCAATTCTTTTTCGAGCGAGACCCCAATGCGTTCAACATGTTCCATATTTATCTCCTGATAATAAAAACCGTAATCATTTTAGTTTAAAAATTTTTTATTTAAAGTGTAAAATTGTGTTTGACATCGTAACACGTTTTTAATATTTTTATGCGCAGCAATTTTGCTTATAGAAGAAAGGATGCCCCATGGATGGCAAATTATCTGGTTTAATAACTGTTTTTATTCTGATAATGTACACCACACTTTTAGCAAGTCACGAAGCATCTGATGCAAATAGCTCAACTGCCGATGATATGATAGAAATTGCGGTTGGTGTTACAAACATTTACCAGCAGAACATTAGCGGCGGAATAAGCACGCACCGCAAAGCAGGCAGATTTTCAGGCAGCTACGATGTTAAATCCACCATTGATACGGAGAAATTGGCACATTTTAAAGGCGGCAGCTTATACATCCACGGCGAAGGCGTCTGGTCGAAAACGCAGGGGATTGACTTGCCTGCTGTGGGCAGCTTCTTTGGTGTTAACGGAGATGCAAGAGAAAGAAGGTCTCTGGACATAACGGAATTATGGTACCAGCAACAAATGCTGGATGACAAGTTGTCTGTTCGTTTTGGTAAATTTGATATGACAGGCGGCTTTGAACATCATAACTGCCCTGTGTCTTTCGACTGTAGCAGCTACGCCAACGATGAAACCTCCCAATTTCTCAATAATGCCTTAATCAATAACCCGACAATACCTTTTCCAGACTATGGTTTAGGCGCCGCCATCTACTATGCAATGTCCGAATGTCTGTACGTATCTGCCGCGGCAGCAGACGCACAGGCGGATATTAAAGAAACTGGTTTCAATACTGCTTTCCATAAAGAGGATTATTTTTTATACATTTTTGAAACAGGATGGACACCGGTATTTAATTCTTCTAATGGCCCCCTGCAAGGTGCATATCGAGCAGGCTTATGGTATGACCCCCAGCCGAAGGCAAATTCGGACGCTGAAAAAAACTATCGTGATGATGTCGGCGCCTATCTGACTTTGGACCAGTTGCTCGTAAAAGAAAATACGCCGCCGCAAGATTCACAGGGCCTTGGTGCCTTTGCACGATACGGCTGCGCACAAAGCAAAACAAACGACCTTGTTAATTTTTGGAGCATCGGCTGCCAATATCAAGGTCTGTTCGACGGACGCGATGATGACGTCCTGGCTGCAGGTTTCGCCCAGGGTTTCTTCAGTAATGCCGCCTCTTCAACATACACCGAAGATTATGAGGCTGTTGTTGAAATCTATTACAATGCCGCAGTGACAAAATATCTGAATATCAGCCCCAGCGTTCAATACATTATAAATCCGGGCGGTGATAAAACAAATCGTGATGCATTGGTACTAGGTCTGCGGGCACAGTTGACTTTTTAAATAAAATCTGAAAAAATGAATTAGGAGGCACTCTAATGCATATGGCAAATGAGCTTCTCTCGGTGCCGGTAGCAGCGGGAACACTTGGCATAGCTGCCGGTGCATTGGGTATTATTTGCAAAAAGGCAAAAGAATATATAACAAGCGATAAGCTTGCGCTGATGGGAATTCTTGGGGCGTTTATTTTCGCGGCGCAAATGGTCAATTTTCAACTGCCCGGTATGCCCGGTACAAGTGGACATCTGGTCGGAGCGGTTCTGCTTGCAATTATTCTCGGTCCGCATCTTGCCGCAATAGTGATGAGCTCCATAGTGATTGTGCAGTGCCTGATTTTTCAGGATGGTGGATTGCTTGCGTTGGGCTGCAACATAATTAATATGGCGTTAGTGCCAAGCTATCTTGGATACGGAATTTACAAAACCATCACAATAGGCAAAATCAGCAGGCGAAGGCTATATTTTGGTGGACTGCTTGCGTGCATAATCAGTATCGAAGCCGGTGCAACACTTGTACCCATACAGGCATTTATTTCTGGCGTGCTTGTGGTGCCGTTGAAAACTTTTCTGCTGACAATGGTCGGTGTGCATCTGCTTGTGGGAATCATCGAAGGCTTGATTACCGTTGCAGTGCTGGGTTATCTGCAACAAGTCAGGCCTGACATCGTCTCTGAAAAACTGTCTGGCAAAGTAAGATTGAGCAAAAAGGCTGTATTGATAACCCTTGGAGCTTTCACGATAATAACCGCTGGTGGTTTATCGCTTGTTGCCAGTGGTTTTCCGGATGGGCTTGAGTGGAGCTATGCCCAAAGACCGGACCAGCCTGATTTCAAACCTGTGATTTCAAACGAAGACCCACGAATTACAGCGGTAGATGAATTTCAGTCGAAATACACCCCTATGCCAGATTATTCGGGGAGAGATTCGAAAATGGGTAAGCCCGCGAAACCCGTCGGAACCGCAGGTTGGACAAGTTTCGCCGGTGTAGTGGGTTCAATTTTAACTATGTGTCTCATCTGGCTTTTAGCTAAACTTTTGCGGAAAAACAAAAAAATTCATACACAATAAAAAATGCACCACGCATATCTGGACAAATTTGCTTATCAGGATTCACCTGTGCATCGGCTTGACAGCAGAGTCAAGTTTATTTCGCTGGTCGTTTTTACCATTGCGGTTCTGTCATTACCTCGTACCTCAGTGAGCATCCTTGCTTGTTACGCAATTGGTCCATTCGCTGTGCTTGCTGTTGGTGGAATCCCGCTGCGGTTTGCCCTTAAACAAATAATGCTGGTAAGTCCTTTTATCGCGGTGCTGGCCTTAAGCTGCCCTCTGTATGACAAAACTGCTGCTTCGGCCTATTTTGGCCCATGCGCATTTGAAATATCACAGGGGTGGCTACGATGTTTTGCTATACTCGGTAAATTTGTTGTTACAATGCTTGCTCTTATCGCGCTCGTTTCAACAACACCGTTTAGCGACCTTCTGGTGGGATTACAAAAACTCGGCACCCCGAAATTACTTGTTATACAGCTCGGTCTCCTGTACCGTTACATCTTTGTTTTAATCGATAAGGTCCAGCATATGCTACGAGCCAGAGCAAGCAGAAAACTGCGAAATCTTGGTTATAGACAGGAACTTAGGATAGCATCTTCAATGGTAGGCTCCATTCTGGTACGCAGCATTGATACCGCTGAAAACATAAATATCGCAATGCAGGGACGAGGCTTTGACGGCAAATGGCGCAGTCTGAACAAGCTGCAGATGCATTCGACCGATTGGCTTTTCGCAGCAATTGTTTGCTGTTTCCTTCTGATACTGGAGTTTTTTATAAAACCGATACTTATCTGAACGCAATTTATGCCCAGTGCAATTGAAATAAAAGATTTTTCATATAATTATCCTGATGGTACAAATGCTCTTAGCGAAATTACCCTAAATATAGAACACGGAGAAAAAGTTGCATTGATTGGCCCTAACGGCGCAGGAAAATCAACTTTACTTTTAGCCATAGGCGGTTTTCTGCAAGGTCAAGGTCGTGTGCTTATCGATGGATTTGAAGTAAAAAAGCAAAACCTTAAAAAAATACGAAGAATAATCGGTTGCTGCTTCGAAGACCCGGATGACCAGCTCTTTATGCCTACACTTTTCGATGATGTAGCCTTCGGGCCTCTAAATATGTGTCTTGAACAAAAAGAAGTTGAAAAACGTGTTATTGAAACGCTGAATTTTGTCGGACTTGCAGAAATGAGTCACAAGCCGCCGCACCATCTTTCAGCAGGACAAAAACGCGCGGCTTCTATCGCTACTATACTGGCAATGAATCCTAAAATTATGACTTTTGACGAACCTGACAGCAGCCTCGACGGTCGCCACAGAAATAATCTCATCCGGCTGCTACAAGGTTTAAATCAGACGCTTGTCATTGCAACATGCAATACTAATTTTGCCGCAGTTATTGCACAACGTGTTGTTCTCATTGACAACGGGAAAAAAATAGCAGACGGCAAAAGCCAGGAAATACTATTAGACAGCGATTTAATGCTCGAACACGGGTTGGAAGTTATCAGTAAAAATCTGATTTAGTCTTTGCTCGTTACGTAAACAGCTTGTTCAGCGAAAAGGTTGGGCCAGAATTTAACTGGACTAAGACGCGATTTGGCAAGTGGGATTCTCTTCTCCACTTTCACACCTAACTTCTCACAGAAATCATCAAAATCCTTCAGCGACAGACAGTGTATATTGGGTGAATTGTGCCATTCAAAAGGCAATTGCGGTGTCACAGGAGCTTTTCCCCGTAGTAACAATTGAGCTCTGCAACGCCAGTGGGCAAAATTCGGAAAACTGACAATAACCTTCTTACCGATTCGCAGAAGCTCCTTAAAAACCTTATCCGGATTTTTAATCGTCTGCACCGTTTGAGACAGCAGAACATAATCAAAGCTCTTATCACCATAATAGTGCAGCCCTGCTTCAATGTCCTGCTGTATGACCGGCAGCCCCTGACAAATACAATCAAGCACAAGGTTCTGTTCAAGTTCAATACCTTCACCTTTTATGTTCTTATCGTGGATAAGATTAGCCAACAGCTCCCCGCGCCCGCAGCCGACATCAAGTACAGAACTGTTCGGTTCGATAAGAGATTCTATAAGCTCATAATCAATGCGGGCACGGTGCGGCTGCTCAAAAATGTTTGCATTTTTGCCTTTCTGTGCGTAACAGAAACAGGGTCTTCGATTTTGCGGGTCATACGTTGCTTTCAAAAAACAGCAGATAAATTTACCAAGCACTTCCGGCTCGAGCAAAAACGCATCATGCCCATATGGCGAAGCAATATCGCAGTAGCTCACATCCTTGCCATTAGCCGCAAGAGCCTCGACTATCGCCTTCGATTGTGCCGGTGTAAAAAGCCAGTCACTCGCAAAACTCAGAACCAGAAATCTCGATTTAGTATTTTCAAATGCCTTGACAAGCGAACCGTATTCTCGCTCAAGATCGAAATAATCTGCCGCTTTGGTTATATACAAATAGCTATTCGCATCAAATCTTTCCACGAACGATTGCCCCTGATAATCGAGATACGTCTCGACGGCAAATTCGGAATCAAAATCGTAACTGTACTCTTCACCGTTGCGAAGTTTTCGCCCGAACTTCTCACGCATCCCATGCTCTGAAAGATAAGTTATATGACCAATCATTCGAGCAATGCTTAAGCCCCTGTCAGGGGATTTTTCGTCATCGTATTTTCCGCCCGCGAAATTCGGGTCCGCCAGTATTGCATTACGCCCGACAGCGTCGAACGCAATAGATTGCGCACTAAGGTGTGTCGTCGTCGCAATAGGTATTGCGGCCCGCACAAAATCAGGATATGCAATCGCCCACTGCAATACCTGCATTCCGCCCATCGAACCACCGATAACCGCCAAAAGTTTTTTAATACCAAGCTTGTCTAACAATAATTTCTGCACCCTAACCATATCAGCTATCGTAACGATGGGAAAATCCAGTCCATAAGGCTTGCCTGTCTGCGGATTTATCGAACGAGGCCCGGTCGTGCCGCCGCAACCACCCAAAAAATTCGAGCAGATTACAAAATATTTATCCGTATCAATTCCCTTGCCCGGACCAACCATAACATCCCACCAGCCGGGCTTCTTGTCGTTTGGACTATTGAAACCAGCCACGTGGGCATTCCCGCTAAGAGCATGACAAATCAAAATCGCGTTGTCACCTGTTTCATTCAGTTTCCCGTATGTCTCATAAGCCACGTCAATGGGCGCAAGAGTCCTTCCGCAATCCAGTTTCAAAGGACTGTCAGGCTCGACTACACGAATTATCTGGGTCTTAACAATACCAACGCTTTTTTGCTTAATCTCAGACATAACGTCACTTACCAGCTTAAAAGAAATCTTGATTATACACAAAAAAGCCTAAAAAGTAAATTCGGTCTCTTTAAAACGCTTGACACCATAAAACTGCGTGCGTAAATTATAGTCAGACAACTGCAACATGCAGGCGGGGTCATAATTTATACCCTTTTTTATGAAAGGACCACAACGATGGCAGCAAATAAAAGAGGTGGTAGAGGTTTATGGAGCAAGGAAGAGGTCAATCTACTCAGGAGGCTGTTTCCGACCACTCCAACTGCCAAAATAGCCAAAAGGCTCGGCCGAAAAACCGACGCTGTTAAGAAAAAAGCATCCAGAATGGGCTTGCGCAAGGCAAGGCAGTACCTCAAAACACTTGGCAGAGCATAATTTAAAAACGAGCGGTTCCCCATCACGCTATATCGAACCAGCTTGTAAAACGGCGTATAATTAGTGCGCCACTTTCACTATGCGCACCCAAAACACGCGATTACCCGTTTTAGGGCAAAATGACGAAAAACCTCCTTGTGCTTGTAAAAAAACGGTTTTTAGAATCAGTAATTAAACAAGACAAGGA
>Ga0272448_1008251_pt1 | contig 10869 bp, 9 predicted proteins | sample YNPCB0191_FD_202220 | JGI IMG/M metagenome (GOLD analysis project Ga0272448, IMG submission 202220) | Hot spring sediment microbial communities from Yellowstone National Park, WY, United States - YNP-CB-019-1 | ecosystem: Environmental > Aquatic > Thermal springs > Hot (42-90C) > Sediment... | reverse complement strand
AGTGACGTACATTGGTACTTTTCTTTACAGTTCTTCTGAAGGAAAAATAAAGCTTATAGCAAATGAAAGCTTTGTTGTGCATGATTTTATTGATGTTTTTGGTAAGTGTGTTACCTTGGAATTCCCCGTTCCTCAAGAAGCAATCTATATTGGAGAGGGAAAATTAAAATTAACTTGGATTACCACTAAAGATAGTCGTGGAGTAAGAGTAGCAGAGCTTTGGGTAATTAAAAAGAAACGGAATTCTTATGAGTAAGCTCGAACTATATTTTTCAATATCAAACGTGTATGGGCTCTATTCTTCTCTAACTTTACTTTCGATTTTTGCTCACTACTTATAGTGCTTAATAGTAATTACCGTTTCTAGCTCATTTCGTCTAATTGCGTTCTGCTTAGGAACGAGTCATGAGAAGCTGTTCTTGTTAGTTATTTGCATTTTTTTAAGTAAAAAGTTTATATACTCTGTATTTTTAATCTGTGCACTAAAGGCAATTGCTCGATTCCGATAAAAAGACACTAAAAGAAGACAACCTAATACTAAATTTTTCACTTGATTCACTTAAGGTTACTAGAAGTTTCGCTCAATCTGTGTCTGCGTTTAAAAGACTAATGAAGTATCATAAGAAATATGTTATATTTGTAGTTGTGACGATTGCAATATCGATTCTAAGAGCCTACCTATTTACTTTAGAACCAATATACACTTCTCTTATAATAGATAAAGTAATAGTTGGTGGAAATACAAGCTTACTTCCTCAGTACTTGATTATGATACTTTTAGCCGGAATTGGGTTTGGCTTTACAAACTTTCTTGTAGCTTATATAAATGGAATAATGTCACAACTTATAGTTAGAGACATAAGGTCTCATTATTATTCTTCATTACTCTCGAAGTCTTTTAGTTTCTATGATTCTAATTCTGTTGGAGACTTAATTTCTAGAGCTACCATGGATTTGCAAGTAGTTGATTCATTCTTAAGAACATGGGTTGGTACAGTTTCAAACGCAGTGTTTTCTACAGTAATAATAGTAATAACTATGTACTCCATAAATCCAAGTTTAACTTTAATTTCTTTAATTCCAATGCCATTCATATTTTACTTTACAACTAAGCTTTGGGTTGAAACTATGCGGCTATTCAGAAGAATGCAACTCCTTCTCGGAAAGTTGAGTACATACATTCAGCAAAACATTATTGGTATGAAAACAGTTAGGATATTCCGAAGAGAGAAGGACGTAGTGGATAACTTTAAGAAAGTTGAAAAGTTTTACGTAGGCACAGCTATAGAGGCAGGAAGACTTCAATCTCTGTTTATGCCTCTTGGTCCAGCATTGCTGACGCTTGGAATAGCTACAGTTTACGTTTATTCCGGGTATTCGATAGCTACGCTAAATTCTACACTAACAGTAGGTGATGTGGTGCTATTTGCTAGGTTTATGCTTAGGCTAACATTTCCATTGAGAGACCTTAGTCAACTTCTAGGAACTTGGATGAATGCCTCAGCTGGACTAGAAAGAATCTTTGAGAAAATTGATGTGCCTGAAAGCGTAAAGGATCTTCCAGATGCTGAAGATATAAAGATAGAAAGAGGCGAAGTTGAATTTAGAAATGTAACTTTTGGTTACGTAAAAGATAATCCCGTTCTGAAAGATGTTAGCTTTGTTGTAAAACCTGGAGAGAAAGTTGCAATCTTAGGTGCTACTGGTTCTGGAAAGACTTCTTTAATTTACTTGATTCCAAGGTTCTATGAAGTTGATTCTGGAAGCATACTTATAGATGGAGTAGACGTAAGAAGATTTAAGCTTTCTTCTCTAAGGAGACAAATCGGACTAGTTCTACAGGATGTTTTTCTGTTCTCTGGAACAATCAAAGACAATATTGCATTTGGAAAGCCTAATGCTTCTATGGATGAAATCATTAAAGTTGCAAAAATGGCAAGGATTCATGACTTCATAGAGTCTTTGCCTGAAGGATACAACACTCTCGTAGGGGAACGCGGAGTTACTTTATCTGGCGGTCAACGTCAAAGAATAACGATCGCCAGAGCTCTCCTCGTGGATCCAAAGATACTAATCATGGATGATTCTTTATCTTTTGTGGATGCAAAAACAGAGCAAGAAATTCAGTCTGCATTAGAAGAAGCAATGAAGGGCAGAACAACTTTTATAATAGCTCAAAGACTTTCTACAATAAAGAATGCAGATAAGATACTAGTACTAGAAGATGGAAGAGTAGTTGAGTTTGGCACTCACGAAGAGTTATTGACAAGAAATGGTACTTACAAAAAGATATACGAGACTCAATTCCTTAATAAAGAGGTACTGAGTGAAGTTGAAGAAGGTGAGATGGCTTAGATGTCTCAGTATGCTACTTTTTCATCTAAACAAGAAGAAGAGAGAAAAAGAACAACTCCAGATGTTGTTCTAATTAAAAGATTACTTTACTATGCAAAGCCATTCCGAAAGAATATGATAATTGCTGTGCTTGCAATTTTCTTAAGTTCTGTTACTGGTTTAGTTTCCCCATATATGCATAAGTTAGCAATAGATCAAATTATACAAACAAAGAATCTATTTGGATTTTTCTGGTGGATTCCTCTATTTGTGTTAGTAGTTGTTGCAAACTATATATTTCAGTATATTCAAATATACCAAATGAGAATTATAGGTGAAAATACTGTGGCCAGAATTAGAGATGAAATTATGGAAAAACTTCAAGTTATTTCACTTAGATACTTTTCAGAAGGTGAAATAGGAAGAATACTTTCAAGGCCAATAAACGATGCAAATACACTTAGAATATTTTTGAGAGTTGGCTTTACAAGTATTCTTCTAGATACTTCGTCAATACTTGGTTCTTTGTTCATAATATTTCTGCTTGACTTTAGACTTGCATTGATTGCAGTCTCAATTTTGCCTCTTGCGGTTGTAGTTGTTTGGTTCTTAGGAAAATATTCGAGGTCAGCTTACAGAAAAGCTTTGAATGTTTTAGCAGGATTAACTTCTAGAATGCAGGAAGACTTAGCGGGAGTAAAAGTAATACAAACATTCGTGCAGGAAAAGAGTGCATTCGAGGCTTTCGAAAAGAAGCAAGAAGAAACTGTAAAGGCGAACATAAGAGCAATTTTAATTTCATCCTCCTACCAACCAGTTGTCATACTTATTAGATTAACAGGCACGTTACTTATTTTATGGTATGGAACAAAGTTAGTTTTGAGTGGGTCTATGAGCATCGGCACTTTAGTTGCTTTTACAGAATACCAATTTTCTTACTTTATGCCTTTAGTTGACCTTATTGCAGTTTATGATCAATACCAATCTGCATTAGCAGCAACAGAAAGACTTTTCGACTTAGTTGATACGAAGGTTGAAGTTATAGAAGCTCCACCAGAAGAGAGGGTTGATTTAGAATGATAGAAGAAATTAGATTTGAAAATGTAACTTTTGGGTATACCTCTAATCTTCCGGTAATAAGAAACATAAGTTTCACGTTAGAAAAAAATAAGAAAATAGCGATAGTTGGACCAACCGGAGCTGGAAAAAGTACAATAATAAATTTACTTATTAGATTCTATGATCCGCAAGAAGGGAAAATATTAATAAATGGTTATGACATAAGAAAAATTTCTTTATCTTCTTTAAGAAAAAATATAAGCGTAGTTCTCCAAGATTCGTTTCTCTTTCCAGTTACAATAAGGGAGAACATAAAATTTGGAAATCCAAACGCTTCTGACGAAGAAGTAGTAGCAGCTGCTAAAGCTATTGGCGCCCATAACTTTATAATGAAACTTCCCGGAAACTATGACTACTTAATTCAAGAAAGTTCTTCGAACATCTCAATAGGCCAAAGACAACTGATTAGTTTTGCTAGAACTCTTCTTGCAAACCCTCAAGTGTTGGTACTAGACGAAGCAACCTCATCCATTGATCCATACACTGAGCTTATAATTCAAAGAGCTCTTAAAAAGCTGCTAAGAAACAGAATGGCAATAATAATAGCTCATAGACTTTCTACGATTAGGCTGTGCGATGAAATTTTAGTTATAAACAATGGAGTAATAGTCGAAAGAGGTACACATGAAGAGCTAATGAAGCTAGGCGGACTATACAGCTCTTTTTACAGGTTACAGTTTAGAGAAGAAACTGGAATTGAAACGAATGTTCAATGAATAAAGCTTTTTTTTAAAGAAAACTAGCAAAAGAAAAGGCCGCAAAATAAAATCTTATAAAGACCACTCCACTTCCATCCAAGAAATCTTGTATCTGGACAGTATTGATTAAGGAAGTCTCACGAAAGGTATAAAAAATCTAATATTTTTCTTCGAGAACAGTTAAAAGGTAACTCTTAAACTTGTCTATAAAAAATTCTTTTAAAGACTTTAATTTTTGCTCTCTAAGTCCTAATTGGATCTTAATCATTGTAGTTAGCAAACCCCTTGATGAAAGTATATCTAAAAGTAATAGAAGTCTCAAAGCAGCTAACTTTCTGTAGAAATTTAGTTCTATTAAAGTACCACCGTATTTCTCATAGGATTCAATAAATTTTTCTGATAATTTCTCTTTAGTTTCACTTTTTACTTGCTCATAGAAATCTAAAAAGTTGCAAATGTAGGCAACATCGAATGTTGGTTCAGCAATGTCAGCACTTTCCCAGTCTATGACGTATGCCTTACCATTGCTATAAATTATGTTATCAAATCCATAATCACCATGAACTAAAAAAGCTCTCCCCTTTGGAGCTCTTGGTTTCAGAAAACTTATGTATTTTATGTATTTCATAAAGGATGCAGAAGCACCAATTGTTAGAAATGTTGATAGTACTGCCAAAGTTTTTAGCTCGTCAAGTTCTCTTTGAGGATAGTTCCCTTTATCTTCTAAAATATTTTTAAGTTCGCTTGGTTTCACTTCGTGTACTTTTACAAGTGAGTAGGCTACTGCATCGATCAGTTGTTGTTCATCCTTCGGTTGAGTGTTATTGATTTTTTCCATTATTATAAAAGGCTTGCCTAGGATCTTTCCGCTTTCTTCAAGCAAATAAGCTTCTGGAACTGGTAAGTTCTTGCTCTTAAGTACCTTTAGAAGTCTAAATTCTCTTAAAGCCTTATTGTCATTGGTGTTGTATGCTTTCAGGATGAATGTTTTACTTAGCGTTTTTGTTTTTATATCTAATAAATAAGTTTTATTGCTCAGTCCTTGCTTCATGTGAAGGTTTAGTTCTACAGTTTCAACATTACCAGGTGGGACTAAATTCCCTATACCGGCTTGATCTAAATAAATTTGAAGTTTTCTAATTAAATCACTTCTTTTTTCCTTTCTAAGTTTAAATTTTGCGCGTATCCCATTTCTTCTTACCTTATAAAAAGGACTCATCAGTAAAATTGCAAAGGAAACCATTAAGAAAGCTTATAAGTTTTTCCGTCATTGATTTAAATATTCGTTTGGCTTAAATCTAATGGTCTCATATTCTCAGTTAGCCGGATGTAAGCATATAATTTTTTACTTTACCCGCATCGACCTGAATTATTGCTCCGTTCAAAATTCCTGATAGATATTGACTTCCTGGATTTAAACAAATTGTTCTCCCAATTTTTTCTATAGCCCTCGCTTCATGAACATGGCCATGAAGACCTAACATTGGCTGTACCTTTTCTATTGCTTCTCGAACTGATATTGAACCAACATGTTGTAAAACTGGGCTACCTCCGGAGAATACTGGCTTTAAATCTTTCGTAAGCATAGGACATTCATCTAATTTTGTGTTATATGGCGGGCAATGAAAGTTAAAAATGGCTTGTTCTGGTTTCTGAATTTTATCGATAAGGTTTTCTAAGACTTTTCTTAGTTCATCTTCTTCAAGTTCTCTTGGACTTTTCCAAGGTGTTGGGTTTGTATATCCTAAAGTTATCATCTCAAAATTTCCTAATGTAACTAATCTTCCTTCAGGATTGATTACAACATCTGAATTTTTAATAACTTCTTCTACTCCTAGTGGATCGTCATTTCCAGGAGAAATATAACACTTTACTTTAGTACTCTTTAGCCTTTCTTCAGCAAGCACTACCCAATGCCTTAACCTTTCTTTCATGAGTTTTAAAAACAACTCGTTGAGCTTATTTTTGTCATTTTGAAGCTCAATCGTCTCTTCCTTGTTAGTTATGTAAGGGTAATATCCTAAGTCAGAAAGAAAGTTGATTGCATTTTCTAATTCAAGTTTGTTGTGCACTGTTCTTTTTTCTCCGAAGTACTCATAATTCCAAGTTCCGTCTCTATTTTCTATTACAGGTACAATTGCTTTTCCTGTAAGGTCTCCACCTAAGATGAGAACATCAACAGAGTAAAATTTTGCTGCATTTACAAACTTTTTAAAACACCTTTCAGAACCATGAACATCAGAAACAAAAAATATTCTCATAGTTTGATCGCCTTTAGGCTATTTTTACATCAGGTTCAGGAAGTTCGTACCACCTAACTCTTTCTCCAATCTGTGCTCTTAGTTTCCATTTTACTGTCTTTGGTTCAGATTCAATTTTGTTCAAAATTAATTCTATTTTTTCTTTAACAAACCTTACTTCTTCTTCTAACAAATATCTTGGTAAAATGCCTTTGATCTTTTCTAAAGTAATAGTAAACGTTTTGTAAATTCCCCAATCGTTTGAAGTAATTTCGCATATTTTTCGTAACGAAATTACTTCTTCATCATCTCTTTCTGAAACTTCATGGGTCAAAAGCAAACAAATTATGTCTAAAAGATCTTTTTCTGTAATCTCAACTATTTGAAGTTTTGTCATTAGAAGGTGAGTTACATCTAGTGCCATACTTTGAGAAGAGTCTATAGCTTCTTTTAAATTTATTGAATGGCACATCTCAAATACGTCTAGGAATATGTCTACTCTTCTCTTTCTTTCTAAGTCATTAAATATTAATCTCCGGTCACCATAAATTGCATTAAACTTAACTCTGGGTGTATACCCAAGATCTATAAACAATTTCTTTATTTGTGGAGCCTGCTTTTTATGCCCTACTACGTCTATGTCTGGGTATTTTCTGTTCTCTAGCAATTTAAGCGCTCGCGGAGATTCTTTGCAGTGGTACCACACTCCCAAACCTCCAATAAGTTTGAGTTTTACTTTGCTTTCTTCTGCTGCTGAAAGAATTCTTCTTGTCTCTTCAAAGATGTTCTCTTTTGTATTTAATTGCATTTTTTCTTTGTTAAGATTACCAAAACTATTTAAGTTTTTTCTTCTTTAGTAATTGTTGGAACAGATCTTTTTTCAACCCAATTTTTATCCTAAGCGACATCTTTGAAACCAGAAAAGGTGAGTGCTTTATCCTCATTTTACTTCGAAGCATAAAACTTTGACATAAGTATTTAACTTTTTAAAAGAAGCTAACATTTTTGTAAGAACTTGATTTCTCGTATGTATTTCTAAAGTTTCGTTAAGAAATAAGACCAATTAAGTACTCCATTAAATTAGAAATTATCTTCGGCGATGAAAAGACTTATATTTTTCTTCTTCATAAAAGACTGTATGTCTGAGAAAGAAGGCGCACCTAGTATATTTTTAAGGGAAGCAACAGGCTTAGTGCGAGACCTGGATGCCCTAGATGTTTTGATTATCGTTTTTAGTGCAATCAATTTAGGAGGAATACTAACTTCAGGTATATTTGAAGCACCTTATCTTTTTCCAGGTTCTAACATGGTGGCAATATGGTTTATTGGTCTGCTTCCAGCTGTTGGCTATCTTCTTGTTTACTTGACTCTTGGTTTGTTGATGCCAAGGTCTGGTGGAGACTACGTGTTCGTAAGTAGAGTCCTTGGTCCTGCATTTGGTTTTGTATGGGTTTGGATTGCATTATTGTATCAAACAACCGGAATTGGCGGATTTGCGTTTAGTTTAAGTTGGAGTGGTCTTTCAACTACTCTTGCAGTTCTTGGCGTAATTTTTAAGAGTAATACTTTTCTAGAGCTAAGCAAGACTGTTTCTACAATACCTGTTGGTCCAATACTAAGTACTGGATTCATAATACTTGCTTTTTTGATAACTGTTTTTGGAACTAGAGTTTACAGAAAAACAATGAAAATTTTATTCATAGTAAGTACTTTAGGTCTATTGATATGCTTAGGCTCACTTCTTGTTTCAAACAATTCTATTTTTTCATCTAACTTAAAAGCGTATCTTCCCGAAGGTGTAGACTACAGTACGATAATAAAGCTTGCAAAGCAGAACGGCTACTCTCCAGTTGGTGATGTCTTCGTACAAAATTTAATGGCTGGTTTAGCAATCGCCTGGGTGTCATACACTGGATTTTGGAACATGGTTTATGTTGGAGGCGAAGTTAGAAACTTTAGAAAGACGCTACCAACTATTATGCTTTTTTCTCTTTTTGGAACTGCACTGTTTTCAGCTTTTACAAGCTTTTTAGCTCAAAATACGTTCGGTTATGACTTCATAGGCGCATTTCAATACCTTTACTTTAATGCTCCGTCATATTATCCGTTGTCAATTCCGCCTACTGGATTGTTCTTACTTGTTTCAATTGTTCAAAACCCAATCTTCGTTTTATTCGTAAGCATTTCTTTAATGATTTGGAATTTTATGTTCTTACCAATTTACTTTTTAATCTATAGCCGAGCTTTCTTTGCTGTAGCTTTTGATAGATTATTTCCTTCTAAGCTTGCTGAAGTCAACGAACGATTTAATAGCCCAATAAACGCGTTAATTGTGACAGCCTTAGTTATTGAAGTGTACAACTTAGCATATTGGGTTTGGGGTCCCATGGCTGCTATGGTCAACTTCTCAATAGCATTTCCAATAGCGTTTGCTTTAACTGGTTTATCTGCAGTTCTTCTTCCATTCTTAAAGAAGTCATACTTTGACCAATTACCATCTAGCCTTAAAACTAAGATTCTTGGCATTCCATTGGTAAGCATCGCTGGTGCGTGGATGATGGTCTTTAGCTTAATCCTTGCTTCGGCCGCTGCTTTCAGTTTACCAGGTGCATTCTATGGAATTGGAATAGCTGTAATCTTAACTATATCTGCTTACACAAGTGGTTTTCTAATTTACTACTTCATAAAGTGGTATAGAGCAAGAGAGGGTATAGACATAACGCTTGCATTCAAAGAAATACCTCCTGAGTAAAATCAGTAAACATATATTCTAAGTCAAACTTTACAACATTATTAAATGATCAAACTAAGAGCCATAACTATAGTAAGAAAAGCTTTATACGAAACTTTTTACTAATTTTTCTGCAGCACTAATTATATCCTTAGTCCCTTCTAATCCTACTGAAACACTTGGTTCATAACCTCCTTCTCTGAAGGCCTCTTCCGTTGGTAAGTATCCTATATAGTCGTTTGCTAAGGTTAAGGGAACAACGACATACCTTGTAAAAGATTTTAGCTTAAGCCCATATTCAACAAACGCTTCTCCAGGAAGTCCAACTATAACTATATTCCCAACTCTCGTGGCAGATACTCTTGTTATTACTTCGTTTTTTCCTATCATGTTAGAAATGGTTTTATTTTCTATTTTCACTTTTACACGTTCAACCTTATTTTCTATTTTAGGTTCCTGAATTTGTGTTGCTTTGCTTAGTATTTTTTGCACATCTTCAACTGCAATAGTTCCAAACCTTTCCATCTCTTCAAATGTCCCTCCAGTTCTGTCATATACGTCTTTTCCATTTCTTATTTTCTCTAGAGTGTCGTTAGTTCTAGGATTTATGTTTCCTGAAGCTCCAGGTAAGAACATAGTAGTAGTTTCATACTTCTTTTCAAGGTTATTTTCGAGGTATCCAATCCAGTCTGCAGTAATCAGCAAGTTATCTGGACCAAGGACAACCCCATGGCAAGCATAGTTTATAAGTAGGGCCACAGTATTATTGTATATGGAAGATATTTTTATTGTTACTAGCTCTTCATCTGTAGGTCCACTAATAGGATTTCGTCTATTTATACCAATTTTTGAACTTCCTTTAGCCCAAAATATTTTTGCTTCTTTTCTCTTTAAGTAAGCCTCAATAGCAACCTCAACAATTTCAGATTGAAGTCTCTGAAAATATTTCTTATTTTTTTCACTATATCCAAAAATTCCAAGAGAATCAGGAGCACCATGAGTATGTGTTGAGAAAATTATTATGTTATCTTGCTTTATTCTTGTTTTTGCTTCAATATTTCTTCTAATTTCGTCCAGATACCCCTCTGTAACGACGTTAGACAGACAAAGCTGATCGTTACCTATAATCATAATTTGTTCTTCATCATCGGATAAGTATACTGCTCTTGAAAATAGTTTGTCATGCACACCAATAGAAGGTAATGTTCGATTAAAATAGCCTCCTAACTGAACTCCAACTTCTGGAGTAACATCTCTTTTAGCTGCTCCTGCGATAAATTTATTCATGTTTCTAATACTCTTATGCTCTTACTTGATTATTTAAATGTTACAAATGTACATTTAGTAAAAAGGTGTTGCTTATTGAAATTGATTTATCTTCCTCGAACTTTCTTCAAAGCTTTATTTTTAATTTCTCCAATTTTATTCGCATTCCTCTAGACTACCATAGTAGTTCATGTGTTTTTCTATTGCATTGCAAAGCGCATCCACGTTCTCCAAAGGAGCATCTGGGTATATTCCTGCAGTTAGCATGAGTCCTCCTCTCTTAGAGCCAAGTCTAACTATGTACTCTCTTATCTTTTGCTCTATTTCTTCCCTAGTTCCAAAAGGTAAAAGGCGTTGTCTGTCAACATCTAAGTCAACACAAACTCTTCCCTTAATCTTCTTCTCTATGTTTTCTACTCCATTTACTCTATCTTGCAAATTTATAACAGAAACTCCAGCTTCAATTAAGTCATCAACAACT
>Ga0272448_1008250_pt1 | contig 10869 bp, 8 predicted proteins | sample YNPCB0191_FD_202220 | JGI IMG/M metagenome (GOLD analysis project Ga0272448, IMG submission 202220) | Hot spring sediment microbial communities from Yellowstone National Park, WY, United States - YNP-CB-019-1 | ecosystem: Environmental > Aquatic > Thermal springs > Hot (42-90C) > Sediment... | reverse complement strand
CACCTTGTCCGAGACAACGACATGGCCTGCGTATGTCCCGTCGGGGAGGGGCTTCCCCGATGCGTCAACCAGCGTCCCCATCAGAGTCATTGCGCCGGCATACGCCGCGCACAGAACCAGCCCGACTACGACCAACGACACACGACACGTTTTGGCCATTGGCCCTTCCTCCTGTAGGTAGAACGGTTCCGCACGACACTCGCGCGAAACACTCGCGCGAATCGCGCCTGCATTATAACGATCACCCCCCGATTCAAGCACGTCGAGGACGGCCGGTGCACGAACGCTCTTGCGGAGTGAGTCGACCTGCCTCCATGCACGGCCAAGAGAGGAACCCAGGACTCCGCAAGGCTCCGTCCTGGGCTATTACCCGCCGTGCCTTGCGGGACTGGTGCGAGGAGCCGTCCGACCCGTCAGATAGGTCAGACGGGTCGCCCCCCTACGGGGCCCGTGCAAGAAGCCGCGGAGGCCGGGCAAGGGTCGTACCGGACTCGTGCAACAGGGTTCGTACATAGTGACTCCGTTCTGAAGTTGAACCTGGTCCGAGCTTCGGATAGAATCTTGGGAAATCAACAAGATAGGAGGTTGAGATGGCGGCGAAGGTCGCGATAAACGGTTTTGGCAGGATTGGCCGAATCACGCTCAGAACTATCCTCGAGTACCACAGGAGCGAACTCCAGGTCGTGGCGGTGAACGACCTCGTTCCCATCAACGCAAACGCACACCTGTTCAAGTACGATACGAATTACGGGCCGTACAAGGGTGCGGTGAGCGTCGAGGGGAACAGCCTGATCGTTGACGGGCTGAAGATCGCCTGCCTTCAGGAAAAGGAACTGGCGAAGCTGCCGTGGAGGGCGCTCGGCGTGGACGTCGTCCTGGAGTGCACCGGGCGGTACACTGACGGGACGAAGGCGAAGGGGCACATAGACGCGGGCTGCAAGAAGGTGATCATTTCGGCGCCTGCGAAGCCGGATACGAGCGTGGACGCTACGATCGTCCTCGGGGTCAACGAGGCGACTTACGATCCGAAGAAGCACCATGTCATTTCCAACGCGTCCTGCACGACCAACTGCCTCGCTCCGCTGGCCAAGGCGCTTCACAGCGAGTTCAAGATCATCGAGGGGTTCATGACGACCTGTCATGCGTACACGAACGATCAGCGTGTCCTGGACCTGGCGCATGACGATATGAGGCGGGCGCGTGCGGCTGCTCAGAACATAATCCCGAGCTCGACCGGTGCGGCGAAGGCGATAGGGCTCGTGATCCCTGAGCTCAAGGGCCGGCTGGACGGCATCGCGCTCCGCGTGCCCGTCCCGACGGTGTCCATCGTTGACCTCGTCTGCACGGTCGAGACGAAACTCGTCGCGGATCCGAAAGACAAGGAGGCTCGCAAAGCCGCTGCCAAGAGGGTCAACGAGGCGCTGAAGAAGCACGCCGACGGCAAGTACCTCGCGGTCTGCGAGGAGGAGCTTGTGTCGAGCGACTTAAGGGGTTCTTCGATCTCCTCGATCGTCGACGCCAGCCAGACGAATGTAATCGGCACGAACATGGTGAAGGTCCTGTCGTGGTACGACAACGAGTGGGGCTATTCGTGTCGGCTGGCTGACCTCGCGGCGTTCCTTGTAGGGAAGGGGCTGTAATCAGGCTCCCAACGGCACGCGGGCGGCGGCGGAGTCGCTCGCGTGCCGTTTTCGTTTTCATGCCCACCATATCATCCGCCGCTTCCGCATGGCGTCGTAGACGCGGTGCACGGCGAGGGAGACGGCGGCTTCGGTCATCGGGACCTTCTCGGATCGGCTGACTTCCAGAACCTGTTCGAATGCCCTGCCGAGTACGTCCTGCACGGTCCGCAGGACTTCCTCCTTGGTAACCTTCGCCGCGCTGAGCGACTTCGAGTATTCTTCCATCGAGGCGACGACTCCGCCCGCGTTGCTCAGGATGTCCGGGATCACGAGGATGCGTCTGCCTTCGAGGATCGCGAGGGCATCACCTGTCGCCGGCATGTTCGCTCCTTCCACGATGGCCTTCGCCCTGATCCTCGGCGCATTGACGCTGGTGATCACGTGCGATGTCGCCGCGGGGACGAGGACGTCGACGTCGAGCTCAAGCAAAGCCTCGTTGGTGATGTTCGTATAGTCCGGGACCTCTTGGTTCTCCGGCAAACGAAGGAAGTGCGAGAGATCGTCCAGTGTGAGACCGGACGGTTTGTAGATGGCCGATCCCTTGCGGGAAACGGCGACGACCTTGACGCCGGCGCGGGCGAGGTAGAATGCGGCGTTGCTGCCTACGTTCCCGAATCCCTGGACGGCGACGGACGCCTTCTTGTGTTCGATGCCGAGCATGTCTAGGGTTCTCAGGGTGATGTGGCAGACGCCGCAGCCAGTACTTTCCTTGCGCCCCGGGAGCCAACCGTGAGTGCCTTCGGGCTTCCCGGTGACGGAGGCCGGGTCGAGCGTCTCGTTGTAGATGAAGGCCATCTCGTCCGGCCCCGTGCCGAGGTCGGGTGCGGGGATGTACGTGTGGCTCGTGAAGAGCTGACGGAACGGTTTCGTGCAGTACTCGACCGCGTCGAGGCGTATGACTTTCTCGAATTCGGGATCGCGGCCGGTTCTGCCGAGGAGCCGGTACATTTCGGGCATGTCAACGCGGATGCCCATCTTGCCGCCGCCGAACTCGATGTCGGTAACAGCGGTCTTGAGCGTCATGAGGCGTGCGAGTTCGATCGTCTCCCAGAGGCTTACGTCCTCGGAGATGCGGATACCGCCTTTGAAGGGTCCGCGGGCATTGTTGTGCAAGGCGATCACGCCCCAGAAGGTGATCACCTTGCCGAGCGTCTTCGAGGGAACGCGGAAGAGGATGACTTCCTGGGGGCTGACGAGTTCCTCAATCGCCCGGTCGTCCAGGCCGAGCCGCTTGCCGGCCTTCTCGATGAGGACGCGGCTGGCAGTCGGCGGCTCGGAGCAACACGTGATCTGTTCGATCCCTTTCGGCATGTCTGTCGCCATGTTCCTCCCTCCGAAAGCGGGGGTTGGGGCTCGGGGAGCGGCACTGCCGTTGCTCCCTGCTGAAGCCCATCCCATCACGTCAACCCGAAGTAATCGCGGTACGCATTCACGGCCGCCAGGTAGTTGGCGGTCTTGACATCCCGGTGTACACAATTCGAGGTCATGATCACGTGCCCGCCGCCACCGCGTCCGGCTTCGATGCAGTCGATCATCTCGCGGCGTGCGTCCTCCGGGCTGCCCGAACAAAGGACGCGGCGAACGTCCAGGTTGCCGAGGAAGCAGATCCGCTTGCCGTGCGCTCGCTTGAGCCTCCGAAGGTCCATCCCGGCTGCCTTGTCAATCTCCCCGTAGCCGTTGACCTCCGTCTTGACGAGGAACTCGTCGAGCATGGACCAGAGGTTGCCGTCCGTCGTGTTCGTGACGAAGACGCCCCGGCGTTTGAGTGTGCGAGCCTGGACACGGATGCGCGAGCCGACGAAGGTCCAATAGTCTCGGGGCGAGATCATCGGCCCCTGATCGTCCGCCAGATCGCCGCCCAGGCCGATCACGTCCGCCCCCTCCTCGGCGTACCGCTCGCCCACCCAGATCGCATGTTGCGAGCAGCGCTCGTAGAACTTGTGAAGCGCTTCTGGTCTCTCCCTGAACCATCTGAACATGTAGGGCGGGAGCGTGGCAACGGGCATCGCGTAGTTGGAGCAGTAGACCGCAGGCTCGATCCCATGCTCCTGGCAGAGCTGCATCACTCGCCGCCAGACACGGAAACTGTCGTCGTTCCAGCCCGGCTTGTCGAGAGGTGTCTCGAGCTCTTCCAGCCGCCGGCGCTCCTGTTCGTCTTCGGGAATGCTCTCCTCCTTCAGGGGGTGCCAGCGGAGCACGTCGCTCGTCTCGAGATACTCGGCTATGCGGTCGCCGATCTGCCAAGTGTTCGGAGCGAGCTTCTTCGGCCGCTGGAAGTCGCGGCCCATGTTCGTGCCTAAGCGGATCATATCGAAGCCGAGCGTCCGGGCGAGGTCGAAAGTCTCCCGGGCCTCCATCTCCACGATCTCCTCCCAGCTTGCCTCCGCCAGCACGCCCATGCGGTACGGGATGTTGTTCAGTATGGACGGCCGGCCGAGGATGTCTTCGGCTGCCGGGGACTTGATCAGTCTCTCGAAGAACGGGGTGCGGTCCGGCTCCTCGTGGCGGAAGGCGGCTATCACTCGCTCTCTGGCGTTCGTGGTCAATCTCTCTCCTACTGCCACTGCAGTACGACCTTGACGACGTCGTCACGATGGCTCCGGATGAGTTCGAGGCCGCGGGCGAAGTCTGCCGGAGCGACGCGATGGCTGATGAGTTGGCCGAGCGGCAGCGAACGTTCGACTGCGAGGTGGACTGCTTCGGGCCAGGCTCCGGCGCTCGCGTTGCTCCCGATCAGCTCGATCTCTCGAAGGAGGATGTGAAGCCAGGGGAAATCCGCCCTTGCGCTGCCGTAGTCGCCGATCATCAGCACCTTTCCGCAGGGCAGTGCCAGTTCGAGGCATGCCTGCAGCGCGGCACCCGAGCCGCTGGCCTCGACGACGTTGGGGAATCCGCAGCTCACGTTCTGCTTCACTTCCGCGATCAGTCGCGTTCCGAGCGCGTGGTAGTTGAGCGTCAGGCTGGCTCCGAGCTCCTGTGCGAGGCGAAGGCGGCCGTCGCGCCCGCCGATCAGGCAGACCTCCTCGACGCCCGCTCGACGGAGGAGCAGGAGCATCAAGAGCCCGATCGGCCCGTCGCCGAAGATCAGCGCGGAGCGGCGATCTTCCAAGCGAAGCCGGCGGACCGCTCGTAGACAGACAGCCAGCGGCTCGATCAGTGCAGCCTCTGCCATTGGAAATCCGGCCGGGAGGACATGAATCTTCGCTGCCTCTGTAACGAGAAATTCGCCGTAGCCGCCCGGATGTTCGAAGCCGACTTCGCCGCCGTCCGCGAGCACATTCTCCGCCACGCAGCGAACACCCAGCAGCTCCCGAGCGACCCCGCTGCCGAGCTTCTCGACCGTTCCGGCCCACTCGTGCCCCGGGATGGATGGAAAGCCCGTGCGGTCCCAGCCGTCAATCATCTTGAGATCGGTCGCGCACAAACCGCACGCCCCCGTCCGAATCCGCACCTGCCCGGGTGCAGGCTCCGGAAGGGGCCACTCCTTCAACTCGACTCGCCCCGGACCCGTGTTGACGATCGCTCTCATCACTGGCTTCGTTCGAGAAGAGGAGCTCGAAACGTGGAGACCGGCGCCCGAAGGAGCGGCCCGCGGTGTGCGCCGTCCAGGGCGCATGGTCTCTCGGACCCCGATTTCTCGTCTCCGGTCGTTTTCGTCACGGGTGAATGATCACCTTGTTTCGTTGCGGCGAGGCCATGACCTCGACGGCCTCGTGGATTTGGCCGAGCGTAAAGCGGTGGGAGATGATCTTCTCCGTGTCCACCAAGCCCGACTCCATGAGCCGAATCGCCTTCGACATCGCCAGAGGCGTCGTGCCGAAGCTTGCGTCCATTCGACCTTCGAGGAAGTGCGTCCTGCCGCCGTCGAGCTCGAAGGTTTCGTGGGTTGTGATGCCGAACACATTCCACCGCGTACCGCGGCGCCTCAGGTCAACCATGAGCCTGACGGCCTCGATCGGGCCGGCGGCCTCGATGATCAGGTCCGGGCCGTCGGGGATGATCTCGTAAACCCGCCGCTTCGCGTCTTCGCCAGTGCTGTTGATCACGTGTGTAGCGCCGAGCCGGGCAGCGTTGGATAGTGCATACTCGCTGCGGTCAATCGCGATGAGCCGACCTGCTCCCGCTGCCCGCGCCACCATCAGGCAGAGTAGCCCGATCCCGCCGACGCCGATGATCACCACGTCGTCTCCAAGCTCCATCTGGCTGTATTGGATCGTCCCCTTCCAGGCTCCCGAGAGCGGCTCCGTCAGAGCCGCAGCGTCGAAGGAAATGCCTTTTGGCTTGTGGTACAAGCTCGACGCTCTTGTCCTCAAATACTCGGCGAATGCACCCGGCCAGACGTCCTCGGGACCATCGCCCCCCGTCGTGAACGAGTGTTCGCAGTAGTGGTGTCGGCCCGTGCGGCAGTATTGGCACATGCCGCAGAAGCCCGTCGGCTGGACGATCACTTCATCCCCTTCGGCGAAGGCGTCCACGCCCGCGCCGACCTTGGCGACGACACCCGACGGCTCATGGCCTGGGATGAAGGGGAAGCGGACGTTCCGCCGAATCCCCTTGATCGCCTTGTAGTCCGTGGCGCAGAACCCGCACGACTTGATCCGGACCACCACCTCGCCCATCCCCGGATCCGGGGTTGGAACGTCTTCGAGAACCAGTCTGCCGAAGTCCTTCAGAACCGCTGCAAGCAAGCTGCACCTCCGTTCAAGGGTCCGGATGGATCGTACCGGCCGGCAGCTCCACAGTCAAGACTGCCCGATTCTTGCGAGGTGGACCTACCGCGATCGCCCGGCTCGCTCGCCCGAGTTCTTGCCCCTGCGGTGCTCCGCAGTTCGTTTCCAACCGAGCCTGCTTTCGCGCCCCGGTGGACACGCTACCCGATCTCTGAATCGGTGCGCTGGGAGGAACGACAAACCCGCCTGCCACGAGCTGCTCAAGAGCGTCTCGCAAGCACGCTCCGCTCGTATGCCTCCACTTCGTCAATCCACGCGGCTCCGACGGGGACATCCTGCTGGAGGCAGTGATAGTCCCAGACCGCTGCCGCGGGGAGGAGTTTGACCTCCTCGAGGAGGCCGAGCCGGCCTGTGTAGTTGCCCGTCCGTTCGAGCTCGCGCAGTCGCTTCGTGGGCTCGAGGAGCGCGATGAGGAGCGCCTTCAACATGCTCCGCGCCCCTATGACATACGCTGCAACCCGATTGATGCTCGCGTCGAAGTAGTCGAGGCCGATGTGGACTCGGTCGAGGTAGTCGCCGCGGACGAGCTCTGCTGCAAGCGCCTCGAGATCGTCCGAGAGGATCACCACGTGATCGCTGTCCCAGCGGACGCCCCGGCTGACATGGAGCAGGAGGCCGTCCAGGAATCCGAGCAGAGCGGAGACCTTGTCGGCGATCGTCTCGGTCGGGTGAAAGTGACCGGCGTCGAGACACAGCAATTTCCGGCGCGTGATCGCGTAGCCCATGTAGAACTCGTGCGAGCCGACGACATAGCTCTCCGAGCCGATCCCGAAGAGCTTGGACTCGACGGAGTCAACGCTGCCGCGCGGATTGACCTCGACCGCGAAGATGCGGTCGAGCGAGTCGGCCATGAGCAGACGGGGGGTCTTGCGATCCACAGGCGTATCCTTGAAGCCATCGGGCATCCAAAAGTTCGTGACACAGGGAGTGCCGAGCGTGAGACCGATCTTCTCGGCAATCTTCCGGCACGCAATCCCGTGCTCGATCCAGAATTGCCGTATGGCTTTGTCGGGATGCGCAAGCGTGAAGCCCGATGCGGCCTTCGGGTGGGAGAAATAGCTCGGATTGAAGTCAATCCCCAGTCCCTGGGCCTTCGCCCACGCAGTCCAGTTCTTGAAATGCTCGAAGCCGAGCTCGTTCCGCTCGACACGCTTGCCGCTGGTTTCCGCGTAGATGGCGTGGATGTTCACACGGTGCCGGCCGGGGATGAGGCTGTACGCCTTCTCGAGGTCGCACCGAAGCTCCTCCGGAGTGCGCGCACGACCGGGGTAATTGCCCGTCGCCATGATCCCGCCGTCCGACAGGCCGCCGGCCCCCTCGAAGCCTGTCACATCGTCGCCCTGCCAACAATGCAACGAGACGCGAATCCGTCCGAGCCTCTGGAGCGCCTGGTCAGTATTCACGCCGAACTCGGCGTAACGTTCTCTGGCTAACTTGTAAGCCCTCTCGATAGATGCGGCCTTCGCCATCGCTCGTCCTCCGCAGTCACCTATCTACCGTTTCCTTTCGGTCAGCAGCCACCACGGCTCCGTTCCGGTGCTGACCCCCTTTCCGTTCACAATCGTAACTCAGTCCCCGCGCGCAACCAAACGGGTCGCCGTCCCACGCCCGACGGCCCGCGGCGAGCGGGAGTGTTGTGCGAGGAGCGGATTCGGGTTATCCTTGTATTCAGAAGTTTGACAAGGCAGAGCGTGACGCGAGGGCCATGCCCGGCTGGCCGGGCAGCGCATCCCCTCCATAAAACTGCAGTAAACTCGGACATCCGGTTCGCTGACCTCCGTCAGGCTCTCCTTGGCCCTGCTGCTGGCTCGATAGAGGATCGCCGGCGCCGAGTCGCCGCGTTTGGAGACGACCGCCGGGGGCACTATAATCAGCTTGGGATGTCATGGAGCGGATAGGGCAGTACGAGATTCGTGCTAAGATCGGGTCGGGGGGGATGGGTACCGTTTACCTCGCGTTCGATCCCTCGCTCAAGCGCGAAGTCGCGATCAAAGTGCTCAACCAAGACCTGACGGGGGAGGCCGAGTTCATCGCCCGGTTCCACCGCGAGGCCATGCTGATGGCGAAGTTGCGCCACCCGAACCTCGTGCACATCTACGCCGTCGGGGAAGACGACGTCCACTACTTCGTGATGGAGTACATCAAGGGCCGGACGCTTTCGTCGCTCATACGGGACGCCGGTCGGCTCTCGCTTGCGCAGAGTTTCCGGTTCGTCGGCCAGGTACTCGCTGCGCTCAACAAGGTCCACGAGGCCGGCCTGATCCACCGGGACATCAAGCCTGCGAACATCATGATTGACGAGGACGGGCGGGCGATCCTGATGGATTTCAGTCTCGCGAAGCCGGTCGGCGAGGCAGGGCTGACCTCGCCTCAGACGCTTCTCGGCACGCCCGAGTACCTCGCGCCGGAGCTGATCGAGGGCGAGGAGCCAGACGCCCGAAGCGACATCTATGCGATCGGGGTATTGCTCTACCACACACTGACGGGTGCCCCGCCCTTCCGAGGCAAGTCCGCCGCTACGATACTTGCCTCTCATATGAAGAAGCGGCCGGAGCCACTTACCAAGGAGGTCGAGGGACTGCCGTCGGAGGTGGATCGTGTCGTCCTGCGGTGTCTCGAGAAGAAACGTGAAGATCGCTACCAGACCGTCCGGGAATTGGCGACGGACATGCTGAAGATCGTGGAAACGCCCGATCTGCGGCTCCTGTCCTTCCCGGAGGACGAGGTGATGACGCAAAAGGCGGCATCGCCGCGGAAGAGGCGGGCTCTCTGGGGTGTATTCGGCGCGGCGGTTGTCGCGGTCGTGTTGCTCCTGGGGTTCCTGAAGGCCGCGTGGCTCCGGGACCATCCGAAAGTGGAGGTTACGACGGTGGACGGCCGCAAGATATACGGAAGACTACTCACCATCAGCCCGACGGGCGACGTCCAAGTCAGGACGGACTCGGGCGTCGTGACGGAAAACGTGTTCAGAGACAAGCTCAGAGAAATCGTGATCCAGAGGTAGCGTATGGGAATTTGGGGGATACGGGCCTTCTTTGCCCTGGTGATGGGCGGTCTCGGTTGGCAGGTTGCCCGGCTTTTCGACCCTCCGTTCGATCCATTCTGGGGGATCATCGCGGCCGAGGTGCTTTACCTGCTCGTGATGACCGCCGAAGTGCTGCTGGCGAAGGGTTCTCCGACGGGGTTCGCCGCACTGCTGATGGGCGTGCTCATGGGGTTCATTCTGGCCCGGTTGATCTACACGATCACGACCCTCACGGTCGGCGACCTGGGCCCGAACGAAAAGCCGATCCAGTTGATCCTGACCGCCATCTGTTGCTACCTCTGCATCGCCGTGATTTTCAAGACCCGCGAGCAGTTTCGATTCATCATTCCCTATGTCGAGTTCCGCCGGCAGTATCGCGGTCCGCAAGTGATGCTCCTCGATTCGAGCGCGATCATTGACGGGCGGCTGGCCGATCTGTATCGGGCAGGGGCGTTCGACTCTCCGGTGCTTGTGCCGAGCTTCGTGCTTCGGGAGCTACAGGCGGTCGCGGATTCCAGCGACCGCCAGAAGCGGCGGCGCGGCCGGCGCGGACTCGACCTCCTCAACAAGCTCCAGCAGGACCCCAGGGTCGGAGTGGAAATCTACCACGCACTGGAGGTGCCCGGCAAGCCCGTCGACGCGCGGCTCCTCGATCTCGCCAGGGAGCTGGGGGCCAAACTTGTGACCTGCGATGCGAACCTACAGAAGCTGGCTGAGCTGCAGTCGGTCGCGGTCATCAACCTCAACGAGTTGGCAAACGCCCTCAAGCCGCTGGTGCTTCCGGGCGAGACGATCACCATCGAGGTCCTGAGACGCGGCGAGGAGCCCGATCAGGGAGTCGGGTTCCTCGAGGACGGCACGATGGTCGTTGTCGAGCACGGCAGCAGCCATGTCGGCAACGAGGTCAGCGTCGAGGTGACGCGGACGATCCAGACCCCCAGCGGGAAGCTGATCTTCGGGCGCGTGACGGAGAAGCCACCCGGATGAGACAAAGTGCGGCGATCATCCCGGCGGCCGGTCTGTCGCTCCGATTCGACTCGCCCAGCCACAAGCCGTTCGTCCTCCTCGGCGGGAGGACGATCCTCAGCCGAACGATCGAGAGGTTCGCCGCTCTGGACTTCGTCTCGCAGGTGATCGTCGCTCTGCATCCGACCGACATGGATAGGGCGGGCGAGCTGACGCCGCTCTCCCCGAAGCTGAGCGTGATCGCCGGGGGCGACCGGAGGCAGGACACGGTGCGGCTTGCGCTTCGAGCCGTCCGTCCGGATCTCGAGCTCGTGATCATCCACGACGCAGCGCGGCCGCTCGTCTCGGCCGCGAAGGTTCGCGAGACCGCGGCGGCCGCGGAGGAGTTCGGCGCCGCCATCCTCGCCGTGCCCGTCTCGGATACGGTCAAGCGTGTGGAGAATCACTGGATCACGGAGACGGTCGC
>Ga0272448_1008248_pt1 | contig 10871 bp, 11 predicted proteins | sample YNPCB0191_FD_202220 | JGI IMG/M metagenome (GOLD analysis project Ga0272448, IMG submission 202220) | Hot spring sediment microbial communities from Yellowstone National Park, WY, United States - YNP-CB-019-1 | ecosystem: Environmental > Aquatic > Thermal springs > Hot (42-90C) > Sediment... | reverse complement strand
GGTGGCTTGTGTTGTAGTCTGGGTTGTTGTAGTGGTGACTGTTGTGGGTGTCGGTGTAGTCGAGGTCATGATGTAGTATCCGCCAAGAATGCCTGCGAGCACGATTATGACGACGATAATCAAAACACTCGTCTTTACTGCTGCTCTCCTATGTTTAGGAGTCATGCCTATGTATCTGCATCGGGCTCTATATATTCCTTTTTATCGTGTTTTCTTTGCAACCTTATTCACGTGTTATCGGGAAAAAGATAAACTATTTCGACAAAGATGCAGAAATGTTGGAAGACATTCAAGTTAGCTGTCTCTATTGTGAATATTGGTGTCGTAAAGGTTTAAAAGGAATCGCCGTTTATTCGGGAACATGACAGTTGAAAGATTCCTTAAGCAGTTTGACGTTCACAGAGATGATCTTGGCAGGTCCTATCACATAAAGGCAAGGCGGATGGAATTGAACGGGTACGTGATGACCTGCGGAAGCCGTGAGAGGGTCTTGAAGGCTAGTGCGCTTATCGACGAACCAAAGGTCGTTAGCGACGAGAGAGGCATAACTGTAATCAATGGATTCTACAAGACAACGCCGGTCACAATCTTCTGCAGTGGCATGGGCCCAAGCTCGACGGAGATCACATTCACAGAAATACTTTTTGACATGGACCTATCAAAGTTCAGGAGGCCTACAGTAATAAGGGCTGGCACAGCCGGAAGCTGGCATCCCAACGTGGTCCCCGACGATTTCGTTATAGAAACTGGGGTTGTAAGAAGCGAAGGCGCCTCTATCAAGGTTGCGCCAATCGAGTGGCCTGCTTTGACCGACACGTTGACGAATCTGGTAATATGCGAGGTTGGTGCCAGAATGGGGTTTGGTAATCGACTTCACATGGGGGTGGGAATCTGCAAGGACACACTCTATGCGGACGAAGACCCTGATAGGAGGTCTGCAGTTCGCAATGAAGTGAAGCTTAAGCAGGAGGAGTACGAGGCCCTCGGCGCCCTTTCCACGTCTATGGAATCGGCACCCTTTATAGTCCTCGCCGACTTCTATAACAAAAAGATGTCAGACTATGGACTGGATGTGAAGATCAGCTACTCTTGTGTTCTCTTGATTGTCTCACCCTACTATGCGCAGACGGCTGGAGTTGAATTCAAGGTGTCAGATGAATCGGAGACTGCACTTGTGAAACTTGTTCTAGAATCTCTTGCTAGAAAGAATCAGCTTGATCGGGCTTATCTTGAAGGATCGGAGGCGCCACCCCTTGATATTAAGTCGATGATGAACTATTTCTACATGACTCTTGGACGACCACCGGCTTAGTGACCGGCTCTTTCGCCAGAAGCCAAGAAGGTTTATAAAAAGCGAAGCCGTCGTTCAAGAGTTTGCCTGCTTCTGAGCGAATCGACAAGGACGAAATAGTACAGGTCTTCAAGCTCGACGTTGAGTCTCCTAAGAGAGTCAAACTTCAAGAGAACAGAAGAGGGGGGAAGTTGTATAGAGTCGATCTGAAAGACCTAAATGGAGAAGTCTACATCATCGACACTCCTGAAGGTAGAGAGATAGCATGTAATCCACATGTTGTGGGAAGGCAGCTTGAGATACGATCCTCTGCCACAGCAGAATTCGCGGTAAGGGCAATGAAGTATCTGGCGGACTTCGAAACCCCTTTCTTGGTCTTGAACATTCTGAGGGCAGGACCCGGCTACATGATATCACATGCGATGGAAGACTTTGTAGAGAAGTCATATCAAGTGTATATTCGCACCAAATATGTTCAGTCATCTTATCGAGACCATGTGGAAAGAAACTTGAAGATAGTATTTGAGGATTTGTCGAATGTTCCAGCTAAATGTGGAGTGAACCTTTTGGTGCCTGACACATTTGCGACAGGTGCTTCGGCTGAGGTTGCAATCAAGAGAATCTTCGATGTCCTCAGTTGTCGTGGGTCGCATGTTGAAAAGATTTTCCTTTATGGATTCATCTCAAAGGATTCAGTCCGATACCTCCTTAGTAGTCTTCATGAATATGATGTGGAGTTTACGGTGTTGGCCTTGGAGGATCTTATGGAGTTGGCTTCGAACAATTATGACATGGCTATCTACGGACTTGACTTAGCCTACTATGAGAGGTTCCGAAGGATACGGAAGCTTTCAAGCGTGATTCCAGAAGACGTTCTCGACGAATGCTTGCCTTGCTACGCTCCCGGAAGCGACCAGCCAGGCGATTTTTCCTCTAGGCAGACTAGGTTGTTCAATGGCCAAAAGTGGGAATGGGGTCCAATATTCTCACACCTCTTAAATAGTCTGGCATTCATCAGGAGTCTGAAGAGAATATCCTTTGACCAGCCATGGTACAGCCACGACGCCATCTTCAAGGAAAAAGAGGATGAGCTTGGTAGAGCCTGCCTAAGATACCTTCCAAATTCTCTTTTTTGTATCAGAGATTCTTTGTCGAGCATAGATTCATTTCTAAGATCTCAAATGACTGTCTTCACATGACTGAGATGTGAGGATTGCAGGCCATAAGCGTGCCTGACATAAGCCTGCGGCCTCTTCAAGCTGAATGATAGTTCTTTCATGGAACAGCCTCAATTGTGTCTATTCGAGATACTAATCCCAGATGGGCTTCATCTTCCATATCTTGATCGATGCCAATTTAGCACTTCCTCCACGAGAGAAGATGCCAATCCTCTTGCTGTCTCCTCGGCTTGGATAGGCTCTGCCTGTAAGACAGATGCGGCCATTCGCGAACACCTCTATAGCAGACCGATCCAAGAAAAGGCTTAACTTAATATGTTCTCCGCTATCAACTTTCAATGCTCCCCCCTCTCTTCCCCCTTCACATTCAGGGTTCAAGCTTGACTTCGAACTGTCAAGATATAATCTGGCGCTTCTCCTGTTATAGGATATGAACGTAGCTTCCTCCAATCTCGGTGAACATCTGACTATCAAGCCAAGTTCTCTTGCGTCTCCAAGGTCAAGGTCCGCTTCAATCTCAAGGCAGTCTCCCTCCACGTCTTCGAGAACTTTGCATGAATCTGCATCGATTTTGACCCCTTCATCCTCAAAGCTGTCTCCTCTCAAGGACTTCAGTTCAGGCAAAGGAGTCACATTCAAGATGCCTTCTTTGTCCAAGGCCAGCTGCCTGGGCAGCGAGAACAAGCCTGACCAGCCTGATGCCAGCTGAACGGGCCCACTTCGAGCTTCACGTACCCATCCAAATAGAATGCGGCGGCCCTTCTCATCGATCATGCTCTTCGCGGCATAGAAGTGGTCGCCTAGGTCGACTGTTCCTAACATTTCTGGATGGAATTTTTTGTCTCTATATTTTCCCGTATAATATAGCGTCTTTTTCAGTGCTGAAATGATCAGCACATGCTTATCTTCTAGAGGAAAGAAGTCAGGACACTCCCAAACTTCCCCTGTCCTGTCAATCCTGCCGAAGCAGATAGGGTGGAGATATCTCCATCTAAGCAGATCATTGGATTCGTAAAGGAGGGCTGTGCCACCTTTGCCTTCGATGCCTGAACCAAGCAGCATATACCATCTTCCATCTTCTTTCCACACACAGGGATCGCGGAAGCCTTTGAGGTCGAGGCCTTCAGGATGGGAGCTGATGACTGGGTTCCCAGCATACTTTTCCCAATAAACCATGTCCTGGCTGCCTAAGGCAACACATTGAACTTCAGGCATGACGCCTGTGTAAAGAATCACAGGCACGCCATCGTTGTCGACTGCTGAGCCACTCCAGCAGCCGTCCTTATCGTATCCACCATTTCCTGGCGATAGAGCGGTCGGCAGATGCCTCCATCTTATGAGGTCTTTGCTCACCGCATGCCCCCAGTGTCTTGTGCCAGCGAAGGCGCCATTAGGGTTATGTTGGTAGAACACATGGTATTCGCCCCTAAACAAGATGAGCCCATTGGGGTCGTTCATCCACCCGGAGGGGGCTATGAAGTGATATTTTGGACGTAAAGGGTCTACTTTTGCTCTCTCGTACGATCTTGGCATATTCGATCCGATTCGCTGTCGTGTTCGGTTATAAGGTTTATGGCTGAAGCATTCAACGGTGTTGAGTTTGCAGGTGTGTCATGAAATTATAGGGGGTCTCCCTTGCAGTACACGATACCTCTGATCCTACTCCTGAAGTTAGGGCACGCGAAGCATGCGAGAAAAGGGCGCTCCATACCCACTACTGGACAATCCACCTTCTCCTTCTTCATCTGAGAGTAGATCTTGCCCTTGATTCCTTTGACTTCGTCTAACACGTTATCTGGGACCTTCAGCGCCTTCTCAACTTTCTTCACTGCAACCTCGTGTTTCCAATCTTTCTCAGCTACCTGCTTATTGGGCATGCATCTTAGGGACCGAAGATTGGTTATAAAGACTTGTTGTCTAATTAAGTTTGTTTTGTCCCTAGAAGATGTGGCTTTTGATAGGGCATCAAACTTATATCTGATGAGATGCTGCACGATAAAGTTGGGAGCCTATGAGCGAAAGCATGGAGGTCAAAGTTGAAAGGGATGGAAAGATATCAATACCTCCAAACATCTTGGGGACGCTGGGCGTCGAAGAGGGGGACAGATTCAGTTTGTCTGTCAACGGCGAAAAGATCATCTTAACAAAGATAGCAAAGAAAATCACAGCAGAATATCAAAGTCAGCCTCGTCTCGACCTAGTATATCGACCGGAGCTTACCACAGACCTTCTCAGTGGGGAGCCACTTAAGAGAGACCTTGATCTAGAGGCACGTCTAATGACAATACCACTTTTCGCCCAGCTCGCCAGAAGAGGATTCTTTATCGTCAGCGAGAAGAACCGGGCTGTAGCATTTGGGTTCAGGACAGTGGAAGAGGCCATAACTTCCTATCTTAGCCAAGGAAAAATAACGAAGAAGGATCTTGAAAGAGCTGGAATAACATGGCCGAAGCCAGAAGGATGACGAAAAGGCCCGTTTTTCAAAGTGTCTCCAGAAGGCTTATTGAATAAAAAAGGCTTCCCGTAGATCACCGACCAACCGGTTATGGAAGATTTCCTAAAAAAAGAGATGGTGTGAGGGTCTACTCTTCTCCCGCCCCACCATATTCTCCAGCTCCACCTTTTTCGCCGCTGGGAGGCTTGGTCTCCTTCATCTTGCCAGCCGCGATCACGTCATCTATTCTAAGTATCATGGTCGCTGCCTCTGTCGCAGCGGAAAGGATCTCTTCTTTGACAGCAAGTGGCTCGTAAACCCCAAAGTTTGACACCTCATCAACCTTGCCCGTGTTCGCGTTCACACCGACAGTCTTCTCACCTTTGCTGTGCCTTGCCCTAAGCTCGACGAGGGTGTCTATTGGGTCCATTCCAGCGTTTTCGGCGATTACAAGGGGAATCGACTCAACCGCCTCTGCAAACTTTTGAACAGCCAGTTGCTCTCTTCCAGAAAGAGTTTCTGCCCAGTCCAGCAGCTTTGAAGCCACTTCGGCTTCTGGGGATCCAGCACCCAGTACTATCTTTGGTTTCAAGACGACATCTCTGACTACGCATAGTGCATCGTGCACAGACCTTTCTGCTTCCTCTACGACTCTTTGTGTTCCGCCTCTGATGAAGATCGTGACGGACTTTGGGTTCTTGCATCCTTCCACGAATACCCATTTGTCTTCTTCGATTCTTCTCTCTTCAACTGTCTGGGCGTAGCCGAGGTCTGACGGAGAAAGGTCTTCTAGGCTCGTCACCACCCTGCCTCCAGTAGCCTTTGCCAGCTTAGCCATGTCGCTTTCTTTCGCCCTTCTAACAGCCAGTATTCCTGCCTTGGCTAGGTAGTGTTGGGCTATGTCGTCTATACCCTTTTGGCAGATGACCACATTGGCGCCGACTTCTTTGATCTTGTCCACCATCCCCTTCAGCATCTTGTTTTCTTCTTCTAGAAACATTCTGATCTGTTCCGGGTTGTTGATGTTTATCTTTGCATCAAATTCGGTCTTCTCTATTTCAAGCGGAGAGTTCAAGAGAGCGATCTTGGCATCAACGACTCTTTTCGGCATCCCGTTATGCACCACTTCTTTGTCCAGGACAATTCCTCTGATCAGCTTTGTGTCAAGGATTGAACCTCCGGCTTTCTTCTCCACTTTCACATCGTCGATGTCGACCTTCAGTTTGCCATTCTGTTCTTCTACCACTGAGAGTATCGCGTCAACTACTATTCCTGAAAGGAATTCCCCCTCACCTGAAACGAGCTTTGTCGCCATGCTTGTCTTCGCGATCTTCGTCAGCCATTCTCTGTCTCTTGGGTCGACTTTTATGGCTATGCTGTCGAGGATTTCCCTCGCCTTTTCTGTAGCCTTCTTGTAGCCGTCGACGATGGTTGTTGGATGCACGTCCTTGTCAAGTAGTTCTTCAGCCTTCTCGATCAATGCTCCTGCTAGTACGACCGCGGATGTGGTGCCGTCGCCGACCTCGTTGTCTGTTGCCTTTGAGATTTCAACCATCGCCTTGGCTGCTGGATGCTGTACATCGATCTCCTTCAGTATCGTCGCTCCATCGTTTGTGATCGTGACGTCTCCTAGGCTGTCGACGAGCATCTTGTCCATACCCCTTGGACCAAGAGAAGTCCTCACGATCTCCGCTATCAGCTTGGCTGCCATGATATTGTTTCTTTGAGCTTCTCTGCCTCTTGTCTGAGTAGAACCCTCTTTCAGTATCAACACAGGTTGGCCAGTAGAGGTTACGGCTGGTACTGCTGTCGCAGACACAGTAAACCCCCTCGATACTGGGGGCTATCGCATGGGTTAAATTAATTTTTCGGTTAGCTTCGGTTCCTTTTCAACAAATGCCTAGATACCATAATTCTCCTGTTCGATGGCGGACTACCTACGGAGTAGCGGAAGCAGGTATAATCAGCTCCCTAGAACGGGTATCATGTAAATGAGCTTGTTTGTGTCGTTTATCCGAACAAGTTCACGCGTGGAATGTTGAATATTTTCAGAATAGGCTGCCACATGCATTGGTTGATATCATCATATGATACCATGTAACAACCAAGTTGGTTGCAGATTGCGTAAGAAACTACCTAACCTACACTGAAGACAGGTGCTTTCCGCTGAATGGTTTTGTCTAAAGGCATCCCATAAGTCATGTCATGATTGCGGGAAGGCTGCACTTCACTATCTTGGACATTTTTCCTCAATTATCAGTTCATTATTCGGATGACTTGTCAGCTCAGATACCAAGGCGACAATCTCACTTTCCACGATCTGTGTTCTTGGCACATATTTGTCGATCATCTCATTTCGTCCTCTTTTCTCGATCAAAGGTTTGAGTAGTATGCCGTCTTCTAATAGAACCAGTTCCATGACCGTACCTTCCCACATCTTATACCTCTGCCTAAGAGGTACAGGTATGTTGACATTGCCGCCCCTTATCTTGGCATGTACGGTCAACAGTGTCGACTCTCCTTCAAACAGTAAACGAAGGAGGCGGATTAAGTACCGACATAAAAAAAGTTTATCCAAGTGCATCCAAAAATTTGATAAGGCCCATCTCATATACGGCTCTCAGCTTACATAAAGCTATCAATAACGATCCATTAGGGTTTGCTCTGAGAAAAGCATGGGCTACCTATTGCCCACCAGGTCTTTAGAGGTCTAGGAGAAGACGATCATGCCCTTTCGTAGATCGAAAATAACAGGGTTAAATCGATAAATAATAGGTTCATCGCAATCATGCTATGGAGAAAGAGGAAGCTCAGAGGATCAAGGAAGCGGATGTGGAATATGTCTGGCATCATTTCTGTAGTCCGCGAACTTACGCGCAAAGGCCACTGGTAATAAAGAAGGCAGAGGGCTGCAAGTTGTATGACGTGGACGGGAAAGAATACGTCGATGCCGTATCTGGTATTACCGCAGTAAATGTAGGCTACGGTAACAAGAAGATAAACGAGGCGATGAAAAGGCAGATCGACCAACTGTCCTTCAGTACCGTAATTTACGCGTCAAGTCCGGTTACGGCTTTGGCTGCGAAGAAGGTGGCCAGCATCACCCCAGCAGGTCTGGAGAAGGTGTGGTTTGTAAGCGGCGGCTCGGAAGCAGTTGAATCAGCGATAAAGATCGCAAGACAGTTCCATTACCTACGTGGTGACAGAGAAAGATATAGAGTTGTCTCAAGATGGATGTCTTATCATGGTGCGACATTGGGTGCTCTGAGCTGCACAGGGCATCCGATCAGAAGAGAAGTCTTTGAGCCGTTGCTGCTCAAGTTTCCACATATAGTGCCGTGCTACTGTTACAGGTGTCCTTTTGGCAAAGAATACCCAGGCTGCGACCTTGACTGCGCAAGAGCCCTAGAATATGCGATAAAAGTGGAAGGCGCCAAATCCATCTCCGCGTTTATCGCGGAACCGGTCGTCGGTTTAACTGGAGCTGGAATAACTCCTCCGAGAGAATACTATAAAATAATAAGGGAAGTCTGCGACCGATACACGATTCTATTCATCGCAGATGAAGTTCTAACCGGCTTCGGCAGGACCGGTGAGATGTTCGCTATCGAACATTACGGTGTGAAGCCAGATATCATGGTCGTCGGAAAAGGCATAACAAGCGGCTATGTACCATTGGGCGCAGCTATTGCGAAAAAAGAAGTTGAAGAAGAATTCGAGAAGACCAACAGGATATTCCAGCATGGGCACACGTTCGGAGGCCACCCTCTGGCTTGCGCCGCATGCGTAGCGAACATCGATGTGATCGTCAGCGAAAGGCTTGTGGAAAAAGGCAGAGAGACGAGCAGGTACCTGATGAAGCGGTTGTTTGAACTGAATCATGAGATAATCGGAGACATTCGAGGTAAAGGGCTGCTTGTGGGCGTTGAATTAGTCAGAGACAAGAAGACCAAGAAGATATTTCGAGATGAAGAGAACGTGGGCTCAAAGATCGCCCAACTTGCACTCGAACAGGGTGTAGTCATCTTTGGCACGAAGGCTTTCGACTTAAGTGTGATGAGCGATATACTATACTTGTCGCCGCCTCTGACGGTGAGAAAAGAGGAAATCGACAAGATCGTAGATGTAGTGGACAAGTCCATAGGAGAAGTTGAAAGGAGCATGTTGTAGGGCACGTTGATATATACTTCCAGCTGGAGGCTTCGATCAAGACAGCCGTCGGTCCTTCTAGGTCCTTATCCATTCAAGACCAAGTCTTGACTCCTCGATCACGATCATTGTGGTAGTTGACTTTATGTTCTCGATTTTTCTGATCTGCTTGGTGATCATCTCGTCAAGTCTATCAAGCGTCTCAGCCTTCACGTTTGCCACGACATCATAGACTCCATAGACGGCAAAAACCTCCTCAACTCCCTCAATCTTTCTTAGAGCTTTCAGCACATCCAGTTCAGAGCCCATATCAACGTTAATCAAGACGATCGCGCGTGGCATACGAAATTGGCCACATTGGCAAGTATGCTTATGATATTTAACCTTTGTGGATTAGCTATGACGAAAATTCTAAACCTAGACTTTATCCTCTTGGTTCCAACCGTGAAAGTGGAAAAGGTCTTAGAAACATATGCCATCATTATTGTCTTTATCTACCACGTCACCTAGATCGGTCTTCTTTCCTGCCTTTAGGAGAAGTGCGTTAGTAAAAAATGATGATTATAAGATTGTGCTGAAGGCGCAACCGACATCGAAATGTGAGAACAAGCACTTAAGGCCCACGTCATGCCTATCTTGATTGACGCCGTCAGAAAAATGACAGAAACATTCATATAGTAGTACTATGAAGTACTACTCATGCTTGAAAGAGAGACTTTGAAAATCACACGAAAGGGTCAGGTAACCATTCCTAAGAAGTACAGGGACATCTTAAATGTAAGGGAAGGAGACATAATATACGCGTTTCTAGAAGAAAACAAAGTGGTGTTGATGAAGTCTGGAATACCAGAGCCTGGAGAACCCGTTGGTGAAGAAAAGTATGATAAGTTGCTCAAGCTCTTAGAGGAAGAAGAAGGAAAATGGCGTTAATACTTGACACAAGGTTCTTGATCGCGCATTCCTTTCCAAAGTCAGAAATAGAAAGAGAAAAGATAAAGGACATTTTGTCCAGGATCTCCAAAGATAGTTTGATCATTCCATCTGTTGTAGTCATAGAATTCATAAAAATTGCTGGTTTTACCATAGGTCTGGAGCCAGCTAAGATCAAACTGCGACTATGGATTGGAAGTGGGGCTGAAGTCACACCGATTGATGAAGATACAGCTTTTCTTGCTGGAGAGATTGCTTTTCAACATAAAGGTGTTCCAATAGCAGATATAATAATAGCCGCTATAGCTAAGCGTTTCAAAGCAACAGTCATAACTAATGATCCACATTTCGCAACCTTGAATGTAAAAACCGCATGGTATGAGTAACTCTTATGCCCGCCCCATTTAATCTAAGCTACTAAATAACCGTAATCACGTCGATAATGCCTAGATTCTAACAGCGCATATTCTTTTTGTTTGTGAAGGTTAGCCGTAAGCCACTAGACGGTCTCATAAGTAGGGAGTCGGAGATAAATACATGTAGTCGCAAGTCAGGTTTGTCTGTAAAGGCCTAATAAGGGCGCGATCTATGCAAAAGTAGATGATTGATATTGCCTATGATAACTGTGTTGGGAACCGGCCTTGTCTATAAGAACCCGAAACCGTATCTTCGCAGCCTACATGCGTTCTTTCCGAGTCTCGTCTCGCTGGGAGATCATGAAATCTTGTGCGCATATGTCTTGGGTTCTGCCATGGAAGCCATAGACTGTAGGGCTGTCTTGAGTCGCTCCGAGGACAGAGGCTGCACTTGGAGGCTTGAGGGGCCCTTCTATAGCCATCCGGCAGAAAGGAGGGTATCGTCAGATTGTAGGATCAGCATGCTGTCTGAC
>Ga0272448_1008247_pt1 | contig 10871 bp, 11 predicted proteins | sample YNPCB0191_FD_202220 | JGI IMG/M metagenome (GOLD analysis project Ga0272448, IMG submission 202220) | Hot spring sediment microbial communities from Yellowstone National Park, WY, United States - YNP-CB-019-1 | ecosystem: Environmental > Aquatic > Thermal springs > Hot (42-90C) > Sediment... | reverse complement strand
TAAGTATTGGTTTCTTGAATAGATGTCCATATTGGTGAAATCACTTTTGAAACGACTTTTACCCTATTTTACCTTAAAAATTTCACTTACCTTTTATATTGCAGAACCAATACCTTTTCACTTACATCTTACACTGCACAATTCGGATAGCCAACATATGTTCAAAAATTATTTATTATACTTAAATTAGTATATACCATTTAAAAAAAGGTATCAATTATGCTTTTGAACTCATGCATTATGATTAAATAACACATTTATGAACAATTGAAATCTTTTTGGCGTAGTAACATATATCAAGTTAAGTTTTTTCATTTTTTTCATTTTTTATAAATTTTTGGGAAAAAACTTTTATGAATTCTAAAATAATTGTTGTTAAAATACCGATACCAAATATTGCTCCCCAATGCCAAAATTGCAAAGGCACTGTGTTTAAAATTTTTTGAAAAGCGGGAAAATAAATTGCCAAAAACAAAAGCAAAAAACCATAAAAAACGGCTAAAAATAAAAACTTATTGGAAAATAAGTTTTCCATTTTAAAAATGGTCCTTCTTAAGTTCTTAAAAGAAATGGCGTAAATCAAATCAATTGTTCCTAAAATAGCAAAAACAAAAGTGCCAGCTAACTTAAAATTATTATTTTTTACTCCTATTTGCCAAAAAAAGAAAAGAGAAACAAGGGAAACAAAAATAGTGATAAAAACAATGTTTGAAAACAATTGCTTGTCCAAAAGTGATTCTTTTTTAATGTCAATTGGTTTTCTTTTCATTAAATCCTTTTCTTTTTTCTCAAAGGCAAAAATTAAATCAGGAGGACCGTCGCAAATTAAATGTAAATATAAAATCTGAGCAATAGTTAATGGCACAGGGAATTTTAAAATACCAGCCAAAAATAATACCCCAATTTCCAAAAAAGAATTAGAAAGGGTGTATCCTATTGTTTTTTTAATATTAGATAAAATCAATCTTCCTTCTTGGCAAGCAGAAATTATTGTTTTAAAACTACTGTCTAATAAAACTAAGTCAGCTGCCTCTTTGGAAACTTCAGTTGCCTCGCCCACTGCAATGCCAATGTCTGCTTCTTTTAAAGCTAAGGCATCGTTTACTCCATCGCCAGTCATTGCCACTATCTCTCCTTTTTCTTGCAAAACATCAACAATTTTTCTCTTTTGATGAGGCGTAACCCGACAAAATAATAAAATATTGTCAATTCTCTCTTTTAATTGTTCCAAAGAAAGCCCTTCTAACTCTTTGCCTTCTATTACATTTTCTGGGCCAAATTTAAATTCTAAAAAATTCAATAAATTCTCTGCTGTCTTTCTATAATCGCCAGTAACAATTTTTATTTTAATACCAGCCTCTCTGACAATTTTTATTAATTCTTTGGCTTCTTTTCTCGGCGGATCTAAAATGCCAGCCAAACCAACAAACTGAAAATCTTTTTTTTCTTTTAAATTGCTTTTCTTTTTTGTGGCAAAACCCAAGACTCGCAACCCATCTTTTGCCCACTGATTTAATTTTTCAATAATTTTCTCTCTTTCTTGATTGTTAATTTGACAAAAATCTAAAATAATTTCTGGAGCTCCCATTAAAAAGGCGGTTTCTGTTTCTGCAATTTGCCAAATACTCATTGAATATTTTTTTTCGCTGTCAAAAGTTTCTTCAAAAATCTCTTTGCTCTTTTCTAAAATTTCTTTAGCATTTTTCAATTTCTCATTAGCAAAATTCCATAAAGCCATTTCCAAACTGCTTTTTTGCTCATTGTTTAAAAGCATAGTTAACAAAACCTCGTTTTCATTGTGAAAATCAGTTTTAACTACTTTCATCTTTCCTTCGGTCAAAGTTCCGGTTTTATCCAAGCAAATAACTGAAACAGAGCCTAAGGTTTCGCTGGCTAATAAGGTTTTAACCAACCCTTTTCTTTTTAAAATTCTTTTCATTCCCAAAGCTAAAATCACAGTTAAAGCTACTGGCAGAGCTTCAGGAATAGCCGCCACCGCCAAAACAATGGCAGTTTCAAAAGACCTTAAAAAATCTCCTTTATTAAAAATACCGGCTAAAAAAATAAAAAAACAAACAAAAATAATAATTTTTGCCAGGTTTTTTGACAATTCCTCTAATTTTTTTTGAAGAGGAGTCTTTTCTTCTTTAATTTCAGAAAGAGATCTTCCAATTTTACCTAACTCTGTTTCTCTACCAATTTTTTCTATTTCCATTATTGCCTTTCCATACAAAACTGTTGTTCCCATAAATAGCTGATCGTTTTTCTTTTTTTCAATCGCTTCTTCTTCGCCAGTTAAAATGGCTTCGTTAACCAATAACTGACCATCAAGCAGTTTGCCGTCTGCTGGCACTTTATCGCCAGAAATTAAAACCACTAAATCGCCAGGCGCCAAATCTTTGGCTTCTATTTCTTTTCTTTGGCCTTCTCTAATCACTAAAGTTTTCGGCTGCAAAATTTTTCTTAAAGACAAAAGTGTTTTTTTGGCATTATACTCTTGAAAAAAACTCATTAAAACATTCAACAAAACCACTCCCAAAATCAAAGCAAGATTAAAAAACTCTTTAAAAATAAAGGAAACCAAACCAACAAAGAGCAAAATATAAATTAAAGGATTCTTAAATTGCGAAAACAAAATAGAAAACAAATCTACTTTTTCTTTTCCCGGCAACAAATTAAATCCATATTTTTTTCTTTTTTCAAAAACCTCTTTTTCGCTTAAACCAAAATAATCCATAGTTATTTGTTAAATAAATCTCTAACCTCTTTTAAAATAATTCCTTTTTTAGCGATATTTAATTTCTCAAAATTTTTACTCAAAACATCTTTAACTAAAATAATCTTTTGTTCAATTAAAAATTTAGCCAAATTCTGGCTGACCGAAGGCAAAATAGTAATGGGATATAATTCATTTTTTTCAATTAACGATTCCAATCCTCCTTTTACTGGATATTTCCAGCCCAATAACTCCACTCCCACGCACCTTGAATACTGAATGGCTTTGCTGGTAAACTTTGTATTGGTAACCAAAAGGCTTTTGTATTTAATTCCAGAGTTTAAGAATCTGCCTTTTTCAATATCCAAAAACCGGGCGTAATTTGCCAAAGCCACTTGCAAATCTACTCTGCCACCTGGCAAATGATGAAATTTACACTCGCCAATATAAAGAAAATTGTCTTTTTGAGCCAAAAAATCAATTTCATAATTAGTGCAAAAGCCCGGAATTTCCTGATTTAATTTAATTTGAAATCCTTCTTTTTCTAAAATTTTTCCCACAAACTTTTCAAAAGGAAAACCAGTTGGTCCTAGTTTTTCAATCGCCTTTTTCAAGTTTAATCTAATAGCTGAAGAAAAAGATTTTTCAGACAATAGCTGGTAAATCCTTTCAAAAATTTCGCTGGTTTTCATTCCTTCAAAAACTTCTTTTTCAATTTCTTTGGCAATTTGAAAAGCCATCTCTTTGGAAGCGCCGGCATTTTTGGCTGATTTTAAAACCTTTGAAAAAGAAAAAGGCTCTTTTTCTCCCCTTAAATTTAAAACATAGACTTTATTTTTCATAAGCTTTTTTAGTGGGTGGCGCAAGAGATACAAGGATCGTAGACCCTAATTAAAGATCTGATTTTTCTGATTTTTTCTTCTTTTTTTAGTTTTAAAATTTGAGGCAAAAAAACCTTCAAGTCTTCTTCCATATTTAACAAAAATTGAGCTGAAGGAGTAATGGTGTTGCAATTGGAAATCCGACCGGTTTTATCAACTTCATAATAGTGAAACAAAGTTCCCCGCGGCGCTTCCAAAGCTGAAAGACCGCTGCCATTTTTAAATTTAATTTCAACTTTCTCTTCCTTTAATTCCGATTTTAAAATTTCTTTTATTAAATTTTGAGAATATTCCAGAAAATGAAAAACCTCAATCAACTGGGAAATTAAATTAAAGTAAATATTTTGAAAAAATTCTTCTTTTGAAATTTTATTGTCCTGCCTAAATTCTTTTAATTTTTCTTTGGCTAAAGGGCTTAAAAATTCCTCATTGTTTTTTAATCTGGCAATGGCGCCTAACATATAACTTTTGCCTTTAAATTTTACCCTTTTCACTGGCGGATTTTTTAAATCTTCTTCTATCTTGTTGGAATAAAAATCACCAACCGTAAATTTTTCCTCGCCAATTTTAATCATCTTTTCGGTAAAAAAAGAGTAATCCTTGCCAGAAAAAACTGAAGCGAAAAGAGTTTCTCTTTTAAAATTCGGATATTCTATTTTTTTAAATCTTTTAAATAAAAAGTCAGCGTCTTCAATAGCCAAAGGAATTTTTTCCAAAACCTTCTTTAAATCTTCTTTGTTGGGCAGTTTGGAAAAACCACCAACAATTGACGTTAAAGGATGAACCGCCCGGCCGCCTACTATTCTGGTAATTTCCAAAGCAATATCTCTAATTCTTAAAGCCGCTTTTGTTTCTTTTTTAAATTTTTTTAAAAGATCCAAATCATTTTCAATGTTAAAAAAATCTGGCAGGGAAAGAAAAAAGAAATGCAAAGTATGAGAATGAATAACATTGGCTGATAAAAGCAACTTTCTTAATAAAGTTGTCTGCTCAGAAATTTGGATGTTTAAAGCCTTTTCTAAAGCCGTGCAAGCAGTTAAAATATGGGGTACCGGGCAAATGCCGCAAATGCGTGAAACAACAATAGGCACTTCAAAATATCTTCGGCCAATTAAAATGCCTTCAATCTGTCTTAATCCCAAAAGCGTGTTTACTTTTAAATCTTCAATTTCACCGCTTCTTGTCACCCTTGCCCAAAAACCCGCTTCCCCTTCAATTTTGTGAATATGAGGAATGGTAATTTTTTTTGAATTTTTTTCAAAACGATGATTAACTTCTAAATGCATATTTTTAGATTGCTTTTAATTTTTCTAAATCATCTTTAACGCCAAAAATTTCCAAATTATCTTCAATTTCTTTTGGACCTTTGAACTTTTTAATTGTCTCAATAAATCCTTTGGGATTAATATTTTTCAAAATTCCCCGACAGCCATAACACAAAATGCCATTTTTAGGGCAAACAGCCTGACAACCAGCCAAACTAATAGGACCCAAGCAAGGCTCTTTTTTTCTCAAAAAACAAGTTTCTTTTCCATGGTGAATACATTCTGAACAAACTGGTTTTTCTGGAATTTGGGGAATTTTTCCTTTAATCAATTCACTGGCATATTTTAAAAATTCCTCGCCAGAAATAGGACAACCAGGAAAATAAAAATCAACCTTAACAAAATTGTCTATTTCTTTAATTTCCGGGTTTTCCACTTTTAGGGTTTTGTAAATGTGCCTTATCGTTTTTTCTTTGCCCTGATAATTTTTCATTTCGTGAATTCCGCCCAAGGCTGCGCAATTGCCAACCACGGCTAAAATTTTAGATTCTTTTCTAATTTTTTTCAAAAGTTCTACCTCCTCTTTTTTTATGGGCGTTCCCTCAACAAAAGCAATGTCAATCTTCACTTTATTTTTGGGAAAAGGCACATCTTCAATCAGAGAAAAATCAACCAATTCCACTTTTTTTAAAAAATCAAAAAATCTTTCTGCCAAATCCAGCAAAACAAATTGACAACCCTCGCAAGAAGTAAAAGAAAAAAAGGCAATTTTTGGTTTTTTCATTAATTTTAATTTTTAATCTATTAAATTTATATAAATTTTTATTAAATTAATTAAATTAATTTTTATTTAACCCTCCAAACAATAAATATAATATTTTTCTCACGATCGTAGAAAATGTATTATATTTATTTTTTTGAAATTTTAAATGATTGAAAAGTATTTTTCTGTCAAAATTTTTTGTCAGTTAATCTTTTTATTTTTTTTTAAAAAATTGGCAATTCTAATTGAAATTTTAGTATATTTTTCTAAATTTTCCAAATCTTTTTTTGACAGTTTTTCAATGGCAAAGTCCCAATGAAAAGAAACAAAGTCTCCAATTTTTATTTTGGGCAAAATTTTTTTGTGATAAAAAATTTTTCTCTTTATTGGCTTTCCTAAAAACCATTCTTTTTCTTTCAAAAGCGGCTGATATTCAACTATTAAACTTTTAATATTTAGTTTGTTATCTAAAATTTCCAACACCCTTCCCCAACTAACCTTGCAAAGATCTTTCATTCCCTCAGTTAGTATCAAATCTTTTTGAATAGGTCCTGCCACCAAAACATGAAAACTGTGATTGGCAATAGAATTTTCTGGCAATATCTTTGCTAATTTTGGCTTTTTAAAATCTTTAGCAACCATTTCTCTTAATTTTGCAACTCTTACTTTTTCCAAAAAATTATTTCCTATCCAATAAGCCCTAATCACTCTTTTATCAAATGGATTTTTGATTTTGTTTTCTTTGGCAATTAAAGAATAATATAAAAAGGCGCCCTGAAAAGTTTTAAGAACTTTTCTCAAATTTTCAATTTTATTTTCAATTAACATTCCCAACAAATCTGCTTTCTCTCTTGCCATGCCGCAAAGACCAAATCTTTGCGGGGGAAAACTGTAAAGACCAGCTGTTTTAAGTCCTGACATAAATCAATTGCTTAAAATTCTCCATTATCTTTTTAATCCCAAAAATTACTATTATCCCAAACAAAATTAAAAAACCAGAAATAATTTCCTCTAAAGAAATTTTTCCGCCAAAAATTAAACTCAAAAAAGTGGTAATAGGAGAACCTAAAAGTAAAATAACAGTGGCTTGAGAAACCGGAATTAATCTTAAACCGTTATACCAAGTTAAAACATAAAACAAAAGCAAAATGCCGGTAATTAAAATCCAATTAATCTGTTTTAAACTTAGGTCAAAAGCCAAAAAGAATTGATTGCTCAATAGCAAATAAAGAAAAATAAACAAAGAGCCAAAAAACATTCTCGCCCAAGCCACCTCTCTGCCTTTGAGATTTGTCAAAAGATATTTAGAAAGAACATTTTCTATCGCCCAGAAAATCGTTGCCAAAATGACTAACAAATCTCCTTTTCCTAAACTCAAAGAAAATTTCTTTAGCAAAAGAAAATTGCCTGCCAATAAAAGCAAGCCGCCAAAAATAAATTTTTTGTCAATTTTTTCTTTCAAAAATAAAAAAGCAAAAATTGCCACCCAAACAAACATTGTCTTGTGAAAAAAAGAGCCTTGAGCGGCTGAAGTTAAAGAAAGACCCTTAAAAAAGAGTAGAAAAGGAATGCTACCACCAACCAAACCGATTAAAATCAAGAAAAACCAGTCTCTTTTTTTAATTCTTTTTAATTCCTTGAAATCTTTAAAGAGAAATAAAATGCCAGACAAAATAAGAGCAACTAACAAAACTCGCCAAAAAGTGTAAATATAAGAATTAGAAAAAATTCCCACTCCATATTTATTAATAAAAATAGAAAATCCAGAAATAATAGCAGTGAAAAATACCAAAAGAAAACCCTTTTCCATAAAATATGAAATAAATTAAATTTTTAATTAAAAGCGACCTTTATTAAAGAGAATTCACGTCTTGATCAATTTCCTGAAACTCTTGATCTAAATCTAAAACTTCAATTTTTTGTAACTCTTTATTAACTGCTGAAACTGAATCTTCTTTTTCAATAATCTCTCTTTTAGGAATAGGAGGCAAAGCCAATTGTTGAGGCAAATTATTCAGTTGATTCTGATAATACCAAAAATAACTAGCAATTAAAGCCGAAATTAAAATCAAAAATATCAAAACTGACACATTGGTTTTATGTTTTTCTTTTTTTTCTTCCAATTCTTTAAATTCTGATTGGTTTTTTTGTTCAATTATTTGTTGTTCAATTTGTTCAGCCATATTATTGATTAGATTGAGAACTAGTAGAAATTTCTAATTCATCAACCTTTGGAATTTGAGCTAATTTTACAATCACCAATCTCACTGATTCTCTAGCTTCCTTAACTATTTTTTCTACTGTCTTTAAATCATCATGCAGTTTTTGTCTCGCGTTGCCGGTGTCTAACTTTAAATTATTTTCATTGCTTAATTCTATCTGATAAATTTTTTGAGTCTGATTTTTCACTTCTTCTCTAGCTCTTGCAATCACATCTTTTGCCTGGCTAATTAAAATCTCTACCTCGGAAACATCTTTGCCATTGGCCTTGGCTTTGGCTGTACGACTCTCTACCCTTTCTAATATTTTTTCCAATTTCTCCAAAACGTCTAAATAGTGATCAGTCATTCTTTCATTTAAAGCGTTAATTCTATCATAAATCCTTTCTGTTATCTTTTGTTTTCTTTCCGTAGTGATTTTTTGCAGTTTTGCTTCTAATTCGTTCTTTTTTGCTTCAATTTTTGCTTTCATTTCCTGTCTTTGATTTTCTAACCAATTGCGAAACTCAATTCTGTTTTGCTCCATTAAATTTTTCACTTCTGCCCGGTTTTGTTCAAATTCTTGTTGAGACATTTGCGTCTTTTCTTCAATCCTCTTTAACATTCCATCTTTTGAATTTAAACCTTCTTTTGAGCTTGAAGAATTGGTTGAAGCAATATTCTGATTATTCTTTTCTAAAACATTAGATTTGCCTTGAATAGCAAAAACGCTTGTCGCTCCCAAAACACATGTTACTGTTAAAAGAAAAATTATCTTCCGCATGTTTTTAATTTTTATTAGAAAAATTTCGACCTTTTTTAAGAATTATTTTTAACCCATTCCCTTATTTTTTCAGCAATTTTTTTCATTTCTTCTTTGGGGATTTTTTTAACATTGGAAATATCAATACTTGAACCATGACCATCATCAGAAAATCTTGGCACCAACCAAATATGGGCATGAGGAACTTCTTCTCCCAAAATTAAAGAAATAACCCAATCAGTTTTCATTGCCTTTCTAATAGCATTAGCCACTTTTCCAGTCGCCTCAAAATACTCCCCCAAATACGGAACATCCCAAACCCATTTAAAATGGTCTTTAGGAATGATCAAACTATGGCCAGGATTTCTGGGGTTAATGTCTAAAAAAGCTAAAAATTTTTTATTTTCAAAAACTTTATAACAAGGAATTTCACCTTTTACAATTTTACAAAAAATACAATTTGTCATTTTAAAAAATTATTTAACTTCTTGAATAATATCAACCCCAAAACTGGTGCCAATAATATCAGCACCAGCCTGCACCATTTTTCCCAAATCAGCCAAAGTTTTTACTTTTCCGGCGGCTTTAATCAAAAGACCGGGCGCTCCTTTTCTCATTAACTGCAAATGTCTGGCTTTCTCGTCTAATTCCCGATGCTCTAAAGGATCTTTTTCAGTAGCGGTTTTCACGCAAATGGCGCCGGCTTTCTTAACAATTTCTGAAACTTTTAAAATTTCCTGATCAGTTAAATAACCGGAACCAATAATTACTTTCGTGGGCAAGATTTTACAAATAGATTTTAAATCAGATAAGACCTTGTTCCATCTTTCGTGTTTTACATCGGGAATAGAAACAACAACGTCTAATTCGTCTGCTCCGTCTTTTTTTGCTTTTTGGCAAATTTTCATTCTCTTTTGGTGAGAACTGTCGCCAATTGGCGGATCAACCAAACAAATAACTTTAATTCCGGTATTTTTTAGTTCTTTTTTTGCCAACTTCACCCATTGAGGATTAACACAAACTCCGCGGAAACCATGCGTTTTTGCCTCTTGGCAAGTTTTTTTAATATCTTGAGCTTTAGCCTTTAGATTAATATTTGTATGATCAATGATTTTGGCAATATCTTCTTTTTTCATATTTTTCTATTTTAATTTATATTAATTTTTTTTCTTTTAAATAATCATAAGCTGCTAAAGCGGCTTTTGCTCCTTCGCCAGCAGCAGTAATAATTTGTTTGTATTTCCCTGTATTACAATCACCAGCCGCAAAAAGACCTGGCGTTTTTGTTTGAAAAGTTTCAAATTCAACTTTTATTTCATCTCTCTCATTAAACTCAACTAATTTTTTAGCAAAAACAGTGCTCGGTTGATAACCAACTTCAATAAACACGCCATGCACTGGAATTTCAAAATAACTCTTTGTTTCTCTATTTTGGAAAACCAAAGAAGAAACAAAATCCCTGCCTTTAATTTCTTTTACTTGTACATTTGTAATAACTTCTACTTTATTTGTCTTTTTTACTCTTTCTTGGTTCTCTTGATCAGCCCTTACCTCTTTATCAAACTCTAAAATATGAACTTTTTTGGCAATTTTTGATAAATAAAAAGCAACTTCAAAACCAGCATTGCCACCGCCAATTACCGCCACCATTTTCCCTTCAAATAAAGGACCATCGCACTGCACGCAATAACTTACCCCCTTGCCCAAAAACTCTTTTTCTCCTTTTACCTCTAAGGGCCTGGGGTCAGCACCAGTAGCAATAATTACCGTTTTTGATTGAAAATTATTTTTGCTTTTAGTGGTAACAATAAATTTATCTTTTGTTTTTTTAATATCTTTTACTTCATCTCTTTCAATATCAATTTTCAATTTTCTTAAATGAAATTCAAATCTTTTAATCAATTCCTCACCACTAATTTTTTCAAAACCGGGATAGTTTTCAATTTCAACAGCTTTTCTGGTTACCTGCCCCCCAAAATTTTTAGTAATTAAAAGCGTATTTAATTTTTGTCTCACCGCGTAAATGCCTGCAGTTATTCCTGCCGGCCCTCCGCCAATAATAATTAAATCGTAAACCATATATTTAATTATAACAAAAAAATAAAAAAAGAAAAATTATTGCATAAGATACTAACATTCTGGAAAATCCAAAGTTGTTTATGTTATTTGTTAGGTATTGTAAAGGGCTTTGATTATTAAAATTAAAAGGAAAATAGACTCTTTTGGTATTAATGGCATCTATTTGGATTAGATCTCTTAGCTTCTCAGGGCAATGAATGGATATA
>Ga0272448_1008246_pt1 | contig 10871 bp, 8 predicted proteins | sample YNPCB0191_FD_202220 | JGI IMG/M metagenome (GOLD analysis project Ga0272448, IMG submission 202220) | Hot spring sediment microbial communities from Yellowstone National Park, WY, United States - YNP-CB-019-1 | ecosystem: Environmental > Aquatic > Thermal springs > Hot (42-90C) > Sediment... | reverse complement strand
GTTATCTGGTAATCTGGCTATGCCGACATTGGGCTGGAAAGGGTCATAAAGTTCCTCTTTCTTTCCTGTCAGGGTCTGAAATAGTGTGGTTTTCCCTGCCTGACTGTAACCGAAAAGTGCTACCTTGATCATTCCTGCCCCCTCTTTTCCTGGAACCGTAACTGTACTCCCACTTCCGTTGCTGCCTGAAGAATTCTCTTCAAATCCTCCTGGTCGGTATCCTTCAGATAAACTAACAGAATCATCTTTCCCAGTTTCTTCCGAAGGAAACGGGCATCAGTCAGAAGGTTCCCTGACAGTCCACAGCTACACTGCCTGCCATTTAACCGACTGAAACGTTCTCTGACCTCCTCCTCGCAGACAGGCAGCAAAACTACAGGACGGTGGAAAACTTCTGCCTTCTGCCAGCAAAACTCCTGCCCCAGGCGCAGGAGATTCTGGCATTCTTCCAGGATTTCTGGTTCTGAGCTATAACCTAACTGGCTGACTGCTTCCCAGAGACCTGCCAGACTGATAAGAAAGGCAGAATTTTTTACCTGTGCGCAAAAAACAGACCTTTTTTTCCAGAAATCCTCTTTCTGGTTTAAAGCAGCAATTGCCAGGTTTATGTGCTTCAACACAAGTGAAATAAAGGCTTCCCTGCTTTCTGACCTGGCTGCCAGACGGGGAAGGTTGATTGCCACCTGTCCCAGACCGCAGGCACTATCCTGGTGGCTTAAAAGAAAACGGGGAAGGTAACATCCTGCCAGAGCTGTGCTTTTTTCTTCTGTGCTCAGAATGGTCCGGCTATCTTTCAGGGCTAACTGAGTTAAAACATTAATAACATCCGGGGTCAAAACTTTCGCCTGGTAAGACAGAAGGAAGCAAGGATGCTGTTTTGGCCAGTGAGAGAAAAGATAATGCAAACCCTGAAGGAGTTCTGAAGTAGTCTCCTGCCCGGCTGCGGAAAGGTCCAGTCCAAAACGTAACTTTTGCCTTTCAGAAAAGCGGCAGGCTTCAGCCGCAAGCAAATATTCCTGCCACTGGTATCCTTCCTGTCTTTCAGTATCTGCCTTTCTTTCTGCCGGCTCCCAGTAGATTTCACCGCTGATTAATGGCTGCCACTGCCGGCATACTTCTAAGATATCCTGCTGCTCCGGGATAATCTGGCTGATGGTGAAAAGTTTGTCTACTGCTTCCAGATGATGGATGTGAATCTCCCCGGAAAGATGCCGGTCCACCACTTCTGAGGAAAAAACATCAGCTAAAGCATATTCTTTTTTTATATGATTGCCCAGCCGCCAGGAAATCTCATCCGGGTCTTCTCTGGAGTTTAACATTACTTCCCGCACATCATAAAAAGGAACCCCCAGCCTGCTGTGTCTATTTCTTGCCTCCTCCAGTCCATAGGCAATCAACCTGGCATTCACCAGTTCCCGGATGAGAGAAGAGGAGATACGCTGTAGTTTTGCTGCCAGCAGGTCCTTTTCCACTTCCAGAACAATCACTTCGGCAATCGCTGGAGAGATACCTGTCTCCCGGACTAAAGCTTCCACAATCCGCTGGTTATTCCAGGCTGTTATCTGTTCATCACTGCGCCGGACTGACCAGCGTATATCACGCAGCAGCCTTATCTCCTGCAATGCCTGTTTTTCCTCCAGAAAACCATCAGGCAGTTTCCCTTCTTTCACCTGACGGATTCTCGCACGCTGCTGCCGGTAAAGAATATAGGCTTTAGCTGTTCTGGCATGGCCGGTTTTAATCAGAACCCTTTCCACACAATCCTGAATATCTTCCACAGAAGGGATTTTTCCGGCAAAGTTTTTGTTCAGGTAAAGAGTAACTGCCTCAGCCAGGTCCTCTGCTAAATATCTGTCCTGTCCTCCTACAGCTAAGGCTGCCTTGAAAATGGCGTCAGCAATCTTTTTCTGGTCAAAGGGAACAAGACGGCCATCCCTTTTCCTGACCATTTTGACAGGCTCAGTCATTCTCTCCCTTGCCTGAGAAAGGTTAAAAACCAAACCCTCATCTGGAGTAGTCAACTTTAACCCTTTTTCTCCCCTCTGTCAAACAAATGTCAGAGCAAAATGAAAATTTCCTCTTTTGCTCCAATAGGTGGCAAAGGGGCGATTATGGGAGAGGGATGAAAAAAAAGAGGCAACAGAGAGCGGCGTAAAATTCCCAACAACCACAGGCCACCAACACCTGCATCCATGGACTACCTCATCTTCAGACTCGGCAAGATCGCCCGTCGCCTAATAAACGCTTTTGTCCGCCCGGGAAAAATATGATTCTGCAGAAATTAGAGAGCCTGATTTCGTAAGACCGCTTGATTTTTACAGATAGCAGATGCTGTATTTTTAGCACTGTTTGCCAGGTGGAAAGAAAAATGTTAAACGCCCTTAATAGTATCTCCATCTTTCGCCAACACGGTGTTTTCTCTGCCGCAGTTGACACCAGCCGGCCAGAGAGGATAAAATCTGTTTTCAAATGAAAGTTCTTATCCAGCAGGGCTACCTTCTTGACCCGGCCAGTAAACGTGAAGGTGTATACGATATTCTCATAGAAGAAGGTTACATCAAAAGTATTAAAAAATCTCTCTCCGTAAGAAAAGCCCTGGTCATCCCAGCGAAAGGTTGCCTTGTTTTTCCCGGGCTGATAGATATCCACTGCCATCTCAGGGAACCTGGCCGGGAAGATGAGGAAACTATTGAAAGCGGAAGTAGAGCAGCAGTTGCCGGAGGTTTCACCACTATTTGCTGCATGCCCAATACCGACCCTCCCCTGGACAACAAAGTCTCCATTCGTTTTGTCCAGGACCGTGCCAGTAAGGCTGCCTGCCGGGTTTTACCAGTAGGGTGTATCACGGTGAAAAGGGAAGGGACATTACTGGCTCCTTATGGTGAAATGGCGGCTGAAGGAGCTGTGGCTTTCTCGGATGATGGCTCCTGTGTGATGGATAGTCTTGTCATGCGCCGGGCTTTGGAATATACCCGACTTCATCAAAAACCGGTTATTTCTCATGCTGAAGATGCTGCTCTTTCTAAAAATGGTGTGATGAATGAGGGCGCACTTTCTGTCCGGCTTGGACTCCCAGGAATCCCCAGGCAGGCTGAAGAAATTATGGTTGCCCGGGATGTTTCTCTCGCCTGTCTTACCGGCGGAAGACTGCACCTGGCACACCTTACCACAGCTGAAGCTGTCCAGATTGTCCGGAAAGCCAGGAAAAAGGGGCTATCAGTAACAGCAGAAGTTACAGTCCACCACATCACCTTAACCGAGGAAGCAACAGCTGGTTACAATACCCAGGCTAAAGTTTCTCCTCCTTTACGCACCAGACAGGACATCCAGGCTCTGATAGAAGGCCTGAAGGATGGTACCATAGACTGCCTGGTTACTGACCATGCTCCACATGCTGATGAGGAAAAAGAAACAGGATTTGATAATGCTGCTTTTGGGGTAATCGGCCTGGAAACAGCCTTACCCCTGGCCTGGCGACTGACAGAAAAGGAATTAAAACCTCTTCAGCTGATTGCTGCTTTCACCACTAACCCGGCTAATGTTTTAGGACTGGCACCAGTCCAGATAAAGGAAGGAGAGCCTGCGGATGTAGTGGTTTATGACCCTGATAAAAAATGGGTCTACGAGAGAGAAAAAATTATTTCCAGGAGTAAAAATTCGCCCTTTATTAACTGGGAACTGAAGGGAAAAGTTCTTTATACTCTGGTTTCTGGAAAGATTGCTTACCAGTACCAGGAAGGCAAATGAACTCTCCAGATAAGTTGGTCTGGTACAGCGCACAGGAGAAGCCATTTTTCATCTGCGGTTTCCCCTGGCTGAAGCAGGATAAATGTTACCGTCGTTTACCCCTGAAATCATCCTGGCCTATCCCGCCAGCAGTAGATACCCTGGCCAACAACACTGCTGGTGGCCAGATACGTTTCCAGACAGATTCCCCGGTGATCCAGCTGAAGGTAACACTCCTGGGTCCCTCTAATATGTACCACATGCCTGCAACGGGACAGAGCGGTTTTGACTGCTATGTTGGTCCGGTTGGTAGATGCTGCTATCTGGCTACAGCCGCCGGGAAACCCTCTGATGTGGAATACCAGGCTACCCTGTTAAACCTGCCAGAAAAGAAAATGAGATTGATTACCATCTATTTCCCTCTCTACCAGGGCGTGAAAAATTTACTTCTTGGTCTTAGCCCTGATGCCAGGCTTTTGCCACCACCTGTTTTTTCTGGGGGTCGCATCATTGTCTACGGAACTTCTATTACTCAGGGCGGTTGTGCCAGCAGGCCGGGTATGGCTTACACCAACATTCTCAGTCGCCGTTTTAACCACGAATTTATCAATCTTGGTTTCTCCGGCAGCGGCCGCGGTGAACCAGAAATGGCAAGAATTATTTCTGAAATTCCGGGTCCTGCCTGTTACCTTCTTGACTATGAGGCCAATGCGCCTGACTTACGTGCCAGTCTTCCAGAATTTATACGGATTTTGCGGGAAAAGTATGCCCGCATACCTATTTTAGTTATTTCCCGCATTCCCTTTGCAAGAATCTGTCATGAACCTGCTGTGAGAAATAATTATTTCCGCTCCAGAAACTACCAGGCCAGACTGGTTGAAAAACTTCAAGACCAGGGGGATAAATTTATCTTTTTCCAGGACGGTTCCAGGCTGCTGGGAAAAAAAGACTGGCAGGAATGCACTGTGGATGGTGTGCACCCAACAGATTTAGGGTTTCTCAGAATGGCGGATAATCTCACCCCTGTCTTGAAAAACATTCTTAAAAAATCACCTTCTGGAAGGTAGTTTTTTCCCCAGGAAAACATTTCTACCTGCCTGCTGCAGGATTTCCCCGGCCAGATACAGAGACCCGCAGATGACCCAGTCTTCTTTACTTTCCTTTACCATCTGCCAGGCTTCTTTCACGCCTGTGACAACCTTTACTTTTTCCCCTGGCTGGTATTGACGAATGTATGCTGCCAGAACTTCCGGGGAGACTGCCCTTTCTGTTTTCAGTCCGGTAAAAACAAACTTCTTACTCCAGGGTAACACCAGCCGCAGCATTTTCTGCCACTGTTTATCCTTCAGGATAGCAGTTAAGAGAGAAAATTTCCTTCCTGGATATATATCCTGCAAAGTCTTATGTAAAACTTCCAGGCCGGAACTGTTATGGGCACCATCAAGAAGAAGCAAGGGTTTACGCCTTAGAACCTGTAACCTGCCTGGCCAGAAAACTTTTTTCAGTCCAGCTCTGATTGCCTTCCGGGAAACAGCCAGCCCCATTTTCTTTAACTGGAGGCTTGCCTGGACAGCCAGGGCCATATTCTCCACCTGATGCCTGCCAATCAGCCGCGTTTGCAGACCGGTAAAACTTTCTTCTCCGGTAAAGTCAAACTGGAGTCTTTCCAGATTCATCTGCTTCATCTGACCGAGAAAATCCCTGCCATGAACTAAAAGTTTTGCCTGTTTATCCTTGGCTACCTGCCTTATCACCTGCAGGACTTCTGGTTTTTGACTGGCAGAAATCACCGGTCTGGCTTCTTTAATAATTCCGGCTTTTTCCCTGGCAATATCTCTTTGCGTCGGACCCAGATATTGCATATGATCCAGTCCCACGGAGGTGATAACAGAAAGGCTGGCCGGGACAACATTGGTAGCATCAAAACGGCCACCCATACCTACCTCCACCACTGCCACATCTACCTTCTCTTCGGCAAATGCCAGAAAAGCCATCACCGTAAGAGCCTCAAAGAAGGTAGGGGTAAGATGCAAGGGGGATTTTTCTACAAGTAGCCGGACTTTTCTCAAACCTGTCCGAAATAAATCTCTGGAAATGGGTCTTTCGTTAATAAAAATTCTTTCCCTTATATCCACCAGGTGCGGACTGGTGTAAAGACCTACCCGATAACCAGAAGTAAGAAGTATCCGGGATAAGGCTTTTGCCACAGAACCTTTCCCGTTTGTCCCTGCCACCAGAACAGAAAGGTATTTCTCCTGCGGATGACCGAAATGTTCAAGTAGAGCAAAGGTCCTGTCCAGACCAAGTTTTATTCCGAAATCATTAAGCCTTTCTAAAAAAATTCTGTCACTTATTTGAGGGGAAGAATGAAGAATCATCGTTTTGCAGGCAGGGTTGGTATGCTAATGGACAATATCCAGTATTCTGCTGATAGTGGATTTCAAATCCTTCCTTTCTACAATCAGGTCAATCATACCCCGCTGATACAAAAACTCAGAACTCTGGAAACCAGGTGGTAACTTCTGCCGAATGGTCTGTTCAATAACCCTCGGTCCGGCAAAACCAATCAACGCTTTCGGTTCAGCCAGGATTATATCACCTAAAAAAGCGAAACTGGCAGCTACCCCGCCCATCGTCGGGTCAGTCAAAACCGAAATGTACAGAAGCCCACTGGTATGCAATCTCCAGACAGCAGCTGCAGTCTTGGCCATCTGCATGAGGCTGAGAGCACCTTCATACATTCTGGCTCCTCCACCACCGCCAGAGACAGAAACCAGGGGTATTTTTTTCTCCAGGCATAACTCACAGATACGAACAAATTTTTCCCCTACCACTGAGCCCATACTTCCCATAATAAAGTGCGGGTCTAATATCGCCAGACAAATCGGAAAACCACCAATTTTGGCTTCCCCCACAACCATTGCTTCCTTCAAATTTGTCCGCAGCATATCTTCTTTCAGTTTATCCACGTAAGACCGCACACCCACAAATTGCAAAGGGTCAGCAGAAATAATGTCCGGCCACAGTTCCCGGAAACTGCCAGGATCTGCCAACTGGTCAATCCTCTCCCGGGCTGTAAGCCGGCCATATGCCTGGCAATAAGGACAGACCTTTAACAGTTCCTTCCATTTCTTCTCATAAATAATCTTTCCGCAATGCTCACACTTCACCCAGAGTTCTTTTTTCGCCTCTGGTTTTTCCTTCGGAGTCAGGCTGGCATACCGTTTCCGGAAAATCATACTTTTACTCCTATCTGGCGGAGAACCTGCTGCAGTTTTTCCATTGTCTGTTGTTTCGGACTGGTTAAAGGTAACCGCAGTTCAGGTTCAATCATTCCCATTAAAGACAGCGCTCCTTTTACCGGGATAGGATTTGTCTCAATAAAGAGAGCTTTAAAGAGAGGGTAGAGTTTTTTATGAAGAAGTCTTGCCTGTTCCCAGTTTCCTGTGCGCAGATTTCTGGTCATTTCCGCCATTAACCCTGGTACAACATTGGCTGCCACGGAAATCACTCCTTTGCCTCCAACAGCCATAATGGGTAAGGTCATAGAATCATCACCGGAATAAACTTCAAAGGAGCTGGGACAGAGTGTCAGAATTTGACTTACCTGGTCCATACTGCCACTGGCTTCTTTGATACCAATAATGTTTTTGATGGTGGCTAGTTCTGCCACTGTTTCCGGAAGGATAGAGATTCCTGTGCGGGAAGGGACATTGTAAAGAATGATAGGCAACCCTGTATTTTCCGCTACTAATTTGTAATGCTGATAGAGACCTGAAGGAACTGGTTTATTGTAGTAAGGAGTGATAAGTAAGGCAGCGTCAGCACCAGCCTTTTCTGCTGCCTGTGTCAGGGAAATCGCTTCTCTGGTATTATTAGAACCGGTACCAGCAATCACCGGAACACGATGGTTTACCAGTTCTACAGCACACTTAATTATTTCACAGTGTTCTCTGTGGGACATGGTGGCTGGTTCTCCGGTGCAACCGCATGCAAGAATCGCTGATGTTCCATTCTTTATCTGAAAATCAATCAGGCGCTGATAGGCCTCCCTGTCAAACTTTCCTTTTTTAAAGGGGGTTACCAGTGCTACCACTGAATCCTGAAACATATCCTCTCCTTCTTACACAATGAAAGTTAGGAAGCAGTAACGGCCACCACTGGCAGAGCGGATTTTTTCTTCTAACTGCTTCTGCATCATCCTCAGTTCCTGCAAATATACAGAGCTATCTACCTTGATGACTAACTGCTTGCCCCTGACAGTTTCTACATAGGAATGACTGCGTAACTGTTCGTTGACGATTTTACACCACAGAGTTTCTGGATTCTGACTGATTCTTCCAGTATCATTGTCACCTTCTAAATTTTCCAGAACTTTTCTCACTGTAGACTGGATGTGTTCTACCCCATAATTTTCAGTCCAGTTTCAAAGGCATAGCGACATAGAGATAATCCTCACTATCCTGTGGTCTCAGAAGTACCGGTTTTTTGTCGCTGGAAAAAGCAATAATAATTTTTTCGCAGGTGATACACTGTAAAAAGTCCAGAAGATAATCAGGGTTGAAGGCAATCGGCTGATCCTGTCCGTCATACTCCACAGGAAGTTTTTCCTGCGCTTCTCCTACCTCTGGATTGCTCACTGAAAGGGTAATTTTCCCTTTGGAGAAAAGAAATTTTACCTTATTATATCTTTCTGTAGTGAACAGGGCAATCCTTTTCAGTACCAGTTCCAGCTGTTCTTTAACTGCCACAGCAATATTTTGCTTTTTCTCATCAGGGATTACTTTTTTGTAGTCAGGAAAGTCTTCGCTTCCTTCTAGAAGCTGGGAAATGACATAGATGGTATCTATCTTGAGGAAAATCTGGTTTTTACCAATACTTAATTCTACATTTCCCTCTTTCAGTAGGTTGGAAAGGTAGTTTAGAGCCCGATGGGGTAGCAAACACTTAACATTTTCAGGCACTTTTGTTTCTAATATCTTTTGCACAAGGGCAAGTCTTCTGGTATCAGTGGCTACAAAGTTCCAGTTATTCTCTTTAATCTCCAGAAGAGCTCCCCGGAAATGGGGTCTTGGTTCTTCAGGATAGATACAGAACTTTGTCCGGTCAATAGATTGTTTCAGTAGTGTAGTAGAAATAGAAAATGATATTCCTCCGGTGAACTTCGGAAGTTTCGGAAAATCTTCTATATTTGCAGGGAAAAAGTTGTAGACTGAATTTTCTGTTTGTAGATTCACCTGGTTTTCCGTAAGGTAGATTCTTATCTCTTGGTCAGAAATCTGTCTAGTGAGAGAAAGTATTTTTCTTGCTGGAAGAAGGATACTACCCTTTTTTATCACCTTAGCCTCACAGGAAGTTTTAATTGTTGTTTCTAAATCAGAGGAAGTAAAGGATAGTTCATTTTCTTTTGCTTCCAGAAGAACAGAGGAAAGAGAGGCAATAGCAGGTTTGGAAGGAACAACAGTACAGTTTATTTCCAGGTTATGCTGAAAGAGTTGCCTACTTACTATTAGTTCCATTTTCCTCCCCAGTTATAGTAGAAAAAAGTGTTCAGATTGTGGATAAGCTGTCTAAAACATTATCTCCTTTTGTGTTAGTATATTCTTTTAATGTGCAAAAATCAACTCTCCACCAACATCCTTTTTATTTGCTCCACGACATTACTGAGATAAGAATCCTGGCTTAATTTTGATTTTATTTTCCTGTAGGCGTGAATGACTGTGGTATGGTCCTTACCTCCAAACTCTTCAGCAATAGCCATCAGGGAGTAATCTGTCAGCTCCCTGGCCAGGTACATAGCAATCTGGCGCGGGGTAAGGATATCCTTTCTTCGTGTACGGCTTGTGATTTCATGGGTAGAAATGTGAAAGAAAGAACAAACCTTCTCCATAATAAGGTCCAGGGTTACCTTTTTCTTTTCCTTCTGGTAAAGGCCTTTGATTACTTCAGCAGTCAACTCTAAGTTAATCTCCTGATTGAGTAAACTGGAAAAAGCGAAAAGTCTATTGAGTGCTCCTTCCAGGAGTCTGATATTATCTTTAATCTGCTCAGCGAGGAAAAAGATAACTTCATCCGGCACAGTTAAAGATTTCAGCTGGCATTTCTTCTTGAGAATAGCTACCCTGGTTTCAAAATCTGGAGGTTGAATGTCCACCACCAGTCCCCATTCAAACCTGGAGACCAGCCTTTTTTCCAGTTGAGGTATCTCCTTGGGTGGTCTATCACTGGAAAGAATAATCTGTTTCCGCGCATCATAGAGAGTATTAAAGGTATGGAAGAATTCTTCCTGAGTACCCTCCTTGCCAGCAATAAAATGGATATCGTCAATGAGAAGGATATCCAGGCTGCGAAATCTGTTGCGGAAATGAGACGTAGTTTTGGTCTGGATAGCCTGGATAAAAGCGTTAACAAATACCTCACACGGTAGATAGGTTGTCTTTCCGTTTTTCTGTTGCTCGGCGAAGTGACCGATAGCCTGCATTAAGTGAGTTTTACCCAGGCCTACCCCTCCATAAATAAAAAGGGGATTGTAAGCAGTACCCGGGGTTTGAGCCACTGCCAGAGCCGCAGCATGTGCCAGACGGTTAGAAGGTCCCACAACAAAGTTTTCAAAGGTATAATCTGCATTCAGGTTGCTGCCTGAAAATTGCTGGATTGCCGTGTCGTCGTCATAGGAGAACTGAAGGGTGGGTTTGAAACCAAGGATTTCCGCAAAAGATTCCAGCAGTGGTTCGGTAAAAGCAGCAAATCCCTTCTGGAAGGTCCTATTTGGTAAAACGAGAATAAGAGTCTGATTATTCAGGGCCGCCGGTATAACTGGTTTAATCCAGATATCAACAGCCCTGGTGTTGCCTATCTTGGTGCTGATGCGGGAGAGAACTTTCTGCCAGAGATCTAAGAGATTTTGCTGGTCCATAGTTTTTCCACATCTTTCACACAGATTTTCCACAGCACTTTTTATACTTCTTACCGCTACCACACGGACAGGGGTCGTTGCGTCTTACTTTCTTAACTCTTAGCGGAGTCTGCTGTCCAGGACCCGGAATGACAGAAGAAATTACCTTGCTACTTCCAGGAGTATCTGGCTGTTTTTCCGCTTCCGGGGTTTTGTCAAAATGGTCTACGGACTGGTGAACATAGCCAGC
>Ga0272448_1008242_pt1 | contig 10872 bp, 11 predicted proteins | sample YNPCB0191_FD_202220 | JGI IMG/M metagenome (GOLD analysis project Ga0272448, IMG submission 202220) | Hot spring sediment microbial communities from Yellowstone National Park, WY, United States - YNP-CB-019-1 | ecosystem: Environmental > Aquatic > Thermal springs > Hot (42-90C) > Sediment... | reverse complement strand
TCAAGCCTCTTCTTCGTCGCCGCTGAAACTCTCACAGTTGAGTACTTTACGCTCATAGCTCATTATAATTTGCGATATGTAAGCATAAAATATCCTTAGGCTTTCATCCCCTTGTCGGACGGGGACTCCCCGCCGACGAAGTTAAAGTTTCATAAGACCCATAACCTCCTTCTATCCCATTTAGCTTAAAACTTCCAAAGGATTGTGCCAGGACCGAGATCCTCCCTGCTTCATCTTTAAAAGGCACAGGAATGGCAGGACCTGCCTTTGCCTCTAACATGTGTCTATTTCCTGAGGCGTCGATGAGCTCTAGCTTTGAACTGATTGGTATTACACCGTCGCGGAATTTTTGATCCAAGACTTTTATATCCATTATCGGGATGGTTTCCCCACTTTTGAAAATGAAGCCACCGATCGATTTCTTGCCGTCATTTGTTATAATTGCGGCAGGGTTGATTGCAAGGTCCTTAGAGAACCATATTACATAGTAGAGCCAATAATCAATATGTGTCCATTCTCGGACACCATGTGTGTGATCCCTCTGACCCATGCATTCTTTTATTTGGTATCGCTCTTCTTCAAAAATGATCTCGCCATTCACCAATGCAATCTGCTCCCAGTGGGCGTCCCCGGATCTCTCCCCTACTTTGCGCGATTCTTCGGTCATATGTTCACTGTACTCGTATACTTTGTGAATTGGCGCGAAAAGTAGATTCATCTTTACGGGAGAAATCTTCAATATTAAATTGGAGTCTTGAGCAGCCTTTGGCAAGTCTTCTGGATTCTTTACAACTGCCATTTTGTCTTGAAAGCAGTATTTCCATCTGCCGTCAGAAAGAGGCTCGTGTGTCATAGAGCCCACGCGCAAGGTCATGCCTTCAGGATAAATTTTCTTCCTTTCTAAGGCTTGGTATCCTGCCACGGTGCCGTTTGGTAAGAATAAGAATAGGAAGGTCATTCCCTCCTCTTTGTTTGGTTTGAAGCCTAAACGCGTCATCCCGCCAATGTTTTGTTTTTTGTCATAAAAGACAAAATAGTACGACTCGTTCCACTCCCTATGAGCTTTGGGAGTGTGGGTTAAGGGCTCCATTCTCTTACCTCCCAATTTTAATTTTTGGCATCTATCTCTATACTTACCATACCATTTGTTCCATCGATCGTCACTACCTGACCGGTTTTGAAAATTTGGCAAGCGTTGGGAATGTTGGTTACTGCGGGTATCCCGTATTCTCTTGATACTACAGCGCCATGTGAGAGGATACCTCCAGTCTCGGTTATTAAACCTCCTATCTTGCAGAATACCGGAGTCCATCCAGGGTCTGTACGTGGGGCAACCAAGATCTCGCCAGCGCGGACTTGAGGGATCTCATCTATGCTCCTGAGGACCCTGATGGGTGCGGTTATAAGTCCTTGACTAGCAGGGATTCCCTTCAATATTCTTTTTTGGTCGCGCGGAGGGTCGTTAAATTCTCTTAAACCCTGCAAGAATTTTGGTGGTGTCGTGTTCTCGTACTTCAGGAATTCCATCTTTCTATCATCAATAGATTTGCGCAGATCTTTCAGTTCCTCAGCGCTAAATTCTCCCACTCCCAGTTTTTGAATTTCCTCTTTGGTGAGGAAGAAAACTTCTTGTGCTTCCCGCAAAATTCCCCGATCTTTCAGGATTTCCCCGACCTTTAAGTATATCTTACGGTTCATAGTTATCCAATGATCAAGGTTAAATCGCTGATCCTCACGGAATATTATATATTCCCTTGCAAAGCCCAAAATAATTGAAAATAGCTTCCATTTGAACCAGCCAAACCGCAAAGATTTTATTTTTCGCTCGACATCCCTTTCCACTTTTTCTCGCGCAATTAAATTTTCGGCGCCATTTGCAACCGTATTCTCCTCTCTAATGAGTGATTTCAAGATATCGAAAACGTACTGAGGGGCCTCACTCCATCGTGGATAGTACGGCTCTCTTGTGAAGCCTCGAACGCCGAACTCTTTAATGAATTTTTTAAACTCTTGGGTGAAGTCTTGAATCTCAGGGTCGGTTGTGGACGAGAGGACCCCGAATAGCTGATCGGATGGTACATTCAAAATAACTGTCTTAACCTTATTAGAGGCGCAGGCCTTTAGGGAGAGCTCTTTGATCCGATCGTTGGTTTCACTGGTTTTATGTTTAAGCCCAGAGATGAGCAAAGGATATGTGCTGAGGGCGACATCTTTGCCCAGGAATCGTGCGAGAAGGTATTGTGCCAGCAGATTCATCCCTATATTGTGAACGGGTATGCCATAACGCACAAGTCTGAAGTGCCCCACCATCAACTGATCCAACTCTTTTGCGAATTTCAGATAATCTAAAAGGCTTCTCTTCTCATCTAATTCTGCCATCCTAGCATCGAATTTTTCTAAGAAAGGTTCAAATTTTTCTTTGGTCCATTTTTTGTAGGCTTTTGCGGTCTTGGTTATAGACCCTTGCGGATCATAAAGCATCACTCGCAGCTCGGCAAGAACCCTTTTTCCAAGCCGGAAAGGTAAGTTCTTTACACTCTCCTTGCCGTATGGTCCGCCGCCATCAGGGAAGTAGTTAAGAATGTCTTCGTTGCGGAGAAAGGGCGGGATTTCATATTCTACTTTCTTCCTGAGAACTTCAAGATTGAAGTATACATGAGCGCGATGAAGTCTAAGGAGCTGGTCCATCTTCTTTGAGCTTTGGTTGGAATAACCCATGATCTTATTAAGCTCGACATTGACGATTTCGGTTAGCTGATCCCCCAAAAGCCCAAAGAACAAGGGCGTTACAGAGTCGTTCCAGTAGTCATCAGAATAGCCCCTGCTCCATAAAATCTCGTCTTCTGGAGCGACTCCCATTAATGATGTTACAGGTCTTGTTTGGAGGAGGAAGATGCTTCCGTCTTCTTTTAATGCCCATTCAATATCCTGTGGGCACCCGAACAGTTCTTCTACTGCGCACCCCAACTCAGCAAGTTTTAGGATCTCTTCATCTCTTAGGGATTGCATTATTTGCTTCTTATCATCCAGCTCCAAATAATTGACTCCGAACGACTCGCCTAAATCTGCAAGATGACTCTTTGTTCCGATCTCCCTTGCTATTATCTTAAACTGTTGACCGCTGCGGGAGACTATGAACCTGTCAGGCACTACCCGACCGGAGACTAACGATTCGCCTAAACCAAAGTTTGATTCTATTATCAGGCAGTCTCTATTTGAGGGAACAGGATCTGCCGTGAAGAGGACGCCCGCGCTCCTGGGTCTCACCATGACTTGGACGACTACTGCCATTTTTAGAGAGGTGTGAGGGATTCTGCTCTTGCTTCTGTATGCGATCGCCCTTGATGTCCATAGGGAGGCGTAACATCTTTTAATTTGTTCAAGTAAGTTGCGCTCCCCTTTAACATTTAGAAAGGTCTCCATTTGCCCCGCAAAAGACTCGTTTGGAAGATCTTCAGATGTTGCAGAGGATCTAACCGCGACGCTCGTGTCGGGAAGGTCCCTGTAACGGGTTTTTATCTCATCGGCGACTTCGTCTGGAAGGCGGGCATTTTCAACTAGTTTTTGGATTCTCTTGGAAAGCTCCTCTAAGGAATTTGGATCTGCTGATAGGTCGAGCATTGCCTTAGATATTGCTTTTTCAAGGTTGTTTTCTTTTAAAAAGAGCAAATAGGCATCAGTATTTACCACAAAGCCAACGGGAACCGGAAACCCTTGGCGCAACAGCTCCCCTAAATTGGCTGCTTTACGTCCAACTTTCCCAAAATCATCTTTAGTTATATCTGCTAGGTCGATGGTATAATTCTTTGTTGGCATATTAGCCACTTTTCCATGGAAATATGCAACATTCTTGTTTGTTATGCTTTAATAAGCTTAAAGATTTTCTAGTTGTCAGCTATCTTCCCACAAACTGATTAGGATAGAAATTTAATGGATAAAGCACATGATAAAATTAAAATGTAGGAATGCGTGCCAGCGAACATTCGATCTGCACAAAAATTCTGTCAATTGTATTTAAATATAATAAATATTAACCATTGTATTTAAATTGTTTTGAAGTTTGGGGCATTTTGGTGGTGCGGTTGGGCTATAAAACTGAGAAATCTGCGGGTTTTCTGGTATTCTTCAGAGACGGAAAAATCAGGTACCTATTCCTAAAAAAGAAGGGAAAATACGACATCCCAAAAGGACTGCAGCAGCCTGGCGAAGATGAATTGACAACCGCATTAAGGGAGCTGGGGGAAGAGACAGGCTTGATAAAAATTAAAGTCATTCCATTTTTCAAAAAAACTATTGAATATTTTTACAGATGGAAAGGGATGACAATAAAGAAAAAGGTGGTATATTTCCTTGGAGAAACTGAGAGCGACCAAGTAAAGATCTCCGCTGAGCATGATGGATACGTCTGGATGACTAAGGAGGAGATCCTCTCTAAAATTGCCTACAGGAATTTGAAGGAACTTGTGGAGGAGGCGGATAGGTTTATAGTAAAACTAAATTGGTGAGCTGCCAAACCCTTTAAGGACTGAGAAAACCTCACGCTCATTAATAAAATAAATTGTAAGTAAATAGCAAAGTTAGTTAAAGAGTTTGATTTTTAAGTTTACAATTTAAAGTTACAAAATCTCAAGATGTAAACTTTTCATTTATCTATCGAAGAGGTTGCCGAGTCATGAGTTAATGATGCCAAGCCACTATTGCAAGTTTTATTAAATACCTTTGTGCTTTTTGATTAGGTGCATTTCTTTTGAAGGAGATAAATGGGGTAGTCCTCTCATGGGTTGTGATAAGTTTCTGTTTCTCTGTATCGTCTATATTTTATGACCCTTCTCTGTTTCCTGCCACCTTCATAGTATCTGCCCTTACAGCCGGAATGGGGTTCTTGCTCCATGAACTTGCGCATAGAACCACCGCAAGGCGCAATGGGTGCTACGCCTATTATCGAGTATGGTTATGGGGTTTAATCTTGGCAGTTTTTATCTCAATAGTCTCGAGGGGGAGGTTTGTTTTTGCGGCACTTGGGGCAGTCTATATAGAACCTATGGTTTTATCTTCACATATAGACGAGAAGGGCATAAGGGGAGTATATGGAAAGATCTCCCTCTCTGGACCTTCTATGAACATCCTACTAGCGATATTCTTCCTTTTCATGATGAGTGCGGGCGGGATTGTTGCAGAGATCTCATACGCTGGACTTAGAATTAACCTGTGGCTCGCAGCGTTCAATCTCTTGCCATTCCCCCCACTTGACGGTTCTAAAGTCTTTGCTTGGTCGAAAATCGTATGGGCAATATTTGCTCTTCCAACATGGATGTTTGTTCTGTTTATACCTTGATTTTGCCCTCGATTGCTCAGCCTTGATAAGAAGATCGCTAAACCTTAAATTCCCTAATGCTCAACCTTCTAATGGTCTTTCTTATGAAGGGAATAGATTATGAGATCTCTTTGCTTAGAGACTTGGTAGAGATAGACACCAATGTGATGAAAAAAGTGGGATACTCCGATTGTGCTTCTCTAATAAGAGAAAAAATGAAGGAGTTAGGACTGAAAGTCGAGGTCTTTGACCCAAATTTGGCTGACGGGATAAAGCGCCCCAGCGTTGTTGGCACCTTAGATGTTGGATCGGACACAACTATAGGACTGGTCACCCATTATGACGTCGTACCTCCCGGTGAGGGGTGGACCAAGCCGCCTTTTAGACTTACTTTGGATGATGGAAAAGCCTATGGAAGGGGCGCCGCAGACGATAAGAGTGCCATAGCTGCTTCTCTGGGCGCCGTGAACATTGTGAGAGACAATGCGCGATTTAACGTAAAAGTTCTTGCGTCGCCGGAGGAGGAAGTTGGAGGAGAGTGGGGAATAGGTTATCTTATGCAAAGTATTGGACTTAAATTTGATTTTGGAATAATTGTTGACTCGATGCCAAATATTGTATCAATAGGCGCCAGCGGAATAGTGCAGGGGGAGATTAAAGTCGTTGGCAAGCAAGGGCATGCAGGGTACCCCCACAGAGCAATCAATCCAGTTCACGAACTCTCTAAGTTGATAAACGAATTCGAAAAATTCATCAAGTTACGCGAAGGAAAACTCTCTTCAGCAGACGCGCCTCCGGGGTCCCCGAAGGAGAAGGTTTGGGGGCGGCTCTCTTTTACCATGCTTGGCGGGGGTATAAAAGAAAATGTTATACCTTCAGAGGCGTGGACGCGTTTCGATATGCGCCTACTACCTGAAGAAGATCCAGAGGTAGCTAAGAAAGAAATGCTCGAATTCTTTGAGAGTGTTAGAAATGTCATAAAGGGTTTTGCGACAATTTCTTTTAGAGGCACAGACAGAGGATATTTGACTTCTCCCACAAACAGATTCGTTAAGTCTTTTGTAGAGTCGACGAAGATCGTGTTTGGTTCGCCGTTACCACTCGCCGCTTCGTTGGGAGGGGATGATGGTAGATTTCTGGCGAATAGGGGCATACCGGTTGTGAGCTATGGCACAATTGCGGAGGATACAAACTTTCATGGTGTGGACGAGTATGTACATCTTAAAGATTTAAAGAATGTGAGGGACGTCTTCGTAAACTTCATAAAGAGAGACTAAAGGACGGCGCGGTAAGCGAGGTAAAGCTGTGCCATATTTATTTTATTTCATATTGTTTATATTTAGACTGTGGTATCTTAGGAAGAAACTGTAAATGGTGGCGGGTGAGAGGTCTATGAAGCCTTATCTGGTCGTGGCGAGCATTAACCCTCTAATAAACTTAGTAGACGAGATTGAAGAGCTCGTGAAAACTTCGACAAAGGTGATAGTCGTCGATGAGGGGGATTCTTTGGTCCGTGAAAAGAACGACAAGATCCTGAGAGGAGTAGAAAGGAGTTATTATGGTCCAGCCGAGCGAAGGAATTGGTTCAGGGAAAGGTTCGGTCAATTTTATGAAAAGTATGCGTCAATAATTCCTGAAAAGGCACATGCAGAGACGAGTTTTGGGTTTCTTGTCGCTCTAGAAGAAGGTGCAGATTTTATAATCGAGTTGGACGACGATGTCCTCATAAAAGGGCTTATTCAGGGGCACCAATCGAATTTGTATGAGAATTCAGGGGAGACCGTTTACTCCAAATCGAAGTGGTATAATACGTTGGATCTGCTAGTTCTTAATTCTGATGGCAGGTATTTCCCTAGGGGGCACCCCTATGCCGTTGAGGCAAGGGTTGAAGATTATAGGTGGCACAGGCAAGGAGGGCGTTGTGTCCTCAATATGGGACATTGGTTAGGCAACCCTGATTTTGATGCGCTCACTATCCTATATAATGGCGGGCTAGAAGGGAGGTGTAAGGTTATCGGAGAGAGCATAAAAAAAGAGAAAGTGATAGTAGGCAAAGGTACTTACTTCGCAGTGTGCAGCATGAATACATCATTTGTTGCAAAAATCGTACCAGCCTTCTACCAGCTGTACATGAATGTCATGGGGATTGACCGGTTTGATGACATATGGTCGGGGCTGTTTCTTAAGCGGATAGTAGATCATTTGGGAGATCTTGTGTGTCTTGGCAAGCCGGCAGGGATACATGAAAAGAGACCAAGGAGCACATTCAATGATCTTAAGAAAGAATTAGAGGGCATGATTATAAATGAGTGGCTGTGGAAAGCGGTTGATAGTTGTGATCTTTCAGGCAGTAGTTATGCGGATTGTTATCTTTCCTTGGTAGAAGCCTTAAGGACTGAAATAAATAGTATGAATAATGAGGTTTTCAAAAAATTCATGTCAATTCAGCTTGACAAGATGCAGTTATGGGTTGAAACAATAGACGCAATTTCTTAAATTGTTTTAACATTGATATTTCCTTGTTTGATATTGATTTTCACGCTTTGAGAGAAAATTTAATAACTGTTCAAAGAATGTAAGAGAAGCCAATTGCGGCAACTGTTACTATAAAGATCGAGATTAGCACGCCGATTAATATAGCAAGAGTTGACCTCTTCAGTTCTATGCCAAACAGGTATGCCAAAACGCTTCCAGTCCAAGCGCCAGTTCCAGGTATTGGTAATGCTACAAAAATTGTTAAGCCAATGAAACCGTACTTTTTAATTGCTGGACCGCCCCTTTCTCTGAGGTTATCTATGTAACGCACAAAGAGTCGCTTAAGGTAACTACGGTCATCTCTCGTGTTTATCCGTCGCTCTATACTCTGCATAGTCAATAGTAAAAATGGAACTGGCAACATGTTTCCTGAAAAAGAAACAAGGATTACAAGAGGTAGGTCAGCCCCACTGGATATGCCATAAGGTATCGAAACTCTGCTTTCCAGTACAGGAGAAAGTGCGATTGCAAAAATGTTTAAGAGTGTTTCGGCACTCGCCATTCCAAGATCCTCTTTTGAGTTATTACAGACACAATGACACATTAATTATTTATCATTTGAGCCGAATCTTAATGGTTTTCAGAAATGGGTCATTTTTAGGTTTTGCCCCAAATTTGGAATGTAACGTCCTCTCCATGGCTGAAGCCAGGAGCTTCCCGCTTCATCACACAGGCTTGCCAATCCCCTTAAGGACGGCAGAGGCCCATGCTCCATGGGCGTTTTCACCCCCGTCCGGGGGCATAGCCCGGCCAGGTTAGGCTGAGCCTCTTTATTAGTAAGGCGGAGTTCTCGTCTCTAGGGAGGTCGACGCCGCAGTTCGGGCACCTGTGCTGCCTCTCCGAGAGATCCTTCGGGACCCATTCGAGGCAGCTGTAGCAGAACTGGGTCGTGCCCCAAGGATCCACGGGAACGAACCACTTCCCCAGCATATCCGTCTTGAACCTTGCTTTGTTAACGAACTTTCCGAATGCTGAATCATGAATGCTCTTTGCCAGGCGGTGGTTCTTGAGTATGTTCGAGGCGCGCAGTTTCTCCAGGATTATAACATCATTTTCTTTAAAGAGCGCTGCTATGACCTGGTTCTGGTAGTCCTCCCTCTGGTTAAATACACGAAGGTGGAGCCTGGCTATCCTGAACGAAAGCCTCCTGAAGTTCCTTGATCCTTCAAAAACCCTCGAGAGAGCCCTCTGGAGCACCTTTATTCTCTCCTCCGACCTCCTTAGGAACCTCGGGTAGTTGGGGAGGGAGCCCTCTGAGAGCGTGAGGAACCGCTCAAGACCGAGGCCCCTCCCTTAATGCGGTCCTCGGGGATGCTCTCAACGGGTTTCTTCGCTTGGTCCGGAACATCACATATGAATGCGGCGTACCACTCCCCGGCATAGTACTTAACCGTCAGGTTCTTTATCCTTCCCTCCAATGGCCTGTGCATGAATATCCTGACGTGGCCTACCTTTGACAGGTATATTTTGCCCTTAAGCTCCGTTCTGTTCTTATTCTCAACTCTGCCGATTATCCTGAAACCAGACTGAGGGTAAGTAAAGGACCTGTACCTCCTCTCTTTCATCTTCTTGTGCTTGGGGAACCTCGCCCTTCCCTCGAAGTAGTTTTTGAATGCGGTATAAACCCTCGTGGCAACGCTCTGGACGACCTAGCTGTGTATCTCTTTGAGCCTTTCGTCATTTCTGCGCTTGTCCAATGCAATCCGTCTCAAGTCGTTCTCCGAGAGGCTGGCGTGCTTCTCCCTCCATGTGTTAATCCTCAGATCCCTCAGTTCGTTGTAGAGCCGGCACAGGGCAGACAGGTGGCTCTTCAACAGCCTCTCCTGTCCTGGTTTGGGGTAGATCCTGTACCTGAAGGCAGCGAGCACACCAGCCACCACAAATATCTACCTGAAAAGGATGTTTAAAGCCCATTCATCCCCCAACTAAAGTTGGGGGTTTTCTGGGCGACCCCTTTATAAAAAAATCGGAAGCTCCATGAAGAGTCAGGAGCTTGCAGTTGAACTTTAATAGCTTAACCCGAAATCACCGCACATCCACGCATTAGGCGATCTGACGAATAGTTATCATGCTGGAGCCAGCCCCAATATAGGAAAGATCGGGGGGAGGCAGCTTTTACTAAAAATTCTAAATTTTATAAATGTACGAAGAGCTAATTCGTATGAGTATGAAAAAACATCAATGGGTGGGAAAAGTGCGAGCAATTGTGTTGGCAGGAGGTTACGCGAAGCGCCTTTGGCCTCTCACTTTAGATCGCCCCAAGCCCCTCTTACCTTTGGGTGATGGGTGCATACTTGATTTTGTAATCTCAAGGATAACACTTGTGAATGAGATAAGCGAGATAATAATTTCGACAAATAGGCGATTTGAGTCAAATTTTATTGAGTGGGCAAAAGAAAGAGGGCATGCCAATATAACAGTGGTTCCAGAGGCCTCAACAAGAGAAGAGGAGAAACTTGGACCGATAAATGCGGTATGGTCCATCGTAAGAGAGCGCCCAGACGACTACCTAATTGTGGCAGGAGACAATTTGTTCTCTGTAGATCTTAAAGAAATGGTTTATTTTTATCATAAAGTTAAGGCGCCGACAATAGCCCTCTACGAGATAAGTGATCGCGAGCTTGCAAAACAATATGCGTGCGTGGAACTAGATGAGAAGGCATGCATAATTAACTTTGAAGAGAAGCCAAGTGAGCCAAAAAGCCTACTAGTCTCCACGGGCATATATGTACTGCCCTGGAGTAGCATTTCTAGAATCCACGAATACCTCGCCGAAGGAAATCCCCCAGATCCAATTGGAAAATTTATAGAGTGGCTTACGAAAAAAGAGGCAGTATATGGGTTTAAATTTAAAGGATATTGGTATGATATAGGATCGCACGAATCGTACAGAAGCGCTCAAGAGGCTTTCAGGGGAATGTCTTTCAAGAATAAAAATAAATAATGACAAGATGGCCACTCATTTAATTTTATTTTTTAATTTTAAGAGAGCAGGAAAACGTGAACTACCCCTCGCTATCGCA
>Ga0272448_1008240_pt1 | contig 10873 bp, 9 predicted proteins | sample YNPCB0191_FD_202220 | JGI IMG/M metagenome (GOLD analysis project Ga0272448, IMG submission 202220) | Hot spring sediment microbial communities from Yellowstone National Park, WY, United States - YNP-CB-019-1 | ecosystem: Environmental > Aquatic > Thermal springs > Hot (42-90C) > Sediment... | reverse complement strand
GCACTCCTGAAGAGCCCCCCGGCCCCACCCGCGTAGGATAGGCTACGGACCGGCGGGGCGCAAGCGCCCCGGGCGCCCCAAATTCCGCGATGGATGGGTCTTGCCTTCGGTGGTGCAGGTGCTTCACGAGGGAAAAACTTTTTCTCCTGAACGGGGAGGGGCTTCTCCCCCGCGTTCCGCTGGCCAAGCCAGTCGGAACGCTCGGCCCACCCTTCGGGGTCCCTCCCCGCTCCACGGGCCAAGCCCGTGGAGCCTCACCCCACCCCTCACGCCTTCTTCGCCTTCGGCTCGAATGCCCCCAATCCCTTGGCAGGTGATGGGGTTATTCTTGGAATCTGCAAGGCTATCAAGGACTTGCACCGCCTGTTCGGTTCCCATCGCGGGATTGGGGGGCGCCGATCTTCCTTCCTGTCCAAGAAGATCCACTTCATTCTGAACAAGGAGATCCGGGAGATCCGGAGTTTTCTTTTCACTTTCCACTTTTCACTTTTCACTTTTTACTTCCCCCGGCCTCCCGCGGAGCCTCACCCCATCCGCCACGCCTTCTCCGCCTGGGGCCCTTCCGCCGCCCCGCGCCTTGCCGTCGGCGGGGGCCTTGGACTATGCTTGAAGGACGGAGGCGCGGCCATGGCGCTCTTTTCCAGGACCGACAAGTCCGACCCCGTCCAGCTCCTTCGGCAGGGACGCTACGAGGAGGCCGCCCGGATCCTCGAGCGGAGGCTCAAGCAGAACCCCGACGACATGGGGCTCCGGCTCCGGCTGGCCGAAGCCTGGGAGGGAATGGGCCGGAAAGAGGACGCCGCCCGCCTCTACCGGGAGGAGGCCGACTCCGCCCTGCGGAGCGGCCAGCGGCCCCAGGCCTCCGCCCTCCTCAAGAAGGCCCTGCGGCTCCTCCCCGATGACCCGGAGCTCTTCGCCCGCCTGAAGGAGATGGAATCCACCGGCGAGTCCCGGGACGCCGGCCAGAGTTTCTCCTTCGACCTCTCGGACGAGGGCGCCGCCGAGGAGGCCCCGGCTCCCTCCGCCGAAGGCCTCCTCCCCGGGGAATCTTCCCCGGAGGCTCCCTCCCCGCCGCCGGCGCTGGACGGGGAGATGCTGTCCGAGTTCCTTCCGCCGGCCCCCGAAGCGGCCAATCTCCCTGGACCGGAGCCGGCGCCCCCGCCGCCCGCCGAGGCCACGGGCCAGACCGGCGACTTCCCCTCCGCCGGCGAGGGGGTCTTCGCCACCCTCCACGGGCTCCTGCCCGACCTCCGCGCCGACGACCTCGGCCGCCTGGCCGCCCTGCTCCGGGAGCGCCCCGTGACGGCGGGGGAGGTCCTCCTTCGGGAAGGGGAGACGGGGGATTCGTTGTTTCTGGTGGCCCACGGGCTCTTCGAGGCCCGGGGCTCCTTCGAGGAGGGCGAGGTCCTCCTCGGGACGCTCCAGCGGGGCGACGTCATCGGCGAGGTGGGCTTCCTCCAGAAGGTCCCCCGGACGGCCACGGTGACGGCGGTCCAGCCGGGGCTGGTCTTGGAGCTGGACGGCGCCTCCGCCGCTCGGCTGGTGGACGAGTCGCCGGCCCTGCGGGAAAGGCTGGAAGCGGTGCTGGAGGCCCGGGTCCGCAAGACCCTGGAAGTGCTCCTCGGAAAGGAACATCGGCACGATGGCGATCCGCAAGGTTGAACTCTTCGGCTCCCCCGTCCTCCGCGAGAAGGCCCGGCCCGTCACCGAGATCACCGACGAGGTGCGGACCCTCATGGACGACATGGTGGAGACCATGAAACACGCCGGCGGGGCGGGGCTGGCCGCCAACCAGGTGGGGGTCCCCCTGCGGGTGATGGTGGTGGACCTGGGCCTCGAGGGGGGCGAACCGAACCTGACCTTCTTCGTGAACCCCGAGATCGTCGAGCAGGAGGGCGTCTCGGAGCGCGAGGAGGGGTGCCTCTCCTTCCCCAAGATCTTCGAGAAGATCCGGAGGCCGGCCCGGGTGAAGGTCCGGGCCCTGGACCGGGAGGGCCGGCCCTTCGAGCTGGAAGGCAACGCCTACCTCTCCCACGCCCTCTGCCACGAGATCGACCACCTCGACGGCGTTCTCATCCTGGACCGGATCAGCCCCATCCGGAGGGACTTCCTCAAGCGCAAGATCCGCAAGATGATCCGGGAGGGAGAATGGGACAACCCCTACCCCGAAGGGTAGTCTTCATGGGGACCCCCGCCTTCGCCCGGGCGAGCCTTCAGGCGCTGGTCGGGGCGGGGGTGCGGCCGGTGGCGGTCTTCACCCAGCCCGACAAGCCCCAGGGCCGGGGCCGCGCCGTCCTTCCCCCGCCGGTGAAGGAGGAGGCCCTGCGGGAGGGCCTCGACGTCCACCAGCCCGCCACCCTCAAGGACCCCGCCGTGACGGCCCTGCTCCGGGACCTCGCGCCGGACTTGGTGGTGGTGGCCGCCTACGGCCGGATCCTCCCCCGGGCCGTTCTCGAGATCCCTCCCCTCGGCTGCGTCAACGTTCACGCCTCCCTCCTGCCCCGCCACCGCGGGGCCGCCCCCGTGGCCTACGCCATCTGGGAGGGCGACGCCCAGACGGGGGTCTCCCTCATGCGCATGGAGGAAGGGCTGGACACGGGGCCCGTTTACGCACAGAGGGCCATCCCCGTCCCTCCGGGGGCCACCACGGGCACCCTCACGCCCCTCCTGGCGGAGCTCGGGGCCCGACTCCTCGTGGAAACCCTGCCGGCCCTGGCGGCCGGGGCCCTCGTTCCCGTCCCCCAGGACCCCTCCCGGGCCACGCTGGCCCCCCGGATCCGCCCCGAGGACGGACGCCTCCGCTTCGAGGAGCCGGCCGAGAGGCTGGAACGCCAGGTCCGGGCCATGGACCCCTGGCCCGGGGCCTTCACCGCCGCGGGGGGCGAACGGATTAAGGTTCTCGCCGCGAACGTTGCGGGGGCCGCGCCGCCGGGCGCGGCGCCCGGAGAAGTGGTACCGGGGCCGCCGGTGACGGTGGCCTGTGGAGACGGCCGATGCCTCCTGCTCACGAGCCTCCAAAGGGAGGGCCGCCGCGCCCTCTCCTCCGCCGACCTCGTCCGGGGGTTTCCCCTCCCCCCCGGGACGCGCCTGGGCCCGTAAAGCCCTTAAGGCCCGCCCCGCTGCGGGCCCAGGGCCGTCCCCCCGCCCGTCCGACGCCCCGTTCCCGGCGGGCCCCCGAGGAGAAGCCCAACCTCCGCGCGCTGGCGGCCCATCTCCTGGAGGAGATCCTCTCCGGCAACCAGTCCCTGAAGGGGGTGGTCCAGCGGGAGCAGAAGCGCCTCACGCGGGAGGACGACCGGGCCCTCCTGCGGGAGCTGGTGGCGGGGGTGGTCCGCCGCCTCCCCCACCTCGACCGGGCCCTGGAGGCCCACACCGAGCGGGAGATGGGCCGGGTCCAGCCCGAACTGCTCCAGATCCTGCGCGTCGGCGCCTACCAGATCCTCTTTCTGGACCGCGTCCCCGCCTACGCCGCGGTCCACGAGTGCGTCAAGGCCGCCAAGGCCCTCAACCCCGGCGCCGGGGGCTTCGTCAACGGCGTTTTAAGGAGCCTCTCCGAGCACCGGGAGGAGGCCCTGGAAGCGCCCCTGGCCTTCGCCGGCGCCGAAGGGGCCGCCCTCCGGCTCGGCATGCCCCTCTGGCTGGTGGAGCGGTACGAGGCCCGCTTCGGCGGCGAGGCCGAGCCCCTCCTGCGGGCCCTCGCCGAGCCGGCCGTCCCCTCCCTCCTCTTCCTCGGCGCCCCGGCGGAGGCCGCCGGCCTCCCCATCCTCTCCCGGGAGGGCTTCCGCCTGGAGCGGGACCCGCTCCTCCCCTTCACCCACCGGGTCCTCTCGGGGGACCCCTCCCGGTCGGAGGCCTTCCGGCAGGGCCTCTTCTACGTCATGGACGGCGCCTCCCAGGTCCCCGCCCTCCTGCTCCCCGTGAAGCCGGGAGAGCGGGTGCTGGACCTCTGCGCCGCCCCCGGGGGCAAGAGCGTCCGACTGGCCCTGCGGACCGGCGGGGACCTTTCCCTCGTCGCCGCCGACCGGAACCGGCGCCGCCTCCGCCAGATGGCCGAGAACTTCCGCCGCCTCTCCCTCACGGGGATCCGCGTGGCCGCCGTGGACGCCGCCGCGCCCCTCCCCTTCGCCGATCCCTTCGACGCCGTCCTCCTGGACGCCCCCTGCTCCTCCCTGGGCACCCTCCGGAAGAACCCGGAAATCCGCTGGCAGATGGCCGAGGAGGACCTGAAGCGCCACCACCTCCGGCAGGTCATCCTCCTCCAGCGGGCCGCGGAGGCCGTGCGGGAAGGGGGCTTCCTCCTCTACTCCGTCTGCTCGCTGGAGCCGGAGGAGACGGTGGAGGTGGTGGAGACCTTCCTGGCCCACCGCCCCGACTTCCGTCCCCGCCCCCTGGAGGCCGGGGCGGACCTCGCCTCCCGCCTCACCCCCGCCGGCGAGGGGATGGCCTACCTCCTGCCCCACCGGACCTCCTGGGACGGCTTCTTCGTGGCCCTCCTCCGCCGCAAGGGGGCCGGGAGGACCCGGAAATGACCTCCTCCGCCGAGCTCGCGGGGCTCTGCCTGGGGGACCCCCGCCGCCCGCCGCTGGTGCTCCTCCACGGCTTCCCCCTGGACGGGCGCATGTGGAAGCCGGTGGCGGAGCGCCTTTCGGCCTCCTTCTCCGTCCTCGTCCCGGACCTGGCCGGCTTCGGCGCCTCCCCCGCCCTGCCCGACGGCTGGAGCCTCGAGGACCAGGCGGAGGCGGTCCACCGGTGGGTCCGCCTCCGGGAGGAAAGGCCCTTCGCCCTCGCCGGCTTCTCCATGGGCGGCTACGTGGCCCTCGCCCTGGCCGAGAAACACGCCGGGAGCCTGGCGGCCCTTTCCCTCGTGGACTCCCGGGCCGCCGCCGACACCCCCGAGGCCGCCCGGCGCCGCCTCGAGGACGCCCGCCGGGTGGAGGCCGAGGGAACGGCCGCCTTCCTGGAGGCCTTCCTCCCCCGCCTCTTCGCGCCGAAGAACCTGGAGGACCGGCGGGGACTTCTCCTGGCCGTCCGGAAGATCGCCGCCGGCCAGTCCCCCGCCACGGTGGCGGCGGCGCTGAGGGCCATGGCCGCCCGCCCCTCCCGCGTGGAGGTGGTCCGGAGCCTTGCGGTTCCCTACCTGGGGCTGTACGGGCAAAAGGACGCCCTCACCCCCCCTTCCGAGGGCCGCGCCCTGGCTGAAGAAGCGCCCCGGGGGGCCTTCCACGAGATCCGCGGCGCGGGCCACCTCGCCCCCCTGGAGGCCCCCGAAGCGGTCCACCGGGCCCTGGCCTCCTTCCTCCGCGAGGCCTTCCCCGCCGGCTAGCCTCCGCCCGCCGCCTTCCCCTCCGTCTGGTCCAGGAGGATCCGGGCCACCTCCTCGGGCCTTTCCAGAGGGGCCATGTGGCCGCACCGGGGAATGACCCTCAGCCGGGAGCCCGGAACGGCCGTGTGGGCGTACCGGCACTCCTCCAGGAAGGGGTCCTCCTCGCCGGCGGCGAAGAGGACCGGGAAGGGCAGGCCCCGCCGGGCGCCGTCGGTGGGGAAGGTCCGCCTTGGCGTCTCCGAAAGAAGGTCGGCCCCCTCGTATCCCGCCCCGGCCTTCCGGAGAAGCCTCAGGCCGTCGGCGGAGGTCCTCGCCTTCCCGAAGAGCCTCGCCCCCTTGAGTTCCTCCCGCACCGCCGAAAAGCCATCCCGGCGCGCCCGCTCCCGGAGCTCCGCCGCCCAGGCCGAGACCCGGGTCCGGAAGGTGGCGGAGCCCGGCGGAGGGGGCTCGCCCGCCCCCAGGAGGGTGGCCGAAAGGAGCCTGCCGGGCCTCCAGAGGGCCGCCACCATGGTCGTCCGGGCCCCCTGGGAATGGCCGGCCACGTGGGCCGCCTCCCACCCCAGGTGGTCCAGGAGGGCGAAGAGGTCCTCGGCGTCGGCCACCCGGGAAAACTCCAGCGACGGCGGCGCCGCGCTGAGGCCCGTCCCCCGAGGGTCGAAGCGGGCCACCGTCCTCTCGCTCTGAAGGCGGGAGACCACCGGATCCCACAGGTGCAGGTTCAGCGTCCATCCCGGCAGGAGGACCAGGGGAGGGCCCTGCCCCGCGACCTCGTAGTGGAGCCGAAATCCGGGCCGGCCGAGGAAGGCCATGGGGAAAAGCGGCGAAGGACCGGCTCAGAGGTCCCGGTGGGAGCCGTCGCAGAAGGGCTTCTTCCCCGTGCGCTTGCACCCGCACCAGAAGAGCCGCTCCCGGGCCTCCACCGTCACGCGGATGGGCTTGAAGTCCGTCCCCTTGTGGGCCCCGTCGCAGAAGGGCTGCTTCTTCGACCGCCCGCAGGAGCACCACCAGTACTCGCCCTCGGGGGTCTCCTCGATGTACGGTCCCTTCTTCGCCATCTCCGGATCGGCCATGGGGTTTCCTTTCCTCGGGAACCGCCCGCCCCTAGCGGAGCAGGAGCAGGGGCCCGTACCGGTCCAGCCAGCCCTTGGCGCCCTCGTAGCCCGGCAGGATGGAACCCACCAGCTCCCAGAAGGAGGGGCCGTGGTGGGGCCGGCGAAGGTGGCAGAGCTCGTGGACCACCACGTAGTCCAGCACCGCCGGAGGGGCCAGCAGGAGCCGCCAGTTGAAGGTGATCGTCCGCTGGGCCGTGCACGATCCCCAGCGGGTCTTCTGGTCCCGGATGGAGAGCCTCCTCGGCCGGACGCCCACCAGCCCCGCGTAGGCCTCCACCCGGCGGCCCAAGACCTCCCGGGCCTTCTCCCGGAAGGCCGCCTCCAGCACGCTCCCCACCGGCGTTCTCCCCTCTCTGGGCACCTTCACCACCACCCGGTCCCGGTGCCACTCCACCGAAGGGTCGGTGCAGGCCACGCTCTGCACCTTGAGGGGCAGGACCCTTCCCCGGTACCAGACCTTCCGGCCCTCCCCCAGGGGCGGCGGCGCCTCTTTGAGGAGCTCCTTCCGGCGCCTGAGGTGCTTGAGGATCCAGTCGGCGTTCCGGTGGAGCAGGGGCGGAACCCGCTCCAGCACCCCCCACCGGGGAAGAACCACCACCAGCCCCGCCGCCTCCTCCACCTTCAGGAGGACCCGCCGGGCGCGGGAGTTCCGCCGCACCGTGTAGGGGACAACTTGGCCCTTGAGCGAAACCCTGCCCTTGAACATCCTGGACGCCCCTCCCGGGGCCCCCCTAGTCTACTTGCCCCCGCCCCCGGCCCGCAAGCCCCCCTCCAAGAGCCTTGTTTTTCCTGCCCAAAGCCCCATTTGGGCGGGACCGAACCAAAACCGGGCCGCCCGAGCGGCCGGGCCAGCGCTCCGCCTCCGCCGGGGGGAGCCTTGGGCTTCCACGACACGGCCATTCGGGCGAGGGGAGCCGTCGGGAGACCCCTCACGCCGCAGCCCACTCCTCGCACAGCACCTCGGCCTGTTCGAGGACGGTCTGGGTGGCCTTCTCCTGCTTGTCCGGCGGGTAGCCGTGTTTGCGCAGGATCCGCTTGACCAGCACGCGCAGTTGCGCACGGACGTTTTCGCGGAGGGTCCAGTCGAGGGTGACGTTCTTGCGCACGGTCTTGACCAGCTCGCGGGCGATGGCGCGCAGCGTCTCGTCGCCGAGCACCTTGACCGCGCTGTCGTTGGTTTCCAGCGCGTCATAGAAGGCCAGCTCGTCCTCGCTCAATCCCAGCGCCTCGCCACGGGCGTTGGCCTCGCGCATCTGCTTCGCAAGCCCGATGAGTTCCTCGATCACTTGCGCCGCCTCGATGGCGCGGTTCTGGTAGCGGCGGATGGTTTCTTCCAGCATCTCGGCGAAGGAACGGGCCTTCACGACGTTCTTCCGGCGGCGGGTCGCGATCTCCCCCTTGAGCAGCTTCTGGAGGAGCTCCACCGCAAGATTCCGCTGGGGCATGCCGCGCACCTCGGCGAGGAACTCGTCCGAGAGGATGGAAAGGTCGGGCTTCTTGAGGCCCGCCGCGGCGAAAATGTCCACGACGCCTTCGGGGGCGACTGCACGCGAGATGATCTGGCGGACGGCGTGATCGAGCTCCTCCTCGGGACGGGCCTCACCCGGCGGGCGTTTGGCGAGGACCGCCTGCACGGCCTGGAAGAAGGCCACGTCGTCCCGGATACCCAGAGCCTCCTCGTGTGGCACCGCCAGCGCGAAGGCCTGGGAGAGTTCCCGCACGGCCCGCACGCAGCGGTCCTTGCCGTTCTCCTGCTTCAGGATGTGCTCCTGCGCGGCCGGCAGGAGGCTCAGGCGCTCCTGCGGGGTCCCCGTGGTCCACTTGGCCCAGTCGAACCCGTGGAAAAGCCCGCAGCAGACCTCGTATTTCTCCAGCATCACCGCGACCGCTTCTTCTTGATCCACGGCCGTACGTCCCGTTCCGCCGCTCTCGGTGTACGTGGCCAGCGCCGCCTTCAGTTCGTGGGCAAGCCCCAGGTAGTCCACGACCAGCCCGCCGGGCTTGTCGCGGAACACCCGGTTCACGCGGGCGATGGCCTGCATCAGCCCGTGGCCGCGCATCGGCTTGTCCACGTACATCGTGTGCAGGCTCGGCGCGTCGAAACCGGTGAGCCACATGTCGCGCACGAGCACCATGCGCAGCGGATCGGCGGGGTTGCGGAAGCGGTTGGCCAGGGCCTCGCGGCGCGGTTTGTTGCGGATGTGCTCCTGCCAGTCCGGCGGGTCGGAAGCCGAACCGGTCATCACGACCTTGATCGCGCCCTTGTCATCGTCGCCGTGCGCCCAGCCGGGACGGAGTCGCACGAGCTCGCGGTACAACTCGACGCAGATCCGCCGGCTCATGCAAACGATCATGGCCTTGCCGTCCAGCGCTTCGAGCCGCTTCTCGAAGTGCTCGACGATGTCCTCCGCAACGAGCCGCAGGCGCTTTTCCGCGCCCACGATGGCTTCGAGTTGCGCCCACTTGGTCTTGAGCTTCTCCTTGCGCTCGACCTCCTCGCCCTCGGTGGCCTCCTCGAAGTCCGGATCGATCTTCGGGCGCTCCGCTTCGTCGAGCGCGAGCTTGGCGAGCCGGCTCTCGTAGTAGATGGGCACCGTGGCGCCGTCCTCGACCGCCCGTTGGATGTCGTAAATGCTGATGTAATCGCCGAACACGGCGCGGGTGCTGGCGTCGGTCTTCTCGATGGGTGTGCCCGTGAAGCCGATGAACGAGGCGTGCGGCAGCGCGTCGCGCATGTGACGCGCGAAGCCGTCGATGAAGTCGTACTGGCTGCGGTGCGCCTCGTCGGCGATGACGACGATGTTCCGCCGCTCGGAGAGGGTCGGGTGGCGGCCTGCCTGCCGCGCTCCGCTTGGCGCAGGCAGGTCCCCCTTCTCCTCGGGAAAGAACTTGTGGATGGTGGTGAAAACCACGCCACCCGCGGCAACCGAGAGGAGCTGGCGCAGGTGCGCACGGCTCTCGGCCTGCACCGGCGGCTGGCGCAGGAGGTCCTTGCAGCGCGAGAAGGTGCCGAAGAGCTGGTCGTCCAGGTCGTTGCGGTCGGTGAGCACGACGATCGTGGGGTTCTCCATCGCCGGCTCGCGGATGATCCGCCCGGCGTAGAACACCATCGTCAGGCTCTTGCCCGATCCCTGCGTGTGCCAGACCACGCCCACGCGCCGGTCGCCGGGCTGCCCGCCGGGTTTGCGACCTGCCTCATAGCGCCCTATCGCTTCCGCCATATTATCCGCGCGAGCTATCTTCGTCGCGCGCAATGTCTCGCGCACCGCCACCTGCACCGCGTGGAACTGGTGGTAGCCGGCCATCTTCTTGACGATCCGCCCGCCGCCCTCGTTCTCGAAGACGATGAAATCTCGCACGAGATCGAGGAAGCGCCGCTTGGCGAACAGCCCCTCGATGACGACTTGCAACTGCGGCATCGCATCCGGCGCCAGCGTCTCGCCCCCGATCGTGCGCCAGGGCTTGAACCATTCGCGGCCGGCGGTGAGCGTGCCGACGCGGGCTTCCACGCCGTCGGAGACAACGAGCAGGGCGTTCGGCGCGAAGAGCGACGGGATCTCGGCCTTGTAGGTCTGGAGCTGCTGGAATGCGGTCCAGATGGTGGCGTCTGGGTCGGCGGCGTTTTTCAATTCGATTACCGCCAGCGGCAGGCCGTTGACGAACAGCACGATGTCCGGCCGGCGGCTGTGCTTGTTCTCCGTGACGCTGAACTGATTCACGGCTAGCCAGTCGTTGCCCGCGGTATCGTCGAAGTCCAGCACGCGCACCTGCGCGCCGCGAACCTCGCCCCCGCGCGTGCGGTACTCGACGGTCACGCCGTCCACCAGCTGGCGATGGATACAACGATTGCGCTGGATCAGGTCCGCGCCTTCGGGCCGGGTGAGCTTGCGGAAGGCATCCTCCAACGCCTCGGTGGGGAGATCGGGATTGAACCGCGCCAGCGCGTCGCGCAGCCGTTGGGCCAGCACCACCTGACCGAAATCCCGCCGCTCGGCGAGGGGCATGTCCGGCGCAATCTCGGGGCCGTGGGCGATGCGCCAGCCGATGGACTCCAGCCAGGCCAGCGCGGCGTCTTCGACGACGGATTCGGTCAGACGCGCCATGGTTCATCCTTTGCCGGGGACCGCCTCCCGCCAGGGGTCGGTTCAGAACCCGCGCCTGCATCCACCCCAACCCGACCCGTGTTCACCCGATCCGTGTTCTCGCGGTCAAACGCCCATTGCAGCGGATTATTGGCGATGTATTCCCGGATACGGTTCAGGGATTCTTCATCGCGAATGATGTGTTCGTAGTAATTGCGTTGCCAGGCAAAAGCCGAAACACCTGCCTGCCTGATCCTGCGTGTCGCAACCGCCTTGAATGATCGAACGATTTCGCCCAACCCCGTAGGGGCGCGATTCATCGCGCCCGGATTTATCGCGCCCGGATTCATCGCGCC
>Ga0272448_1008237_pt1 | contig 10875 bp, 10 predicted proteins | sample YNPCB0191_FD_202220 | JGI IMG/M metagenome (GOLD analysis project Ga0272448, IMG submission 202220) | Hot spring sediment microbial communities from Yellowstone National Park, WY, United States - YNP-CB-019-1 | ecosystem: Environmental > Aquatic > Thermal springs > Hot (42-90C) > Sediment... | reverse complement strand
GTGTGACAATGATGTCGAACGGTAAATTTAACGCCTTGGCTACCTCAAACCCGACCACCACCCCACCGCGCGGTAAAGCCAAAACAAGACCTTTCATCAAGCGGTTGAATTTTTCCAGCAATTTTTGGGCTAATTGTTTGCCCGCGTCTTGGCGATCTTCAAAAATCATCAAAAACTCCCTTCCCCATTTTTGGATGAAATGGCTTTACCTTAAACAATAACCTTATTCTAACCCCTGGGGTTAGAATAGACTGGTCACTGGGGTTGAAATTGAACCCCCTGGGGTTAGAATGCTACCTTAAACAAAATTTTTTCATTGGTCTATGCTTTGGTCTGTCCGAACTTAATTCTGATTGATAAAGAATAAATTCTTTAACCCAAAAACCATCGAGCCCCCTGGCGTCAAATTGCATTCCTAGGCAATTTCTAGGCCGCTTAAGCCTGGCCAGCGTTAAATGAGGCACAAATTCTTTTTCGTCCAGCCTCAAATTTAACTTTTTTATTTGCTGACTAATTTTTTCTCGCAAATAATAAAGGGCTAAATTTTCTTTCAATCCCAACCACAGAGTATGAGCGTTTTTTAAACTAGGAAAACCGCCCAAAGCCTCAAATTCAATTTTAAAAGAATCATCTTTAATTTTGCTTAATAATTCGATTATTTCGGGAATTTGATTATAATCAACATCCCCCAGAAAAATAATGGTTAAATGCATATTCTCCGGCTTGACTAAAACGGCTTTAATCTCCTTGTCCAGCAATTGCTCTTGGATTTTGACAATTTTTTCTTTAATGGCTAAAGGAATGTCAATCGCGACAAACAATCTTTTTCTCATGGTTTTATTTTAGCATATCTGATATAATCATAGTAGACTACCAATATGTGGTTCCCTGCGGTAGGCAGGTAATGAGACAAAGCAACTTATGAAAGAATGCTATCTTTATCAAAAATCGGGCGATTATATTCAATGTCAAACCTGCAACCACCGCTGCCGGATTGCTCCCTACAAAACCGGCATTTGCGGCGTGCGCGAAAATCAAAAAGGTAAACTCTATCTTTTGGTTTATGGCCGAATTATTGCCGAAAATATCGACCCGATTGAGAAAAAACCCCTATATCACTTTCTGCCGGGGACTTTTTCCCTTTCAATTGCCACGGTGGGTTGTAATATGTTCTGCCGGTGGTGTCAGAATTACGATATTTCTCAATGCACTAAAGATCCCGAGCTTAGAGACGAAATTACTAACAAAATGGGCGTAGAAATGACGCCCGAGCAAATTGTGGCCGATGCCAAAAAATACGACTGCCCCTCAATTTCTTACACCTATACTGAACCCACAATCTTTTTGGAATTTGCTTTAGATACGATGAAACTGGCCAAAAAAGAGGGACTAAAAAATGTTTGGGTTTCCAATGGCTATATGACAGGTGAGGCTTTAGATTTGATTGCGCCATATTTGGATGCGATTAATGTCGATTTAAAAGGATTTTCTGAAGCCAATTATTTAAAATATTCCGGCGCTCACTTAGAACCGGTTTTGGATAATATCCGCGAGATCCATAAACGCGGCATCCATCTCGAAGTCACGACTTTGGTTATCCCTGGCGTCAATGATGATGAAAAACAATTAAAGGAGATCGCGGAATTTTTAGCCGGTGTGTCTAAAAATATCCCCTGGCATATCTCCCGCTTTTTCCCGGCTTATAAAATGATGGACACGCCAGTAACGCCCATTCAAACTTTAAAACTCGCCGAATCCCTCGGCCAAAAAGCCGGCCTAAAATGGGTGCATTTGGGGAATGTTTAAAATCAATCATGAATGCCGATGACAACCCCAGTCTTACCGCAACCTACAACTTTGACATCTTTGACATAGCTCTTCGATTGATACTCGGCCGAAACCTGCTGAGTGCCAGACTCGGCATAGAGATTCTCATTGCCATCTTCATCGGTAATTCCTTGGGATCCGTTAGTAATAGATACCTTAACACCTGATAATGGATGAGACTTCCTGACGGCGCCGGGAATATCATAAACCTCTACTACATGAACGCGTACCAATCCCGTTATTTTATCGGCAGTTAAATCCTATCTAAAAGTTGGCTGGGATTGAGTCAAACTAACAAGCCCGCCATTTGCTATACAAAAACCGGAGGGGAGTTGGTAACTGTCAACAGTTACTGACGGGCACCAAGCCTCCGCAACCATATGGTAAGTGTCTAATGGCAGATTTGTAAATTTATAATCGCCTGATGCGTTAGGTGTTGCGTATCGCACAGCAGGTGGCTTAACACTGATATCTTCTGCTCTAATATTAAAATTTCGGGGCGGACAGGCGCTGAAGAGCGAATTGATTTTACCGTATATTTGGCCGGGATAGACATCCGCCGCGATCATTATTTTCTTTGTGGTCACCGCCCAGACTGCAGCGAAGATTAAAACTGCCATGAAAATTCCGCCCAATAACTTGGTTTTTAAACTAATTCTTGCCATTTAGTCCCTCCTTCCCGCCTCAATCGGCGGATAATTTTTTTAATTTTAAATTTACATTATCATTTTGATTTTTGAATTTATTTAGGATTTAGAGTTTAGAGTTTAGGATTTAACCGATTCTATTTCCATTTAACTCTCTCTCTCTCTCTCTCTCTGCCGCTGTCAAGAGATGCTTTTCGCAGCTTCCCGCAACCCTCCTATAACACTGAGAAAATAATGCGGTCGCATAAAAATCTCATAAAATTACCTCCTTTGGTTTTTTAATTATCCCGGATAGCTTTTGCTACCCCATCCTCATTTCTCTCTCTGCCGCTGTCAAGTGCCTGTCGCGGTCCATAACATATTGGACTTTTTAGTATTGTTCATAAAGTTATTTAGATAATACAACAGGAGCGGGATTTTACCAATGCTACGACGGGGTTTTTACTATTTTCCACTGGGACTCCCTTTTGCTAGCTTGGTAGGATCCAATATGTCAATGAACTTTTGCAGTTGCCTCTCCCAAGCATCGGGGCTGCCGCAGACAAAGTCAAACCCTAAACCAATTAAACATCTTAAACAAATCCGCCAAAAAATCTCTAAAAAGATCTCTAAAAAATAGATCTATAAAATCTCCACCATTTGTCGCTGGAGCGTATTTTAGTATATATTTAGTATATTTTTAAATTACAAACCTTATACAGACCACCGCAGGGGGGTGGTCAGCGGGCGGTTGGGTATTTTAATCAATATTCTTTATGATATAATGGGGTCAAATAAAGGATATTTATGTCATTAAATTTTGTGGCAATTAGTCCCCATCCGCCGATAATTGTGCCAGGAATTGGCAACAATCAAGACCTGCAAAAAGTCAGTAGCACTGTTTTGGCAATGAAAAAACTAGCCGCGGCTTTTAAGGAAGCAGAGATCGAAACTTTGATTATTATTTCACCCCATACCTTGGTTTATCCCGATCGTTTTAATATCTGCGGGATGAAAAAACTTTTCGGCACTTTTGCCTCTTTTGGTGCTTCCGACATTATGATGGAGTTTGCCAATGATTTAGAACTGGCCGCCCAAATCGATCAAACTGCCAACAAAGAAGGGATTAAGACCCTCTTATATAACAATGGTGGCGAATTTTTTGAGATGGATCATGGGTTGATGGTCCCTCTTTATTATTTAAATTCCAATCCCGATTCGGCCTTCAAAGTCATTCCCATTGCTTATTCAAATCTTGACCGAGCCAGCCATTTTAGTTTTGGGCAAATTATCCGCGACGTAAGCCAAAAATATCCCCGAAGAGTTGGTCTCCTTGCTTCTGGAGATTTATCCCATCGTTTGATTCAAGGCGCGCCCGGAGGGTACGCCCAGGCCGGAAAAGAATTTGATAAAAAATTAATCCAAGATCTGCAAGCGGCCAAGACCAAAGAAATTATCTACTATGATGAAGATTTTGTTGACGATGCTGGTGAATGCGGCTACCATTCAATCCTGATCCTGTTGGGACTTTTAGATGGTCTTAATCTTAAGCCGGAAATCTTATCTTATGAAGGACCGTTCGGTGTTGGCTATCTCGTCGCCAACTATCCAATCAATAAGGATTAGAATGAACCCTTATGTCAAATTAGCTCAAACAGCCATCGCTCATTATCTAAATGACGGGCAAGTTTTCGATGCCGATCTCGCCCCGGAGATTTTAAGAAAAAAACGCGCCGGCTGTTTCGTCTCACTGCATTTAAAAAACAATAATGAACTCCGCGGCTGTATTGGTACAATCTTGCCCACGTGTAAAAATTTAGCCGGCGAGATCATCAACAATGCTATTTCTGCTTGCCGTGATCCCCGATTTCTGCCCGTAGCCAAAGAGGAATTAAATAATTTGGATATTACGGTGGATGTTTTAAGCGAGCCAGAACCGATATCTTCAGAAAAATCTTTAGATCCGAAAAAATATGGCGTCATTGTCAAAGCCGAAGACGGCCGCACCGGGCTCTTGCTTCCCGATTTAGAAGGGATTGATGATGCCGCCTATCAAGTGGCCATCGCCCGTCAAAAAGCAGGAATATTGCCACACGAAAAAATCTATCTCTATCGATTTACGGTCAATAGATATAGACAATAACTTTGTTAAAATGTAACTATGCAAATAGCCCAAATTGTACCTAAAGTCGGAACTCAAGATGAGGGCATTTTTGACTACGCCATCCCCCCCCAGCTTTTGCCCGGGATCAAACCCGGCCTTCTAGTTGAGATTCCTTTCCACGGCCGCAAATTAGAAGGGATAATCATCGGCCTCAAATCCAAATCCCGAATCTCCAATCTCAAATCAATTATAAGGATTATAGATCCAATGCCGGTGGTTGAGAAAACGCAAATTAAACTTGCTCAATGGATGGCTGATTATTATTTAGAATCCCTTGGCAAAACGCTTTTTGAATTTATCGTCCCCCCGGCTAAAAGAACGATTAAAAAAATAAAAGATTCTATTATCCACGCTCCAGCGGTTAAAATAGAAAAATCAAAAAGTTCGAAAAAATATCTAATTGTCTCGGATTTTTCGATAAGATTGAATTTTTATCTAGCCGCTATTAAACGAACAATTAATCGAAATCAAACAGTGATTATCTTGATTCCCGATCTCGAATTGCTCCCAATTTTCATCAAATATTTAAAAGAGTCGATTGTCGTCCTCCACGCTGGTTTAACAAAAACGGAGCGTTGGCTTCGCTGGCATCGCATCCGCGAAAATAAGGCAAAAATAATTATTGGCTCACAATCAGCTCTTTTTGCCCCGGCAAAAAATTTAGGCCTAATTATCATTGACCAAGAAGAAAACGAAACCTATAAAAATGATCGTTCCCCGCGATTTCACGCGGTCAAAGTGGCCGAACAGTTATCTAAACTGACGGCCGCAAATTTAGTTCTTGGGAGTGTTACCCCGCGAGTGGAAACATATTTTAGTGGTCTAAAAGGCACCGTCAAGATAATACAAAAGGTGTCAAAATTCCACGACCGCGCCAAAAAGACACCCCAAAATACCATTGTTGATATGAATTTCGAAAAATATGTAATTTCAAATTTATTAGAAAAAGAAATTGAAAATACTCTAAATCAAAAACAAAAAATATTATTAGTCTTAAATCGCAAGGGCGAAGGCACAAAATTTGCCTGCCCTGATTGCAATTGGATTGCCCTTTGCGAAAAATGTGGCCTGCCTTTGATTCCTCAAAAGACGGAAAATGTCTGTTTTCGCTGTCAAAAATCCTATTCACCCCCGGAAACTTGTCCTCGCTGCCACAGCGTCCACCTAAAACCAATGGGTTTGGGAACAGCCCGCTTAAGAAAATTTTTAGGCGATCTCTTCCCCGAAGCCAAAGTCATTCAAGTCGAGAAGGAAACCGACGGTCGTGAGTTGAGATCCAAATGGGATATCGCGATTACCACAACCTACGGCCTAAAATTCAGCTGGCCTAAAATCAAGTTAGTCAGCATAATTGACGCTGATCAGGGTCTTAATTTTCCTGATTTTTCGAGTCCACAAAAAACCTTCCAGAATCTTTATAAATTTTTAAGAATAGGCGAGAGGGGAATCATCCAAACCCATTTGCCGGAAAATTATGTAATTAAATCGCTTGCCCAACTAAATTATGAAAAGTTCTTTTTGGAAGAACTAAGCCAAAGACAAAAATACGGCTTTCCGCCAGCCACTCGCCTTGTTCGTCTTTTATTAAAAGATGCCAACAAGGAGGAAATTTTGAAAGAAACTTCGCGGATTTATAAAAAAATATCTCTCCTGATAACTAATAACCGATTACCGCTTACCATCTCGCCGCCCCATCCTTGCTTTATTGAAAAAGAGCGAGGCAAATTCCGCTATCAGATAGTATTAAAAATTGTAAATCGGCAATCATCCTCCGGCACGCCAATTCCGCCAGATCTTAAAAATCTCTTGCGGTCGCTCCCCAAAGGCTGGATCATTGACATTGATCCGGTGAATTTGCTCTGAAAATCTGATATAATTTCATCGAGGAGGGAAAAATTGAGAATCGGGATATTTAGTGAATGCTATCATCCAGTTTTAAATGGTGTTGTCATCTCGATTGATACTTTCAAAGATGAACTTGAAAAACGAGGGCATGAATTTTACATTTTTACCACCCGATGTCCTGGTTACCACGAAAGCCAATCTCGCATTCATCGATTCCCTTGCCTGCTCCCCTTTCCGCCCAAAGGCGGCCGCTATCCGATTGCCTGGCCGCAGATTGCCAGTTTGCAAGCCAAACCCATCGCCGCCTTAAATCTTGATCTCATCCACAGCCAGCATCTTTTGGGTCTCGGCCATTTAGGTCTCAAAGTCGGCAAAATCCTAAAAATCCCCACGGTTCTCACCTATCACACCTTACTTGCCGAATACACCCACTACGTTCCTCTTTTTAGTCCGCTCGTCCGCTCCTATCTCATCCGCCAAAGCCGTCTGATCGGCAACCAATATGATCAGATTGTGACCCCCTCGCCTTCAATGAAAAAAGTTTTGCGTAGCTATGGCGTCACTACGCCCATTGAACCCATCCCCACCGGCGTCAATCCCGACGATTTCCAAAATCCGTATTCCCGAAAAGATTTAGAATCCCGATGGCAGATTCCACCAAAGTCTAAACTTCTGCTCTATGTCAGCCGCATCGCCCGGGAAAAAAATGTTGACTTTCTTTTGGAGGCGGTTCACGGTTTAGCCAAAAAAAGGGACGATTTCCATTTGTTGCTTATTGGCGGAGGACCAGAACTTGAGGAATTCCGAAGAATGGTTGCTCGATGGGGTTTGACCAAAAGAATCATCTTTACTGATATGCTTCCCAAAAAAGAAACCAACCGTTATTATGGCGCCGCTGACATTTTCGTCTTTGCTTCGATTACCGAAACTCAAGGAATTGTGATTACCGAAGCCATGGCCGCCGGTATTCCGGCGGTGGCCGTCGGCATTATGGGACCATCAGACATCATTCAAGACGGCGTCGATGGTTTCCTTACTCCCTTGAAAACTGATGAATTTGCTGCTAAAATAGAACAGCTGCTTGACGATGAAAATTTACGAACCAAAATGGGCCACGAGGCGCGCAAGAATGCTCGTCAGTTCACGGTCGTTGCTTGCGCCGATAAAATGGAAAAATTGTATGCCAGAACCATCCATTATCACCGTTCCTAATCAAAAACTTTTTGAGGTGGCTAGCAAGGTCACCTCTTTTGGGCATAATTCAAAAGAGCTTAAAAAACAAATTGAAAAAATGGTGGAGATTCTCCGCCGTGAAGGTGGCGTGGGTTTAGCCGCGAATCAGTTGGGCTATGGCAATCGGGTAGTTGTGGTTGAATTTAAAGACACTCAAAAAACCCAAGAGACAACTGAAATCCCGTTGACCATTTTTCTTAATCCGGAAATTATTGAATACGGCAAAGAATGGGAGTGCCTGGAAGAGGGTTGCCTTTCGATCCCAAAAATCGAGCTCGAAGTCGAAAGACCATCGCAGATAAAAATCAAATACCAAGACATTAACGGCAAAAAAATCAAAGCCGCTCCCAAAGGTTTATTAGCGCGAATCCTTCAGCATGAAATTGATCATCTCAACGGCATTATTTTTACGCAACGCCTGCACGAGCAATTTTTCCAAAAATTTCCGGAGTTTAAAAAACTCAAAATTGCCTTTTTTGGTAGCGGCGAATTCTCCAGCCTCATTTTAGAAGGATTAATCTTACTTGGTTTTAACCTGAATATTTACACCGAAAATGCCAAACCCGCTGGCCGAAAACGCCAAACTCAGCCGACGGCCGTGGCAGAAGTGGCGAAAAAGTTTGGCCAAAAATATCGAGAAATTTCTAATTTCAAATTTCTAATTTCTAATTGCGATCTCATAATCTGCGCCGATTTTGGCCAAAAAATTCCCAGCTCGATATTGAATCAGGCAAAAATTACTGCTATCAATATCCATCCCTCACTTTTGCCCAAGTATATTGGCCCAAGCCCAATCCAAACCGCGATCTTAAACGGCGATAAAAAAACCGGTGTTTCGATTATTAAAATGACCGACAAAATTGACGAAGGTCCGCTTTATGTTCAAATGGAAACGGAAATTTTGGCTGACGATACTTATCCCCAGCTGCGTGACCGGCTCGCTACTTTAGGTTTGAAATTGTTAGTCAAAACTTTACCCGCAATTGTCCGGAGAGAAATCGAACCCGTCAAACAGGACTTAACCCAAGCCACAAGGACCCGCAAATTCACCAAGGCTGACGGTGAGATTGACTGGAAAAAATCGCCCAAAAAAATTGCCGCCCAAATTCGCGCTCTTTATCCCTGGCCAGGATCTTATACATTTATTGATGGTAAACGCCTCATAATCCACCGCGCCCATTGCCAACCTTTAACCCCGCTCCAGAAGCGGGGTAGAACAGGTTCAAAATTAGTTCTCGATCTTGTCCAGAGCGAAGGTAAAAAGCCAATGAAATTTGCCGATTTTTGGCGGGGTTATAAAGGTCCGAAACCAGAGTGGTTAAAAAAAGTTGATTTCTGACAAGATCGGTAAATTTCTAAAAATATTAGAGCATTCTTCAGAAATAAGATATCTAATATTCCGGGCACGGCAATCGTTGACAGAAAAGGAGTATTGATATATAATTGACTTATGCTAACTATCCGTCTTCGCCGTCAAGGCAAAAAAGGACAACCTTCATACCGAATCGTGGTGGCTGACCAAAAGGCGCCAATTTTAGGTAAGTATATTGAAATGCTTGGCCATTATAATCCTTTTACCAAGGCGGTAGTCCTAGATAAAGAAAAAGCTCTTGAATGGCTTAAAAAGGGCGCCAAGCCCTCAAATACGGTAGCCAAACTGATGGTTAAACAAGACCTCAAACATCAATCAATCGTCATCAAAAAATTCCGCGCTCTTTCCAAGGCTGAGCTGGAAAAACAAAAAGCCCAAGAAGAAAAAGAAAAAGCCGAAGAAGCGGCTAAAAAAGAGGCGGCCAAGGCAGCTTTTGAACAACAGGTGGAAGCGGAAAAAGCCGAAGCGCCCAAAGAAGATAAACTCCAAGCCATGGCCGAAGAATCAATTCAGGAAGCCAAAGAGGAAGCGGCGAAAGCGGAAAAACCGGCCGAAACAAGCGCTGAAGAAACGAAAAAGGATAAGCCAGGCGGAGAAGATAAACAAGCCTAAATTATTGACACCTAGTCAAATTTGTGATATTTTGATATACTTATTCCGGAAAGCGTTTTATGAGATGCCACTTCTGATAGCAAGTAATTGTAGCAGTTCGGTCGACTGCTCATCAATGTATAGAAAGTTTTGGAGCAATCATGGCAGAACCAGACAAAGAGTTTGTGGAAAATGTTGTTAAAGCGATTGTCGATCATCCAGACGATGTCAAAACCAAAAGATCAGTTGATGAAATGGGCGTTCTAATTGAACTCACCGTTCATCCTGAAGACATGGGTAAAATCATCGGTAAGGAAGGTCGCACCGCTAAAAGTATTCGCACCCTTCTTCGAGTTTTGGGGGCTAAAAACAATGCTCGCGTTAACCTCAAGATTGTTGAGCCCGAAGGTGGACGCGAAACCAAGGCCTCAATTGAAGAAAAAGGCGAGAAAGCGGAAAAACCGGCCTCGTCAACAGGTGGAACCCTCGAGGAAGGCAAAGCCACGGAAGTGGTTTAAAAAGCTTAAAACTAATTTTGAAAAACCCAAAGGATCGCCACAATCCTATTTCTGGCGATCTTTTGGTTATCAAATAGGCATTCATAATCATGACTTATCACATCCTGACAACTCAACCAAAAATCTATGACTCGTGGCTCAAAACGGGTCTCATTGCCCGGGCGATTAAGAAAAAAATCATCAAGATTAAAATCCATAATTTATATGATTACGGTCTTGGTCAACACCACTCAATCGATGATACTCCTTATGGCGGCGGCGCGGGAATGATTTTGCGTGTTGATGTGATGGATAAGGCATTAAACAAACTCTTAACTGAGAACCAATCTGACTCGCCGGCAGGCAGGCAACTAACCACTATTTTATTGACTCCTCAAGGTAAAAAGTTTTCCCAGAAGATCACCAAAAAATTCGCCCAATTAGATAACATCATCCTCATTGCTGGTCGTTTCGAGGGATACGATGAGCGCATCCGAGATTTGGTCAAGGAAGAAATTTCCATTGGCGATTATGTTTTAACTTCAGGCGATCTTGCGGCCATGGTTTTCATCGACGCCGTTTCGCGCCATATTTCCGGCTTTATTGAAAAAAAAGAATCCCTCCAGTCTGAATCGTTCGAAAATAATTTGTTGGAATACCCGCAATACACGCGCCCCCGGGAATTCAAGGGTAAAAAAGTGCCGGAAATCCTTCTTTCCG